>Ga0070740_10003644_pt1 | contig 16121 bp, 11 predicted proteins | sample Coa_R2_FD_67286 | JGI IMG/M metagenome (GOLD analysis project Ga0070740, IMG submission 67286) | Surface soil microbial communities from Centralia Pennsylvania, which are recovering from an underground coalmine fire - Coalmine... | ecosystem: Environmental > Terrestrial > Soil > Unclassified ... | reverse complement strand
ACAAGCTCATCCGCGCAATAGCCCAGCGCGGGATTTGCCGTCACGCCGCTCCAGCCGTCGCTGCCGCCGCACTGCAAGGCCAGGATGAGTTCCGAGATAGGGATTGGCTCGCGCCGCACATCGTTCACGCGCGGCAGCAGCCCGCCGATGATGCTCGCGCCCTCCTCGACGGTACTGGCGACGCCGTGATTTTCCTGGATGGTCAAAAATAGCGGCTGCTTCCAGCGCTCTCCCCTGTTCAATTCCATCTCGCTGATGAGTTCCTGGATCTGGTTGCTTTCGCAGCCCAGGCCCACCAGCAGATAGGCGCCGACGTTGGGATGGAGCGCCATGCCGGCCAGAACACGCTGCAACTGCGCTACCGCCGCACCACCCTGGCGCATGCCGCAGCCGCTCTTATGCGTGAGGCCGATGACGCCATCGATATTGGGGTAATCGCGCAGGATCTCAGGCCCGAAGCGGCGCTGGATGTAGCGCACGGTGCTGGCCGAACAGTTGACGGTGCTGATGATAGCGATATAGTTGCGCGTGCCGGCCTTGCCATCGGGCCGCCTGTAGCCCATGAAGGTGCGCCGCTCGGCAGGAGGAACGAAATCTACGGGCCGCACATCCACGCCGTATTCGTAACGCTGCGCCAGTTCTCCCACCGCCAGGTTGTGGGTGTGAACGTGCGCGCCGGCCTGAATGGGCTGCGTGGCGAAGCCGATGATCGATCCGTAGCGCAGCACAGGCTGGCCCGGCGCGATGTCGTGCAGGGCCAGCTTATGGCCCGCCTGCACACGCTGCGCTACCTCCACGAGCCTGCCGCCGCCCACGACCTCATCGGGGAGCCGCAGGACGACGCCCCGGCTCAGCGGCACACGCGCGATGGCGACATCATCCTGTGGATGCAGCAGGACCGCGACCTCTTGCAGCGGCACCGGCTCTCCGCGCGCGGGAACGCCTCTGACGACGACATGCACTCTGGGAATCTGATGTTTTTGCGTATCCATAGTCCTCCGGGGGAACGCTGCCTTTTACCAGCGGCAGAAGAAAGCACTATCCAGGTTATTGACAATATCATACCATAAAGAAATCAGGGATAACGCCATATGCATGTTCTTGTGCACCGCTAGCGCTCCCCCGGCTATTAAAGCTGCGGCTTGCGCGCCGCTAGCGCTCCCCCGGCTATTAAAGCTGCGGCTTGTGCGCCTCTGGCGCTCCCCCGGCTATTGAAGCCTGCGGCTTGTGCGCCTCTGGCGCTCCCTCCGGCTATTGAAGCTGCGGCTTGTGCGCCTTTGGCGCACAAGCCGCAGCTTCAACACTTTAGCGAACCGCGCAGCGGTGAGCAGTTAGAAATACCTGCACATGGTGTCAGGAAATATTTATCACCGCTCGTCTGGTTCTTTTCAAAAGAGAGCTATAAGTGCGCTTACCTCTGGAGCCAATCGATCTCGATGGGTGTATAATATGAGCGTTCACTCAATCCAACAGTACTTTAGAGCACCAGAAAGCGAGAGCTACATGATCCCGATACGCAAGTGGTCTATGCGTGTCTTCCCACTGGCGCTGTTGTTTGCCACGCTGTTGATGCTGTTTGAGGCGTGCGGCGGAGCCAGCAACAGCACAAGCAGGACGACCAGCCAGAGCCAGGTTTTACGGTTCCCCAATGTTGGGACGGCTGATATAGGCAAACCGGACCCGGCGAGCGGCCCCGATACAAACTCGAACCTCGCCATCAATATGATCTTCAGCGGGCTGGTCCGTTCGGATAAGAACCTCAATGTTATACCCGATCAGGCGACATGGGATGTCTCAAAGGGCAACACGGTCTACACCTTCCATCTCAAGCCAGGCATTACCTTCTCGGATGGCACGCCCGTCACCGCGCAGACTTACGTCTATACCTGGACGCGGGCACTGCTGCCGGCGGTCAAATCACCAATTGCCCCGGTGCTGGAAGAGTCGATTGTCGGCGCAAAGGATGTCAATAGCGGCAAGACGACGACGCTGGCCGGCGTGAAGGCGCTGGATGACCAGACCTTGCAGGTCACGCTGGTGCGGCCCACCGCTTACTTCTTGCAACTGCTCACGGTTTCGCTCTTTTATCCGCTCAACGAGAAGCTGATCGATAAGTACGGGCAGACCGGTTGGGTAGATCACTGGCCCGGGAACGGCGTCGGCACCGGCCCGTTCATGGTGAAGTCCTGGAATCGCGGCGTCAATATGGTGCTGGTGCCCAATCCGCATTATTATGGCGCCAAAACGCGGCTCTCAGAGGTGGACATGATCTTCGTCAAAGATCCCTCGACGGCCTACAAATCGTACCAGGCGGGGCAGTACGATTTCGTCTGGGACCTCACGCCGCAGGATCAGCAGACCGCGAAATCTATGCCGGGCTTCATCAGGGAGCCGATCCTTCAGACTGACCTGCTCTTTTTCAACAATAAGATGCCCCCGTTCAACAGCACAGCCGTGCGCCAGGCATTCGCAGCCGCGATAGACAAGCAGACACTGGCAACTGCGATTCTCAAGGGCACGGTCACGCCTGCCAGCACGATCATTCCTCCTGGCGAGCCTGGTTCGCAGCCCAACTACGCTGGCATCCCATTCGACAAGGGAAAGGCCAAACAGCTTCTGCTATCGGCCTACCCCGATGTGACCAAAATACCGCCTATCACCTTCACTTACCCGGCCTCTCAGCTTGCACAGGACGAGCCCGCCGCCCTGCAACAGATGTGGCAGAGCGCGCTGGGCATCCAGGTCAAGCTCGATGGCATGGAACTGACGGCCTACAATGACGCGACGACCAGGCGCGTCGTGCAGTTCGGCTTCACGCAGTGGAGCGTTTACTTTCCCGATCCTTATGAATGGCTGGACCTGAGCCTGCTTTCATATGCCGCCAACAACAATGGAAACTGGAACAACCCCCAGTTCGACCGGCTGGTAGCCCGGGCGGAGCAGAGTTCGGGGGATCAGCGGCTCGCCCTCTACCAGCAGGCCGAGCGTATCGCTATCGACGATGTGGGCTGGCTGCCGCTCGATCACGAGACCCTGGCGGGCATCATCCCCTCCAAAGTTCACGGCGTGCTCATTAACGGCGGTGGTCTCTACTTCGGCGACTGGTCAGGCGTTTCTCTGTCTTAGCGTCCCTTTCAGGAAAGACCAGATCTCATCAGGTATCTGATTGCGGGCGCACTCTCTTGCTCGCGCCCGCGACGCTTACATGATATAGTATGTTTTGATAAAGATGCGCTTCGCGCATTTTTATCAAAACATACTATATCCCTGGCGCGGCGGAGCCGCGCGAACGTTCCGGCAAGAAAGGGCGAGGACGCCGAGAATCTAACCCACTCTCAGGAAAGAAAGGAGCTTTCACTATGCCGGTTACTCCCCCGGAGAAGGAAAACACCTATTTTGTAGACATCGATGATGGTGCCGAAACGGCTCGTCTCGTCAACCAGGCCCGGCTCCTGACGGAGAATCTGGGCGAGCTGTTCCCGTCAAAGCTAGATCTTTCCAATGTATATGATATCCTTGACCTTGCCTGCGGGCCGGGTAGCTGGGCGCTGGATGTTGCTCATGCCTCCCCTGATATGCGGATCGTCGGGGTTGATATCGATGCAACGATGGTCAGGTATGCCGCGGCACAGGCGCGCGTGCAGGGACTCGACAACATTAGCTTCGAGCAAGCGGATATTCTCAAACCTCTTGAATTCGCCGATGGCTCCTTTGATCTGGTCAATGCGCGCCTGCTGCAAGGTTTTATGCCCAACGCCGCATGGTCAAAGTTGCTCGAAGAATGCAGGCGCATCCTGCGACCCGGAGGAATCATCATCCTCACCGAGTGCGAGACGCCGATTACTAACAGCCCTGCGTTCGAGAAGATGGCCGCGCTGGCGAATCAGGCCGTGAAGCTTGCCGGGATCAGTTTCTCACCCGATGGACGCCATACCGGGATCACCCCCATGCTTGGCCCTCTCCTGCGCGCTGCTGGTTTCCAGAATATCGAGAATCAAGCCTATGCCATTGACTTCTCAATGGGCACCAGAGCACATAACAGCGTCATCGACGATATGGCGGTGCTTGCCGAACTGCTCAAACCTTTCCTCATCAAACATCGCGTATCTACACAAGAAGAGCTTGATAGGATGTATAACGAGATGGCAACAACCGTGAATGCGGCAGATTTCTATGGGATCTGGTTTTACCTCAGCGTGTTTGGCAGAAAACCATAAGATGAGGCAGGGCTGGTCCCTGCCTCATCCCCGGGAAAACGTCAGTCGGCTGCCTGCCCCTGGGTGCTGGACTGATGAGAAGATTGGCACTGCTGCAACTGCTGCTGCAACTGCGCAACCTGAGCCTGCAAGGCGGCGATGCGCGGATCCTGTCCCGGCCCCTGATCGATATGCGCAGGGCAGCACGGCCCCGTTAGCCCTGGCACGCGATCAATCTCGTGCTGTGGATCATAAAGCATAACTCCGCGCTCGCAGAACTGGACAACGGCCTGCTTTGAATTCGGAACGGGGATCTCGTCGCTCGTCGGCAGCCCGAAGATGGAGAGTCCATTTAATCCGACCTGCCCGAAGGTGCGATAAAACTCCAGCAGGCCATAGGCGATATCATGCTCCTTGCCGTCCAGATGGCTCGGCACTGTGCAGTGCCAGCGCTGATTCGGTACGGTCTCCACAAAAAATCCATGCGTCTGATTAATCTGTAGCACTGTCACCTCACTTTGTTGAAGAAATGTCCACAGTTCATCCCACGGATACGGCCCCGGACAATGCGAACGGTTCACGGGATCCATCGAGTAGTGCCCGGTGATGCCGCCATTCGCATCGGCATAGCGCATCGGGATATTATGCCGCTTGCAGATATCCCTGACCAGCTTGAAGCTCGCCTCCTTCTGCGCAGTGGTGAGGTTATCACTGTTATCCGTATGTGGCTTGACATGCTCGATAGAGATGGTTAACAGGTTCGGATTGATGCCGGAGTCCCACCAGGGATCATGATGTACGCCATCGCCCGATTTTCCCGGTGGGCCGGAAATGACACCGTTGCCCCAGGCGCTATCTTTCTCCAGCACGCACTGAACGATTTGCCCGTCTTGCCCGATAACATAGTGTGTGCTTACCTGTGCGCTGCTCTGAGCAAACCAGTTCGCGATGGCCTGCGCGCTGCTTCCTCCAGCCGTCCCATGCAGAATGATCCACCCTGGGGTATGCCCATATCTGCCAGTCCAGCAATTGGGACTGGGAATCCATTCTGCGCCGACTTCATCTACCATACAAACTCCTCCTGCTCTATGGTAGCTTCTGTCCTACACCTACAACAAAGGCAGTTTTCCACGCTTACACTTACATTATACTGATCGTCCTTAATCCATTCTCAGCCGGCGCGGCTCCGCCGCGCCCGGGGTTGGATGTTGTGCAGTGCGGAATGCGCAAAGCGCATTCCGCACTGCACAACATCCAAAAAGCGAGGGCCGCTGGCGCCTGCGGGCGAGGGCCGCTGGCGCCTGCGGGCGAGGGCCGCTGGCACGAGCGGGCGAGGGTCGCAGGCACGAGCGGGCGAGGGTCGCAGGCACGAGCGGGCGAGGGTCGCAGGCGCGAGCGGGCGAGGGTCGCAGGCGCGAGCGGGCGAGGGCCGGAAATCGGCCACTTCCACAGACTGAACAATATATCAGCGAATATGTTATCATATCAGCTATACAAAGCTTCCCTGCTTCCTCGATATTAGAACTGGCCCTTCATGAAGCAAATCCTTGAAAACACAGTTGTTCCCTGGCGATGAAAAGAAGGCAAACCAGGGAACGGATAAGCATAGCGCAGAACGATGACGAACAGGAGGCATACATATGCGAGCGCGTGATCTGGGCATCATCATAGGGATGCTGGAGCCGGGCGCGAATAATGCGATCACCGACGTGGCGGGCGTGCGTGTTGGCTTTACAACGCTGATCGAAGGCGAAGGGCCGCTGGTGGTCGGGCGCGGCCCGGTGCGCACTGGCGTAACGGTCATTATTCCCCACGAGGGCAACGTCTGGCGCGAGCCGCTTTTCGCCGGGTGTCATAGCCTCAACGGTAACGGCGAGGTCACGGGCCTGGAATGGGTGAGAGAGTCCGGCTTACTGATGTCTCCTGTTGCTCTGACCAATACTCACAGCGTGGGTGTTGTACGCGATGCACTGGTGAGTGACGCTGCAACTCATCACGGTCCCAACGATCTTTTCTGGGCGCTGCCAGTGGTTGGCGAAACCTACGATGGGCTGCTCAACGATATCAATGGTTTGCATGTCAGGCCAGAGCATGTGTCGGCGGCGCTCGCGGCAGCAAGGTCCGGTCCCGTTGCCGAAGGGAACGTTGGCAGCGGCACCGGCATGATCTGTCACGACTTCAAGGGAGGGATCGGCACGGCCTCGCGCGTGGTGCCGGCAGCATCCGGCGGCTATACCGTGGGCGTTCTGGTGCAGGCCAACCACGGGCGGCGCGAGCGGCTGAGCATCAATGGCGTGCCGGTTGGACAGGCGATACCAGTTTCGGAGGTACCTGCGCCGGAGTGGCCCGGGCCGGCACCACGCCAGGGCGCCGGCTCGATCATCGTCATCGTGGCTACCGACGCTCCGCTGATCCCCACACAATGCGCGCGCCTGGCGCAGCGTGCGGGTCTGGGTGTCGCACGCTGTGGAGGCTTCGGCGAGCACTACAGTGGCGATATCTTTCTCGCGTTCTCAACGGCCAATCGCGGCCTGCCTGCCAGCGAGTACAGCGACGCGAGTCCGCTGACGGTGCCGTTGACGATGCTCTCTAACACCTATATCACAGACCTGTTCGATGCCGTAGTGGAGGCAACCGAGGAAGCGATTGTGAATACGCTCCTGGCCGCCCGGACCATGACGGGCCGCGATGGCGTCACCGCTTATGCCCTCCCGGTGGAGCGCCTGCTCGACGTAATGCACCGCTATGGACGCCTGGCCGCGCAGGGGTGATGAAAGAAGGCTCTGGCCTGAGCGAAGGGCAGGGCGAGTTTCGCTGCACTCAGGATGACATAGCCCGGATCGGCGTTCGCTTGCTCTTGTGAAAGGGCACCCCCCCGGCATATACTGCAATCAGGCGGACATACGCACGAACACAGTACTAGAAAAGAGGCTTTTGTATGAGCAATCGGGACAGGAAGGCAGCAGGCCCCAGGTTTACAGGCGGCGAGGTTGCTACCTCACTGCTGACCTCTCTGGAGTGGCGCCTGATCGGCCCGTATCGCGGGGGCCGTGTCGTGGCTGTAGCAGGAGATCCGGTGAACCCGTTCACATTTTATTTCGGTTCCACCGGCGGCGGCGTCTGGAAGACGAGCGATGGCGGGCTGTACTGGGAAAACATCTCCGATGGCTTCTTCAAACGAGCATCGGTAGGCGCGATTGCCGTCGCGGCTTCGGATCCCAACGTCATCTACGTCGGCATGGGCGAGACCTGCATTCGCGGCAATGTCTCGCATGGCGATGGCGTCTACAAATCAACCGACGGCGGCAGGACCTGGATGCACATGGGCCTCGCCGATACCCGTCATATCGGTAAGATCCGCATTCATCCCCATAATCCTGACCTGGTGTACGTCGCGGCGCTGGGACACGCGCACGGGCCAAACAGCGAGCGCGGCGTCTTCCGCTCGCGCGATGGCGGCAAGACCTGGGAGAAGGTTCTGTATCATAGCGACGACGTTGGCTCCCACGATATCGCCATGGATCCGCACAACCCGCGCATCCTTTACGCGGCCCTCTGGCGCGCGCGGCGTATGCCCCATACGCTGGAGAGCGGCGGCGATGGCTGCGGCCTCTATAAATCAACCGACGGCGGCGATACCTGGAACGATATCTCGCACAACAAGGGCCTGCCGAAAGGCATGCTGGGCAAGATTGGCATTGCCGTCTCGGGAGCAAGGGCTGACCGGCTCTGGGCCACCGTCGAGGCCGAAGACGGGGCGATCTTCCGCTCCGATGATGGCGGCGCCACCTGGGAACGACTCAGTGAAGACAAGGGACTGCGCAGTCGCCCCTGGTACTACCAGCACATCTTTGCCGATCCACAGGATGCGAATACTCTCTGGGTGCTCAACGAGCGCTGCCACAGGTCGGTTGACGGCGGCCAGAACTTCTCGCAAATCTCCTGCCCACATGGCGACTTCCACGACCTGTGGATCGATCCGCGCAATCCGCAGCGTATGATTATGGGACACGATGGCGGCGGCAGCGTGAGCTTCAACGGCGGCGAGAGCTGGTCTTCGATCTACAATCAGCCCACCGCCGAAATGTACCATGTCACGACGGACAACCGCGTGCCGTATCGCGTCTATGGCGCGCAGCAGGATAACACCACCATCTCCGTCGCCAGCCGCACCATGTTTCCCGCTATTCCTATCGCCGACTACGAAGAGGTCGGCGGCGGCGAAAGCGGCTATATCGCGGTGCGCCCGGATGATCCCAACATCGTCTACGCTGGCAGCTACCAGGGCTACCTGACGCGCTACGACCACCGTACCGGCCAGTCGCGCGATATTAGCGTCTGGCCCGAAGCCACCAGCGGCCAGCCCGCCAGCGACCTCAAATACCGCTTCCAGTGGACATTTCCGATTCTGCTCTCGCCGCACGATCCCAATGTGCTCTACGCCACCGGCAACCACGTCTTCCGCTCAACCGACGAGGGCAGCAGTTGGGAGGAGATCAGTCCTGATCTCACACGCAACGATAAGAGCAAGATGGGACCTTCCGGCGGCCCGATTACAAAGGATCTCGTCGGCACAGAGTACTATGGCACCATCTTCGCCTTTGTCGAGTCACCGCTGGAGCGCGGGCTGTTCTGGGCCGGATCGGACGATGGCCTCGTACATATCTCGCGCGATAACGGGGCAAGCTGGCAAAATGTGACGCCACCTGACCTGCCCGAATGGTCGCTGATAAGCATCATTGAAGCATCCCCGCATGATCCGGCCAGCGCTTACCTCGCCGCCACGCGCTACAAGCACGATGACTTCCAGCCCTATCTCTACAAAACGAACGACTACGGCAAGACCTGGACAAAGATCGTCACAGGCATCGCCGAGAACGACTTTACGCGCGTGATCCGTGAAGATCCTGAGCGGCGCGGACTGCTCTACGCAGGTACAGAGACCGGTATCTTCGTCTCCTTCGACGACGGCGCGCACTGGCAAAGCCTGCGGCTGAACCTGCCCGTCGTCCCGATCCACGATCTTGTCATCAAGGACGATGATCTGGTCGTCGCCACGCATGGACGCTCGTTCTGGATCCTCGACGATATCTCACCGCTGCGCCAGATGAGCGACGAGGTACGTGAAGCGCGCGCGCACCTCTTCCAGCCGCGCCCCACCGTGCGCTTCCTGCCAACTATGGGCTACAGCCTGCCGCCGACATCTCCCATCAACTACGGCCATAGCGGCCCGTTCTCGGTGACGTACCGCCAGAGGGAAATCGAGACGGGCCAGAAGGTGAAAAAGTACATCGATGCCGGCCAGAACCCGCCCGATGGCGTCATCGTACAGTACTACCTGAGGCATGAACCGGAAGGCGAAGTGACGCTGACCTTTCTCGATGCTGATGGCAAGGTGATCAAAACCTTTTCCAGCGAGGAGAAGAAAGAGGAGGTAGCCGCCGAAGAGGCAAAGGGAGAAGCAAAGGCCAAAGAGGCGAAGGAGGAGCAGCGGGAGCCGCGCGTGCCAAAGACGGCGGGGGCGCACCGCTTTGTCTGGGATATGCGGTATCCAAATCCGACCGGCATCGAAGGGGACAAAGAATCGGAGCGCATCATGAAGGGACCGCTGGCGCCTCCGGGAACGTACCAGGTGCAGCTCAAGTTCGACGACCAGGCCTTAACGCAGAGCTTCGAGATCCGCAAGGATCCGCGCGTCTCGGCCACGCAGGAGGACTTGCAGGCGCAGTTCGCGATGCTGTTAGCCATCCGCGACAAGATTTCGCAGGCGCAGCACACGGTCACGACGCTGCGCAGCATCCGCCGCCAGATCGACGAGTGGGAGCAGCGCAGCAAGGGCCAGGACGCTCACGACGCCCTGGCCGCCGCCGGCAAGTCGATCAAAGAGAAGCTTTCAGTCATCGAAGAGGAGTTGATGCAGACGAAGGCGAAGGACCAGATGGACTCGCTGGATCTGCCCACACGGCTCATCGCCAAAATCGCGTTTGTGGCCTGGACAGTATCGAGCGCCGATGCCGCACCAACACGCCAATCACGGCAGCTCTTCGAGAATCTTTCTGGTCGCGCCGACGCGCTCGCTCAGCAATTGCAAAGTATTATCGACACGGATGTCGCCGACTTCAACCGGCGGATCCGCGAGGTCAGCCTGCCGGCGATCATCCCTCCGGCGCGCTAGCCCTTTACGATAAAGCGGTGTAAAGGCGCTGCGCGCGCAGCGCCTTTACAGAAATCCTGAGTTAATATAGTCAAGGAGGGCAAAAGAATATGAGCACACTCTTTGCCGCTGCGCAGATGCAATCGAGCGCGGTCCCCGGCGAGAACCTGGCGAAAGCGGAAGCTGCCATCGGCATCGCAGCCGAGCGCGGGGCCAGGCTCGTCGTCTTTCCAGAAATTTTTATGGCCTGGCTCGCCCCTGACGAGTTCAAAGCGGCCCGCGCGCGCCAGATCTCACAGCCGCTCGATGGCCCCTTTGTGCGCGGACTCACCGGGGCAGCACGGCGCGCAGGGATCTGGGTGGTGGCTGGTATGCTCGAAACGGCGGCTGGCACCGAGGACAAAACGTACAATACGACTGTGGTGATCGACGACCAGGGCAGGCTGGTGACGTACTATCGCAAGACGCATCTCTTCGACGCCTTCGGCTACAAAGAATCCGACGTGTTTGCCGCCGGAGAAAAGCTGTTCGATCCTCTGGAGACGCCGTTTGGCCGCATGGGCCTCTTCGTGTGCTATGAACTGCGTTTCCCGGAGGTCGCGCGCTGCCAGGCGGCGCGCGGCGTCGATTTCTTTGTGATGCCCTCGGGCTGGGTAAATGGCTCGATGAAGGAGGTTCACTGGCGGCACCTGATCGTCGCGCGCGCTATCGAGAACACCGCCTATATGATTACCAGCGACCAGGCCGGGCACCAGTTTCTTGGACGCTCGCTGATCGTCGATCCGATGGGCGTTGTTCTGGCGGAGGGCACGGAGGGCGAAGGCATGCTCTATGCCGAGATCGACCAGCACCGCATCGCCGAGGTGCGCGGCAAGGTGCCGTCCGTGATGCATCGCCGCCCGGAGTTGTACAGGAACATATAGCGCTTGAGAAAGGGGCATGACTATGCCAGGTGACACACCGTCCGCTATCAACGCCTCACCAGCAAGGGTTCCTCGCCTGAGTCCCGAAGAGGTGACAGATCCCGAGTTACAGGCAGTGCTTGAGCGGGCCGAAAAGCTCTCCACGCCCAAGCCGGAATGGTATCTGACGCTTGGACATGCACCGCAGATGGCCGTCGAGTACGCGCGTTTCTGGGATCTCACTCATCGCGGCGGGCGCGTCGAGCATACCACGAAAGAACTCATGCGTATCGCTATTGCGACGCTGCTCGGCTGCGGCTTCTGCGCCGAGCAGCGCTCGGTACTTGCCGTCGAGCAGGGGCTTGACGAAGAGGCAGCCGCCGTCTGCGCGCTGCCCGACTTCGATCACCCCGATCCACGCGTTCGTGCAGCGCTGCGTTTCGCGCGCGCCATGACGCTCGACGGACCCGGCCGGGCAACGGGCTGGGACGCTATCTACGCCGAACTGCGCGAAGTCTTTGACCTTGAGGAGATTATCGAACTGGGCTGCTTCGCCGCCATCGCTATCGGCGGGGTCAAGCTCTCACGCTCGCTCAACGAGCCTGATGCCCTGGCATGAAGAGCTACGGCCAGAGCAAAAACAGAGAGAGGTTCTCTTCAGGAGCAACCTCCCTCTGCACTTGCAAATTTTGCGGTAGTGCCTGTTATGCTGGCGGAATCCTGGTCAATCAGCCTTGAGCTGGCGCTCAAGCATTGCTGACGGTACTCTCCTTGAGCACCTTGTCCAGGGTTTCACGTTTGATGCGATATGCCTGCCTGAGACGTACATGCGGCAAGACCACCGCCTCAAGCGCCCCCTGCTTCACCCAACGGCGCACCGTGGTATCATCCACGCGCAGGATTCGAGCCACCTCGGCTACTGTCAACAACTCACTACTCATGCGTACTGCCACTGCCTTCCTTTTTGTGTAAAAACATACTCGGTTACTGCACTTCCGCCTGAAAGCACCTCAGCAGTGCTACGATCCAGGCTTCCCTACAGTACATCGCATCTCTTACGAGATGTATGGCCCTAGCCGGGCAAGGAACCGTCGATACAATCCAGTTCCATCACTCTCTTGCGCATTTTCAGCTTCCAGCAGCACCGAGAGCGGGTGTGACCCTGCTGGTACATCCATGAGCCGCGATTGGAGGGCTTACGGTTGCATGGTCAGCCGACTATCTGGGTACGCTACGCCCAATGTGTTCACAGCGAACACATAAGATCCTTTTTTGAGAACTGATGCTCTCTCTTTCCTCCGAGCTATAACGCACTGGCATCACAACTGCTCTTCCAGTGCTTGCTTCGCATGATTAAGCCATAAAAAAGCTACGAATGTGCTATATGGCAGAACATGCTATAAATATTATAGAACACCCTCAGAGACTTGTAAAGACCCTGGAAAATCAGATAATGGTAAAGGTTTTCTGAAAGTCGTAAGTATCATCTAAAAGTCAAATAAGTTTAAATATCTTCAAAAAGTTGTAACATCCTTCAAAAAGAAGAAAATAATGGGACGGGGAAGGGGGTGCGAGGAATGCAGGGGAAGGAGGGTACGGACAGGTTCTTTCCTGTGCGCACTGCCTCTCTGGTCGTGCGCACAGGGAAAGAAATCAAACGGTAGCCGAGCAATAAGCAGGGAGAGGACTATTGAACTTATCGGGATGGAGGATCTGTGCCAGGCATTGCAGCCCTTCCACGAGGCGTGGCCCCGGATGCTGCATAATGTTCACATTGATATGGTAGACGTGATGCATTTTGAGAGCATCGATACTCCCCCAGTCGGGGCGCTTGTAGACCGAGGCCGGGTTCCCGCCATAGTTGGGATCCTCCGTCAGAATCACATACTGCGGATCGGCGGCGATGATGGCTTCGTCGGTGACTTGAGGATAACCACCGTTACTGGTATCGTTATGGAAGATATTGATACCACGAGCATCCTGTAACATTTCGTCACCGAAGGATCCGCCACCAAAGACATATGGCTTGCCGGGCGTGCTATCGTCGACTTCGAGCAGGACCTTCGGGGCGCTCGTTCCGGCCACCGCCGCCTTGATATGATCGATCTGCTGTTGCAACTGGTTTACCAGTGCCGTTGCGACGCTTTGTGTGAAGGTGAGGCGCCCGACGAGCAGGATTTGCTGGAGCGCCTGCGAGAAGTTGGTCAGCGGCAGATCCACGACGTGCAGTCCCAGGCTGGCAAGGCGCTGATCCGTCGTCCTGGTCTCTCCTCCATAGCTCAAGATCAGGTCAGGCTTGAGGGCCACAATCTTCTCGATGTTGTAGTTCCCGTTCGCATCCGAAATCTTCGGCAGCGCCGCGAGCGCTGGCGGATAGGTCGTGTAATAGTCAACGGCCACAACACGGCTTTGCAGGTGCAGCGCGCCGAGGACCTCGCTATCGCTCGGCAAAAGCGAGATGATACGCTGCGGGGCCGTGGGTGGGAAAACTATCGGCGTCCCATATGCATCGAGCACTGTAGCGGGCGTCGGCGTTGGCCGTGTCGTGGCGCTCACCGGCGACGCCGTATTCTGACCGCACGCGGCCAGCAGCACACAGAGCGACAGAAGCAGCATGACAGGGAAACGCGAAGAGATGACATGAGAGCGCATCTGGTTATACCTCCTGAATAGTGAAACGCTCGTCGTCACCTCGCGTGAACGGAGGTTAGCCAGGGGCAGCGCCGTAGAAGTGGTCGGGCCTATGTCCCGGGTAGCTCGCTCCTTTTACGCGAAGGATCATGAGCAGGACTCATCAGGCAGGTCTCCTGGCTTCTGGCTATAAACGCTGCTCATCTCGCCTTCCCATTCGCGGTGGAACAGTGGCTTCCGATAACGATGAGTCGCACGCCAGTTACAGTAGCGCGACTGCGCCGGTTTCGCACCGGCTTCCCTATTCTGCCCGGACAATGTAACGATTGAGATTGACAACCCCTTCTCTGCACAGGCGCATTCTCCGGGCCACCTGATGAGCTTACACAACTTGTTTTTCTAGCCTTTAGTATACGTATAGCAGCCGGCGCATGTCAATAAACATGGCTTGTGCATCCACGGCGCACCTACAGAGCGGCCTCCTCGTGCAGGTGCTTGATATCGACCGCCAGGCCCGCTACCATCAAATAGACGCGGCTCGCCGCAAGGGCCAGCCGCTGGTTGACGCGCCCCAGGATATCGCGGTAGAGTCGGCCAAGCGCATAGGGCGGGACCAGTCCCAGGCCAACCTCGTTGCTGACCACCACCAGCGTCTTCTTCGCGTCCAGTGCGGAGAAAGCGCTGAGCAGCGCCTCGACCTCCCTCAAGGCTTCTTCGCTATAGTATGCAGCCGGGACCGTCATTGCCTCTGTGTCCGGCTCGCCCCGCGCCATCAGCCAGTTCGCCAGCCAGAGCGTCACGCAGTCGAGCAGCAGCACATCGGCGAGAGACGCGGCGCGGCGCAGCGCTTGCGCCAGATCCAGCGGCTCCTCAATCGTATGCCACGCGCCGGGGCGCGCCGCCCGGTGGCGTGCAATACGCTCTCGCATCTCCTCGTCTCCGGCGCTGGCCGTCGCAATGAAGGCCACCGAGCGCCCGCTGCGCTCCGCCAGCTTTTGCGCGAAATCGCTCTTGCCGCTGCGCGCACCGCCCAGCACGAGAATTAATTGTGGAAAAACCTGATTCATAGAAAACTCTTTAGCCTGAAATTAATAAACGATCTTTCTATGCGTAGCCGCGCGCTTGATCGCGCTTGAATGAACCAGAAAACACATTTTCGCACCAGCATCAGAACCACGCGCGCAAGAAAACCAGCAGCAAAAGCCCGACCATCTCGCTGAACTCGGCAATAGCGCCGTAGGCATCGCCCGTCAGGCCCCCCGATAGACGCGTTACGAAGGCTCCAACGGCGATGGCAGCAATCGTCATCCACACCCAGACCGCCAGGCCCACCAGGCGCCCGGCGACCAGGGCAACGATCAGGGCTACCGTGCCCGCCATCAGCAAGCTCCGCAGCGTAATCGCATGGTGAAAGGCCGCGCCCAGGCTCATAGGGCGCGCGGATGGAAAAATACGCCCGGCCAGCACCATGCCCCAGCGGGACGCAGGCAGCGTCATCAGCAAAGCCAGCGGCAACTGGTGCACGCTCAAACTGGCGAAGAAGGCAAACTTGAGCAGTAACATGCACGCGCCAGCGAGTACGCCGAAGCTTCCTACACGGCTATCGCTCATGATCTCCAGCCTGCGTTCAGGCGTCGCCCCGCCGAAGAGTCCATCGCAGCTATCCATCAGCCCATCGAGATGCAGCCCGCCGGTGAGCGCTACCTGCACAACCACCAGGATCGCTACCAGAGCGAGCGGAGGAAGAGCCAGGCCCGCAACGAGCGCGAGCAGGGAGAGCAGCGCCGCCAGCAGCAGGCCCACCAGCGAAAAGTAGCCCGCGCCGATGACGAAGGACGGCTGCACACCCGCGTTCCTCAAGAGCCGCGTACCACCAGGCAGTGGAAGCACAGATAGAAAGCCCAGGGCCGCGATGAAGCCTGTATATTGCGCGACGCACCAGTGCGCAGCATCGCGCACCGGTTGAGAGAAACCGCGCGTTGATCGGGGCGCACTGGCACGCCGGGCGTGCAGATTGACACTCAGATTATGTACATACCCGGACATCCTGTGCAGTGTCTCTTGCAGAAGCTGTCCATTATTGCGGTCCTCAGACATGGCCTGTCGTTCTCTCTAATTTCTTCGTGCCGCTTCATCATCGCGCGGCCAAACCCCAAAGGGACTGCCGTTCTTGATGGTTAAAACTCATCATCGCGCAGCTACACATATATTTTATTGTCTAATGCTTTTATTAAAACG
>Ga0070740_10003643_pt1 | contig 16123 bp, 17 predicted proteins | sample Coa_R2_FD_67286 | JGI IMG/M metagenome (GOLD analysis project Ga0070740, IMG submission 67286) | Surface soil microbial communities from Centralia Pennsylvania, which are recovering from an underground coalmine fire - Coalmine... | ecosystem: Environmental > Terrestrial > Soil > Unclassified ... | reverse complement strand
TCCACTTGATCTTGGAGATGTCAGGAGCGCCGCTGAACGTGAGGTCGACACCGGTCGGGAACATCTGCAGGTCACCTGCCTGGATGCCACCCTTCGGCTGGATGCCACCGCCGTTCGGGTCGGGACCCGGATCGGACGTAGCGATTGCGGAGACGATGCCCTGGGCCTTCACCTCATCGCCGTTGGACAGTGCCTTGGCGAATGGGCTGTTGGGGTACAGGGTTGCCAACAGCGCGTGCGCCGGGCTGGCCCCTCCACCAACGTAAGTCGTGTACCTTCCTAGCTGTCCCATGACGTCTCCTCAGTCCTTCAGATCTTCTCGGCCAGGTAGCGTGCTGCACGCTTTTTCGATTCCTGGACACGAGCGAGACGCGCCTTGAGACGCTTCTCTTCGACCTTCAGGGCCTTCATGTAGTCGATGTGCTTGTCAAGGTTGTCGTCCTTGCCGAACTCGTCAGCGTCGACTTCCTTGGTGTCGTCAGCCCTGTCTTCGGCGTCTTCCATGTCGCCGAAACCCTTCTTGACCTCGGCCTCGATGAGGCTGCGAAGCTGCGTGGGTGAAAGCTTGACCGGCTTCTGGTTCGTCTTCATCGGTGCACCCTCTCCGTGGTATGCTACCGACTAAGTATGCAGACGGAGAAGATTACGCTGGCTTCTTGGGGTCCATGAAGGCCAGAGCCGACCACCGGGACGCAGCTTCCTCTCCGAATACCTCTTCGGGACGCCCGTTGATCTGCTCGACCTGCGGGATGCCAGTTTTTGCCTCGGTGTGACCCCCGGCTGTCGCAACGGCAGCAGAACCCAGGCTCCGGTCACCCACCAAGGTGGGGAGGGTTGTCACCGCAGTGTCGGCGAGGATCGACTCCATGATTGGGTTCCCACCTGCGTTGAGCCTGATCTGGTCCTTCAACGTGTCAGTCACCTTGCGGCCGCCTGGCAGCGGCGTGTCCAACCTTGGATCGAAGTCAGGCGTGCGGCGGGCACCATTGATCCGGCCGTTTGCCCTCCCTTCACGCACTGAACCTTGGATCGGCATGCGACCGGGCGGGAGAGGCCTTGAAGTCGCAGCCTGTACGTTACCCAGGCCCTCGCTGAGGATCTCAACCAGGCACTCCTTGATCAACGCTTTCAGTTCACCGCGAGTCAGCGCCATCACATGCTCCTGTAGTTCTTCAGCGCCTGGTGCCTCTGGAGCGGGCCCACCCGGTCCAGCATCACGATCCCGTCAAGGTGGTCGATCTCGTGTTGCACGATCTTGGCTGCCCAGTCGACGAAAGCTTCCTTGTGCTGCTTCCCTTCGACATCAAAGTACTCCACAGTGACCCAGGCGTGCCGGGGAACCGACAACCTGACCCCAGGGATCGACAGGCAGCCCTCGTCACCTGTCACCATCTCTTTGGATGATTCGACGATGACAGGGTTGACGAGCGTTCGTAGGGCATTGCTGCTGTCTCCCGCTGTGGGATCCATCACCAAGACGCGTTGGCTCGAACCCACTTGAGATGCCGCTAGCCCCACGCCGTCTCCGGCGTACATGGCCATGGTCATCTCTTCAGCGAGAGCGTTCAGCAGAGCATCAAACCGCGTGACGAGCTTGCAACTCTGCTTCAGGCTTGAGTTCGGGTACTCGATGATCTCGAGCATGCATCACCCGACGCCTGGCCACTTGGTGCCATCCGACCCTGAACCAGTGACGTTGTAGAAGTTCTGCGGCGGGATCGTCGTCAAGCCTGCTGCCAACGAAAAGGCAGCGGTGCCGCCCGATCCTTGGACGAACATCTGCGTGATGCGCCACTCAAGCGTCAACGATGCACCTTTTGCGAGGGTGTAGAAGTTGCCAACCGACGACTTCATGCCGTTGTACGTCACACCGAACTGCAACGGGTTTGATGCGTCGTTGTTGGTGATGGTGATGAACCGGGTCACCATGCCGAAGCTGATCTTCATCGGGTTCGGCGCGGCCGGAGCGATGGAAGACGTCAACCACGGTAGTGCCGAGGACTGGAACTCTGCGGCGTACCCAGCGCCGCCCTGTGGATTACCGAGGGGCATCTGTCACCTCACCTTGCATGAAAGAATCTCGTTGAGGACCCGGTCGATGCGGTCGCTGCGCTTGAAGACCTCGCGCAACTCGTCCTCATCGATGGCTTTGCCTTCCGGGATCATGAAGGCGCCGGGGGTCGAGGGCTCGGACACCATGTCCCAGCAGATGAGCTGGAAGTCGTCCTGCACCACGTAGTACTCGCCCTGCTTGCGGGTCGATCCGACGCCGCGAGAGCTGATGCCCAGCTTGATGCCAGACTCCACCAGCCCCGCCAGGATGGCCCCAGAAGGCGTCTTGTTGAGGACCTCGATGGTTCCCACCACTGCGCCGTTGTTCTCCATGTACGCCTCCCTGACAACGTGCGAGACGTTCTTCAGGTTGACGACCGAGGAGTCCGGGTGGTCGAGCTCGCCGACGGCACGGTTCTCGATGATGAACTTCTGGTAGTTGCGGACCTCGCGCTCGAGGACCGCGCGCGGGTAGATGCGCCCGTTCTGGTTCAGGGTATCGGCCTTCTGCAGGATGCCCTTCATCAGGATCTTGGGGCTCTGTGGGATCTCGATCGTCCGGCCGTTCTCCTCCTTCAGGAGGGGTGGCTGTTCGACCTTCTCGACCTTGAAGTCGAAGACGTCGTACTGTTCGAGGCGCCTCAGCTTGGTGTCACTCATGTTTCCTCCGATGTCAGCTCCGAGCTGAGCTTGGTGTACAGCATGAACCGAGTCACCGTAGCGTCGTCGACGCCCTCGAGGGTCTCGCTCTCGATGAGCTGCCGAGCTTCAGCCAGCTTCTTGTTGACGTATTCTGTGTCGTTGCTCTTGTGGGTGTAGTCGTCAATCTGCTTCAGCAGACTGTCGCGGATCTCCTGGAGCTTCAGGTGGATCGAGTTGGGGTCATCGTTCGCTGTCGAGAAGGCGTACGCCCGCAGGAGCTGCTTTTGCTCGGGCGACAGAACACCAGCGTACTTCTCGTTGAGCCGTTTCATCATCATCTTCATCAGCAGCCGGCCCGTGCCCGGGGTCTCGACGTCTGTCGACAGCTCGTGATCGTTGGTCTGTGCCTTCTCGGACACCAACCACTTGACCACTGCGTCCTCGTACTGGGCCATCCGGCTCAGGTCAGCACCCGGCGTGCGCCAGTCGTTGATCAGCGTCTGGATCGTGGCCAGGATCTTGTACTCGTTGACCTGGGCATCGTAGAAGTTCTCGTCGTTGAGACCCTTGTTGATGGCACTGATCAGCAGCGACTTTTCCCGATCCAACTGCTTGGTGTCGTGCGTACGAGCGGCCTGCTTTGCCTCCTGCAGGATCGAAGCAGCGACCGCCTCGCTCTTGACCGTCGTTTTCACCAACGAGTTGATGAGACGGTACTCCTTGTAGAGCTCGCTCCCGGGCTTGAAGTGGCGTTTGATCAGACGCAGGGCGGCATTCGACTTCCTGGTGTCGTTCTGCACCACAGCCTGCGAGATGCTCAGGACGAGGAACTCGTAGAGCAACCCCGTGTTGCGCTTCTTGTTGTGACCCTTGCCACTCATTCGTCTTCCCCGTCGTCGATGATAAGTACCTCGTTCTCATTGAGCTGCTGGCCGCCCATCGATCCACTCTCGACCAGCTCGACGTCCACCGTCTGATTTCCGTCGATCTCATCCTGAACATCCTTGTAAGGCTGGATGTTGGCCTCAGACAACACGGTGGTGCCCTGGACGGGTTGCCATGCCCGTGTCATCTGTCCCAAGGCGCTGGCGATGTCGGGCGCTAGCCGGCCCCTGTTGACAGCGCTGATGAACTTCGGGGACTCGTTCAAGGCCTGTTCGACCTCTGCCTTCGCCTCAGCAAACGGGTTGCTGACGACGCTCTTCATCCAATCAGCGTCGTACGGGTCCTCCATCGCATGGTTGGCGGTCGACGTCATCTTCTGGAAGTCTGGAAGGTGCGTCTTGCTCGCGCCGTGCGTCCGGTGACGAGAACGGTTGTAGAGGGCTCGTTGCAGCTGGGACTTGGGCTTGACCGGCGGGTCCTTGTCGCCCATCGCTACGCGCAGGGCAAACGACTCGTTGTCATCGCGGTCATCCGCGCCCGTCAGGAGCTGGTGCTTCCCGTCCTCGACTTCGTCTTCTTCGCCGGCGTTTTCTTCCGGCGGTTCCGCGCCACCGGCTTCTTCGCCGCCGGTTTCATCGCCTCCCGCGCCGCCTCCAGTATCGCCGCCTCCACCGCCGCCACCAAAGAGGTCGTCAGTTCCGCCGCCAGTGTCTTCACCGCCTGCTCCGCCAGGCGCTCCTTCGATCGCGTCATCGACCTGCTTCTCCGCCATCCGCTCTTCGTCAAGCGCCTCGACCTGCTCGTCGTTGAGGCCCATGATCTCCTTGCGGATGAACTTCTTGCTGACCACGCCCTCGGGTGCCGAGCCACCGATCTCGAACTTGGCACGCCACAGTTCCAGCTTCTGTTGCTGGGCAACCGTCGACGGGTTGCTGAGGCGCAGGGTGAAGTTCTGCAAGTCCTCGCCGTCGTAGCCGTGAGCATACAGATGGATGATGGCCAGCTTGTTGAGCTCTGCCAGCATCGTCTTCTGGATGACGCTGATGGTGCGGCTGAACCGGATGTCTTCCTGTGCCAGGGTTGCCTTGCTCGACAACATCTCATCGTAGCCCAGGTAAGCCCTCGGGATCTTCAGAGCTGCGAACAGCTTCTTCTGGATGTAGGCAACGTCCTCGACTGCAGCAGTGTTCTGGCCGCCCGCCAGCGTATCGATCTTGGTACCGGATTCACCGCCGCGAACCGGGATGAAGAAGTCCTCTTCAACCGACATCGGGTTGTAGCGCAGGTCAACGCGGCCTGTGTTCCGGTCGACGACCGGGGTCGTCCTCATCTGCTGGCGTTGCTGCTCGATGTAGGTGTTGACCTCGTTGGCCGGGATGTTGGCAACGTCAATGTAGAAGACGCGCCGCTCGGGAGCCCTGACGACGCGGTAGACCAACATCGCGTCCTCGATCAGGATCAGCTGGCGCCAGATGCGGCGCGCCGGCTCGATGATCGAAGAACCGTAGGGCAGGAACATGTCGTTGCCCAACAGACGGAAGTGGGTGACCTCCCAGTTCTCCAGCGTCCGGTTGCCAAGGGTGACCCAGCGATAGCGGACGGCGAACGGGTCATCGCGGTCGTAGTTTTCCTCACGCTCGATCTCATTGACTGGGATCGGGAAGGCGTTGATGACGCCGTACTCCGGCGACACGTCGTTGTAGAGGAAGAAGTCTCCGTACTTGCAGAGGTTGCGGGCCCACGAACGGAGGTTGAACTCCACGTTGAGGACGTTATAGAAGAGGTCCTCCAGCAGCTCACGCACCTTCTCGTTGTCCGAGTAGATGTGGAGGCAGCGACCCTTCTCGTCGGCCGCAACGGTCTCGTCAGCGTAGATGTCCATCGCCGCCGCGATCTCAGGAGTGTACTCCATCTCCTGGAAGTCCTGGTAGCGCATCAAGCGCTCGCTCAGGTTGTACGCATTCGATGTGATCGTTGCGTAAGTCGGCGACAGCGACTTCTGGAAGAGCAGCGTACCCGACGACTTTGTCTTGTCGGCGACCGCGATCGTCGTGTCAAGAGCGCGGATCTTCCGCTTGACAACGGGACCTGACCGGAACAGCCGGGTCAGTCTGCGGAATAGGCTCTTGGGCTCTCTCTTTGCCATCTCGTTCACCCCTCCATTCCGTCGGGGCCTCTACTACCGTACATCACCGGGAGTGTCCTGCCGTCACTCCTTCTCCTTCTTGGCGGAGAGGGAGACCACCTTGGGCTCCTTCTTCACCTTGGGAACGTACGAAGCGGGGGTGCTGAGCATGTTCTCGAGGACCCGCTCCAACTCACCCAGGTGTGGAGTGCAGGCATTGATCGCCGCAGGCGGAGCCTTCTCCTTGAAGGCCTCCACAGCTGCCAGGAGCTTGCTGGCGACCCCGACGATGCTGTTGATCGTCTTGTGGTCGACTTGCTCGTTGATCGCCTGAATCTCTTCCGCGATCAGCTGCTTCAGCCTCTCGAGCGTCACCTTGGGGGTTTGGGTCGTCATCGTGTCACCCTTCTGTAGCCGTAAGTATTCTGCCCTCTGGTCACCTGCGGAGCCATTCGAAGTCCGTGACGAACCTTGAGTACGGGCTCTTGCGGAGTTCGGAAGGGTTCTTGGGGCGCATCACGCTGTAGGCGTTGATGCCCGAGATGTTCGGGTTGACCAGTGGCTGGGCTTCGTTGATGTTCCCCGGCATTGCGTTGACGTCTTTCCGGTCGACCCGGGTCGCTGCCAACATCGCGTATGCCATCTCTCGAGCTTGGGCGCTGATCTGGGCACCGCCCTCGATGAGCCAGGTCCCGATCGCCAGGCTGAGGATCAGGTCGTCGTGGGAGTCCTTGCCGGCCATGGGCTTGTTGCCCTCCCAGATGAACGACTGCATCTGGTTGAACAGGCGCTCCGAGTATGTCTTCAGCTGCTTGTTCCTGATCAGCTCTTCCAGCTTGGCCAGGATCTGCGTCCTCGTCTTCTGGTTGGTGTTCGGGAAACCTGGCAATTCACTGCGCGGGTCGATCGGCATGTAGTTGAACGGGTCGCCCGTGTGCTTCGGGTAGTACAGCTTCTTGTAGTGGAGCTGGTCGCGCAACTTGACGCAGACGAGGTAGCCGAAGGTGTTCTGCTCCGGGATGATGAGCGCATTGTTGTAGCGACGCCCCCACTCATCGAGCAAGTCAGCCAGTGCCTCGGGTGGGATCTTGCCCATGTACTCGGCGCAGACCTCGTTGTCCTCAGTGTCGATCATGTGGAACGCTGAGTAGTCAGCGGCATCGCCACGAGAGACGTCAGCGCTGAGCACGTAGCGGTGTCCCGCAACGGGCGGGCTCCAGATCCAGACGCCCATGCCCGGGCCCTCTTTCGCAACGGGCTTCATCAGCATGCCGCGGAGGTAGTCGAGCTCTTCGGGCTGGAGGAACGTGTCACCTGATGCGATGAAGTCACACATGAACTCCTGGGCAATCTGCCTCTTGTTCATGCCCTTCGACTCATTCTTGAACCAGGCTTCGTCGTGCTCGGGGTGCACTGTCCAGTACAGCTTGATGGGATTGAAGCCGTTCTCACCGGCTTCTGCATCCATCCAGAGCTTGTAGTACTGGCCACCCACGCCCTTGGGAGTCGACAGCACGATCGCCTTGCCACCCGTCGAGATGGTCGGCTTCAGGCCGGTCCAGATCTCTTCGAAGTCACGGATGATGGCTGCCTCGTCGACGATCAGGAGCGACAGAGCTTCTGAACGACCTGCGTCTTCTGACGTCGGGATGGCAACGATCTGCGAGCCGTTGTCGAAGGTGATGGCCTGCTTGGTGGGCTCGAACTTCGGGAGGAGCAACCACTTGGGCAGGTTGTCAAGGATGACCTTGCACTTCTTGATCATGTTCATCGCGGTGGGTAGCTTGGTCGCGATGATGAGGATGTTCTGGTCTTTGTAGAAGATAGCGAGCCACGTTGCGTAGGCTGCGCACAACGTCGACAGGCCCAGCTGCCTCGACTTCAGGATGATGTTGAGGCGGTGCTCCAAGAATTGCTTGACGCAGTCATCCTGAAACGGGTACGTCTCAAACGGGAGGAGGCCACGTGCGGGGTGCTGGATCTTGCAGTACTTCTTCATAAAGTACACAGGATCCTTGCCACACTTGATGATCTCCTCGATCTGCTCCTGCTTGGACAGGGGCTTTGGAGCCGGCTTCGGCATCAGCTGATCTCGAACACGACCCGGCGGCGGTAGTAGGCCGTCCGCAACGGGTTGTGGACGTTCATGTTGATGATCTCGAGGTTGTCAACGCTGGACAGTTCCTTCGTCTTCAGAGACAACCCGCAGAGGTCCTTGTACCGCGACTTGATGCTTGCCAGCTCAGCGTCCAGGACGGACTCGGACTCCTGCACGTGGTCTCGCTTCGCCTGGATCATCTCCTTTTCGGTGACGAACTTGACGATGACCGCGTAGGATGCCATCATCCGGTCGGGCCCCAGCATGCTCCACTTCACAGAGTAGGAACAAGTCTTCGGCGTCGATGACCGGCCCCACGAGGTGTCTGTTGCCTGTCCAAGGGCGTTGTAGTCGATGTCAGCCATGGTTCTAAGTATGGCCTGGTCAGTCGACGTCAAAGGTGATCGCCAATGGGGGCCTCTGAGTCTCCAGCTGTCGGACCTGTTCGACAGCGGGTCTCCAGCCCTCTTTCCACTGGGCAAGCCGGGGCTGGGCCCAGAGCAGGGCACACCGTTCACAACAGCCCACCGCACGCCAGGATGCTTCATCGTCCCGCGTGCGCATCAGGTGCGTGCAGACGGGACACGCGAGCGGAACGGGAGGTTCTGCGTCAGTCGGGACGATGACGACGAAACCCTCGGGATGGTCTTCGATCAGGCGGTCGCGGAGGTACGATCTCCAGGCCATGCCTCACTGTACACCACCCGAGCATCCTTCTCGACCTTGTTGACCTCGATGATGTGGTCAGCCACGTCCTTGACGCCCTCCACGTGGGTGATGACGATGATGGTCTTGAAGTACCTCTTCAACGAAGTCAGCAGGCGGTTGCAGCACTCGACCGACGCCGGGTCCATCGGACCAAACGCCTCGTCGATGATGAACATGTCGGTCTTCGGCAACGACGAGAGGTTGATCAGGGCGACACGGAGGGCAATGGAGGCCACAGTCTTCTCCATGCCCGACCCCAGCTCGATCGGCCGGCGAGAGTCGCCGTAGTTGATGTAGACCTCCATCGCATCGCTGTCGTTATCGACCTCAAGCTCGATGTTGAAGTTGACGATACCCGTCAGGATCTTGCTGATCTCGGCATTGATGACGGGCAGTTGGCTGGTGATGATGAGGTTGGGGATGCCCTTCCGCGAGAAAGCCTGTGCGATCAGCTCATGTGCCTTCATCAGCTGCAACAGCTTCTCCCGTTGCTCGCGGTCCTGTTCCAGCTTGTCGTAGTTGGACTGCTCACGGCCCTTCTTCGAAGCCAGGTCCAGACGGTCAGCATCGACCCGACGAGCACGGCGGAGCAGGTCGTCCTTCCGGTGACGAAGGGCGACTGCCTCGGCGTTCTCCTCGTTCTTGAGGGCCTCCTCGAGTTCGATGAGTCGCTGGTTGGCTTCCTTCACCTTCGGGTGGAGGACGCTGTTGAGCTCGAGCATCTTCTTGTCGTGATCACGCTGTTCCTCTGCCAGCTTGGTCAGGAGGTCACCACGCAGGTTGCGAAGCTGCAGGAGCTTGGTCACCCGGTTGGACAGGTCCTCGTGGCGCAGTTCTTCTAGCGCAGCGTCAGCTTTGTTCAGCTTCTCCAGCGCGCGCTCGACGCGTTCCTTCTGCGGTTCGACCTTTTCCTTGTTCTTGTGCGCGTCCTTGATGAACTTACACGTCGGGAAAGAGTCACCGCAAGGCACGTCGTCCAAGATCTTGAGCGACCGTTGCTGTTGCTTGAGAAGGGCCGCTTCCTTCTCATGGACGACACGCAGCTGGTCGAAAGCAGCCTCCAGCGTCTTGTAAGCTTCGAGACGTTTCTTCAGCTCGTCGACATCGTTGTCACGGAGCAGAGCATCGATGGTGCTGACCTTCTGCGACTTCTGGCTCATCGACGTGACAAGGTCGCCGATCTGTTCGTTGAGCTTGGACACTTGGTCGCGGAGTGACTGGAGGTAGGCACGTTGCTTCTCCACCTCGAGCGGGGTGACCATCACCACGTCCTTGAACGACAACTCCTCTCGGGCGATGTCCGTCAGCTGACTCTGGATGTCATGTTTCTCGTGGTCCTTCTGGGCGATCTGGGCATCGAGGTCTTTCAGGGTCTCCTCGAACTTCCTCTTTGCCTCAGGCCAGTCGCGGTCTGGTAGCGACTTCAGGGTCGCCTTGTTGACGTTGACGTCGTCCTTGGCCTGGTCGTACATCTTGTCGAAGATGTCGAGGTCAAGGAAACGAGACACGGTCTGGCGCCGCTTGGTCGAACCCTGGTTGATGTACTGCTTGATGTCGTCCTGTGCCGCGATGCTGGTCAGCAGGGCATCCTCGCCGGTGCCGATCAGCTTCCTGATGACGCGGTCGGTGTCCTTCCGCTCCTCACCGCCCAAGTCCTCCAGCTCTCCGCCATCAACGACCTTGAAGACGTTGAGGTGGGTGTTGGCGTGCTGGCGACCCCAACGGTCCTCGTGCTTGACCGTCTGGCGCTCGATGATGTAGTCGGTGCCACCAGAATTGATGATCGCACGAGCATAAGCATAGTCGTGCCTCACGTTGACGACGTGGAGGTTCTTGATGCTGCCACGGTCAGACGTGTTGTGGAGCACGTACATGATGGTGCCCACCACGGACGACTTGCCGATGCGGTTGGGACCGAAGATGCCGACGATGCCGTTCAGAGAATCGAAGTTAATGCGGTTGCCCTCGCCGTACGAGAAGCAGTTGTCCCACTTCAGGTCACGCAGGGTCCACTTGGTGTTCCGAGCGATCTCGTCGCTGCCCAACACCTTGCCGAGGTAGTGAACGATCTGGTCGCGGACGGCTTGCCACTCTGCGTCGGTGACGTGCGATGAAGCGTGGTAGTCCTTCAACAGCTTCAGCAACACGTCAGGGTTGCGAAGGTCGTCCTTGGCCAGCGTCGCGGTGCCGGCAACGATCTGGTCCTTGTCGAGCTGGTGGTCTGTCTTGAAGGTGACTTCGCTGGCCTTCAGCTGCTCCTGGAGCTGCTGCATCAGCTTGGTCACTTCTTTCTGTGCTAGGATCTCTGTCTTGCTGCGGATGCGGTACCGCGTCCCAGGCGGATAGTTCTCAGCCTTCTTCAGCGTCTTCTCGACGTTACCCGCCCAATCGAGGGTGACAAACGGCTTTGGGTTGGGCAGCTCACAGAACTTGACGTCGAAGTTGTTCCTGTCCTCGATGTCCCACAGCAGGTAGCCGTGGACCAGGGACTCGCCGTAGTTCTGCTGGACTGGGCTGCCCGGGTAGGCGACCCACGGGCGCTTGACCCGGATCTTGATGCGCTTGCTCAACCGATCACCTCAGCCTCCGGGTAGTTCGAAAGCTCGCTCTCGTCAATCTCGAGTTCGATGTCTCGGCCCGCCAGGTACTGCATCTTGTGGATGTCACCGAGCAGGACAAAGTCCCACCCACGGAAGAACTCGACGGTGATCCCTTCTTCAACCAGCCAGTCACTCTCGGTCGTTGCACCCCACACGGGCCCGTGGTAGCAGGCGATGTTGACTTTGCCCGGAATAGGCTTGACGTTGTCCCAGTTCTTCTCGTCGAACAGGCTGAAGATCCCCCAGACGTATCCCGGCGCGAACTCATAGGTTCCGCTCTCCTTGTAGACGTGGATGCGAGGGTTCTTCAGTGCCTTGACGATGGGCGTCACCGCGTCCATGCGCGTCAGGTTGACGAGGTTCCCATCGTGGTTGCCGAGAGTGAGGTGCAGCTCCGCCGTCTCTGACAGCGTTTCCAGCCACCAGATCATCTGTTCGATGTACTCGGGTGACAAGCCCGACGTCTTGGTGTGGAAGATGTCACCGCCCACGAAAACGTGGTCGACCTTCTGTTCCTTCACCTGGCGCGCGAAGGCAGAAAACACCTCTCTGTATTCGTCGTGCCGCGACAATCCCCGCCAGTGGATGTCAGCAATGTGGGCAATCTTCAACATCAGGTCTACATCTGATCAGTACAGCCCTGTGCAAAAGCTGTACAAGACCTGGCCCTTAGATGGTCACAGTTCAGCGTGAGAGCCGAGTTCTTGCAACGAAGTCCAGCTTGTCACGGAACGATTCGAGCCAGGAAAACGGGGCTGCATCGGCGACGAGTTGCTTCATCTGAGCCTTCGTCATCTGCCCCGGATCGGTGCCCGGCGGCAGCCGGATGATCCTGACTACTACGTCGTACTCGGCCAGTTTCTGAGCGATCACGGGCACTTTGGTGTATCGCATGTCATCATCCAGCGCAAGGACTACGGGCGTCCCGTGTGCCACGATGGCATTGAAGACAGCGCTCTGTTCATTGAGGTCGCTGCCCAGCAACGGGACTGCGTTGTCTGGACACTTGACGAGGTCAAAGGGCCCCTCACACAGGACCAGTTCCTTCGTCCAATCAACGTTGAGCTCGTTGAAGATGATGGGAAGCTTGTCTTCATCTGGGTTGTCGTACTTCGGCCGACGGAACCTGTCGATGGCCCGACCGACGAAGTAGTTCAGCTCGCCTTCTGCGTTGAAAGATGGCATGAGGACACGCCGTTTCCACCTGGGTTCATCGCTGTACCCCAGCTTGAAGTACCAGAGATCCCGTTCGGTGAGGCCTCGACCCTTCGGCATGGGCTCCATGAGGTAACGCCTCATTGCCAGCACGTCAGGATCGCGTAGCGATGCAGTCGCTAGCAAACGGAAATCTTTGGGCAACGCTAGCTTCGGCTTCTCTTCTGAGATGTCGATGATGAGACACCGCCGGCGGTTCTCCTGAGCCGGCATGTACTTCTCGACGTACTCAAGCAGCTTGTCACGCGAAGCGTACTTCTTGATCAGCGGTGCCAGGGTGTGGGCCTTGTAGCCGCACGACCAGCAGTGACACCGGTCATCTTCGATCAGGATCGCGAGCTTCTTCTTGCTGTGATCCTTCGGCGCGCAGATGGGGCACCGAACGTCAAAGTTCTTCCCGTTCCTCGCCAGCTTTCCGGTCCCGAAGCAGCTTTCGATGAACCGGACCTTTTCGCTGATGGTGATCAGGGCCACGGGCCCATCGTATCACTTGCCGTCCTTCTTGGACTTCCTGGCTTTCTTGACGGGAACGATGGGACCCTCAAGAGCCGCTGCCTTCGCGATGACGTACGCGTCCGTTGCATCACGAGACCAGTCAGCTGCCTGCCCGTTTTTCTTCGCCGGCCACTGGACCCAGCTCAAGTCGTTCTCGCTCATGTGCTTGAAGACCTGCTCTTTCTGGGACATGCCAGCCGCGGCTGTCCGCTGCAGCTTGACACCGGCGGCCTTGCGAGCGTGGTTGGCGCTGATGTACTCGGGGTCGACGAGAAAGATCTTCCTGGCGGTGTTGCTGACGATGCCGTTGAAACGCAGGAGCTGTGAGATCGTCTGCGCACTCGACATCCCGGGCCGAAAACCCATCAGGGGCTCTTCAAGCACGATCCTGCCCACACCCCTGCTGATGTTGTGGAGGTAGCGGGACACTTCGTCACACTTGTCCCAGAACGTCTTGCACTTCTTGAACTCGATCCTGTCGATCACGACGACAAAGTCCCGGTCAGTGGGTTTCTTCGTGTCATCGACGATGCACACTCCTGTGCATGAGGTGCTAACATCCAAGCCCAAGATGATCGTCATGCACAGATCGTGGCCCCCGGGTGCCCCCAGTAAAACTTCTACTTCAACAGGCCAAGGAGTTTCAGCTCCTTCTCGGTCAGCACCATGAGGGTCACTTGGTGGGCACGGCACCACTCAGCTGCGGCCTTCAGCTTCTTCTGGACGCGGTCCTGGTCAAGCTTCCGTTTCGGCTTGATCTCGACCAGGAGTTGCTGGCCGTCTCGTTGCTGGACCAGGAAGTCGGGCCAGTACTGGCGAGTCTTGCCCGTCTTCTTGTTCGACACGTACCTGATGACGACGTCTTCGTACCGGTAGCCCACCACGTCGGGGTTCTCGTCCAGGTACTGCATGTACGCAAGCTCCCACCCCGACCTGTAGTGACACTCCTGGCCTGTCTTGGGCGACACGTGGACGCCGGTGTGGTACCGCTTCTTCCGCTTGCGTTTCTTGGCCGCCATGTTCAGTGCGTGTGGCACGCCCTCACCAGCCGATCGAAGTTCTCGCTCACTCGTTTTGCCTTCGCGAAGTTCTCACTGATCGCTCCCTGGACCAAGTCTGGATACTTGGCCGCCAACTCATCGTTGATGGCGATGGCACGCATGACCTTGTCGTGGATCCGGGCCGCCGACGGCAGCAGGTCATCATGACATTGACCCGTGTGCTTTCCAAACGAGTTACGGCTGTGTTCGGTCAGATCAGCCAGCACCTTTTGCTCATTGGCCAAGTCGCCCCACAGCGCTTTTGCTTCATCGACCAGCGGTTCCGGTTTGGTGAGGAGGGTCGCAAGCTGGACAACGCCCTGCGTCCACGCGTGAGTGCCACAGTGGATGATGTCACACGCTGCTAGCGATGCATCGCGGTGGATGTGGTTGTGCCGCGTGATCCTCTCGTTCAGCCTCGCGGCATGCTCGTGGTGCGGGTTAGAAGTCATACTTCACCTTGAACATGATCCTATCACCCGTCCGCTTCTGGATCGGCTGGGCAAGGGCGGTCTTCATCACCACGTTCATGTCTGAATCGTGGAAATTGATGTTCGTGATGTAAGCGAACTTGTCTTCTGGGTCGTTCGGGTAACCCGTCGGTGGCACTGGGAGGTAGCCTGGGTTGCTCGACGAGTTCAGCTGGTTGTTCGGAGCAATGGCGTCGATCTTCATGACGTGGACGTGTTGCTCGCCGCGCATGTACAAGCTGTACTGGTTTGCGCCGTAGAAGTAGAGATGTGGGCTCTTGATGACGACCTCTCCTTCGTCGTAGTAGACGTTGCCCACGCTGTTCCACGTCGACTGGCTGGTCAAGCAGTCAGCACGGTAGATGTTGCCCCTACCGTCGTCGGCCAAAGTGATGCTGATGGGACCCCTGAAGCTCGCGCTGTTTGCCAGGACCTGAGCCCCATACAGGCTCGAGAAAACCAAATCAGGGTCAGTGAACGTCAGTGTGGTGGGGCTGATCCGGTAGCCGTAGAACAGGTTGCTGATGTCAAAGATGACGATCTCGTTTGACGATGGGTCCTGTGTCCGTTGGTAGATCGTCAGCGGGGCGCCTGCCTCAACGTCAGAACCCGAGGGCACCGTGTTGATGAACCCAAACAACGCGGGACCCGCGGTCTGGAACGGCGTCTCGGGTGTGGCTCCGATCTGGGTGTCAGCGAAGAAGTTAGCCTGGTCCGCAGGCACATCGGGCCCATCGAACGCGCCGCCGCCGAAGAGCAGAGTGCTTGACATCACCATGTTGTCCAGGTTGATGAAACTCAGTTCTTCGACACCGAGGTCGTCGACGGCCGTCTCGAGGCTCTCTGACACCAGCAACTGGAAGCTGGGGACGAACAAGCCGTCGTCACAGGGGAGCACCGTCAGGTTTCGCTTGACGACAAAGGGCTGTGAGTAGAGGAACTCATTGCAGACCTCCGCGTCAGTTGATGTCTGGATGGCGACGCCCGTCAGGTGGTGCAGCAGCGGGAAGTTCTCGCTGGCTAGGTCTTTGACGAAGTTCTCCAGGTTGATGTAGTGTCCCGCGACGCCGAACGACAGAGCAACGCTGAAGGGCTGTGTTGTCGAGCCGTTGACCTCTTCGAATGGCGTCACCAGGATGCCGCCATGGTCGATGACAAACTGGCGGTACGGTGCCTGGTTCGAGAAGAACGGTGGGACGTAGAAAGCGTACGTGTTGTCGAGGAACTTTGGACCGACGTTCCCGCTGACCGCGATGTCGAGGTCAGACACGTAGCAGCGCCTGATGGCGATGTCATGGATCTCGGCGTTCAACGGATGGGTGAAAGAGTAACGCCCTGGCGTCTCTACACCGTCGATCGGCCACAAGTTGTTGAGGCCGTCCCGGAGAGCGGGTTGGTTGGCGAAGAAACCGGCCTGCGGATTGTCGCTGTTGTTGGAACCCTCGTAGTAGTTGCCCAACACCAGCACCGTCGGTTGTTCCTGCGTCACGCCCGGGATCTTGGCATAGACGCTGCTGGCCGAACCGAACGCCACGATGTCAGCCAACGACGGGGCGATCGACTGTGATGGGACCAGGAACGTGCCCACGTCGACACCGTCCACATTGAAGGTGCCCAACCCACCGTTCGTGTAGACTGTCCCCCATCGAATGACGACATGGTGCCAGTGGTTCAACCACAGCGAGTTGTCGTCTGACAAGAAGACAAGGTCAGTCCCTGGCAGGTCGTGGGTCGTGTTGCCGAAGGTGTGTGAGGCTGTCAGGATAAGGCTGCCGGACTGCTTGATGTGGCTG
>Ga0070740_10003640_pt1 | contig 16135 bp, 23 predicted proteins | sample Coa_R2_FD_67286 | JGI IMG/M metagenome (GOLD analysis project Ga0070740, IMG submission 67286) | Surface soil microbial communities from Centralia Pennsylvania, which are recovering from an underground coalmine fire - Coalmine... | ecosystem: Environmental > Terrestrial > Soil > Unclassified ... | reverse complement strand
ATCCATATTGGTAATACTCAATGAGCTTCTCTCCTCGATGAAGGAGGAGTTGACAAGGCCCATCTTTCCGTCGTAGTTAATGAATAACATTTCTCTGGCTAGACCTACGGCTCCCACATACCCCTGGAGTAGATTGAATTCTATAAATTGACTCTCGATGGTTGTATAGCATTTGTCACAGGTACTTGCCAGGAACAGTTTATGACCAGCCAGATACTTCTCCAGGGCCGTCATATTAGCGCAAGTCAATCTATTAGTCTTATGGTCAATTTTCAGTGATAAAGAATTGGAATAGGTAATTCGTAAGTCCACCTGAGTATACTCTTGGGTGACTGTGGGGCGCAGGTAGGACATATCTCTACGCGCTTCCAAATCCATGAACCCAATTTGGAACTTTATTTGTTCACCACAGCTAAAACAGGGGTTGTTGTATGCTATGAAGTCCTTGACCGTGAACTTCTTCATACATGTTATGCCGTTTTAGCATTATGCTGTAGATAAGAGACCAAAAAATCATGAATATCGCCGTCCAAAACTGCGTCCGCATCTCGGTTTTCAAAGCGTGTGCGTTCGTCTTTGACTAGCTGGTAAGGCATCAGCGTATATGTTCTAATCTGACTGCCGAAGGAAACGTCTGAGATAGAGGCCACATGCTTATCTTTCTCAGCCTTCTTCTTTTGCATTTCTAACTCGTAGAGTTTTGCCTTTAGCATCTTCATGGCCGTTCTACGATTATGAAGCTGGTCGCGCTCAGAACGAGAATTGATAACAATTCCGGTGGGAAGATGCTTAAGTCTAACGGCGCTCTCCACCTTATTGACGTTCTGACCACCTGGCCCACCACCACGCATGGTCGTGATTTCAATATCCTTCTCATCTATCTTGATATCGATGGTATCTTCGATGTCGGGCGTGACTTGTACACCAGCAAAGGAAGTTTGGCGAGCGTCTCCTGCATTGAAAGGAGAGTTACGAATGAGACGGTGAACACCCGACTCACTCTTGAGGAAGCCATAAGCATATCTTCCCTCTATACGAATAGAAACTGAGTCAGTACAGATAGAACTATGTTCTTCTGAAGGCTTTTCATCTAACAGTTCTATCTTATAGCCTTGGGCATCTGCATAGCGCGAATACATACGTAACAGCATGGTCACCCAATTAGCTGCCTCTAGTCCACCTGCGCCTGCATTGATAGAAAGGATAGCTGGCGTGTCATCGACAGGATCATTCATCATCTGTCGGAATTCTAGGTCTGTCATTTCACGAAGTAGGGCAGACGCACTCTGAGCAAGGCTATCGATGTCTTCAGGGACAGCCTCAGCAAATTCAGAGTTGAACTTTACTTGTTCACGAAAATGTCCCATCTTACCAACCATATCAGCTAGTTTCTGTCGCTCTTTCATAAGAGCAGCAGCGCCTTTAGGGTCGGCCCAGGCTGTGGGACTATTCATGATAGAGTCAATCTCTTCTATACGCATGTGATACTGTTTGGTAGGAATCATTCCTTCCAACACTTGCATCTTTTCTTGGCAAGATTGAATTATTTGTAGGGTGCTCATGAGAAATTAACCAGTGTCTTTATCTTGTGGTATATGTTTTCACTGCCCTGAATCTTGTATAGATTCATGAGGGGAAGCTGTTTGATAACATCACGGCGGGCCATCAGAAAGGTGGCCTGCATTTCATATGGGGTCATTAGTCCATACTGAGTATCATTATGCGAAATGAATAGCACTTCCATAGCTATGAAAAACGGGTAAACCTTTTTACCAACCCTTTCCATTACCAGCGGGGCGCTATCGCAAATGTAAGCATTCTTTTGTGTACAGTTAGGGTCCGGGCAGTGACGCGAGAACACTAATTTATGATCCCAAATTACCTTTTGGATTCTATCCCTATCTCCCACTAACTCATTAGTATCTACATTGACAGAAAATATCTTGTGTTCTCTATTATCCATCTTATAGCAGAAATGAAGGAATTGTTCGTCCTGCTGAGAGGTATAGGAGATAGATGGGCCTGTGTGGGAAGAGAAGGCATTCTGTAATTCCAATTCAAAAGGATCAATGAACTCCGTTACATCAAAGTTCATTTTGTAGCGCGGCAGAAAATTGGGGGCGCTTTTGGCTTTTAAACTGGTTTGAAGTTTAGCACCACAGTACTGACAGTTGGGTACTAACTCCATAAACTGTCTAACTGTGTTAAATTTCATGACATCAGAATCCAAGAGTCCAAACGGTTAATGAGTTTGTCGCGGCTCTCTAGATCGAAATTTGGCCTAACAGGAGGTAGAGGCATTTCTTTTTCAAAGATGTTTGGCTCAAAGGAAGTATCCTTAGCTTGTTCAGGAGTAGCTGTGTAGTAGAACAGCTTAGTACTCTTAGCTTCGTAGTTTAGCTTTAGAATATAGTTCTTTTCTACTTCTGGATTACTTCTCTCATGTAAAGTAAACACTTCACTTTTGTTGATATTAGTAACAAACTTATCCACAGGAGATAGTTCCCACTTTATATCTTCGGTTTCGGTTAAGGCTGGCATTAGCTCCAGATAGGTGCTATCACGCGCATAACAAGCATCGTACGCCTGAATCTTGTATTCATTCCATTCTTTGATAATGGCCTTTTCGTTGCAGATAAAGAAGAAAAAGAATTGCCAGGTCTTCATGGCTTGACGTAGGGCTGCCGTGTTGGTCTGGAAGTTGAACTTTTCTCCTTCAACATCTAGAATGAAAGATTCATCCTCTCCAATCTTCTCATTCTTAATGAGAAACTGTTTGAAGAAATATCCATTAGGCTTACTGCGCTCACCTTTCCATAGGGAATTCTTACGGGCTCGCAAAAAGAGAGTGAGAGGTCCACCACAAACAGGACAGGAAGAGTTGTAATTAAGGAATTCAGAAATGTTCATGTAAATGTTACCAGTGTTCTTATTCTTGTTAGAAGTTTCTCTTTACCCATGGCTTGCCAGTCCAACATAGAAGTTGTGATAGGAGTAGCATCTTCATTATTACGAGAGTAGATAAGAGTATCACCTATTAGGTAATCGTTATGAACGACATGACTGCGCTCAACAAAACCCTCATACCATATTTTCAATGGTTTAACTATCCATGAATCAACTTTACTGCCTAGATAGTTACACTTTAAAGGTGTACTGCAAATATGATACTTATGTTTACACTTGCTGTTAGAGCAGTAAAGCTCTATAGTTGGTAGGAGGTCTTCAAAAGATTCTTTAACCACTCTTTGATCCAGAGAGGGCGTCACGGTCTCGTTGTCCAAAATGAATACCAGGGCGTTGGTTTTTATATCAGACAGTCCGGTGGCCTCCAACGTATAGTCTTGTGTAACGCGCTGGAGTTTGAAAGAAAATTCGTTGTTTTCTAGAGGAGCATTTAACCTGGGGATCCCTTCGATAAAACTGGTCAAGCGAACGCGCAGAGGTTTGTCGCAGAAAAAACATACGCTTCCTACCTTGATAAAATCTGATATTGTTGCAAACTCATTTTGTCCGTCAAGCACTAGACCTCACAGGAAAGGGAGAAGGGTACGAATACGATCTAATGTTTCCTGTGGATCCTTTAGGTTGATGGGGATCAATGGTAGCTCAACTTTATCCTTCAAAATACTTTCGGCAAAAGAACCAAAAACAGCATACTCTGTTTTATCTACAGAATAAATGGATCGGATCTCATGAGTTTTACCGTCTCTATCTAAAGAGATAGTTTCTGAATTGAGAGAAACGGAACGTACTAACTCTTTGCTCAAGTCTGCTTCCAGCTTAAGGGTGTATCGGTACTGGCCACACTCATCACAGTAGACGGTAAGGCCCTGCATCAAAATACCTGAATAGACTTCTGCCGTAGGGATAGCGGCCGAATAGCCTGTCGAATCACCGTACCATGCCTTTGGCGCACCAAGTTTCAACTCAACTTTTCCAGTCGCCGTATACACGTACACGATGTCTTGGGATTTTCTAGACAGAGCAAAAGATAACTTTTGATACTCGTGGCCCCTGGGATATTCTACCTTCTCGATAAAATCCCTATCTTCGAGAACCATAATCTCTTTACACAGAGGACATTTCTTCTGGTAATTGAGACCGTCTAATAATGTACGGAATTGGATCATGAGGAAGAGTCTTCATAGTAATCGGCGTACACTTCACTAGTCAATCCCGCATCAATGAGTACCGGGCGACCATCCTTGGTTCCCCAAGAAGAAATTCTAGCCAAGTCACCTGGCATCAGCTTGAACTTCTCACCGATTCTTTTCATTTCCTTATATATGTCCGACTTTTCTACTTTGTCGAAGTTCTTTGGCTTTTCCATATCAGAATTGCCAGAAACGTCTTTAAGACCGTAGCGAATGCCTTCTCCGAAATCATCGAAGTTGAGGCCAGTCATTTCTTCAAAGTCTTTGGTAGTAATCTTATCCAAGAAGTGCGTCTCAATCCATGAATCATTCTTAGCGTGTCCAATGATTTCATTCAAGAACTTGGACTTCATCTCTGGATTGGCTTCAGCCTTATTTTGGGCGATACCTTTGTCGTTCTTGGCCAACTTAACAATTGTTTTGCTGGGTGTCAAGTACACGATCCTCGAAGACCCGGAGGACAAATGTTTTAGATTGCGCTCAGCGTACTCCTTGCGCGCGGTGTATGTCTCCAGACCTTCTATGTTCTTTAAAACCGTCTTGAGATCCTTAGAGTTCTCTGGCAATTTCTCTTCCATAGCCAAAGAATGAAATAAGGTAGCAAAACGCAGGAGTTTGTTGACGTTCATACGATAAATACAAAGATAGCCATATTCTGATATATTTTAGAATATAACCCTATGAGTTCCTTTACCAAAGAAGAGTATATTGCATTACTCCAAAAGATAGCTGATAGTCAGTATGAGGATCCAGAACCAGACCTAACAGTCGAAATGGAATGGATACCATCTGAACCAGAGATCAAGAAGAAAATGCACCTTGTTAATAAGGATGGTAGTGTAGACCTCACTGCTGCTAAGAAAGAAAAGGTAAAGGAAATTCTTCTCAATTACAAATATGCCAATCTACAAATAGGCGATTTCCTTATTAGAATTACCAAGTACCATGGCGAGCCGGGTCAAAAGGGCGCCCTTATTACACTTGATGTCGCTGTTTACCAGTATAGTTATCGTACTCTATCAGGCGCCCCTTGCAAGATGCTCAACAAACTAAATCTGAGCAAAGACGTTAGGTTTACCAATAGACCTTGGCTCAGCTACTTCGCTAGTTGGGGTGACATCGGTTACAATATTCCTATCGATGTTATGGTAGACATCATTCGATGGTGTCAAGCGGTGAAGAAATTGTCTGCCTTCGTTTAAACGAATGGCATTAGGTTGCTAAATCGTTTGGCCATTTCCTCTGGAGAGGTAATGGGTATGAAAGGCAAGTCTAGACGTATTGCTTCAGCCGGCATATCTAACTGTAAACTCTTTCTATCAAAAGATGATTTACAGAAGAACAGGACAGCCGATGGATTTGGCCCCTCATCACTATTGATGATATCAACTAAATGATACACGCGATACCCATCATTGATGGGTTGCGAGAAGCTCATGATTTCATGACCCACATCTAAATTATAGTAGACTGAGTTTTTGAAATCCAATTTTACCTCAGTTGAGACATAACGATATTGACGACAAGAATCACAATCTCGATAAAATCGATATATTCTAAGGTTATTATGCAGCTCTTTGAACCTATCAATTAGGAATTGATCTGTCTTATTATACAATAATTCTTCGGCTTTGGTGAAAAATTCCACCACAAAAGAAAGGTCGGTAAAGCCAAAACCGTATCCGACTTTGAAATCCTTACCGGCCTTATTCAAAGGTGTGAGATTGAATATGGCCATGAAACGATTATCGTAGGTTTTGCTAGACTGCTTCCTATGAGAATGAAAGGATGTTGTAAGTCTGTTTTGGCAGACTGGACAGGTCTTTCGATAATCGAGGAACTCTTGCAAAATCATTCGATATCCTTGCAAGCCCTCGTTCCTGTTTCGTACCATCCAAACCCAGCGCCGTGAGCTGTTGTCATTGGGCGGCTAGCATTGCGTACATGCCAGATATGTCCGCCCATCAACCCGGACCTACAGTTACCGCTAGTCTTGTTGATACATAGATCATTACTGCTTTCATTGACAACCCACTCATCAACATTTCCAGCCATGTCGTGTACTCCATAATCGGAGACACAGTTTGGTTTAGAGCCAGATGGAACTAATAGTGCTCTAAGTTTTTGAGAAGTTTCGTCATCTGGTCTTTTAGCTTGGAAAACATCTATGCCCGGATTCTTATTGTCAAAGTTGCAGGCGCTACTATCTCGATGAAATCCATCACCGTAAGGTAATGGATGCATATCAGGACCTTCTGCGGCCAAACTCCATTCCCTGTGGGTACATAGGCGCTTACCAACAGAAGCCACTGCTTTCTCTGCATCAAAGTATGTCATCCAATCTTGGGGAATTTGACCTTCTTTATTTGGCCACTCATACTTATCAATACAAAAATGCATATGTACCTTTTTAGATACACAGGCAACAGGTTGTTCAAATTCACCACAGGCCCAGGCTAAATCGCCAGGACCAGGCATTCGATTACCTTCACCATCTGTGTTATACAGACAGACTTGTTTTTCTTCAGGGCAATAATCACCTTCAACTTCTACCATGTCTTTGGGACATTTGGTTGGAAGATAATTGATTGGAACTGAACTGGATAGTTCCTCTGGAGCCGCCTGGGGAGGCGAAAGGGGAGATGGTGTGCTTTGTGGGTGGGAGGTGCTACAGCCTATTACGGCAAATAGAACTGTAAAAATTGGGGTGGTGTACTTCATGTGTTACTGCGTCGGTACACCGTCACTATAACCATCCGGTATCCCAATGCAATGGCTGCTCACACTGAACGTACATTTAGTTGTTCTTTCATATTGTCGGAGATAAACTCCACCCAATATACTCACTCCCCCTATAGATCCCCCATTGGTTTGTCGAGATCAAGTTCGTCATTGGCCGGAAATAAAAATGGCGATGAATTTGAATTCATCGCCATTAAAGATAAGCATTTGTGATCGCAACTGTCGAACTTCCCAACCTGACAGAGAGGGCTTACATTACTCCTCCAGGGATCTAAGTAAGTTTTTAGGTATACGGATTGATTTCGTTTGGTGGCGTTTGTGCAACGGCTTGGTCACTGGAGGTTGTCTCATTAAAACCAACGCTTCTTCCGAATTCGAAGTTCTTGACCACCATCAAATCGTCATATGACATATCATTGTATAGGTCTTTGAACAAATAGCTGATGCCAGCAATAGACATTGCGGCTTGTAGATCCTTAGACTTGGCCAATTGTTTACGGATGGACAATAGCTGTCCTAAGATGGCATTGATTTGACCCAAGGTCTTATTACGAGCGTCACCTTGTTGGTTGGCGCCTTGTGCCCATAGATTCTTAGCTCTCTGAATTAACTGATTAGCAATTTGAGGCATAGTAGCCTGTTGACGTTGCTGCGGATGAGTCTGAGTAGCTACTTGGTTTGGAGCCGGTGGGCCAGAAGTAGAACGACCTAAATTAGCAAGGATTGATTGTAATTGTTGAATTTGTGGACCGTCTGCTAGGGGAGATAGTTTGCCGAGTAACCATGAGTTTTGAATTTCTCTTCTGATTGCATCCCAATCAACTTTATTGAATAACAATGCGTTACCAATGGCGTTTGTCTCCACTCCCTTGCTTTGTAGAATAGATTGTGCCTGTTGTAATAGTGCACGAGTAGAAGCGTCTAGAGCCTGTGCTGGAGCTGGTGGATTAATAGAATCCTGTTGTTCTAAATCACCTGGGAATGATACTGGCTGGGCAGGGGTCATATTTTGAGCTAATGCTCTTAGAAAAGACCTACGATCGCTGTAGAGAGCTAGTCTCTCAAATACTTCAGCCTTCTTTAGTAGTGAATCAACTTTTGACATTCTAGACACCTTTTCCTAAAAGATACTACATTTTATACACCATTATGCCATGGCAATTCACTTCCTATTGATAAAATCGGGATTATTGTACTCGTTATCACAATTAGGTGCCCATACTGGATTAACCCTAATACCCTGGTTGTCTATTAAGCCACAATCGCAGCCACATTTACATCCACAACCGCATGTTCCACAGGTTCTAATTCCAGAAAAAGTATGACAAGAATCGCAGTAGTAAGGGTATCGGCAGGTATCACAAGAAGGTAAAGCTTGAAACGGGAGAATTACCACATTGGGCGAATTAACGGCCCTAAGCAAAGAGTATGGATTTAACCTTTCAATAGGATAGCTTTGGCCTGGAGGACCAAAGTTATTAAATTCAATATCAGCTAGTCCCTGGTGTAGAAACATAACTACATCTGCAAATTGTCGATTGTATCCATCCAGAAAGCTAGGAAGAATAACTAAAACTCTCAAATTTTGCAAGTGTACAATAGTTGGGTAGTTAGGGTCAGCCGCTACACGGGCATCGAATTCAGTTTTGGTAATTGTATCATCAATAAAGAGCTGATGTTGCAATGTAGTTAATTCACTAACAGATGGATCGGCTCCAGCAAATGTTGGACCTGTTGAAGGATAGGTTATATCTCCATTAATGAAAAAGATTGCTGGTGGTGGGAGCGACATAAATAAATGAGATTTTATTCACTTGACAAACAAAAACTGATAATTAGGTTGGAGGCCCGAGTGCTATGAAACCGCTTACTCACTGTCCACATTGCAAAGCGCCTTTGGTCAAAAAGACCATTCCTGAGCATTTGAATCCTTTGAAGTACGAGAATTGTAGCGCTCGTTGTGTCGTTGACTATTTCCAGTATTACAAAACATCATACGATGATCCTGAACTAGAGTACATTACTTTCAATACTCCTGATGACAAGTTTAGTGTTTACCAGTATTTTGACAACTGGATTCATAAAAACCAATCACTGGTATATGCCAATGAAACCACCAGAAAATATGGCAGCTCCATGCCCATTTTATGGCTCCCCTTAGATAAATACCCACTCGATGTGACTAAGATGGACGAGCTATATGAAAAGATTTCAACACTATCATTATTTGTGTGAGGACTACTAATGAGTGAGATTCCTGTATTCCGATTTGCTATTCGCCCCGACATTACCAATCCACAAATCTTCCTTCCTAAAAAAGGAACTGAGAAATCCACCGGCTTTGATGTCAAGGTGGCTACTCGTAATCAAGAAAAATTGATTATTCGCCCAGGAACGCACGTCAAGATCCCGTTAGGATTTCGTGTATTTGCGCCCGAGGGCTGGTGGCTTGAATTGAGGCCGCGCAGCTCCACTTTCGCAAAAAAACAATTGCATGCGCTGTACGGCGTTATAGATGAGGACTACGAGGGCGAGTGCCTATTCGCCTGCCAATACCTGCCCGATATCAAGTCATTAGGTAACGACCTAGTACTAGAATACGGAGATGCTATTGGGCAAATCATTCCTGTTAGAAGACAAGAAATGATTGTTGAAGAAATAACCAACGAAGACTATGACAACGCCTGCAAAGCACGCGCTGCATATAGAGGAGCAGGTGGATTTGGCTCCACTGATAAGCGATGAAAACTGTCGGAGATTTAGATAAGTACATTGCCGCTACTATGGCTCAAGCTACCACCAAGCGTGACAAAGCTATTGCCAGGGAAGTTCTTGCTCAGGAAATTTGCAATAATCCTGACATGATGTTCCTCTTACTGTGTAAGAGCGGGTTTTCTCACGATGAACTTATCATCCACAAGAAAGTGAATCAAATCATGACCAACAAAGATACCGTTACTTTTGATCTAGATCCTGAAAGTTTTGGCGGCTCAGACTTTCCCGATTTCGATGAATGTATGAGTGTAGAGGAAATGCAACGAGTTATGAAGAAAAGGCTGTACGCGCCTTTCTCGGCTGAGGTTGAGCAGGAAGTCAAAGACTTGTACGCCAATCACCCTGAATTGGATAGTAGGGGCGTACCTGGAGGTAATGTATTCATGAATGGAACAGGAGTTCATTCAGGATACGACAAAGAAAGCGCTTGGATTCAGACGCATTCTGGTAGACGATTCAATCCTTTGAATCCTTACGTGGATGCCATTGTAATTCAAGACATCGCTCATGCACTGTCTATGCAATGCCGTTTCAGTGGTCACTGCAAAAAGTTCTATTCAGTCGCTCAACATAGCGTATTGGTTAGCTACATTTGTGATTCACAAGATGCTTTGTGGGGATTGCTTCACGATGCTTCGGAAGCTTATCTAGTAGATATTCCAAGGCCACTAAAGAAGTCAGGTAAGTTCGACGCCTATCTAGATTTTGAAGATACCATGATGAAAGCTATCTGTAAGAGATTTGGCCTTCCAGAAAAGGAACCGCCCTCAGTCAAGAAGGCGGATACAGCTTTGTTAGCCACCGAAGCCAGGGATCTCATGTCTCCACTTCATCCAGATTGGGTGCAGCCGGTAGAAGCGCTTCCCTTCCTGATTGACCCCTGGTCACATGATAAAGCTAAAGATATGTTCATGAAGAGATTTTTCGAGCTAACTGGCTCAACCAATGGTTATGAACATTATCTACGCTATAAGGATCAGCTCTGATATAGATAATAATATGACTGACCAGAAATCTCCACAGAATATAGTAGAAGCCCAAAAACAGGCTGAAGCTAAACGACAAGAACAGCTTAAAAAAGAAGCTGAGGCTAAAAAGAAGGCTGAAGAAGCCAAGCGCAAACTATTAGAACCCAAGCCCAAATACTATTACGATGTCAAGGTAGAGTGCCTATTACCGGCCACTTTGACCTATCGCGTATTGGCCGAGGACCCTCAGCAAGCGGCTGAAATGATTAAGACCTTGCAACCCAATTCTGTGCGTCATAGGCTAATTGGTCGCAAAGACCTAAAACTTATGGTCTATGATGCTGGCAGCACCATGATCAAATGGATGAGAAACTTGGTAGGATAATATGTACAACAGTCATCTAGTTGTCAAGCCATGCAAGACGGGCATGGGAGTTTTCACCACTATGGAAATCCCAGCCAACACGCCCATCATTGAAGTAACTGGTAATCTGTATCTAGAAAAAGACTTACCAGATCCTACTCACCCAGCGCTGCTTCAAGTCGGCCCCAATCTTTTCATTGGGCCTTCGGGCAGCACAGATGATTACATCAATCATAGCTGTGACCCCAATTGTTGGATGTATGTAGCAGGCAACAGAGCTATTCTATTTTCACTATACGTCATCCCTAAAGGAGCAGAACTAACTTTTGACTACTCAACTACGGCCACTGATACACTTGAAAAATGGAAGATGGATTGTAGTTGCGGTTCGTCTAAATGCCGAAAAGTAATCAGCGGGTTCCAATATTTGGACCCATCGCTACAAGAAGAATATAAGAAGAAAGATTTGGTACCTCTGTATATCAAGTATCCAAACATGTTTCAGAAGAGGTTTGAATGAGCGGACTACACTACTATGTAATAGACACAGAAACTACCGGCTTGAAAAGCAATTACCATGAGATGAGTGAAATTGGAATCATTCGTTGCACTGACCGCGTTCAACTCTGGCGCCAGATCAAGTGCGTCTATCCCGAGCGCGCCAATTTCGATGCTCTTGCCATCACTAAGAAAACTCTAGCAGACCTAGAGAACGGTCACGATGCCAAGGCTGTAGTAGAAGAATGTAATAGATTCTTTGCAGAAGACGGCTCCACACCAGCCGGTCGATGCATTGTTGCGCATAACGCTCCCTTTGATCGAAAATTCCTGCATGCTTTGTGGGAATTACATGGACATGAATTCCCTGCCCATCTATGGTTAGATACCATTTCGTTGACCAAAGAGTTCCTTAAGAATGCTGATCAATCTCAACTCAAGATTGCTAAAACTGCTACGGGCCGTGTCAGCACACAGCTTCATGCTTGCTGCGATATCGTGGGCGTCAAGAAAATCTCTGAAGCTCACAACGCCAAGGTAGATAGTAGAAATACCTACCTACTCCACCGTAATCTAGTGGAAGAGAAAAAGGTAGATTATTTGCCATTTATCAAGACGGCCATTCATACCATTTCGCCGGTCCCATCTGTGGATGACGATGGTGGATTGGATCCATCTTTGCTAGATATATGAGAAGCCCAAGCCTAGATTTCTTTTACGCCAAAACTAACAGTATAGTTCAGCTCACTGAGTCTTATACTGAAATTGAAGGGTTAGCTGACATCATCAAGATGTGCAGACTCAAGCCCCACAATTATGTTATGGAACAGAAGTCTAGCACGCTTTCCCTCCACCGTTGGTGGTTTGACGAGTATGGCAACTCTCTTCGGATTATTAGGCCAAAACGTGTCAAAATAACTTACAACGATCTGCACCTAGATCGAAAGCGCATCGTCTGTACAGATTTGTACTATGGCCTTGCTTTGAACAAAGTGTCTAAGATAAGCAAATTGCTTCATGTGTGTTTTGGTAAGGATGAAGACCTTTACCAAGACTGTGTGTTACTGTCATTTCTTGGGCTGGATAACTACCTGCGTTCTTATCTATACCTATATGGAGAATGGCAACAAGTATCTCCACTACTAATGGGAATACCACAGTTGAAACAACTAGTGAAGAACTTGGATATCAAGTACTACGTGCAGCTTGGAAACAAAGAAAATTTGCCAATCCCTTGCCATTCGGGCCAGGCGTGGATATCTTGTTTGCCCGCTAGTTCCGATTTTCTAGCAGTTTTGGCCAAGCAATGTGAGATTCTACCACCTTTGATTGGAACCAGCAAATGAAGATACCGGATAATTCTTTAGATGATTTGGAAGCTAAAAGAATTGTGGAGCTATGGAAGGAAACTGCTCGCCAGATATCCATGGAGCACGGAGTCTATGTCGAAGCAAAATTTGAATGTACCACTGTTTGGCCTATTCCTTCCCGAATTTATTTCAAGCTCGGTACTTACGAGTTTGAAAGCTTATCAGATTTAAAGAGAGCCCTCAACAATAAGGCTTTCTTATAAGGAGAACAACATTATATGAGTAATAGAGATAGATTGGAATTTGAAGGCGATGTCATTGACTCTAACAAAGGCAAGTTCAAGGTAAAGGTCAGCGAGACCCACACCGTTCTTTGCACGCTAAGCGGCAAGATTAGAATGAACTCTGTCAAGATCCTTTTAGGAGATAGAGTAAGAGTAGAGGTATCTGAATACGATCCTACTCAAGGACGCATCGTCTATAGAATCAAAGGCGCTAATTAAAGACCTTTGGTGAGGGCGTCTAGGAAGTTTGTGACTGGATCCTGACCCTCCGCAGGAGTTGCTTCATCAATTCTCTGAAGCATCTTCATCCTAGCCTGCGGGCTGGATGAAGGGGGAGGTGTATTCTCTGCACCAGACAAACTAGTTCCTTCTTGGGCCTTGAAGACCGTCACCCCACGGTGCCATCCCCATGGTTTAGGATACTTAGAAGGATCCGCTCCTGCTGGTGGAGGTGGATGATAGTGCGGTTCTGAACGGCCCATGTACAACTGATCGCCAATCTTAAAAGGAACCTGGTCGCCTAATTCAGAATGCTCTAAAATCTGGCGTGCGGCCTGCCCAATAGCAGCGCTCTTTTCACCAGGAGGCAAAGGCATAAATCCTTGTGGGGCGTGACCTGGAATACTAGATTGGCTCAAATCTTTAATAGCAGGGTCTTTGCCAATGCTACCCATAATTTGCACATCAGCGGCAGAATATTTTTCAATTAGCCTTTTGACCATACTGGCAGAAACTTGTTGAGTTAGTTGCCCTAGAAACTGGTCTATCTGTTGAAGCGGATTTTGTGCCACGGCGGTGTCCTGATCTTGATGGTTAGGGGATATTTCTTTATCTATCTGCGCAAGACTAGCTTTATCTCTTTTGAGATCATAACGAGCGAGACCTTCGCCTCGGATATCTTGTCCATCCACAAACAAAGCGCTGTGTAATGGTGAGTGGATAAACTGGTCCATACTGATGGTTTCTTTTCTTCCATCAGGATATTGAACGTCTACCCTATTATCTACCAGGCGAACTAGAGAACCATATTCAGCATGGTCCTCGTAATTAGGATGAGCAGTACCATATCCGCCCTGAGCTGTTGAGCCTGTTTCAGGATTTCTGATACCATGTAGTCCAAGACTGCCACTGGCTGGAGGCATAGTGATCCATTTGCCACCCACTCCAATATCAATCAGACCTTTTTGAGCTTTGGCATTTTGTGAGACGGCATCGTTGATTTTTTGGCTGAATGCTACCGCTGCATCAGTAGCTCCGATTCTGTGAGCAACTACATCTTGTGGAGAGTACCAAGTACCATTAGTACCACGATATCCTGTTCCGCTCAATGGATTAACATTGATGCTACTACCTGCTGCCTTAGCCGCCTTCCAAACTTGGTCTGCAATAGTATTACTGGGCAAATACATATTGAAATAGTCGGCTACCTTTTGAGCGGTTGTGCCAGTCATGGGAAGGTATTGACCATCTACCTTGAGAAAATCACGAGTAATATGATAGGTGATTTTGCTGCCTTGTGGACCATCGACAGTCACCGGCCATAGATCAGTGGGCTTGCCCTGACTGATAATAGCGCGATAAACAGCTTGTTCTCTTTTTGGACCAGGCGGTAGCTTGGTAAACTCTTGTGCAAATCCCATTAGTATCTCAAGAAGTTTAGTTGTCCTTCATCACTGACCAATCCACTATAGATTGGGTGTGCGAATACGTCTTGCATTCTCATTGGTTGGTTATTAACCATACAGTCATTAGCAATCATGCGGATACCGTGACTATAATCTTCATAGGTATCGGCGTGACTAGTTGGATTGAGTCCCTGAATTGGTTGACCATTCAATTGAATCCATCCGTAGATTGCTACTCGTTTGTTTGGGTTACCTACACCTAGACGATTAGTTAGAACTACATCCTTTTTGTGACCCGAAATAAGGGCATGAGGATCCTTACCTGCTAGCTGTGCTTGGATGGTTGCACTGTGGATGGGCAGGCGATAAGTCTTAGTCATATCATCATCGTAAGGAGGTCCCCAAGGTTTGGGTTCAAGTTTATTGGGAGCAGCTTGCCAAATGCAATTAACCATCTTGGTAGTTGGCAAAGTGCAATCGAATTGATCTGCGATAGCTTGAGCCGTGTGAGGGTTCATAGGCATTCTAACATAGTCGTCATTAGAGCCGATAGACAGAACATCTGGCATAACCAAATAGGTGATAGTATTTCCGCCACCCGAAACGGTAACTGGTACAAAGTTCCTGAGAAAATCAGGAAGGTTGCCGTGTTGAAATTCGGCCAGGATGTTTGCTTCTCTTTCTGGACCTACTAGATTGAGATTGTTCTGGCAAAAAACGGTGCCAGTCACCGCTCCTGGGTCACGACCAGGAATCAAACTACTTGTTCCAGCTTGTCCATTCAACACACTAAAAATATCTATGCCCATATAGGTTCCTGTTAAGTTTCGTCAAACTTAATCTCTTGGAGGGTTACCTTGACCTGGGGTAATTCCGCGAGTAACTTCAGCGTCTTTTCTAATTCATCAACAATAGATTTGTTGCTACTAGCAAAGGGCCTCAGATTAGGGAAAACGATCTCCACTTCTGGAGAATGTTGATGTACACCAGCATGTATCTTAATTTCTTGAATCAAACCGATAGGTTGATTATCGACCAATACTAAGGTGTTTGCTGTGGAGTCGCCCAAAATAACTTTTAATTCATGCTTCATTTGTTGCCTTTTTCTTGCCTTGACATCCCTAAAAATATGATTACTTTCACAGGGATTACCTTTGAAATATAACCAATTCTCCACCATAGATGCTGGATTATGGAGGGTTATATTGAGCTGGGCTCTAAGTAGGAGACGACATGATTCTCGAAGGCTTGACATTTGATGATGTGCTATTAAGACCAAAACACTCTGACGTAAAAAGTCGTTCCACGGATGTAGATATCTCAGTCAAATGGGGCGCTCTGGAGTTTTCCCATCCCATTATTCCTGCGAATATGAAAACTGTAACGGGCAGGGAGATGGCTTATGAAATCAT
>Ga0070740_10003639_pt1 | contig 16135 bp, 9 predicted proteins | sample Coa_R2_FD_67286 | JGI IMG/M metagenome (GOLD analysis project Ga0070740, IMG submission 67286) | Surface soil microbial communities from Centralia Pennsylvania, which are recovering from an underground coalmine fire - Coalmine... | ecosystem: Environmental > Terrestrial > Soil > Unclassified ... | reverse complement strand
GTGGGCGACGACGCGCAGCTACATCAACTCGCGACCGACACGCCGCTCAGAGGCTCGGAGTACCAGGACGTTCACCGCGACGCGCCGCCGCTCTTCCCCGAAACGGGGCAAGAGACTCCGCCGTTCCAACTCGCCGTCAACTTCCCGCTCGTTGACGTGACATTGGAGAACGGGCCTTTCGACACGACGCGCGGCACGCACATGATGTCGAAAGAAGTGGGCCTGCGGCTGATCGAGTCGGGTGAGGTGAAGATCGAGCCGCTGCTGATGAAGGCGGGCGACGTGATGATACGCGACGTGCGCGTGCTCCACCGCGGCACGCCGAACCGGACGGACACGCCGCGCCCGATGGTCGTCCTCGGCTACAGCCGCCGCTGGCTGCTCCGGCCCGAAGTCTCGATACGCATCCCCAGCGCGACTTACGAAAAACTGTCCGAGCGCGCACGCCACCTCCTGCGCTTCAACCCCGTCGTCGAATCTGTGGATGACGAAGGCACGGAGGTCTATCAGTCGTTCGCGTACTAGGTTGTGTCAACATTTCATCAAATGCCACTAGCTTCAGCTAGTGGCATTTGATGAAATCTCAACGGAACTTGGAAGAGGTTTCAGTGCCGGCTCGTTCGTCAAGCCTGTGTGGACACGCCCGGCGCGCGCGTTAAAGTCGAAACAGTCGTATTCCAACAGGAGGTTGACGTGAGGATTCTTGTAACGGGCGGGGCCGGGTACATCGGGAGCGTCGTCACGGAGGAGTTAGTCAAGGACGGGCACCAGGCGGTCGTTTATGACAGCCTCTACAAAGGCCACCGCGGCGCGGTCGTCGAGGGCGCGGAGTTCGTCAAAGGCGACTTGATGGACGGCGAGTTGCTGCGCTCGTCCCTGCGCGGCGTGGACGCGGTGATTCACATGGCCGCGGACTCGCTCGTCGGCGAGTCGGTGACGAACCCGGCGAAGTATTACCGCAACAACGTCGTGGCCGGACTCGCGCTGCTCGACGCGATGCACGACGCGGGCGTGCGCCGCCTCGTCTTCTCCTCGACCGCCGCGACCTACGGCGAGCCGGAGAAGCAGCCCATCGAAGAGTCTGACCCGACGCGCCCGACGAATCCTTACGGCGAGTCGAAGCTCGCCTTCGAGCGTGCGCTGCGCTGGTACGAACACGCATACGTCATCAGGTACGCGAGCCTCCGCTACTTCAACGCCGCGGGCGCGACCGCGCGCTGCGGCGAAGACCACGACCCCGAATCGCACATCATCCCGATTGTCCTGCAAGCCGCCGCGGGCCGGCGCACGCACGTCGAGGTTTACGGCACGGACTACCCGACGCGCGACGGAACGTGCGTCCGCGACTACATCCACGTCGTTGACCTCGCCCGCGCGCACATCCTCGCGCTCTCGATACTCGACGAGCGCAGCGCGATTTATAACCTCGGTTGCGGCGGCGATGGCTACACGGTCAACGAAGTCGTCGCCGCCGCGCGCGAGGTGACGGGGCGCGACATCGAGGCGCGGACGGGCGCGCGTCGTCCGGGCGACCCGGCGGTGCTCGTCGCGAGTTCCGAAAAGATCAGGCGGGAGCTCGGCTGGTCACCGAAGTTTCAAGACCTGCGCACGATCATCTCGTCGGCGTGGGAGTGGATGCAGTCGCACCCCGACGGCTACGAAGACTGAGCCGGAAGCGAAAGGGTGCGGAAGCAGCGTGATGGGGAAGTTGAAAAGGGGTCGGAGAATCAAGTCAATGAACGAGGGCAGGGAATCGTCGTCGCGGTCGAGACAGGCGTCGCCGCCGACCTTGCGCCGTGAGCTGAGAGCGTCCGCGGCGTGCGCCGCGCTCCTGCTGCTGTTGGCCTCAAGCGTCGGCGCGCAGACGGTCAAGCTCGAACGCGGCTGGCAGTTCATCGCGGACAGAGACGGCGCGTTGAAAGTGTCCGACCTCGGCTCGGCGCGTGGCTGGCGCGACGTGCGCGTCGGGCTTTCGTGGAACGCGCAGTTTGAAGACCTGCGCGACTACATGGGCGTCGCGTGGTATCGGACGACGTTCGACCGGCCAGACATAGCGGGCGGGCGGCGGGCGCTCCTGCGCTTCGGCGCGTGCGACTACTTCGCGGAGGTCTTCGTCAACGGTAAGCCCGTCGGCACGCACGAGGGCGGTTACACGCCTTTCACGTTCGACGTGACGGACGCCCTGAAGCTGGGCGCGAACGAACTCGCCGTGCGCGTCACAGACCCGCCAATGGGCGACGAAGGCCGCGCGCGCTTCCCCGAAATGCTCTACGACGAGATACCGCACGGCAAGCAGGACTGGTACGCGCAGACCGGCGGCCTGTGGCAGCCCGTGTGGGTTGAAGTAAAGCCGGGCGTTTACGTCGAACAAGTACACGTGACGGCGAGCGCGGACGGTAGTTTCAGCGTGAGAGTGAGGCTGCGCGGAAGTAGGTTCGCTGAGCCTGACTCGACCGAAGTCATCGTGCGCGACCCGCATGGCAAGGTCGAGTTCCGCGCGCGGCAAAGTGAGCTTCCAGAGTCGGGCGGCGTGTTTCAGGGGAAAATAAATTCGCCGCAACTTTGGAGCCTTTCTCAGCCCACGCTGTACACCGTCGAGGTCAGATTCGGGGAGGGGAGTTATCAGGATGTTTACACGACCCGCTTCGGCTTCCGCACGTTCGAGGCGCGCGATGGGAAGTTGTATCTGAACGGCGAGCCGTTCTACATGCGCGCGGCGCTCGACCAGGACTTCTACCCCGATACGATCTACACGCCGCCGTCGAAGGAGTACGTGCGCGAGCAGATGTTGAAGGGCAAGCGCATGGGCCTGAACCTCCTGCGCTGCCACATCAAGGTTTGCTCGCCGGAATACCTCGAAGCCGCGGACGAAGTGGGAATGCTCGTCTGGTACGAGATACCTTCGTGGAACTCCGCGCACCACTTCTCGCAGAAGGCGGGCGAGCGCGGCGAGCAGACCTTCCGCGAGATGGTCGCGCGCGACTGGAACCATCCTTCAATCGTCATCCAGTCGGTCGTCAACGAGGGCTGGGGCGTTGACCTCCCGCACGACGCGGGGACTCGGCGCTGGCTGCGCTCGGCCTTCGACCGCGCGAAACAGTTGACCGCGCCCCTGGGTCGCCTCATCGTTGACAACAGCGCTTGCTGCGACAACTTTCATCTGAAGACCGACATCACGGACAATCACCGCTACAACACGATCCCGGACGAGTACCAGCCCTTCGACGCTTGGGTCGCCGACTTCGCCTCACGCCCGAAGTGGAACTTCAGCCCGTTCGGCGACGCCGAAGAGATGGGGCGCGAGCCGCTCGTCCTCTCGGAGTTCGGCAACTGGGGCTTGCCGAAGCTCCCCGCGAAACTGCCGTGGTGGTTCGAGCGCGGCTTCGGCGACCGGCCCATCACGCGACCCGCGGGACTCTTCGACCGCTTCCGTGAGTTCAAGTTCGGCACGCTCTTCCGCGACTACGACGCGCTGGCCGAGGCGACCGAGTGGCACCAGTTCGTCTCGCTCAAGCACGAGATCGAGGAGATTCGCCGCCACGACTCGATTCAGGGCTACGTCATCACCGAGTTCACAGACATCAACTGGGAGGCCAACGGCCTCATGAACATGTGGCGCGAGCCGAAGGCATACGCTGCGGAGCTTGCGAAGATTCAGCAGGACGACATCGTCCTCGCGCGCACAGACAAGCACAACTACACGAGCGGAGAGCCGGTGAAGGTTGACGTGCTGCTCTCACACTACAGTAAGCGCGACCTGCGCGGCGGGCAATTAACCTGGCGATTAGACACGGGCGGGCCTGTTGAAGGAAAGCCCGCCCCCGCCGGTAAAACGATTAAGATTATTAACCGCATACCGACGAGCATAGTCGAACTTCCAGAGACGATTACTCCGGCAACCCTCATAACTCTCACTCACGGCTCATTCGACGCGCCGACGGTCATTCGACCTGAGAGCCAGCGAATCGTCCTTGAATTACGCGACGCCGCGGGCCATCTTGTCGCGGAGAACGACGCGGAAATCTACGTCTATCCGAAGCCGACGCCCGCGACGCGGACGGCAATCTTCTTCCACGACCCAAAGCAGATGCTCAAGCTGAAGGCCGGGCAACTGACAGCCGCTGGCTACACCGTCTCGAACGAGTCGGCGGGCGCGGCGGCAAATCGCCCGACGCTCATGATCGCTTCGAGCATGGACGAAGAGGCGCACCGCTTCCTGCGCGCGGGCGGGCGCGTGCTACTGCTCGCGGACTCGAAGGACGCGGTGCCGGCGAATGCACCGCTGAAGGTGACGCCGCGCGCGGGTTCTGATCTGGACGGCAACTGGATTTCAAACTTCAACTGGGTTCGCACCGACGTGCCGTCGCCTTTCGCGCGCGTCGCGTTCACGAAGATTCTCGGCTTCGAGTCGGAACGCGTCGTGCCGCGTTTCGTGATCGAGGGCGTGAAGGGCGAGAACTACGACGACGTGCTTTCGGGCATCACCTACGGCTGGCTCAACAGCAACGGGGCGCTGGCCGTGCAGGCCCGCGTCGGCAACGGACGCGTGCTGGCGACGACCTTCCGCTTCGACGAATACGGGCGTGACCCTTACGCGACGCAACTGCTCGACTCGCTCATCGCCTACGCGAGCGGGCCGGACATGAATCCGCGGCTGAGCTATTGAAGACGGTCGCGCCTGCCGAAAGCAATCACGGGTGGCCGCGCGTTCGCCGTCGGCGGTAACATCATGTGTATGACACAAACGGTCGGAGACATGGTCACGCGCGAGCGCATCGCGGAGATCGAGCCGGTCATACGGCCTTACATCCGGCGCACGCCCGTCATCGAAGTTAAGGGTCGAGACTTCGGCCTTGAGATAGAAGACATAACTTTCAAGCTCGAACTCTTCCAGCACGCAGGCTCGTTCAAGGCGCGCGGCGCGTTCACGAACCTTTTGACGCGCGAGATACCAAAGGCGGGCGTGGCCGCGGCTTCGGGCGGCAACCACGGCGCGGCGGTCGCCTACGCGGCGATGAGGCTCGGCGTGCCGGCGAAGATTTTTGTGCCGACCATCTCGTCGCCCGCGAAGCTGCAACGCTTGCGCGACTACGGCGCAGACCTCGTCGTCACCGGCGAGCGCTACGCCGACGCGCTCGCCGCGTGCGAGGAGTGGATTCCGAAGTCGGGCGCGCTCTCCGTCCACGCCTTCGATCAGGTCGAGACTCTGCTCGGTCAGGGCACGGTCGGGATGGAGTTGGAGCAGCAGGCCGCGGGACTCGACACTCTGCTCGTCGCGGTCGGCGGCGGCGGACTCATCGGCGGCATCGCGGCGTGGTACGCGGGGCGCGTGAAAGTCGTCGGCGTCGAGCCGGAGTTGGCGCCGACGCTTCACAAAGCGCTCGAAGCGGGCCGTCCGGTTGACGCGGAGGCGGGCGGCATCGCCGCCGACTCGCTCGCGCCGCGCAGGGTCGGCGAGCTGGTGTTCCCGCTGGCGCAGCGTTACGTCAGCGGGGTCGCGCTCGTCACCGACGAAGCGATACGCGAGTCGCAGGAGACGCTCTGGCGTGTCTTGCGCGTCGTGGCCGAGCCGGGCGGCGCTGCCGCCTTCGCCGCCTTGCTGTCGGGGAGGTACAGGCCGGAGCCGGGCGAGCGCGTCGGCGTGATGGTAAGCGGCGGCAACACGGTCGCCGTGGATTTCAACCGCAGGTAGTCGTGAGTAAAAGATTGAAGCCGGTTCGTTCGCAGTTTAAGAGTCCGTTTTAATCGGGTCGCTTTTCTCAGCGCCTCCGACGCCTTTGCAGGTGACAACCTCACGCAAAGGCTTTGGAGGCGCTGTGTGTTTTGTGGACGCTTTGAGTGTCGCGCCGGAAATTTAACGGGGAAGAGATAATCTCATGACAAACATTGACGAATGATGGAGCCAAACAAACGAGGGAGATGAATCGTCATGGCGTCAGAGGCTCTGTTGAATGTGATTGACCGGCAGGACTTTCTTGAGCAGGCGAGCGAGGCGATACAGCCCGCGGTCACGGGCGCGTTCGAGGCCGCAGGCCCGGCGGGGCAGGAGGTGAAAAACTTTCTGCACGGCACCTGGCTCGGACACCCGCTGCATCCGGTTCTGACGGACGTGCCCGTCGGCGCTTGGACTGCGGCGCTCGCGCTCGACGCGATGGAGACGATGAGCGGTCGCAAAGAACTCGCGGCGGGCGCGGACGCGGCCATCGCCGTCGGGCTGGTCGGCGCGCTGGGTTCCGCCGTGACGGGGCTGACCGACTGGTCTGCGACGAGCGGGCGCGCGCGCAAGGTCGGGATGCTGCACGGGCTTCTGAACGCGGGCGCGACCGTGCTCTACACCACCTCGCTCCTGATGCGCCGGAGGAAGAAGAGGAGCGCGGGGGTCGGACTCGCGATGCTCGGCTACGCTGCGTCGAGCGCGGCGGCCTACCTCGGCGGCCACCTCGTTTACGGCGAGCAGGTCGGCGTTGATCACACGGCGGCGCAGGAGATGCCCAAAGAGTTCGTCGCCGTGCTGGACGAAAACGAGTTGGGCGAAGGCGAGTTGAAGAAGGTCGAAGCGAAGGGCGTGCCCGTCCTGCTCGTCCGCCGCGGCGGTGAGATTCACGCCGTCGCGCACACCTGCTCGCACATGGGCGGGCCGCTCTCCGAAGGCAAACTCGAAGGCGACGTTGTTCAGTGCCCGTGGCACGGCTCGCGCTTCAACGTCACTGACGGGAGCGTCGTTGACGGCCCCGCGACTTTCCCGCAGCCGTGCTTCGAGACGCGCGTGCGCGACGGTCAGATCGAAGTGCGCTCGACGCGCTGACCAAGTCCTCAAGACGACAGCAGGGCGCGCACAGCCGCGCCCGTCATCAACGTGCTCACGACGAATCGCTTGACTGACCCGGCTAACGAATCGCGTAGTTGAGGCCGTCGGCGAGCGTGCGCCTTACTTCGACGCCGGAAAGGTCTGCGCCCGTCTGCACGAGCGTCCGCGCGACGTTCCCGCCTATCCCCGTGAGGATGCACTCCGCGCCCATCAGCCGCACGGCGGAGGCCGCGCGCGTCAGGTAGTGCGCCGCGTCGGCGTCCATCGAGCGCACGCCGGTCACGTCGAGGATGACGTAGCGCGCCCGCCGCTCGACGACCGCGCGCAGAAGGGTCGAGGTCATCAGGTCTGCGCGCTCGCGCGTGAGACTCCCGATGACGGGGCCGAGCAGTATGCCCTCGCGGACGGTCAGCACGGGCGTCGAGAGTTCTTCGATCAGGGCGTCCTTCACGCGGTTCGCCTCTTCCGCCTCGCTCTTGGCGGCGAGTATCTCGTCCTCGAAGCGCCTGCGCTGCCGCATCGGGACGAAGACGCAGAGGTTGACCGCCGAGCCTTGGCGCTCCCTGCGCGCCGCGTTGACGAGGACGGGCACGTCTTCGCCGCCCGACGTGCGGAGCGACAGGTAAATCTCCTCGGCCTTGCCGTGCAGTTTGAGCAGCGGGAAGAAGTGTGTCTGGTAGAAGATGCGACCGCCCGGCGGCAGAACCGACTCGAAGTGGCGACCGCACAACCCGCCCTCCGCGTAGCCGAGCCATCCGAGGAGCGTCGCGTTCGCCGTCCGAATCGTGCCGTCGTCGGCGAAGGCGAGGAAGCCGCATGGCGCGTTGTTGAGCAGTTCGTCCATCTAGCGTTTCGGGCGGCGGCGGCTCACGAGATGCCTTCCGATTTCAGGTACTCTTTGATGACGCGCACGGTCTCTTCCGGGTGGCTCATGTGCGGGCAGTGGCCCGTCGCTTCGAGGACGCGCAGCCTCCCGCCCGGCAGATGCCGGCTCAGGTAGTCGCCGACTTCGAGCGGCGCAATCGCGTCGTCGGAACACTGCATGATGAGCGAGGGCACGCGCACCTTCGAGAGGTCGCCGCGGTTGTCCGCGAGGAACGTCGCCTCCGCGAAGCGGCGCGCGACGCGCGGGTCGGTCGAGCAGAAACTCTCTTCCAGTTCGCCCGCAAGCTCTGGCCGCTCCGGGTTCTTCGCGACGACGGGCGCGAGGAAGCTGGCCCAGCCGATGTAGTTCTTCTCCATCAGGTCGAGCAGTCCGAGGATGTCTTCGCGCTCGAAGCCGCCGAAGTATTCGGGCGGGTCGTTGACGTAGCGCGGCGAGGGGCCGACGAGGATCAGGCGCGAGAAGAGGCGCGGCTCTCTGATCGAGGCGAGGACGCCGACCATGCTGCTCACCGAGTGGCCGACGAAGACCACGTCACTCAGGCCGAGCGCGTGGCAGATGTCGAGCACGTCGCGCGCGTAGCCGTCGAGCGTCGAGTACCTCTGCGGGTCGTAGGCGCTGAGGTCTGACTTGCCGGAGCCGACGTAGTCGAAGAGCACGACGCGGAAGTCGTCCTCGAACGCGGGCGCAACGTACCGCCACATGTTCTGGTCGCACCCGAACCCGTGCGCGAACACGAGCGGGCGCGTGCCCCTGCCGCTCACCTTCACGTTGTTGCGCTTCAAAACGTCTTCGGACATATCAGCCTTTCACGGCGGGCGTGCCCTCCCGTCTCGCCGTCACGATTCCGCCGGGCCGCGCGGCTGCGCGGACTTCGATGACGCGGAGACTTCCGACCTAAAAACTCGACGCGGTGATGTGGAGGGGGACACCGAATGTTAAACCATCTCGTCACTCACGTCGAGCAGCACGTCACAACATCCGGCGGGTTGGCTCCACCGCCGCGTCAACGCGCACAGGCACGCGACCGGCGTTGCCGTCCTGCGGTTAGCGAGTTGTGGTTAGCGAGTCGTGCCGCCGCGTGACGCCGTCCGCGCGCGGCGCGGGTCTGCGCGCGCGCCCGTGTCCTCGCCGTGCCCGCCTTCGGCGAGCGATTCCGCGCCGAAGAAGACGCGGCGGATGTCGGGGTGCTGCGCCCGGATGTTGTCTTGCAGGCGCGTGACCGCGCGCCTGATGTCGGGCGCGGAGAGCGTGCTCCTGAAGCGGAGTTCGATGATGAGCAGGACGACGTGCGCGCTCTGGTAGATCGTGTGGAGGTGCTGCACGTGCTCGACATCCGCGTCCGACTCGACGAGCGCGCGCAGGCTCTCAAGCGTCTCGCGGTCAACGCCCTCGCCGATGAGCAGCCCCTTGCTCTCGTAAACCATCAGCGACGCGACCGCGCAGAGCAGCGCGCCGATGGCGACCGACGCGACGCCGTCGAGCGCGGGCAGGCCGAGCCGCCGACCGAGGAAGATGCCGAGGAAGGCGACGAGGAGTCCGGCGAGCGCCGCCGTGTCTTCGAGCAGCACGGAGAAGGTCGTCGGGTCTTTGCTCGCGTGGATGGTTTCGAGTATGCCGCGGCCCGCGCGCTCTTTGCCGAACGCGCGCCAGCCGAAGAGCCACGAGACGCCCTCGAAGCAGGCGGACGCCGCGAGCACGGCGTAGCTCCACCCGGCGCTCTCGGTGGGCGTCGGGTGGCGTATGTGCATGATGCCTTCGTAGGCCGACATCCCGCCGCCGACGGCGAAGATGAGGACGCCGACGATGAGAGTCCAGAAGTAGAGTTCGCGCCCGTGGCCGAAGGGGTGCTCGAAGTCGGGCGGCTTGCGGCTGCGGTGGATGCCGAGCAGCATCAGGGCGTCGTTGCCCGTATCAACGACCGAGTGGATCGCCTCGGAGAGCATCGCCGCGCTCCCGGTGAACGCGGCGGCGACGAATTTCGTCACCGCAATCGCGACGTTGCCGAAGATGGCCGCGACGATAGCGGTCTTCGATTCAGAAGCCACCGAAACCTTGCACCTTCCTCGTTCGAGTCATCTCTTTCTTCTGCGCGCGAAGGCGGCGATGACGGTCGCGAGTTCCGCGGCCTCGACGGGCTTGGGGACGTGCGCGTCGAAGCCGGCGGCGAGCGCGCGCAGGCGATCCTCCGCGCGCGCGTGCGCCGTCAGCGCGACGCTGTGCGTGTTGCCGCCTTCGTCCGCGCCGAGCGAGCGAACCTTGCCGATGAGCGCGTAGCCGTCCTCGCCCGGCATCTCGATGTCGGAGACGAGAACGTCCGGGCGGAGTTCTTTCAAGAGCCGCAACCCCTCAGCCGCGGTCGCCGCGGTCGCGACCGTCGCGCCGCACTGTTCGAGCATCATCGCGACCATCTCCGAAGACTCCCTCTCGTCTTCGACGAGCAGGAGCCGCAGCCCGTCGAGCCGCGGCGGCGTGTTGACGGAAGGGAACTGCGGCGTGGCCGCCTCCTCGCGCCCGCGCTCCGCTTCTCTGAAACGGCCCGCGTCCTTCGCGATGATGAGTGGGAGCTTGACCGTGAAGGTCGAGCCTTGCCCCGCGCCGCCGCTCTCGGCCTCGACCGTGCCGCCGTGAAGCTCGACGAGGTGGCGCACGATTGCGAGTCCCAGGCCCATCCCGCCGTGCCTGCGCGTGTACGAGCCGTCGGCCTGGCGGAAGCGCTCGAAGACGTGCGGCAGAAAATCAGGCCCGATGCCTTCGCCCGTGTCGCTGACGATGATCTCGACGTGCGACTTGACGCGCTCAAGCCTCGCCTGCACGCGCCCGCCGCGCGGCGTGAACTTCACAGCGTTCGAGAGCAGATTCCAAACGACCTGCTGCAAGCGCTGCGGGTCGCCTGCGACCGGCCCCGCGTTCGGGTCGAGCAGCAGTTCGAGCCGAATCTCCTTCGCCTCCGCCGCGGGCCGCACAACGTCCGCCGCGGCCCCGATCACGTCCACGAGTTCGACCGGCTGAACTTCGAGCCGGAGCTTGCCCGTGATGATGCGCGACACGTCGAGCAGGTCTTCGACGAGCTGGTTCTGCGCGCGCGCGTTCCGCTCGATCACGTCAAGCCCGTGCGAAATCATCCCCTCGTCAACCATCCCGCGGCGGAGCATGTTCGCCCAGCCGAGGATCGAGTTCAAAGGCGTGCGCAGCTCGTGCGAGACGGTGGCGAGGAACTCGTCCTTCATGCGGCTCGCCGACTCGGCGGCGGCGCGCGCCTCCTGCTCGCGCGCGAGCAAACGCTCGCGCTCCTCTTCGGCGCGCTTGCGCTCGGTGATGTCGCGGAAGTAAGCGGCGAGGCCGCCGTCGGGCGCGGGGAATATTCTGTTCTCGAACCACTTGCCCCACGGCTCGTAGAAGCTGACGAATTCGACGGGCGCGCGCTCGGACGCGGCGCGGCGGTAGTTGTCTTCGATGTCGGTGCCGACGATGTCGGGGAACGCCTCCCAGATGGACTTGCCGAGAAGCTCCGCGCGGTTCAGCCCCGTCTGCTCGGCGGCGGCGTTGATATAGACGTAGCGCCAGTCGCGGTCGAGCGCGATGAGGGCGTCGGTGATGCTCTCCCAGATGTCAATGATCTGCTGCTGCGCCTCACGGCGTATGCGCGCGAGTTCGAGGTTCGTCCTGACGCGGGCGAGCAGTTCGCGCGCGGCGAAGGGCTTGACGAGGTAGTCGTCCGCGCCGGCCTCGATGCCTTCGACGCGCGACTCCTCGCCCGCGCGCGCCGAAAGAAGGATGACGGGGACGACGCCCGTCGAAGGGTCTTCGCGCAGGGCCTTGAGCAGCCCGAAGCCGTCGAGCCGCGGCATCATGATGTCGGTGAGGACGAGGTCGGGCGGGCGCGTCTGCGCCGAGGCGAGCGCGGCCTCGCCGTCGGCGACGGCCTCGACTTCGTAGCGCGCGCTCAAGAGGCGTCGGACGTAATCGCGCATGTCGGCGTTGTCGTCGGCGAGAAGGATGCGCGGGCGCTTCGCCCCGTTCTCCTGTCGCTCGCGGCGAAACTCGAACGCCTGGCCGACCGGAACTGCGCTCGGAGTCGAAGAGTCCGGCGACTCGTTCGGCAGCCAGCGCAGCGCCTCTTCGACGAACGCGTCGGCGGCGAGCGCCGTCGAGGCGAGAGTGCGCGCGGGCTGTGTGCGCTCTGCCGGCAGGTGCGACTGTCCGAAGGGCAGCGTGACGATGAACGCGCTGCCCTCGCCCGGCTCGCTCTCGACGCGCACGCTGCCGCCGTGCAGCCTGACGAGTTCCTGCACGAGCGCGAGGCCGATGCCCGTTCCCTCGTAGGTGCGACCGCGCGCGCCCTCGACGCGGTGGAAGCGCTCGAAGAGGTGCGGAATCTCTTTGGCGGGGATGCCGATGCCGGTGTCGCGCACGGTCAATTGCGCCGCGCCGTCCGCGGCCCGCAGGGAGACTTCGATCCCGCCCTCGAAGGTGAACTTGAACGCGTTGGAGACGAGATTCAAAACGACCTTCTCCCACATCTCGCGGTCAACGAAGACAGGCGCGGGCAGTGGCTCGCAGTCAATCGAGAGGCGGAGTCCGGCGCGCTCGACCGCCGAGCGGAAGACGCTCGCGAAGTCGGCGGTCAGCGTCGCGAGGTCGGTCGGCTCGAAAGTGGCCTGCACGCGGCCCGCCTCGATGCGCGAGAAGTCGAGCAGCGTGTTGACCTGCCGGAGCAGGCGCATCGCGTTGCGGTGGACGACTTCGAGCTGCCCGTGCTGTTCGGGGCCGAGCGCGCCGCGCGGCTGTTGCAGCAGGTCTTCGAGCGGGCCGAGCATCAGCGCGAGCGGCGTGCGGAACTCGTGGCTGACGTTCGAGAAGAAGGCCGTCTTCGCGCGGTCGAGTTCGGCGAGAGCCTCGGCGCGGCGGCGCTCTTCGTCGTAGGCGCGGGCGTTGGCGATGCTCGCGGCGATCTGCGCGGCGACGAGTTCGAGGAAGCCGCGGTAGTCTTCGTCGAACAGGCGGTAAGGGTTCAGCCCGACGACGAGGATGCCGGCCTCGCCCGCGCGGCCCTGCGCGGCAATCGGCACGACGGCGGCCCGATGCGGCGGGCGATCCCACGCGCCCTTCGGGAGCGCGTCGCCGAAGGCGCTCAGGTCTCGGACGAGTCGCGTGCGGTTCGTCGAGAGGACTTCGGCGAAGGGCCAGGTTGTCTCGGCGTCAATCGAAGCCTCTTCGGGCGCGAAGCTGTGCCCGCGCTCGACGCCGCTGCTGCGGCCCGCGAGCACGACGCGGCGCGCTTCCGACTCGACGAGATAGAGGAGCGCGAAGGGCAGGTCATGAGGGTTCGCCGCGAGGCAGCCGGTGCTCAGGGAGAAAGCCTCTTCGAGCGTGCGCGCGTCGGCGGTCTTCGCCGCAAGCTCGCGCAGAAGGGCCAACTGCCGCTCGCCGATGACGCGGCACGTGTCGTCCGTGTTGGCGCAGATGATCCCGCCGACGCTCCCGTCGTCGTTCGGGATCGGGCTGTAAGAAAAAGTGTAGTAGGTCTCTTCCGGGTAGCCGTTGCGCTCCATGATGAGGAGCTGCTCTTCGACGTAGGTGCCCTCGACGCCGCCCATCGCCGTCCTGAGCATCGGGCCGATGTCGTCCCAAATCTCGCGCCAGACGACCGAGGCGGGCTGGCCGAGCGCGTCCGGGTGTTTGCCGCCGACGATTGTCTTGTAAGGGTCGTTGTAGAGCTTGATCAGCTCGTCGCCCCAGCCGAGCCAGATGGGCTGGCGCGACGTGAGCATGATGCGGACGGCGGTCTTCAAACTCTGCGGCCAAGACTCGGCTGGCCCCAGCGGCGTGCGCGACCAGTCGAACGACCGCATACGCTCGCCCATCTCGCCGCCGCCGCTTAAGAAACTGGCGGCGCTGTTTGCGTCATTGCTCTCGGACAAACTCGAACACCTTTCAGCGGTCAGCGCCGAAGACGGCACGGCCCGCGCGTGTAAGACAATCGCGCCCCGCGAGCGGCAAGACTCGATTATGAAGATTAATGTGTCAGATAAATAACAGCCGCCGGGCAGGAGAATCAAGGACGCCCGCGAACTGAAGTCGCCGCCGCGTCGGGCGACAGGGGCGACCGCCGCCACTCGGACGAAGGAGAGCGCCGACGGCGAGAGCGATAGTCCGTTCTCTCGCGCATCAGTCCGACCAACCGGCGTCGTGTGCGAGCGAACTTTCGCCCAGTGCGGCGGTGAATTTCCGCAGCCGCGCGGGCGGGGGCGCGCGATACACAGAGAAAATCATCGGGCACGCCCTTTGCTTCGCGCAAGCATATCGAGCATTTGTCCGCCCGCGCGGGCGGGCAGGGTGTTTTCGCTTTAATTAATCAGCACTCCGAACAATTCATCCTACCTCCGAGGGGTATGGATGACCTCTTCGCTGCCTTCAAAGGAGGTTCTTAATGGGCAAGAGGATCATCATTGACCCCATCACGCGCATCGAAGGCCACCTGCGGATAGACGTTGAGGTGGACGGCGGGAGCGTCAGCGACGCCTGGGCATCCGGGACGATGTGGCGCGGCATTGAGAACATTCTCAAGGGCCGCGACGCACGCGACGGATGGCTCTACGCGCAGCGCTTCTGCGGCGTCTGCACGACGGTGCACGCCATCGCCTCGGTGCGCGCGGTGGAGAACGCGCTCTCGCTCGAAGTCCCGCCGAACGCGCAGTACATACGCAACCTCATCCTGATCGCGCACGCGCTCGGCGACCACATGATCCACTTCTACCACCTGTCGGCGCTCGACTGGGTGGACGTGGTCTCGGCTCTCAAGGCCGACCCGGTCAAGGCTTCGGAGATCGCGGAGAGCATCAGCCCGTGGCCGCACAACTCGCGCGCAGAGATGCGCGCCGTGCAGGACAGGCTCAAGAAATTCGTCGAGGCCGGGCAGCTCGGCATCTTCGCCAACGGCTACTGGGGCCACCCGGCGATGAAACTCCCGCCCGAAGTCAACCTCCTCGCCGTCGCGCACTACCTGCAAGCGCTCGACTACCAGCGCAAGGCGAATCAGGTCGTCGCCATTCTCGGCTCGAAGACTCCGAACATACAGAACCTCGCCGTCGGCGGCGTCGCCAACGCCATCAACCTCGACAACGACCAGACGCTCAACATGGCGAAGCTCTTCATGGTCAAAGACCTTCTGGACGAGGCCGTCGCCTTCGTCCAACAGGTCTATGTGCCGGACGTGTGCGCCATCGGCGGGATGTATCCCGAATGGCTCGGCTACGGCGCGGGCGTGAAGAACTATCTGGCCGTGCCCGACCTGCCGCTCGATACGAAGGGCGAAGAGTTCGACCTTCCCGGCGGCACGATCTTCGACGGCAAGTTCACGACCTTCAAAGCCATCAGCAGCTTCCACGACCAATACTTCAAAGAGGGAGTCGAGGAGTGCATCGCGCACGCCTGGTACGACGGCGACTGGACGCGCCACCCGTTCGACGAAGACACCGTCCCGAAGTTCACCAACTTCGAGGGGCAGGGCAAATACTCCTGGGTGAAAGCGCCGCGCTTCCAGGGACGACCGATGCAGGTCGGGCCGCTCGCGCAAGTTCTGGTCGGCTACGTCAGCGGGCACGAGCCGACGAAGCGCTGGGCCGACATCGCGCTCGGCAAAGTCTCCGAGGTTGCGAAGACGAAGGTCACGCCGGAGATGCTTCAGTCAACGCTGGGCCGCCACGCCGCGCGCGCAGTCCGCGCCGCGGTGCTGTCGGAGTTGGCCGCGAAGCACTGGCAACTGCTCGTTGACAACATCAAGAAGGGCGACGTGCGAATTTACAACAAGCCCAACTTCCCCGCGGGCGAGGTGCGCGGCTTCGGCTTCCATGAAGCGCCGCGCGGCGCGCTCTCGCACTGGGTCGTCATCGAGGGCGGCAAGTACAAGAACTATCAGGCCGTCGTGCCGACGACGTGGAACGCGAGTCCGCGCGACGACAAATCCGCGAAGGGGCCTTACGAGGCTTCGCTCGTCGGCAACCCGGTCGCCGACGCCGAGCGACCGCTCGAAGTCCTCCGAACTGTTCACTCGTTCGACCCGTGCCTCGCCTGCGCCGTCCACACGCACGACCCCGGCGGGCGCGAGATCGCCAAAGTGAAGGTGCTGTGATGAAAACTGCCAGACCTGCAATCGAAGACGAGGCCACCTACGGCCTCATCGGCGAGGAGCACGGCGTGCAACTGGCGCTGCTCGACGAGATCGAGAAGGCGGTCGCCCGCGGCGAAGGGGCGGGCGAAGTGGGCCACCTCCTCGACCACTTCGTCGAGCACGCCAACGCGCACTTCCTCTCCGAACAACTACTCATGCGCCACTCCGCATACGCCGCATACGAGCAGCACGTCGCCGAACACGACCTGCTGATGTCGCAGGCGCGGCGCTTCCTGAAGAACGTCGAGACGGGCGGGACGGACGACGCGCG
>Ga0070740_10003637_pt1 | contig 16146 bp, 12 predicted proteins | sample Coa_R2_FD_67286 | JGI IMG/M metagenome (GOLD analysis project Ga0070740, IMG submission 67286) | Surface soil microbial communities from Centralia Pennsylvania, which are recovering from an underground coalmine fire - Coalmine... | ecosystem: Environmental > Terrestrial > Soil > Unclassified ... | reverse complement strand
GGGGCGGGGGCACGTTGTAATCCAGGATCGCGGCGGCGGAGTTTAAACCGAGCCATCCGGCCAGCGCGAGCAGGCCGCCGAACAGCACGAATATGGCGTTGTGGCCGGGGAAGGCGACGGGCACGCCCTCGGGGGAATACTTGCCGCGGCGGGGTCCAGTGATCCAGGCGATGGACAACGCCGCCAATCCGCCGGTCACCTGGATCGCGCCGGCGCCGCCGTCGATGAAACCGCTGCCCGCACCGTAGTTGGCGCCGAGCTGGGCGAGCCATCCGCCGCCCCAGACCCAATGGCCGAAGACAGGGTAGATCCAGCCACCGATGACCGCAGCCACAGTGGCGGCCGCGGACCATCGCCAGCGCTCGGCGGCGGCGCCGATGGGGATCAGCGCGGTCCATGCGGCGGCGAACATGCCGGAGCAAGCGGCCAGGCCTAAGGGCGATCCGTCGAAATCCAGGCCGCGCAGGAACCAGGCGTCCGCGCCGATCCAGTCCCATTGTTTATCGCCCAGAAAAAAGGCGAAGGCCGGCCGGCCGGGAAACGCCTGAAAGGAGTAGCCGCACACCACATACGCAAGAGCGGCGATGGCGGCGGCGGCGAGAGTGGTCAGCAGGACGTGAGCCGCGCCGCGCGAACGCACGAAGCCGGCATTCATCAAGGCCAGCCCGGCGAAGGCAAGCGGGATCAGGAGCACAGCGACGGCACAGATCGCGGCGGTTTCGGCGGTCACGGGCGCTCCTTTGGCAGACGACGCTGCGAGCGGAAGACCAGGACGGTCCCGAGGATCTGGATGGCGATTCCGGCCAGCACGAAGGCAGCTCGGGCGCCGGGCCCGGATAGCAGGATGATCGCGGAAACAACGATAATCCAGCCCGCGGGCAGAAGCAAAAATCCAGCAAGCCTATCCGGGCGGGCCGGAGGCGCGGAGCGCCGTAACGGTGGCGCGGCGTGCCGGGACAACAACGAATCGCCGCTGTCCTGTGCGCTCATGGAATTTCCCAAAGTAACACAGCCACGCTGCGGACCGGCATCCGGAGGAGGCATCGCGCCGAAACTATTGCAGAAAAGGAAGTAATGCCACGCATCGAAACTTTTTATAAACAGATCGGAGAAATTGCGTTTAACATAGGATTCACAGTTCGGGTTTTCCTTTACGCGGCGCCCCGTCGCTTCGCCGCCAACGCGCGATCAAGCTCAAAACAGTTTTGCTCTCAGGGCGAGGGTTCGCGAGAGCCCTCTCTCCTCTTGCCGACTTCAACGATAAAGGGGTTTTTGCTTTATGTCCAAGATTCGATTTTCTGCTATTGCCGTTGGGATCTTCGCGCTAGCCACCTGCGTATCCGCCCAGAACGACGCGCAAAGCGCGGCTCCGGCAGCCGCTCCCGCACCGGCCGCTCCGGCGCCTCTTCCGGCGCCTTCCATCACCGGTCCGCTCGCGGGCCAACCCCCGGCGATCTTCGACGCCGGCCCCTTCGGCAAAATCGCCGTGAACGGATTGCTGAACGGCATGGGGATGGCGCAGAACAATCCGCTGCCGGGCGACGACAACCACCAGGCGGCGCTGAGCAACGGCCAGATCTGGATTCAGAAGTCCGACGGGTGGTTCCAGTTTTACGTCCAGGCCGGCGCTTACAACCTTCCGTCCCTGGGCGTGCCGTTCCTGGCCACCGATAAAACGGTGACGGATCTGTACGGTCCGGTTCCGGTGGCGTACTTGAAACTTCAGGCGGGCAAGAACACCTCGATCGAAATCGGCTCGCTGCCGACTCTGATCGGAGCCGAGTACACGTTCACGTTCGAGAACATGAACGTCAACCGCGGATTGCTTTGGAACCAGGAGAACGCGGTCAACCGCGGCATCCAGGTGAACCAGACCATGGGCAAATTCACGGCTTCCCTGAGCTGGAACGACGGCTTCTATTCAAACCGCTATACCTGGCTGTGGGGTTCGCTGGCTTACACCAACGGGCCGCACAGCATATCCTTCATCGCGGGCGGAAACCTGGGCCAGACCGCGTACACCACTTTCGCCACGCCGGTCCAGAACAACAGCAGCATTTACAACGTGATCTACACCTACAGCAAGGGCTCCTGGATCCTCCAGCCGTACTATCAATACACCAGCGTGCCTACCAACACGAAGATCGGCATCGCGAAGGGGGCGCACACCAACGGCTTTGCGATCCTGGCCAGCCACACTTTCCCGCATGGCTTCTCACTGCCGGTGCGGTTCGAGTACATCGCGAGCTCGGGCAGCGTCAGCGACGGATCCGTCAACCTGATGTACGGTCCGGGCAGTAAGGGCACTTCGTTTACCGTGACGCCGACGTTCCAGCGCGGGGGGTTCTTCGCCCGCGGCGACCTGGCATTCGTGCACATCGGCGATTATGTTCCGGGCGCCGTCTTCGGTCCGGCCTTGCTGGACAACAATCAGTTCCGCGCGACCGGCGAAATCGGGTTCATGTTCGGCAACAACATCGTGGAGAAAAAGCCGTAATCCACTGAGGTAGAATGATCGAGGCCCTGAGGCCCGGACTTCCGTCTGTGCGCTTTATGAGGCGCGTGACGCGCAGGTGACGGGCCTGTGCCGCCCTATAGCCTCGATCAAAAAAATTGATGGTGCGGTAACAACCGCGGAGATACACTATGGGAATGACTCCTAAAGAAGTCCTCGAATACGCGAAGAAAAACGATGCCAGGCAGCTCGATTTACGGTTCACGGACCTACCGGGCGTGCAGCAGCATGTAACGTACCCCATCACGGAACTGTCGGAAAGCTCATTCGAAGAGGGGTTCGGTTTTGACGGGTCCAGCATCCGCGGGTGGCAGGCGATCAATGAGAGCGACATGCTCCTGATGCCTGACCCCACGACGGCATTCATCGACCCATTCTTTGAGACCAAGACGCTGGTTCTGGTGTGCGACGCAATCGACCCGATTACCCGCCAGCACTACGACCGCGACCCCCGTTGGATCGCGCGCAAGGCGGAGATGTACCTTAACAATTCGGGCATCGCCGACACCGCGTATTTCGGGGCGGAAGCGGAGTTCTTCATTTTCGACAACATCCGCTTTGACCAGACTCCCAACAGCGGCTTCTACTTCATCGACGCCGAAGAAGGCCGCTGGAATTCGGGCCGCGAATACCCGAGCCAAAGTAACCTCGGCTACCGCCCGCGCTACAAGGAAGGCTACTTCCCGGTGCCGCCCACCGATCACCACCAGGATCTGCGCGCCGAGATGGTGGAGACGATGCTCAAGGTCGGGCTGGACATCGAATGCCACCACCACGAAGTCGCCACCGCCGGCCAGGCCGAAATCGACCAGCGCTTCAACACCCTGCTCAAATCGGCCGACAACATGATGCTGTACAAATACGTGATCCGCAACACGGCGTATCAGTACGGCAAGACGGTAACCTTCATGCCCAAGCCGCTGTTCGCCGATAACGGCAGCGGCATGCACACCCACCAGAGCCTGTGGAAGGACAAGAAGCCGCTGTTCGCGGGCGACCTGTACGCCGGCCTGAGCCAGATGGCGCTGTGGTACATCGGCGGATTGCTGAAGCACGCGCGGGCGCTGGCCGCGCTCATCGCCCCGACCACCAACAGCTACAAGCGGCTGGTACCTGGATACGAAGCTCCGGTGAACCTGGCCTATTCGCGCCGCAACCGCTCGGCCGCCTGCCGCATCCCGATGTATTCGGCGAGCCCCAAGGCCAAGCGCGTCGAGTTCCGCCCGCCCGACCCCTCCTGCAACTGCTACCTGGCGTTCGCCGGAATGCTGATGGCGGGCTTGGACGGCGTGATCAACAAGATCGATCCGGGCGAGCCGCTCGACAAGGACATCTACGATTTGACGCCGGAAGAGATGAAGGCCGTCCCGTCCATGCCGGCATCGCTCGAGGAGGCGCTGGCGGCGCTCGAAGACGACCACGCATTCCTGCTCAAGGGCGACGTGTTCAGCGAAGAGCTGCTCGAAACCTATATCGCTTACAAGCGCAAGAACGAGGCCGATGCCGTCCGCCTGCGGCCGCATCCTTACGAGTTCGCGCTGTACTACGACATCTAAAAATCGTTTTAGAACAGGCTGTTCAGTTGGGATGGGCCGGGGATGATCTCCCCGGCCCCTTTTCTGTCGGGCGGCCCGGCCAGCAGGGATTCCCGGAGCGGTTCGCCAGCCGTTACTTCACCATGTGGGAGCGGTCCTTTTCGTTCTGGTTGCAGAACATTTCGAAGATGTCGTTGTCCGGCACGAGGTTGTAGCCGATTTTGACGGTGAACTGGCGGGTGTAATACTGAGGGTCGTCGAAGGTGAGCTCGGTTTCCAGATGCCCGAAATCGGGGCGCCGGTAACGCTCGGTCACATGCATAGATTCGCTGCGGGGATGGCCCATGCCGTCGATCGGCGTACGGTCGTTGAATCCGCGGGACTCGACGACAAAGGTGTTGCCCTCCCAGTGGCCGATCGAATATCCGAGATAGGCAGGGAATTCGAAGGTAGCCGGAAACTGCCGTCCATCGGCAAAGACCTGGCGGTGGAGGTTGTCCACTTCGTACAGGATCATCGTTTCCTTGGGCGCCTGAATGATCTTCATCGGTTCGGCGAGCAGACTCGCGACCGGCCACCCATACTCGCCGTGGCAAACATTGTCCACGCGCTGCTCCGCGAGGCGGCGCTTCATGGCGGCTTCCCCCTCCGGACGGAGGAGGTTTTCGCCGGGAAAATCGATCAGGATATTGAGCCCATATTTATGCACCGCTTCGAGTTCCATTCCGATCAGCGAGCTTTGCGATTCGATCTCGTACCGGTCGCCTAACATGCGTCTGAACTCAGCGGGCGAAGTGAGTTCGTGCGCCCAGACGCCGGTGAGATCCGGCTTGCCATCCGGCGCGCGGGGCGCAGGCGCGGAGAGGTCCGGTCTGCCGTCTTTCAATCGTGGAACGCCTGGGGGCGTGTAATTCAGCCACTGCGCGGGCGAGGCTGCGGGCAACAGGGCCAGCGCGATGAGTACCGTCCGGCGGGTGATCTTCGGGTCCAATCTCGATTTTAGCTGCTGGGATGCACTGCGGCAACCCAAGCGCGCAGCCGGACTATGCGGACCAAGACCGGGCAGCCCGCTGGCCGCCGGCGGCAGCCCCCGAGCCAGCAACCAGGTGCTTTGCACGGGGGCAACTCTATCAGGCAGGGCACGGCGCCACGCCCGGAAGGGCTGTAGCCCGGCGCGATGCCCCGGAATGGCCGGCCTCAAATTCCGGTAAGATCGAAGCTCAGGATCCGGGAGGACAATCGCCATGCAACAGGGACTGCGATTACGCTGGACGTTAACGGCGCTGCTCGCCGCTGGCCTGGGCACGTGGGCCCAGGAACGAGCTTATCCGATTATCCTGGTCCCGCCCGGGAAGGGACCATACGAGTTTCCGGCGGGCTACCAAACGCCGTGGGACAAGATCCAGATGCTGGTTACGGAAAAGCTGGCGCCGAATCTCTATTCGGTCCACGGCTCGGCGGGGCTGGACCCGGCGCATCCGGATGCCGCTGGCGGCCGGGTGGCCGTGCTCTTCGGCCCGGACGGCGTCCTGATGGTGGATACCGAGGACGCGCAGCTCGCGGCGAAAACCCTGGACGCCATTCGAACCTTCAGCAGCGCGCCCATCAAGATCGTAGTCAATTCGCATATTCATCCCGACCACACCGGCGGCAATGCGTTGTTTGCGAAGCAGGGCGCGCTGATCTACGCGCAGGAAAATTTGCGGGAAGAGATGCTCCACCCGCCGGGCAATCCCAGCCGCACGCCCGATCCCGCGGGCGTTCCCAAGGTGACCTACCGCTACGGCGCGCCGGGCGTGCCCGCGGTGACGATCCATATGAACGGCGAGACCGTGGACTTCATCCCGATGATGCCGTCCCACACCGCGGGCGACACAATCATTCGCTTCAACAAAGCTAACGTGATTTATATCGAGGATTTCTACCGGAACTTCGGCTACCCGTTCGCGGATCAGAACAACGGCGGCTCGATCAAGGGGATGATCGACGCAGTTGATCTCATTGAAAAGATCGCCGGACCGGAGACGATTCTGGTTCCCGGCCACGGGACGCTGGTCACGAAGAAGGACCTGCTAAGCTACCGCGCCATGCTCGTCGACATCCTGGCGAAGGTGCAAAGGTTGCGCGACCAGAGCAAGTCCTTGGATGAAGTTCTGGCTGCGAACCTGACCGCGCCCTACGATGCGGCCACGCTCGGCGATACAAAACAGAGCAAGGACCGGTTCATCACCGAGGTGTACGACGAACTGAAAGACTTTCCTCCGGTGGTCAACGGCATACGCCGGATGCCGCGCCGCGCGGGGCCGGGGAGATAGGCAGACGGGGAGGTTGCGGAAGTAGGGCCGCGCCCCGCCCCGGCGGTCACGGCGCGGCCCGATCTCCTCGCGCCCGGAGCTCACAGTTTCCGGGCGCAGATCGCGTAATCCAGCCCGCCGAAGAACGCCTCGCGCAGCGGCGCGGGCAGTTCCGCCAGCGCCGGCATCGATTCCACCGCGGGTTCCAGCGTTTCGATCTCCACGTGGCCGAATCCCGCCTCTTCGAGATAAAAGCGCAGCAGCCGGGCGGGTACTGGGCGGGTGTGCGTCGGATCGATGTAGAAATGCGAGGCGAAGATCGCCAGGCACTCGGGATTTGGCGTCTCGATCACCGCCAGCGCGCCCGGATGCAGCTTTGCCCCGAGCAGATTCACCAACTCGGGCACGCGCTCCGGTGGAAGATGCTCCACCACTTGCGAGCAGAACACTCCCCCGAGCGACCGGTCCAGCAGCCCGGCGAGATGCTCGAATAGATCCGCCCGCTCCGCGTTCAACCCCTTCGAGCGGCAGAGGCCAATCGATTCCTGGCTCAGGTCGATGCCGCGCGCCGGGATACCGGCATCGCGAGCCGCCTCCAGAAACTCGCCGCGCCCGCAGCCCAGATCCAGGACTTCCAGCGCCGCGCCGCGAAACTTGGCTGCATGCCGGCGCTGATGCTCGCGGATGCGCTCTTCGGGGCCGCGAAACACGTCCGCGAACCGCAGCCAGTCGATCGGAGCCGCCGCCGGCCCCGCCTGCCGCACGTCTTCCACCGGCCTCGCCGGCGCCTGCGCCGCCCCCCGCTGCCTCAGCAGCCGGAGTTCGCTGTAGATCAACTGTTCGTACTCCGCGCGGACTTTCTGTAAATCCTGCCAGAGCCGCTGCTGCACTTGAACGGTGTTGCGCTCCAGCGCAGCCGTGAACTCGCCGTGCTGTTGCCTCGCTAATTCGTGATAACTCTGCTCCAGCAGCGTCACGCGATGCTGAAACGCGCCTTGCAGCTCGGAGATCGTGCGCAGCATGTGAATCTCGCTGGCGGCGCGCCGCTCCTCGAAGCCCGTCCGCCACTCGGCCCAATGCCGCCGCACATCCTTCAGCTCTTCGGCTTCCTGCGCATATGAGGCCAGTTCCACCCGCAATTGCCGTTCGCGAGCCTCCATCTCCTCGCGAAGCTGCCGGTGATGCGACGCCATGGCCGCCAGCCCCCGGCTCAGGCCGTTCAGCGCCTCCAGGCTCGCCTGCACGCACGCCATCGCGGCGCGGTTGAACTCCACCTGCTCGCGAACGTGCCAGTCCAGCCCGCGCGCGATCAGCCGCTTCAAGAACTGGGCGATCGAATTTTTCAGCCCCGCCGGCCGGGGATTCACGGTGCCGATGGCCGCGACCTTCGCCTCCGCCGCGTCGCGGGCGTGCAGCAGCGGCATCAGGTCCGGCGCCGAGACTCCTTCCAGTCCTAAGTCTCCGTTCGGCGTCCGCGCCCGTGCGCGCTCCTGTACCTCGCGAATCGCCGCCGTCAGCTCCTCATCGCGCACGCGCTTTGCTCCTCGAATAGCTCGCCGTGATCTTGGTCGGAATTCCGCCGCGCGCCGCGAACTCGCCCACCAGCGTCGCCGAAATCGGCTTGGCCCACTTCACGACGTCCTGTAAGAACCGGTTCACCACGTTCTCTTGAAAGATTCCCAGATTCCGGTAAGCGAGCGAATACATCTTCAGCGACTTCAGTTCCAGGCACCGCCGGTCCGGAACATATCGCAGCGTCAGGGTTCCGTGGTCCGGCAGCCCGGTCTTCGGGCAGATCGAGGTGAACTCCGGCATGGAGATCTCGATCTGGTACCCGGTCCGGTATTGATTCGGCCAGGTCTCGATGGGCGGCAGATCGGCGTGAACGCCGGCCGCCGCATGCTCGTCCGTATATTCGCGCTTCATGTTATTTCGTGGCTTCTTTCTCCACGCTGCGGCGAGCCTGGGCGTTCTCGTGCCGCATCTGCGCGGCCAGCAGTCCCAGAAACTGCCCGGCATCGCTGACGACTCCGATCGCCTGGCCCGTTCCGCGATCGCTCACCTTGGTGGCGACCGCCGGATTGATGTCCACGCACACCAGCTTGACCCAGCTCGGCAGCATGTTCCCGGCGGCGATCGAATGCAGCATGGAGCCCAGGCACATCACCAACCCCGCGCCCTTCAACTGCTCCGCGTAGGCGTCCTGCGCGCGATTCATGTCCGTGATCGTGTCCGGCAGCGGGCCGTCGTCGCGCAGGCTGCCCGCCAGCACGAACGGTACCCCGGCCTTCACGCATTCGTACAGGATGCCGCTCTTCAGCCTTCCCGATTGGACGGCCTTTGCGATCCCGCCGGCGTGATAAATAGCGTTGATCGCCCGCATGTGGTTGCGATGGCCGTGCTCTTCCTGGCGGCCGTCGCTCAGCCGCACTCCCAGCGAGGTGCCGAACAGCGCGGCCTCGATGTCATGCACGCCGAGCGCGTTGCCCGCCAGTAGAGCGTTCACCCACTCGCCGCGAATCAACTCGGCCAGCGCGGCGGCGCCTCCCGTGTGGACCACCACCGGGCCGGCCACCACCACGATCTTCTTTCCCTCGGCGCGCGCCTGCTCTATCAGCGCCGCGGTCTGCCGGACGGCGGTCTCCAGTTGCCGCTCCGAGGAGATGCTGTTGCTCATGAACGCGAACGCCAGCCGGTCGCGCTCCTTCGATTCCGGCATCACGCGGATGCCTCGCATGCCCACCACGACGCGGTCGCCCTTGCGCAGATCGCGCAGCCGGCGGCACGAAGCGCGCCCCTCCGCCACCACGATCATGGCGTCCATGCGCTGATTCTCCACTTCGATCCAATCGCCGCTGTGCCGTACCAGCGTGCGGTTGTTCGTGGTCGAGTAAAAGTCCTCCGGCGCGCAGCAATCGCGCTCCACCGCCGCCAGCCCCGCATCGCCCGAATCCACGGGCGAACATCCGAGCCCCAACAACTGGCTCAGCAACTGGTGCATGTCCGAAGCCTGCGCGGTTTCGACTTTCATCCGCAGGTAGGAAGGCTCGGCATTGGTGCGTCCAATGCGGAACTCTTCGACTTCGAAGCGGCCGTTGTACTGGACCACCGTGTCGAAGATCTGCTCCATCACGTGGGAATCGATCAGGTGGCCTTGCGCCTCGACGACTTCTTGCAGCATGTGGGGGTAAATTCCAGGATACCGTGGGACCGCCAGGGCGGCGCTAGTTCTGGTTTGCACGTGGCGGGGCCGGGATTGACACCCGCAATTCCGTCCCTTTCCCGGGCGCGCTCTCTATTTCGAGGCTGCCCCCGGCGAGCCGCGCCCGCTCCTTCATGCTCACCAGTCCAAGCCCCGACGCGCCGCTGGCGGAAGCCATGCCCCGGCCCGAATCTTTCACCGAGAGATCGACCGCGCCGCTGGACCGGATCAGCCGCACTTCCGCCCGGGCCGCGCCGGAATGCTTGGCGACGTTCTGGAGGGCTTCCTGGACGATGCGATAAATCGAAAGCGCGGTGGCCGGCGGCATTTCCTCGAATCCGGCGTTGGCTTCAAAGCGCACCTCCAGCTTGTTCAGCGCCGAAAACTCCTGGCAATAGGACCGGACGGCGGCCGCCAGGCCCGCATGATCCAGCACGGCCGGATGCAATTGATGCGAGATGGCGCGCACGCTGCGCGCCATCGCGGTCAATTTCCCGTGCAGGCGGTCCGCCTGCGCCAGGGCCCCGGATGCCTGCTTGGGAATTTGTTTTTTCAGATGGCTGATGGAGATGCTCAGGCTCGCGATCCGCTGGCTGAGATCGTCGTGAAGTTCTCTGGCGATTCTGGCCCGCTCTTCCTCCTGCGCCCGGATCAATCGTTCGCTGAGCGCCGCGATTTCGTCCTGGGCGCGGCGCTGCTCGGTTATGTCGAAAGCGGCGCCGAAGAATCCCAGGTACTCGCCCTCCGGCGAGAACTGCGGCGACCCGCACACCAGCGCCCAACGGTACACACCGTCATGCCGGCGGAACCGGAACGTGCCGGAAAAGTCGATGCGCCGGCGAACGTGGTCATCGACGCTGGCAATCCAGCGTTGCCGGTCTTCCGGGTGAACGTAATCCGGAGTGGTATAGCCGAGAGAGTCGCCATCGATGCCCAGGAATTTCGCGCAGGCCCGGTTGATATAGATGTTTTCGCCGCTGGCGGAGCGGACCCAAAGGTACACGGGAGCGCTATCGGCCAGGCGGCGGAAGAAGTCGTCTGTCTTGCCGGCGGTCGAATCGCCCTGAGCGTTCATGTTGCGTCCTTTGCGCCCTGGCCGCGTTTAAATCGCGACCAGCTTCATGCGAATCGCCTGCTGGATCAGCTCTGCTGTGGTGTGGACCCCCAGCAGTTCCATGGCTTCGTATTTGTGGGACTCCGCGGTACGCCGCGAAATATGGAGGGTAGCCGCCACTTCTTTCATCGTCATGCCCTGGGCCACAAGTTGCAGCACTTCGCGCTGGCGCGGCGTGAGTTTCGCGCCGGCCCCGGCGCTATCCCCCCGAGCCTCCAGGAGAACCGTGATCAAGTCCTTGGCGATCAAAGGAGTGAGATAGGCCCGGCCCTTGGCGGCTTCCTGGATCGCTTTAACCAGCTCCTCTCCGGGCGAAGTCTTCAGGAGAAAACCCAGCGCGCCGGCCCGGAAGGCTTCCACCGCCAGGTCGGCGTCGGCATGCATCGTCAGCACCACGATCTTGGCATCCGGCCGCTGGCGGAGAATCTGGCGGATCGCGTCCAGGCCGTTCAGCATGGGCATGGACACGTCGGTAACGATCACATCCGGCTTCAGCGCCTCGGAAGCGGCGAGCAGCGACCGGCCATCGTGCACGGTCTGAAGAAGGGTAAAGCTCCCGCGGAGAAAAGACGCAAGACCTTCCGCGACGACGGCATGATCATCGGCGAGCAAAACCGTTAGCACAGGTACCGCCTGGAACGTGTCTTTACGATAGCATCACGACGAGACGAAGGTCCGGCCCCTCAGGGCTTCCCAGATGGCCGGAACCAGATCTTCGCCCGCCTTAACTTTTGATACGTAACCCCGGATGCCTGCGGCCAGGGCTTGTTGAATTAAGTGCGGCTCCGGGTAAATGGTCAACAGTACCACCGCCTGGCACAAGTCTTGCTCAATTAATCTCCGCCCGGCTTCGATGCCGTTCACCCGCGGCATGGCGAAATCGGTGACGACGACGTCCGGCTTTAACCCCGCCGCGATTGCGAGCAACGACGCTCCGTCGCGCGCCTTACCGACCAACTCGAAATCGGCGCCCAAAAGGCTCGCAACCTCGTCCAGCAACTCGGGATGATCGTCCGCAATCAGGAGGCGTGGCTTCGTCGCGAGGGCGGAGGCCATGTTCTATTGAATCCCTTTGCGGTTGAGCGCGGAATCCGAAAATTTACGGAGACAAAATTTCTAGGCCAAGCCAGAATTTACGAAATTGTCACATTTCAAGATCCGTAATAGCGCGGATATCGGGTAAAGGGCCAATACCGTAGAGTTGAATCGTTGACTGGTGCGCTCGCGTGACGGCGGGCCGGCCTCGCAGGCGTTGGCCTTGTCCGCCCGGGAGCGCGCCAGACCTCCCGGTTTTACTCAATGCACCCTTCCCCCGAAGACTTCGAGCTGTTTTTTCAGAACCGGCTTTCGGATCTCCAGGCGGCCGCGATCGAGGCGCATCTCTCCGTGTGCGACCTCTGCTCGGCCCGGGTCGCGGCAGGTGGACCGCTGCAAAGCGAGCCGGAACGAGTGCTCTCAACCAGCCACGATGCAGGTGCTCCACCCGCTTTCGATGGACCACATGGAGATAGAGGTGTGCGAGGCATCGCCGTATGGAGTCGGCGTGCGCTGCCCCATCTTCGTCGCCCCGGGTTCGGAGGTGAAGATCCGCATCGGCGATCGCATGAGCTTCGGGCAGGTGCGCTACTGCATCCCGATGGGGAATGAGTTTCGGGTCGGCGTGAAGATTCGCGATATTTTCTAACTGGATTTCCCGCGGCTGAGATAGTAGTGCACGGCGGGGGTCACGATCAGCGACAGCACCATCGACGCCAGCAGCCCGCCGATCACGGCGATCGCCATCGGCTGAAGCATCTGCGACCCGGCCCCGACCGCCAGCGAGAGCGGAATCATGCCCGCCACCGTCGCCAGCGCCGTCATCAGGATGGGGCGCAGGCGGCGCTCCCCGGCTTGAATCATCGCTTCGCGCGCGGAGGCTCCCTCCGCCCGGAAGCGCTGATCGGCGTCCAGCAGCAGAATCCCGTTCTTCGCCACGATGCCGATGACCATAATCAGGCCCATGAACGAGGAAATGTTGAAGCTCACTCCGGTCAGCAGCAGCGCCAGGAACACGCCCGATGTCGAAAGCAGCGCCGAGGCCATGATCGCGACCGGCGCGGCGAAGCCTCCGAACTCGAACAGCAGGACGGTGAACACCAGCACGACCGCCAGAGCCAGGACCAGCAGCAGATCGCGGAAGGACTTCTGCTGCTCCTCATAGAGCCCTCCGTACACCACGCGGATCGACGGCGGCAAATGCAATCCGTTCACCACGTCCCGCACCTTGGCGATGCCTTCGCCCAGGCTCATCCCCTCGAAGCGCCCGGTCACCGCGATCCGCCGCTGCAAATTTTCGCGAATGATCTCCGTCTGTCCGGCCTCGTTCTCGAAGGCCGCTAGCGAACCCAGCGTCGCGCTCTTGCCCGTCGACGCGCTGGTAATCACGGTATTGCGAATCTGATCCAAACTGGCCCGGGTGTTCTCGGGGAAGCGCACGCGGATGGTATAGGCGCGATCGTTAACAACCACGGGAGTGGTGGCCGGCTCGCCCTGCAGGATGGCGCTGGCGTCCACTTCAATCTCTTGCGGCGTAAATCCCGACCGGGCCGCCACCACCGGATCGACATGCATCACGATTGCCGGACCGCTGATGGTGTTCTCGATGCCATCCTTGACGTCCACCACGCCCTTCACCTTCTTCACGTGGTCCGCGATCTTCGGCCCCCACTCCTTGAGCACGTTGGGATCGGAGTGGAACAGCTTGATCTCCATCGGCTCGGGCGAGCTGGTCAGATCGCCGATCATGTCCTGCAAGATCTGGATGAACTCGACGTCGAGCTGCGGATATTGCGCCGTCACTTTTGCGCGCACGTCGGAAATAATCTCGCCGATGGGGCGCCGCGGGGGCGGCTTCAACCGCACGGAGAAATCTCCATTGTTGGCCTCGGTCACAGCGGCGAGCCCCAGTTGCAGGCCCGTGCGCCGCGACGTTGCCGCCACTTCCGGCGTCGCTTCCAGGATCTTTTCGACGCCCAGCAGCACACGGTTGGTATCCTCCAGCGAAGACCCCGCCGGCATCAGGTAATCGAGAATGAAGCCACCCTCGTCCATGGCGGGCAGCAGGTCGCTTCCGAGCGCCTGGTAGCAGAAATACGATGCGGCGATCAGCGCCACACACGCCAGCCCCAGCGCCCACGGATATGCGAGCACGAACCGTAGCGTGCGATCGTAGACCTTCGTGACGCGGCCCATGATTCCGGTCAGGGCTACGTGCCCTCGCGCGTCCGCCACGGCGGCCGCACGGTGGCCGCCGCGCCGCCTCAGGAGGTAATGGCTCAACGTCGGCGTCCAGGTCAGCGCCAGGCCCAGCGATGTCAGGAGAGCTGTGCCCACGGTGATCGCCAGCGCGCGGAAAAAATTGCTCTCGACGCCGGTGATCGAAACCAGCGGAAGAAACACCACGATCGGCGTAACCGTGGAGCCCACCAGCGGAATCCGGATTTCCTGCAAGGCGCTGCGGATGGCCTCCGCCCGGCTCTGGCCGGAATCGCGGTGCAGTACGATGTTTTCCACCACGACGATCGCGTCGTCAATCACCAGCCCCACCGCCGCGGCCAGCCCGCCCAGCGTCATCAGGTTGAGGCTCTGGCCCAGCGTGCGCAGAAAAATTAACGTGATCGCGATCGTGGCGGGGATCACCAGCCCCGCCACCAGCGAACTGCCCCAGTCCCGCAGGAAGAACACCAGAATGATGGCCGCCAGAATCAGCCCGATCAAAATCGCGTCGCGCACGCTGGCGATCGAATCGCGCACCAGTTGCGACTGATCGTAGAACGTCTGCACTTTCACGCCGGCCGGCAGCGTCTTGCGGATGTCCTCCAGTTCGCGCGAGACCCCGTCGGCCACCGCCACCGTGTTGCTGCTCGGCTGGCGGAAGATGTTCAGCAGTACCGCGGGCTTGCCGTTCGCGGTCACGATCGTGTAGACGGGCATCACCGACCGGCGCACGGTGGCGACATCGCCGACTCTCACCGGAACGCCGCTCGGGCTCGTGCGCACCACAATGTTGGCGATCTGCGCCGGATCCACCGTCTGGCCCGTCACCAGCGTCAGCGACAGCTCGTGGTTGTTCTCGATCAGCCCCGGCGAATCAATCATGTTGGTCTTGGTGACCGCGTCCAGGATTGCGGGCACCGTCACCTGCGCCTCCAGGAGCTTGGCGGGATCGGGCTCGATCTGAAACTCCGGCACCTGCCCGCCTTGCAGCACCACCATGGAGACGCCGTTCACCCGGTTCAGGCGCGGCTTGAGGTTGTAGTTCGCGAGTTCCCAGAGCTGCGTCTGCGGCACGCTGTCCGAGGTCAGGCTGTAGCCCAGGATGGGAAACGCCGCGAAAGTCAGGCGGTTCGCGGTGAGCTTGGCCGTGGGCGGGAGGCTCGGCTGCACGCGAGCCAGCGCCGCATTCACGTATTCCAGTGTCTGGAACATATTCACGTTCCAGTTGAAGAACAGGTTCACTTCGGCCGAGCCGCGGCTGGTGGTCGAGCGCACCTGCTCCAGCCCGGGCACGCTGTTCATCGCCTCCTCGATCGGCCGCGTGACCGTGACTTCCATCTGGTTGATCGGAGCGACGCCGTTATCGACGCCCACCACGATGCGCGGAAAATCGGTTTCCGGAAACACTGCTACGGGAATGGTGAAGGCCAGGTATACGCCCACCGCCACCAGCGTGACGATGACGAAAATGATGGGACGCGAAAAGCGCCCGGTCCAGTGCTCGGCGGCCGCGCCTTCGGCCCGGAAGATCGTGTGGAGCTCGCTCATGCCCTACTTGTCCTTGTCGTCGGAGTCCGAGTCTTCCTCCTCGTCCTCGCTCTTCGGCTGGTCGATCACCACCTTGGCGTTGTCCTCGAGCCCCAGCCCGCCCGAGGTCACCACCTGGTCGCCCTCCTGCACGCCGCTCAGAATTTGCACGCGATCGCCCTGGCGCACGCCCACGGCCACCATGCGCTCATGCGCCGTCATGTTCGGCGTGATCACCATCACCTTCTGCCCGCCGTTGTCGGAATTGAGCAGCGCCGCCGCCGGCACAATCAGCGTGTTCTGCATCGTTTCCGCGATGATCGAGACGCGCACCGTGGCGCCAGGCTTCAGCTTCTCCCCCGGATTCGCGAGCTGCACCCAAACTTCCACGGTGGTCGTGCTGGGATCCACCGCCGGGCTCACCACCGTGACTTTGCCGGGCAGATCGCCGTCCGGCCCCGCAATACGCGCCGGCCGGCCGACCTTGATCGCGGACGCCTCCCGCACCGGAACGTTCGCGCGCGCCACCACCTGGGAAATATCGACGATCGAGACCATGGGCGAGCCGCCGGGCGCAATTTCGCCCGGATACACCGGGCGGTCCGCCACCACGCCGCTGATGGGGCTGCGAATCTGCGCGTAGGACAACTGCACGGTGGCGTTGTCGTAGTGCGCCTTGGCCGCGTCCATTTGCGCCTTCGCCG
>Ga0070740_10003635_pt1 | contig 16146 bp, 17 predicted proteins | sample Coa_R2_FD_67286 | JGI IMG/M metagenome (GOLD analysis project Ga0070740, IMG submission 67286) | Surface soil microbial communities from Centralia Pennsylvania, which are recovering from an underground coalmine fire - Coalmine... | ecosystem: Environmental > Terrestrial > Soil > Unclassified ... | reverse complement strand
TATCCTTTCCACGCCGCAGGCGATGAAGGACGTCTGCAAATGGATTGCCGCGGCGGCGACCGGCCTCCAGGTCCTGATCGCGATTTGGCTGTACAGGAGCTTCGACACCGCCACCACCGCGATCCAATTCGCCGAAAAGCACTCGTGGATTCCCAGCTACCATATCGGCTACTTCATCGGGGTCGATGGAATCTCGATTTCGATGGTTCTGCTGACCGCGCTCATCTGCTTCATCTCCGTCTTCGCCAGCTTCAGCATCAACCGCGCCGAAAAGGCCTACTACGCGCTTCTGTTGATGCTCGATACCGGGATGATGGGGGTGTTCGTCGCGCTCGACTTCTTCCTGTTCTACATCTTCTGGGAAGTGATGCTGCTGCCGATGTATTTCCTCATCGGCATCTGGGGCGGCCCCCGTCGCGAATACGCCGCGATCAAGTTCTTCCTCTACACTCTGCTCGGGTCGGTTCTGATCCTGCTGGCGATGCTTGGGCTCTACTACTACGGCGCCCAGAGCACCTTCGACATGACCGTGCTCGCCTCCAACGCATCGCACTATTCCTCGGCCTTCCAGAAGATCGTCTGGCTCGCCTTGTTCATCGGGTTCGCGATCAAGATTCCCGCCTTCCCGTTCCATACCTGGCTTCCGGACGCGCACGTCGAGGCTCCGACCGCAATCTCCGTCATCCTGGCCGGCGTGCTCCTCAAGATGGGCACCTACGGAATCCTGCGGGTCAACTTCGCGATCCTGCCCGAAGCCACCCATCAACTGGCCTGGCTCTTTTTGGGCGTCATCGGGACGATCAACATCGTGTACGGCGCGATGTGCGCGATGGCGCAGACCGATTTCAAGAAACTGATCGCCTACTCGTCGATCAGCCACATGGGCTACGTGATGCTCGGATGCGCGTCGTTCACCGCCGCCGGAATCAACGGCGCCGTGCTGCAGATGTTCAATCACGGCACCGTTACGGCGATGCTCTTCATTCTGGTCGGCGTGATCTACGACCGCGCGCATCATCGCGAGATCGCCGGCTTCGGCGGCCTTGCCCAGCAGATGCCGTTCTATGCCGGGATGACGGGGCTCGCGTTCTTTGCCGGCATGGGCCTGCCAGGGATGTCCGCGTTTATCTCCGAGGTCCTGGTCCTGATCGGCGCATGGCAGACGTATCCGCTGATGACCGCGCTGGGCGCCGCCACCGCGATTCTCACCGCGGGCTATCTGCTGTGGACCTACCAGCGCATCTACCTCGGTCCGTTCAACGAAAAGTACGCGGGTTACGCGGATCTGTCCTTCCGTGAGGCGTTCACTCTCGTCCCTCTCGCCGTCATCGTGCTGATCCTCGGCGTGTATCCGCAGGCGGTCCTGGGATTGCTCAACACCTCGCTCGTGCATCTGAACCAGATCGTGCTGTCCACGCCGGGACCGGTGGTCGCGCTGCTTCACTGACGACTGAACCTCAATGGATCTCGGGAACTACGCAAGCCTCGCCCATTTTCTTCCGGAGCTTCTGCTTTCGGCGGGCATCCTTGTGCTCGTCATCGTGGACCTAATCGTCGCCAACAAGTCGCATCTTGGCGACCTCGCCCTGATCATCACAGCCGGCACCCTGCTGCTCATCGCGCTCACTCCCGTCACCGCCAACGCCCTGCTGTTCCATCGGATGCTGGTGTTCGACGGATTCGCGATGTTCTTTCGCGCGCTCATCGCGCTCGCCGCTCTCGTCGCCGTGTGGATGTCAATGGGGTCGGAGGAGGTGCGCGCCTGCGATCAAGGCGAGTACTACGCGATCCTGCTTGCCGGCACGCTTGCGATGTTCCTTATGGCGGAGTCGGCGAACCTGCTGATGGCGTATCTTGCGCTCGAATTTGTCAGCCTGACCTCCTACATCCTGACCGGCTTCCTCAGACACAATCGCCGCTCGCTCGAAGCCGCCCTCAAGTATCTCATCTACGGCGGCGTGGCGTCGGGCACGATGATCTACGGGATGAGCTGGATCTTCGGGATCAGCGGCTCGCTTGATTTCACCGCGATCAACCATGCCCTGACCACCCCCGGCAACCTTCCCGTTCTCGCGGTCTTCATCGCGCTGGTCCTGATCCTTGCCGGGATGGGCTACAAGGTGGCATCGGTCCCGTTTCACATGTGGGCGCCGGACGTTTACACCGGAGCGCCGATTCCGATCACAACCTTTCTCGCGATCGGTTCCAAGGCCGCCGGCTTCGCCCTGCTCACGCGGTTCTTCTTTCCCGCGATTTCCTCGCTGACCGCGACCGGGAGCTGGCAGGCGCTCAAGGGCGTCGATTGGCCCGAACTCCTCCTCGTCATCTGCATCGTCACCATGACGCTGGGCAATCTTGCCGCCCTGCAGCAGACCAACATGAAACGCCTGCTCGCCTATTCGAGCATCGCCCAGGCGGGCTACGCCCTGATGGGTTTCGTCGTGCTCTCCAACGACGGCATCCGCGCGATGCTTTTCTACCTGTTCGCGTACTACGTGATGGATGCCGGAGCGTTCCTGGTCGTGATGATCGTGGCCAACAGTACCGGCCGCGAGGACATCGATGCCTACCGCGGCCTTGCCTGGCGCGGCGGCATCGTACCCGCCATCGCACTCAGCATCTTCCTGCTCTCGCTGACCGGCATCCCACTCACCGTCGGTTTCATCGGCAAGTTCTACCTGTTCGCCGCCGTTATTCGCGGCCAGTTCTACGTCCTCGCGATCGTCGGCGTGCTGAATTCGGTGGTCTCGCTCTACTATTACATGCGTCCGATCAAGACGATGTTCCTCGATACTCCCAATGGTGACGAAGGCCGCCTCGCGCCCGACACGTGGAACTACGGATTGATGGGTGTGCTGGCCTGCGCGACGATCGTGCTGGGCCTCTACTGGTCGCCCATCATCGCCTTCGCGAATCGATCCTTGAACTTCTTCCTAGGCGCCGCCTGAGCGTTCTCCGCGCCGTTAGGACCTGCCTGGGCACCCCCTCATCAGGAGAGAATTTTCCTGACCCCGTCGTCGAACGCGGCCACGGCTTCTGATGCCGAACTTGCGGTGACTCCGAGGTCCCTCAGATGCCCGTCCGCCAACGAATAGATCCACCCGTGAACTGCGAGCGGCTGTCCCCGGTTCCAGGCCTCCAGAACTGGAGGAGCAAGCGCGACGTTCCGCGCCTGCTCGACCACATTCAATTCGCACAGCTTGCCCCATCGCGCTCCTTCGCTCGGTCTCGAACCTAGAAACTCCCAATGCCGCTCGCGAAGCGCCCGCAGCGGAGCCAGCCATTCATGAACGATTCCGGGCCGCGGATCGTCCAACGCCGCGCGCACGCCGCCGCATCCGTAGTGTCCGACCACCATGATGTGCCGGACGCGCAGATCGGCGACCGCGTACTGGATTACCGCAAGGCAATTGCGATCGCCTGGATCGACGAGATTCGCGACGTTGCGATGGACGAATACCTCGCCCGGCATCAGCCCTACAATTTCATTCGCGGGCACCCTGCTGTCCGAACATCCGATCCACAGGAACTCGGGCGTCTGCTGGCCCACCAGGCGGGCGAAGAACCCAGGACGCTCGCGCTCCATCCGCGATGCCCATTCCCGGTTGTTTTTGAACAATTCGGCAAGCCAGCGCATGTCATCGGCATCCTTTCGTTCGCTCGCACCGCGACTGTTTGTTCCTTATAGCACTTCTTCCAACGCTCGGCCGCGACGCTTCCAAACCGTCGCCGACAACGATAGTGAACCCGTGATGAATTCGGATCGGCGCATTCTCGCTGCTTCGGCGCCTGGATTTCCGTCGCGTCTTCTTCGCCATAGCGATCAGCGAGCTGGGCGATGTGTTCCACTACATCGCGCTGATGTGGCTTGCGCTGACCACTGGAGGGCCGCTGGGTGTGGCGATAGCCCGGCTCGCTGACAGCGTTCCAGCCCTGGTTTTCGGGCTTCATGGTGGGGTGAGCGCCGATCAATGGAACCGCAAGCGCATCACGGTTGCCGCCGATCTGACGCGCGGCCTCGTTCTCGTACCCGTTGCGATAGCTGGCCTCTGCGGCCGCCTTCCCCTCTGGCATTGACGCTTGCGGCATTCGTTCTTGAGACAGCGACCTCGTACTTCGCTCCCGCCTACAGCTCTCTGCTGCCGCAACTCGTCGATCGTCAGAACGTTCAGGAGGCCAACGGAATGATCGGCGCCGCTACCGATGCGCTCAAGGTCGGTGGATGGGCGGTCGCCGCCGGTCTGCTCGCATTTTCGCCGATCAGCATCTTCTTTGCCCTCAATTCCCTGTCGTTCTTTCTGTCGGCGCTTTTCATCGGATCGATCAGGCATTCCGATGGCATCGCGTCCGACGGTAGGACGCCGCCGCGGCTGGACGAAGTCTTCTCGGGCCTGCGCCCTTTGTCGACCCTCGCCGGGGCCGTGGTTGCACTCGGGCTCGGGGTCACCATCTCCGCAGGCACGTGGATCGCCGCCGTTCCCGAATACGTGAGGGCCGTGCTCCATCGCGAAGCGGGCGGGTTTTCAATCCTGATGGTCGGATATGCGGGTGGGTCGATCGCCGTCGGCGCTCTGCTCGCCCGCGTTCCGGTCGAGAACAAAGCGCGCGCAAGCCTGCTTGCGTGGATGCTTTACCTACCCGCGTATGGATTGTTCCTGGCAACCTCCGTTCTCGATGGCGGTAGCCGGAGCTTTCCTTGCCGGATTCGCCCAGACCGCCTCGGTGATTCTCCTGACTTCAGCCGCAGGAAAAAATCGGACCCGACGTGCTGGGACGCGTGATGAGTGTAGTCTCGCCGGCGCATCGCGGCGCGCATGCGACCGGGTTGATGCTGATTTCGCCGATGTTCGTGCTGTTCCGCCCGGCCGCGATGTTCGCGGCGGCCGCCCACGCCATCCCCCTCGTCGGCGCCGCCTGCGGCTGATCGCCGCGGCCGCCGAACGCCGCGGTCACGGGGCCGTCTCCTGGCCTTACTCGAACACGATCGTGCGGTTGTTGTGCGTCAGCACCTGTTTCTTGAGATGCGCCCGCACGGCCTTGGCAAGCGCGATGACCTCGAGGTCCTTTCCCTTGCGCGCGAGATCCGCGATCGAGTCTCGATGCGTGATCGGGGTGGTCGCCTGCGCGATTATGGGGCCCGCGTCGAGTTCCTCGGTAACATAGTGCGCCGTCGCGCCGATCAGTTTCACGCCCCGATCGTGTGCCTGCTTGTACGGACGCGATCCCGCGAACGCGGGCAGGAAGCCATGATGGATGTTGACGATCGGCTTGCGCCATGTCTCAAGGAATTCTCCCGAAAGCACCTGCATGTATCTCGCCAGCACCACCGTGTCCGCGTTCCACTCATCGAGCCGCCTTAGCAGGCGTTCTTCCGCCTCCGCCTTGCGGTCCTTCAGGACCGGGATCACTTCGTAGGGCACCCCAAACGGCCGCGCCAGAGGCTCAAGGTCAGGATGGTTGCTGATCACGCCGACGACGTCGGCATCGAGTTCCCCCGAGCGATGGCGGCTCAGGAGATCGATCATGCAGTGCCCGAGCTTCGAAACCATTATCACCATCCGATCGCGCCGCGCGGCGTCATAAAGCTGCCAGTTCAGCCGCTCCCACGGGAGCAGGCCGGGCAGGGACGCGTTGAGTTCGCGTTCGAGCTCCGCGTAGGGGCGCTCGAGGCTTTCGAAATGGATTCGCCAGAAAAAATGGCCGTCGTCGGCGTCGGTATGCTGGTCCGACGTGATAATATTGCATCCCAGTTCGAACAGATGGCCCGCAACCCGCGCGATGATTCCGGGACGATCAATGCAGGATATCAGGAGAATAGCCTTCTGCGTTTCCGCCACTCGAACAACGCTCCCTCTACTGGAATTCTAATGGGAGCTCGCGGTGCCGCACAAACGAGACCGTTTCGATAAGGCCCCGGTGAAGACTCCGCCACACACCGCCAACTCGGGCGTTCTTTTCGTGGTCGCCGTCCCTATCGGAAATCCGGGTGACATTTCGCCCCGCGCGCTCGAAACTCTGCGAATCGCCGACCTTGTCGCCTGTGAGGACACCCGCCGCACCGGCCGGCTGCTCGCCGCCCACTCCATCCGGACCCCGCTGCTCTCCCATTTCGAGCACAACGAGGAGCGGAGAATCCCCGAGCTCCTGGACCGCCTGAAAGGCGGCGCCACCGTGGCCCTGGTTACCGATGCCGGAACTCCCGCTGTCTCCGACCCTGGTTACCGTCTCGTGCGCGCGGCCCTCGATAACGGAATCAGCGTGAAAGCGGTTCCCGGTCCTTCAGCCGTGATCGCGGCTCTGTCTATCGCCGGCCTGCCCACCGACCGGTTCGTATTCGAAGGATTCCTGCCTGCCCGCGAAGCGGCCGCGCGAAAACGATTGGAGGAGCTTGCGCACGAGCACCGCACCATCGTTTTTTACGAAGCCGCCCGGAGGCTCGTGGATACGCTGAGCGCCATGGCTGCCGCGTTCGGCGAAAGCCGCAAGGCAACCGTGGTTCGCGAGGCTACCAAGACCCACGAACAAACCGTCCGCGGCGCTCTCTCCGACTTGATCCGCCATTTTAAGGCGACCGAACCTCTGGGCGAGATAACAATCGTTGTGGCCGGTGCGCCCGGCGCTGATTCGCGCCCGGCGGATGAGCACATCACGGTCAATGAATTGCTAAACGAGGGCCTGAGCCTCAAGCAGGCATGCGCCATCGTCGCCAGACTCACAGGCCGAAGCCGCCGCGACATCTATCAGGAAGCGCTGAAGACCCGCGTGTCCGAGAGTCGGGACTAGCCGTGAAGTAGATCATCCCCGGAGCCGAATGTGACAAGGGCGTTTGCCCCCGCTTGAAGTCGGCGATGCGGTAATGTTCAATGCCCGCGAGGAGCTTGCGGGGGAAGTGATGCGGAAAAAGCGCGCCTCCGGGCCGGAAGGCGGCGATCCGGCAAAATCATCGCCGACATCGCACGCCCTCGTAATCCATGGCCCCAACCTCAATCTGCTCGGCGAACGCGAACCCCAGGTTTACGGCAGAACTCGTCTCGCTGACATCGACCGCGCGCTCAAAAGCCTCGGGCGCGAACTCGGTGTCGCCGTAGAGACCTTCCAGTCCAATTCGGAAGGCGAGATTGTTGACCGAATTCAGCAGGCTCGAAATCGCGCCGACATAATATTGATAAACCCCGGCGCCTACACTCACACCAGTATCGCCATCCGCGATGCGATCAGCGCGGTCGGCATTCCCGTGATCGAAGTGCATCTGTCAAACGTCTATAAACGCGAACCGTTCCGCCATCACTCCACGATCGCCGACGTTGCCGTCGGACGAATCATGGGCTTCGGAGCGGAGGGTTACTATCTGGCTTTGCGTGCCGCCGCATCTATCGCGGCGCAAAAAAAGGGGTGAACGACCATTCGCTCAACGGCGGTGCGCGTGCCATGATCCTGGAGACGGAATGGAAGTTCGAGAAATAAAGGCTCTTATCGCCTTGATGAGCGACCACGGACTGGTCGAACTCGAGATCGAGGACAAGAAAGGAAAGATTCGCCTCGTGCGCGGTGGCGTGGCTCATGCCGTCGAAACCAACTCCGTTGCGCCCGCGACGGCCAAACCGGCTGCCAGGCGCTCTCGGGCTCCTGAGCCCTCGGCAGAATTGTCGCGCGACGGCGCCGCCAAGCCGCTGGAGCTTGGCGAGAATCAGAGGATTATCGAAAGCCCGATGGTGGGAACGTTCTATCGGGCTTCCGCGCCCGATGCCGTCCCGTTTGTAGAGGAGGGCGCCACGGTGCGCAAAGGTCAGACAGTCTGTATTATCGAAGCGATGAAGATGATGAACGAGATCGAGGCGCCTTTTGCCGGGCGCATCGTCAGGATTCTCGTCGAGAACGCCCAGCCCGTAGAGTACGGGCAGGCCCTGATGATCATGGAGGTGGGCTGACCCTTCGGGTTAAGCGATGTTCAAGAAACTGCTCGTCGCCAATCGCGGCACTATCGCCATCAGGATAATTCGCGCCTGCCGCGAACTCGGCATCCCCACCCTCTCCGTTTATTCCACCGCGGACAAGGATGCCCTTCACGTCCGGATGGCGGATGAATCGGTCTGTATCGGGCCGCCCGCTGCCGAGGACAGCTATCTCAGCATCCCTTCCATCCTGAGCGCCGCACTCACCTACGGGGCCGATGCCGTCCATCCCGGCTACGGGTTTCTTTCCGAGAACGGGGATTTCGCGGAAGCCTGCCAGCGATCCGGCCTCCAATTCGTGGGTCCCCGCGCGCGCCACATACGCCTGATGGGCGACAAGCCCCGCGCCCGCCGAATCATGAAACGCGCGGGCGTACCCGTCCTGCCGGGCAGCGATGGGAAAGGCGTGACGGAACTCCGCGATGCGCTCGCGGATGCGAAGCGGCTCGGCTTCCCGGTCCTGATCAAGGCCGCGGCCGGCGGCGGCGGCAAGGGAATGCGGATCGTCCGCGATGCGAAAGAGCTGGAAAGGCTGTTCCCGGTCGCGCGCGCCGAAAGCGAAGCCGCCTTCAGTTCGCGGACGATGTACCTCGAGAAGTATCTCGAGCACGCCCGTCACGTCGAGTTTCAGATCGTCGCCGACAATTTCCGCAACGTTATCCACCTCGGCGAACGCGACTGCTCGATCCAGCGCCGCCATCAGAAGGTAATCGAGGAATCTCCCTGCCCCGTTCTTACCCCCCGATTGCGCGAGAAGATGGGCAAGGCGGCCGTTCGCGCCGCCGAAGTCGTCGGCTACTCCAACGTCGGCACCGTTGAGTTCCTGCTCGCTCCCAACGGCGAGTTCTACTTTATCGAGATGAACACCCGCATCCAGGTCGAACACGGCGTCACCGAGATGGTCACCGGAATCGATCTGGTCAAGGAGAGCATCCGACTCGCCCAGGGCGAACCGCTCAAGCTCAAGCAGCGCCAGGTAACCTTCAGCGGATCCGCGATCGAGTTCCGTATCTACGCCGAGGATCCTGATCGGCACATCCCTTCTCCAGGCATCGTTTCCAGCCATCATCCGCCCGGAGGCCTTGGCGTCCGGGTCGAGACCGCCCTGTACGACGGCTACCGCGTCCCGGTTCACTACGATCCTCTGATTGCAAAGCTTATCGTTCATTCCGACAGCCGGGAGCTGACGATGGTGCGGGCGCGCGCCGCGTTGCGCGAATACCTGGTGGATGGAATTCGCACCAATATTCCGCTTCATCTCAAGATCCTTCACGACCCCGACTTTATCCGCGGCGACTACTCCACGGGATTCCTTAAAAGGTACGAGCCCCCATCGAACCGTCGGCCCGTCGAGCCTCCCGCTGCCAAGGCCTCTTGACGAAGTCTTGTCGGCAAGGGTCTGATTATTGATGGCCCCGCGTCGACAAGGCGCCAACGTCGAAACCGCCATGCGCACCATTACTTACGCGTTTGTCCTGATGATAACGGCGGCGTCGTTCGCCGCCGCTCAAACCCAGGCTCCCAGCCTCAACCCCGACAGCCCCAAGCCGAAGGTCCAGGTGGTCAATCCTCTCTACGACTTCGGCACCGCACTCGAAGGCGACATGGTTCATCATGTCTTCAAGATCAGGAACGCGGGCAAGGGAGAACTCGTCATCCGGGGCATGAAGACCTCGTGCGGATGCACGGCCGCTCAGCCCAGCAAGAGCCATCTCGCGCCCGGCGAAGAGGCCGAAGTCTCCGTCGGCTTCGACACTCATTTCCAGAAGGGCCACCAGGTCAGAACCATCACCGCCTACACCAACGATCCCGACACCCCCGATGCCATGATGACTATGCAGGGGATCGTCAAGCAGAGGGTCGCCGCCACGCCCTTCGAGCTGGATTTCGGAACGGTGCGCAAGGGAACCTCGATTACCCGGGACGTGACAGTCGATGACCTCACGGGCGGCAAGGACTTCAAGGTCGGAGAGATTACCAACTCAAGCTCTTCAATAAAGGTGACCAAAGAGCCCCGCAAGGACGGCAAGCCCGGCGCGCTTCTCAAGGTCGAGCTGCTCCCCACGATGTCGCCCGGACCGTTCGATGACACCATCAAGGTTGTCACTAATCGCGCGCCTCTTCAGATCAGTGTCTTCGGACGAGTCACCGGCGATTTGGCGCTCGACCCCGCACAGGTCTCCTTCGGAATCGTTCGTCGCGGCCAGGACGTCGTGCGCATCCTGAGGCTCACCAACGCGAGTTCCCGCAACGTCAAGGTGCTGGATATCGCCAGTTCAACGCCGTCGGTAGTCGCCTCCGCCGAACCCGTCAAACCGGGCAAGGAGTACCGGATTACGGTTACTCTCAAGCGCGGAACCCCGGACGGACAGCTGCGGGGACAGCTCGCAATCAAGACCGACGACCCCGACCAGGGCACGATAGCCGTCCCATTTTACGCCGTGGTCGAGCACATCTGAGCCGTTAGATTCGTCCATAGGCTTTCGCGGAGGACGGAGAAGAGGCCCGATTCGGGACCCCGGGGGTAGTCGTTGCCCTCGCGGGGTGTGGCTCTCGATGCTACATGTTTTCACGGTATAACCTTGATTTCGTATATACTGAATGCAGGCCTCGATCTTGCTTGCCCTCGGCACGGATGAATATCGATGGCTTGGATGCGAAAAATAAACCCGTTTGCTTTCGTCCTCCAGAAGCTCTCCGATCTCGCCGTCAGAATTCTGACCAAGCCGCTGAGGGCCTACGAGCTGCATGCGCCCAACGATATGGCGAATCTAAAACGCTATATCCGCAAGGGCGACGTCGTCCTTGTCGAGGGCAATGAACGAATCAGCGAGTGCATCAAGTATCTTACTCAGAGCTCATGGTCTCATTCCGCGCTGTTCGTCGGCGACGAACCGTTGCGCAGGAACCCGCAAAAGCGCGATGAGCTCATTGCGAGGTTCGGCGAGGACGCGCGCTACCTGCTGGTCGAAGCTCTGGTCGAAAGCGGCGTGGTTCTTTCACCCCTCAGCAAATACCGCGATTTCAATATCCGCGTCTGCCGCCCCTACAATCTTTCCTCCGCCGACCTCGCCGAGGTGATGGACGAGGCATTGCGCAGCGTCGGCTCCAACTACGACATCAAGAATGTCGTCGATCTCGCCCGCTACTTCCTGCCCGTCAGCCTTGTACCGCGCCGCTTCCGCCGCCGCGCGCTCCAGTTCGGAAGCGGAGAACCGACCCGGGTCATCTGCTCGAGCCTGATTGCCTCGTGTTTCAACCGCGTCCGCTTTCCCATCATTCCCCGCTTTGAGCAATTGCCTGAAAGCCCGGTGCCGACTCTGCGGATCATCCCGTGGCGGCGCTCGGCGGCCCCCGGTGGCATCTGGCGTCAGGTTTCCCCGACGCTCGTCACACCCCGGGACTTCGACCTTTCTCCCTACTTCGAGATCGTGAAGTTTAATATCATCGAGAGCATGCGGTTCGATTACCGCAAGATAAAGTGGGCCGATGACCTGCCGCCCGCACAGATCAAAAGAGGCGCATGATACGGCAGGGTTCGGCCGGAGGAATCCGGAATCGTTCCCCTGGCGCCGCCGACGCGGTGCCCCGGCGGGCGTCTCCGGATGCCGACGAAACCCGGCGTTAGGGTCGCGGCCCGATTTGCCTGGTCCACGGGGGAGTTGAATTGAACGACAAACAAAATCACGGCGGCGGAAGGCGCGACGTCCTCGAAAAAGCCATCGCTAAAATCCTTCATCGCCACTGCAACTTCGGCTGGGCCAATTACTATATCCCCAGCGAGAAATTCCCTGGTTTGATCGACGAGCTGCTCGAGCTCTTCAGTCCCGGCGGCGAGGTCGGCCACGAGGAACTGGTCCAGTTCTTCCTCTCCACCCAGCGCGTCGCCTCGGTCCAGGATCGGGTCGCTAAATTGGCTGAGAACTATTCCGTGTACCGGCGGGGGTAGGCTTCCTTTCGGCCTTCGCTTCCGCCTTCCCCGCACGCGCCCGCTCGAGCGCGTTTCGCGAACTGAAACTCAAGCACGGGAGAGTGAGTTTTCGATGCAAGCGATCGAGGCAATCATAACCCGGCGCGTGCAGCGCGCCTTCGATTCCCGCGAGGTCGAGCCCGACAAGCTCGACCTGATAGTCGATGCCGGCCGCCATGCCATGAGCGCCCGCAACATGCAGCCGTGGCAATTCATCGTCGTGCGAAGCCGCGACACGCTGAAGCGCATCGGCGAACTCTGCTCCACCGGCAGATTCGTCACCGACGCCCCCGCCGCCGTCGTGGTGCTCAAGAACACCGAGAACACGCGATGGGCGGATATCGACTGCGCACAGGCCGTCCAGAACATGGCGGTCGCGGGATGGTCGGTCGGGCTCGGCACCTGCTGGGTCGGCAATTTCGACAACGCTAAAATCTCCGAGATTCTCGCCGTCCGGCCGCCTTGGACCGTCTTCACGATCCTTCCTTTCGGCTACCGGGACCCGGCGCGCCCGCCCGAGGCCCGTCCCCTCCGTCCGCGAAACGAAATGGTCCACTACGAGCGCTTCGGCAATTCCTCGCGCGGATCGTAGCGCGCGTGGAATCTGCTAAGATCAGAACCGGTCGCCAGAAGAGGACAAGCTTTATGCCGATCAAACAGCAATCGCCACGCGAGGCGTTCGATATCCTGAAAGCCAACCCCGATGCGCTCTATCTCGATGTCCGCACCGAGGGCGAATTCGCCCTGGGCCATCCCGCCGGCGCTATCAATATTCCCGTTGTCTTCATCAAGGGACCGGGCCAGATGGAAGTGAATCCCGATTTCCTGTTGATCGCGGAAAAGCTGATTCCCAGGAACAAGACCCTCGTCGTCGGATGCCAGTCGGGCGTGCGCTCGATGCGCGCATGCGAGATGCTCGAGGTTGCGGGGTACTCGAACCTCACCAACGTCGTCGGCGGCTTCGGAGGTCGGCGCGATCAGTCGGGCAGCGTCGTGGAGCCGGGATGGCGCGACAGCGGGCTGCCGGTTTCCACCGATACGGGCGAGGCCTCGTATCAGTCGCTTCGCGCAAAGGCGGGACTCTGATGGCTATCCGGCTCACCCGCATCTACACCCGCACTGGAGATCGCGGCACCACCGCCCTCGTTGGAGGAGCGCGCGTTCCCAAGGAGAGCCTCCGCCTCGAAGCCTACGGCACCGTCGATGAACTCAACGCTATCGTCGGCATCGTTCGCACCTACCTTAACCAGTTCGTGCTCAGGCTCGGCAACGACGGCGAGTGGTATTCCGAGATGCTCCGGCGCATCCAGAACGAACTCTTCGATGTCGGCAGCGAACTCGCCACCCCTCCCGACGGCGAGTACGACGGTATGCACAAGATGAGCGAGGCCGAAGTTGCAAAGCTCGAAGAGGAGATGGATCGGATGGAGGCGGAACTCGAGCCGCTTGCCTCGTTCACACTCCCGGGCGGCGGTATTCTCAACTCCTTTCTCCATCAGGCGCGTACAGTATGCCGGCGCGCCGAGCGTGTCCTTTGGCGGCTAAGCCGCGACGAACCCGTCAACAACCAGCTCATCGTCTATATCAACCGCCTCAGCGATCACCTGTTCGTTCAGTCTCGATGGGTGGCGAAGAGACTCGGCGAGCCTGAATTCCTGTGGGACCGCGGTTTGCGCCTCAATTCCGAGGAGGTGAAGGCGGCCCGGCGCAAGGCGGCCGCCGCCAGACGCGCTACCAAATCCTGATTGCGAAAGAGGAACCGCGATGTCCGCTCACCAACGGCTCTACCTTCGTCAGGCACAGATTGGCCCCATGGCCAACTACGTTTACATCCTCGGTGATTCAGTGACCCGCAAGGCCGCCGTCGTCGATCCCGCCTGGGACGTCGAAGCGATCTGCAACTTCATCCAGTCCGAAGGCTACGAGATCGACAAGATCCTGATTACCCACTACCACCCCGACCATCTCGGGGGCTCGATGATGGGTCAGAATATCGAGGGAGCGGCCGAGATGCTCTCGCGGGTCAAGGCCAAGGTTTACGTCAACAAGCACGAAGCCGAGGGCGTCAAGCGAGTGGCGGGATTGTCCGATTCCGATTTGGTCAAGGTCGATGCCGGCGATGTGTTCAAGCTCGGCGAGATCGACGTGAAGTCCCTTCATACCCCCGGTCACACGCCCGGCTCGCAGTGCTTTCTCGCCGACGGAAACCTCATCTCCGGCGATACCCTGTTTATCAATTCATGCGGCCGCGTGGATCTCCCCGGCTCCGATCCTGAAGCGATGTACTACAGCCTCAACCGGATTCTGAAGAACCTCGACGATGAAACCGTCGTGTACCCCGGTCACGCCTACTCGAACGAACCCAGCTCGACCATCGGACGCCAAAAGCGGACCAACATGTACCTTCGCTTCGAGACGCTCGATGATTTCCTCGATGCGATGGGCTATTCGCGCAGGTAACCCGATGCTCTGCGTAGTCCCCGCGTCCGCCTTGCCTCCATCCGCCTGACCCGCCGCATCATGGTCCAAGCCGACCTCCATCGCCTCAAAGCCAGAGCGGAGGATCTTCGCCGTCAGATCGACCATCACAACTACCGCTATTACGTTCTGGACCAGCCCGAGATCTCCGATGCCGAATACGACAGGATGATGCGCGAGCTCGAGCAGATCGAGCGAGATCATCCGGAACTGCGTACGCCCGATTCTCCCACCCAGCGGGTCGGCGCCGCGCCTAGCGAGAAATTCCGCGTCGTCACCCATCGCAAAATGATGATGTCGCTTGCGAATGCGATGGACGCCGAAGAAATGGTCGAATTCGACAAGCGCATCAAACGGATGCTCCGCTCCGACGACGACATCGAGTACGTCGCCGAAGTGAAGCTCGATGGCCTGAGCGTCGAGCTCGTTTACGAGGACGGCCTGCTCGCGGTGGCGTCAACCCGCGGCGACGGAATCAACGGCGAGGACGTCACCGCCAACATCAAGACCATCCGGGCGGTGCCCCTGCGGCTGCGCAAGCCGGAAAACGGCCGAATCCCCCGGCTCCTCGAGGTCCGCGGCGAGGTCATCATCCCGAAGACCGCTTTCGAACGCCTCAACGCCGAACGGGAGGCTGCCGGCGAACCCGTCTTCGCCAATCCGCGCAACGCGGCCGCCGGCTCGCTGCGCCAGCTCGACCCCAGGGTGACGGCTTCCCGTCCGCTGGGAATCTTCCTGTACGCCCCCGGCGTGATAGAGGGCGTTGAATTCAGAACTCAGTGGGAGTTCCTTCAGGGCATCAAGGCTCTCGGCTTGCGCATCAACCCGCTCTCCCGCATATGCCCCAACGTCAGCGCCGTTCTCGAGTACTGGAACGAGATGACCGAGCGACGGCATTCGCTCGACTATGATGCCGACGGCGTGGTCGCGAAGGTCAATTCCTTTTCCCTGCAGGAAAGGCTCGGCGAGGTGTCGCGGTCGCCGCGATGGGCGATCGCATTCAAGTTCAAGGCGCAGCAGGCGGAAACCGTCGTCGAAAAGATCGATGTCCAGGTCGGCAGAATCGGCTCCCTTACGCCCGTAGCCAAGCTCCGTCCGGTGCCGCTCGCCGGCGTCACGATATCCAACGCTTCCCTGCACAACCTCGATGAAATCCGGCGCAAGGACATCCGTGAAGGCGACACGGTTCTGATCGAGCGCGCTGGCGACGTGATTCCCTACGTGGTGCGGGTCACGAAAAAGGGCTCCCCGCGCTCCCGCGAGTTCCACATGCCCTCTCATTGCCCCGCCTGCGGAGGCGCCGTCGTACACGAGGAGGGCGAAGTCGCCTACTTTTGCGTCAATGCGAACTGTCCGGCGCGGATGCGCGAATCGATACGGCATTTCGCTTCCAAGAACAGTCTCGATATCGACGGACTTGGCGACAAGCTCGTCGCCCAGCTCGTCGAACGCGGGATGGTAAAGGAACTCGACGATATCTTCTCGCTTACGCCCGAACAGCTCGCCGGGCTGGACCGGATGGCGGAGAAGAGCGCGCGCAACGTCTTCGACGCAATCCAGCGTTCGCGCCGCACCACTCTCGAGCGCGTCATCAACGGCCTCGGCATCCGCCACGTCGGCGAGCATACCGCCCGCCAGCTTGCGACGCGCTTCAAGACGCTCGAGGCTCTCTCGAAGGCCGACGAGGATGAACTCCGCGCCGTCCGCGATATCGGCGACGAGGTTGCCCGAAGCATCCGTGAGTAC
>Ga0070740_10003633_pt1 | contig 16150 bp, 12 predicted proteins | sample Coa_R2_FD_67286 | JGI IMG/M metagenome (GOLD analysis project Ga0070740, IMG submission 67286) | Surface soil microbial communities from Centralia Pennsylvania, which are recovering from an underground coalmine fire - Coalmine... | ecosystem: Environmental > Terrestrial > Soil > Unclassified ... | reverse complement strand
TTTATCGCCAAGCGGGGCGAAGGTTTGCATCACCTGGCGCTGCGCGTCCCCAATCTGGATGCGGCCGTGGGCCGGCTTCGCGCGGCCGGAGCCCGCCTGGTCAGCGAAAACGTTGAGGCCGGGGCGGGAGGGCATCGCTACATTTTTGTACATCCCAGCTCCACAGGCGGAGTGCTGCTCGAGCTGATCGAGGGAGATTAATGACGGCAAGAATCGGAGTGATTGGCGGAAGCGGATTCTATTCCATGGAGGGCTTCGCCGCTGCGAAGGAAGAGGCGCTGGAAACTCCTTGGGGCAAGCCTTCGGACAATTATATTCTAGGGGAGTTAAGCGGCCGGCCCGTAGCATTCCTCTCACGCCACGGAAGAGGCCATCGACTGTCGCCTTCCGAAATAAATTACCGGGCCAACATCTACGGCATGAAAATGCTGGGTGTAGAACGCATTCTCTCATTTAGCGCTGTGGGGTCTCTGAAGGAAAATCTGGGCCCGCGCGATTTTGTGATTCCGGAACAGTTTTTTGACCGGACCAAGGACCGCCCTTCCACATTCTTCGGCGAGGGGTTGGTCGCCCACATCAGCTTCGCCGACCCCATCTGCCCGCAATTGGCCGGCGTCGCGGAAGAAGCTTGCCGCGCGGCGGGCGTGCGAGTGCAGCGCGGGGGCGCCTATGTCTGCATGGAAGGCCCGGCGTTCTCGACCAAGGCCGAATCGAACTTGTACCGGTCCTGGGGAATGGATGTCATCGGAATGACGAACTTGCAGGAAGCGAAGCTGGCGCGCGAGGCCGAGATCTGTTATGTGACGATCGCGATGGTCACCGATTACGACTGCTGGCACCCAGGCCACGCGGCCGTCACCGTGGAGGATATTCTGGGACATTTGGCGGCCAACGCCCACAACGCGCACCGAGTGATCGCCGAGGCGGTTCAGCGCATGCCCGCGGAGCGAACGTGCCGCTGCGGCTCAGCGCTCGCTCACGCTCTCCTGACTGATCGCAATGCGATACCGCCGGCGACGCGCCGCAAGCTGGCGTTGCTGATTGACAAATATCTAAATTGACAAACCCTCGCCGGAGGCGCCGGCTTGACGGCACCAGCGGCGCCACATTTGCCTGTAGGCTTGCTCCAGCTCCCGGGCAACCAGGGCTGCGCCGCAGAGCGGCGAGCGCACTAGGCGCTCGCGCATTCCGGCGCGCAGCTCCCGCAGACGGCCGGGATTTGCCGACCAGTGCACCGCGCCAGCGATGTACTCGTCGATCGATCCGGTTACAAATTCGGAAAGCCCGATTCGCGAGAGAATACTGACGCCGACGCGGGCTGCGTGCGTGCGTCCCGCCAGAGCGACTACCGGCACGCCCATCCACAGAGCTTCGCACGTCGTAACGGTTCCGTTATAGGGGAAGGTGTCCAGCGCCAGGTCAACGCGGCCGTACTCGGCCAGATGGGACGCAGCGTTGGCGATAACTCCGGCCAGCTCGATGCGGCCCGGCTCGACGCCGTGGGCGGCGAACATCCGGAGCAACTCCTGCCGCGTGCCCTCATCCCCAAGAGCCTTGGCTTTCAGAAGCAGGCGGCAATTCGAAGATTGCCGCAGAACGGCTGCCCACACAGCTACCACGTCGGCAGTAATTTTCGAGCGGTTGTTAAACGAGCCGAAGGTGAACACCCCGCTGCGGTAAAACGGCTGGTCTGCAACGGGCGGAGCATCTGACAGAGGCTGGTAGCAGAAGAAACCCGAGGGCAGGCGGACCAGCTCTTCGCTGTGAAAGCCTTCGGCGCCGACCGGGTCCGCCCAGGCGTCCGTAATGCGGTAGTTGATGGCGGAGAGGCCCGTGGTATTGGGATATCCGATGTAGGTGACCTGCACGGGGGCCGGCCCGGCAGCGAAAGCCCGCAGCCGGCTTCCCGCCGTATGTCCTGCCAGATCGACGAGTATGTCAATTCCGTCCTCACGGACCAGCCTGGCCAGTTGCTCATCCGTCAGGGCGTGGACGTCGCGCCATGCCCCGGCAAGCATTTGGAGACTTCTCGTCACGGCATCGGGCTGGAGCGTGCTGCTGTAACAGAAGCACTCAAATTGACGGCGGTCGTGGGCAGCCAGAAGCGGCCCGAACAAGTGGGCCACGGGATGCGAACGAAAGTCAGGCGAAACGTAACCGATGCGCAGGCGCCGGCCGGGATCGGGATGGTTGGCGTGCGGCTTGCGAAGCGGCAAGAGCGCCGCTGCCTGCTCCTTTTCCCAACGAAGATGCTCCGTGTAGATCTGCGACGGATCCAGATCCGAAAAATAGTTCAGGCAGAAAAGCAAATTGGAATGGGCGACGGCGAAGCGAGGGTCGATTCGCAGCGCCTCGCGAAACGCCGCGGCTGCCTCGTCGAGTCTTCCTTGCTCAAGCAGAACCACGCCCAGGCCGCTGGCCGTCTCGGCGCGATCGCCTTTCAGCCGCAGCGCCTCACGATAGCTGGCGGCAGCTTCGCTGAGACGGCCTTGCGACCGCAGCGCGACGCCGAGATTATGGTGGGCTTCGGCGAAATCCGGCTTGATGCTCAGGGCTCGCCGGGCCAGTGCGGCCGCCGCCTCGCTTTCTCCGCGATCGCCGAGGACCGCGCCGAGATTGAGCAGCGCTTCCACGCAATCCGGCTTTCGGTCCAGGGCCTTACGCAGCCACCCGATTCCCTCCTCAGACCGCCCCGTCCGATTGAGTGTATGGCCAAGATTAATCCAGGCGTCGAGGCAATCCGGCTGTTGCTCCAGAGCCCGGCGGTAACACGCTATAGCATCGTCCGGACGGCCCAGACGGTAATAGCTGTTGCCCAGATTCACCAAGGCAGCGGCGTCAGCGGGCCGGCAGCGGATCACAGCCTCGAAACACTCGGCGGCCTGCGCCGCCCGGCCTTGCGCCTGAAATATCTTCCCCAGGTTGTCGTAATAGACGGGTTCCGAGGGTTTTTGCCGAATCGCTTCGCGGATCAGGCCGATCGCTCCCTGAAAATCGCCGGTCTGAAACGTCACGAGGCCGAGCAGGTGCAGCGCATCACTGTCATTGGGATTGCGAGCCAGAATGCGATGATAAATCCTTTCAGCATCCCGGAGCCGGCCGGCCCGATGGTGCTCGATCGCCCGCGCCAGAGAAGACGCCGCTTGCGCCATATGTATTTTCATCGGCCAGCGGAGAGCCTCGCTACATGCCTCGATGTCCGATTCGCCCACCCGCCAAATTTGTAATGCCTTTGGGGCCCAAAGAAAGCCGCGGCGGCCGGTTCTGGCGGCGCCCATCGGCGCGCGCAGGCCTGTTTTTACGCGGCGCTCCTTCCACGAGAGGCAACCACTGTACGCTCGGATACGAAAAGGCGGGACTCCTGGTTTACCGGCCAAGGCAGAAGAATTAGAGTAAGGCTGTAGATTATTTCGCCAGGCGCTCGATCCGAACTGCGGCGGATGAGGCTGGTGGTGATTATGCGTCGGCAGACAGGCCGCGGTGACCGATGAGGGCTGTGCATATTGCCGTGCTGCTGGGGGCCGCTGTGCGCCTGTTGACGGCGCAGACAGTATCCTTTATTTCCCGCGGCGCCTTTGCGGCTGGGGCGTCTCCTTCGGCTCTGGCCGTGGCCGATTTCAATGGCGACGGCTTGCTGGATGTCGCCGTGGCCAACGGGGGATTTTCCAGCACCGTATCCATCTTGCTGAGCCTGGGCCAGGGCCAGTTCCGGTCTCCTATGACCTTCGCCGCCGGAGCCAGTCCACGCTCCATCCTCACCGGGGACTTCAACGGCGATGGAAAGCCGGATCTGGTGACAGCGAACAGCGGCTCCAATGACGTTTCGGTGCTGCTGGGCTCGGGCGCAGGAATATTCTTGCCGCCTTTGCGTTTTCTGGCCGGCGAGGGCCCCCGTTTTGTGGCCGCCGGCGACTTCAACCGGGACGGCAAGCCAGATCTGGTGGTGGCGAACGCCAATTCCAACAACGTTTCCTTGCTCCTAGGCTTGGGGCGGGGCCTCTTTCTCCCTCCCATCAACTTTGCCGTGGGCAGAAGCCCGAGTTCCCTCGTTGTGGGCGACTTCAACCGCGATGGAAAGCTCGATCTGGCGGTGGCAAACTCCGGGTCAAACGACGTTTCCATACTGCTCGGGAGCGGAGACGGCAGGTTTCTGACCGCTTTGAATTTTCCAGCGGGGAGCGGCCCTGTTTCGATTGCCGCCGGCGATTTCAACGGCGATGGGATACCGGATCTCGCGGTGGCCGACGGCGGCTTTGCCGACAACGTTTCTGTGTTACAAGGTATTGGCAATGGGGTGTTTCAGGCGGCGCGAAATTTCCGGGCCGGCGGCGGTCTCGCGTTCATCACAACCGGCGACGTCAATCAAGACGGCAAGCCGGACCTCATTGTCGCCAACGGCGGCTTTGGCAACACCGTCTCGATCCTGCTCGGCGCCGGCTTCGAAAACTTTTTGCCCCCGATCAGCATCGCCGCCGGAAGCAGCCCGGCAGGAATTGCGCTCGGAGATGTGAATGGCGACAGGATGCCGGATTTGCTGGTCGCGAACAGCAATGCGGGTCAGGTTTCGGTTCTGTTGAACAGCTCTTTGGGTGTCGCACCTTCTCTCCACGCCATTTCAGCCGCCAGCGGCGCGCCTGTGGTGGCCCCTGAATCCATCGCCTCCGTGTTTGGCCCTTCTCTAGCCGGCATTACGCAATCGGCCGCCGCCGAGCCGCTCCCAAAAACTCTCGGGGGCATCACCGTGGAGGTGCAAGACAGCAGAGGAACCAGGAGGCCGGCTCCTCTCTTTTTTGTCTCTCCGAACCAAATTAATTTCGAGATTCCGGCTGATCTCGCCCCAGGAGAGGCGGCGATCAGCATTCTCACCGACACCGGCGTCTCCTTCAGCGCCACGGCCCAGGTGAACCTCGTCGCGCCCGGGCTGTTTACCGCCGATGGGACGGGAAACGGCGTGGCGGCGGCCGTGGTAAGCCGTTCACATTTGGCGGATCCTACCGAAGAGTTTCTTCCGGCCTTTCAATGCGTGGATGGGCAATGCGAAGGCGTTCCGATCGAGCTGAGCCCTGATACGGATGTATTTTTGAGCTTGTTCGGAACAGGGCTTCGAAACCGGAGCTCGCTCAGCCAAGTTACTGTCGCAATCAATGGCGTCCCGGCGCCCGTGTTGTATGCCGGACCTCAAGGCTCGTTCACCGGCCTCGACCAGGTGAACGTGCTTCTGCCTCAATCGCTGCGAGGCAGCGGCAACGCGGACGTCATCCTGACCGTTGACGGCCAAACGGCAAATCCTGTGCGTATCAATATCAAGTAAACGGATCCCTCACGGCCTGGCGCCCATTTCCGCCTTACTCATCTCAACGACATCATCGCGGAATTGCGGCCAGGTCTCGGGAGGGCGGCGGGCCGTGGGGATCTCCGCCGCAGCAGAAAACTCGACAAACACTCAGCGCTTTTTGGGCTCAGTGGGCTATTTTTCTGTAATTCCGAACGAAGCGAGGAATCGGGGTTGACCAGGCCGGAGAGGAACTCTCCTTTGGGGGGAGAAACGAGAAATTCACTTTGGTTTCGCCCGCAAGCGCTGAGCACAAACTAGCGCCGGCTTTTCCGTGGAGCCTCACCGGGCTGGCGGCGGGAAAAAACCCGGCCCCGAACTGACTGAGGCCGGGTGGTAGCGAAGAACTGGCGCTGCTCCGATCAACCCCGCAGCAGCGCCAGGACCGCCTGGGGAGCGGAGTTCGCCTGCGCGAGCGCCGCGATACCGGACTGCAAGGCGATGGAAGCCTTCGTCAGGTTCGCCGCTTCAGCGGCGAGATCTGCATCGCGGATGCGGCCTTCGGCCACTGACAGGTTGTTCACCTGCGTTGAAGCCAGGTTCACCGCGTAATTGAGCTGGTTCTGGCCCTTCCCGACCGTAGCCTGGGCGCCCGCCAGCAACGTGACCGCCGTCGCCAGCGAGGATACGGCGGCCTCGGCGTTGGCTTGGGAACTGATGTCGGTGGTGCTCCCGCCGGGCAGGGCCGAAGAGGTGAGCAGCGAGTTGTTGCCCGCAGTGCTCACGCCGTTGCCGCTGGCTGTATTGCCGATGCCAACGGTGAACGGCGTACTCGAGCTGCTGAGGAACTTGATTCCTTCCGCGTTGCCGCTGATCTTCTCCTTGACCGCCACGATCGACTGAAGAGCCGGATCATTGGACTGCTGGAGTTTCGCGTTGATCGTGTTCAGGGCTTGATCGAGCGTCGCCGCGTTGGCATTCGCAAGCTGGATGCTCAGCGAGTGCTGCGTGCCGTTGGCGGTGGTGGTGAATACAAGGTTTTGTACGTCATTGCCGTAGAACAGCGGCGTGAAGGCGGTGGGCGCGGTGGCCGATGTGCCGCTGGTCCCCTGCGCTCCGCCCGAATCAAACGTGAGCTGGGTTGGCTCGGCCAGAGTCCCGGTAGTGAGGGCGCCGGCGATGGTGCCGAACCCAGTAACGGCGTTCGTGGTGGTGGAAGTGAGCTGGAAGTGCGTGCCGTTGCTGGATATGACGTTGAGGCTGCCGGTGGCGGCCGAGGTGCCGGCCGTTACGGTAACCTTCAGGCCCGCGGCTTGCAAAGTCGGGTTGGCGGTGATGGCCGAGTTCAACTGATCGGCAAGGTTCTGCGTAGTGAGACCTGCGCCGCCAGTCGCCGAAATGGTGATGCCGCTGCCCCCGGCTCCTTCAATGAGAATCGAAATGGAGCCTGTGGCTGCTACCGTGGCGTCGGTCGCTCCGCCGGTGATCGTCGTGTACGTCACGGCGTTGGATGCGCCGGTCAGAGCCGTGCCCAGTCCCAGATAGTTGTTCGTGTCGCCGGCTACATACACTTGGAAGGCTTCGCCCCGCGTATTGCTGATGACGAGCGGGTTGCCCGCCGATCCGCTCGCGCTGTAGCCCGCTGCCGCCAGAGTCGAATTCGCCGCCAGAGCGGCGTTCAGATTGCTCACGATCGTGGCGGCTGTATCGCTGGCGCCGATGTTCAGCGTAACGAATTGGGGATTGGTGAATCCCGGTCCGGCGACTTTAAGCGTGACAGTCTCGGCAGCCGTCGCGTTGGCCAAGTTCCCCGCTCCGGTGAGCGTTTCCGCCGTCGAGAGACCCGTGGGATCCGAGGACGATGTGTAATTCCCCAGCAGAGCGTTCGCCAGCCGGTCGCCGGCTTCTACCTGGAAGGCCGTCGTGGCCGAAGTAAAGCTGAGCTGCTGCTTGCCGGTGGAATCGGTGTTGATAACGGCCTTGATATTGGCGTTCTTGAAGGCGGCTGCGGCTTGGCTGGTCCCGTTCCCGGCAGCCTGGATAGCGCTGTTGATGGCCGTCGCCAATGTGGTGGTATCAACCACGCCGTTCAGGTTTACGGAAACGGCGATCTTGTTGACATCGCTGAAGCCCGGGCCGGCAAAGTAGAAGACCGTGTTGCCGGAGACGGCCTCGGAAGCGGTGTTCGTGCTATTCGCCAGAATGGCGGCGACATTGGTGGCGGCCGAACCCGGGCCGATGTCAGTGGTTCCAGCGACTCCGCCGAGAGCCTGCAATCCTTTCAATCCCAGACTTTTCGCGTCCACTGTGGAATTGCTCAGATCGATGCCCACGGTTCCGTTGTTGATGGCCACGGAGCTGGGGTCGCCCGCATGTCCGCGCCCGCCGCCTATGAAGACGGAGAGCGCCTTGGCGAATGTGCCGCCCTGGTCAAGGCCGATCGCCTGCGCCTGGCGATCGATTTCATTGAGTACGGACTGGAACTCCGAACTCAATGGTCCCCGGTCGCCGGTGAAGGTGCCGGAGGCCGATTGCGCCGCGAGCGTCCGCGCCCGATCGAGCAACAGAGAGATGTTGTTGATGCCTCCGTCGATGGTTTGCAGGGTCGACAAACCGTCGCCAGCGTTGCGGACGCCTTGCTGCAATACCGCAATGTCGGAGCGGAAGCTGTTTGCGATGGCCAGCCCGGCCGCATCGTCGGCCGAAGAATTGATGCGCAGGCCGGAGGTCAACCGCTGAATTGTCGTTTGCTGAAAATTGCTGGTGATTCGCAGGTTATCCTGCGCCAGCAAGGATGCTACGTTGGTGACAATGGAAAACGCCATGTGTCCGTCCTTGGCTCGGTCAGTGCGCCGGCAGTCCTTTGCCGGCCGGCGTTTAGGCCGTAGCCGCGCGCCTGTTGAACCGCGTCCACAGTTCTTATCGGGCCACGGCAGCAAACTTCGAAGATTTTTTCAAGAAGGGGGAGCGAAATCCGCCGATTCGCGGTTCAGTTTCGCCAGGTGCAGATCGGCGATGAGATTCTCCTGCTCCCGGCCGGCGGCTTTGGAATACCGGGCCAGCTTTCTGGCGCGCAAGATTTCGAGCAGGCGCTTTTTCCGCCGCGCTTCGATGACGATTTCCCTTTGCTCCCGGCGCCGCTGCTCCACTTGTTCGGCCCGGCCTAGCGTCTCTTCCCTAGACCGCTCGAGAGAGCCGGCGTAGTCATGGGCGTACTTAAGATCGGCCGCCGGAAAAGTGGAGCGGGAAAGGAGAGCCAGGCGGGCCGCCCGGCTCTGCCGGCGCTTCTCTTGCGCTTCTTCGAGTAAACGGACGCGTTGAGCGGCCAAAGCGTTAAACCGGCTTCTCTCGGCCTCTTCCACTTGACTGCGGAAATCCAGCACGCGGTCGAGGGCAAAGGAAAATTTTTTCATTTGGGAACTTCCATTCTTTGAGCCAGGGCGCGAAGCTGCTCGAGGGTTTTGTCGATCGGCTCCTTGACGGCGACATCCTGGCGCAAAAAATTTTGGATTGCTTCCCGGGCCTGGATCGCGACATCCACCCGGGGGTTGGTTCCCGCCACGTACGCGCCCAAGTTGATCAAATCTTCGGTGCGGCGATAGATGCTCATCGCATCGCGCAGCTTGCCTGCCCACTGCTTGTGCTCGGCAGTGTTGACCGCATTGGCAAGGCGGCTGATGCTTTCCAGCGGATCAATAGCTGGGTACTGATTGGCGGCGGCCAGTTCCCGCGAAAGTACGATGTGGCCGTCGAGCAGGCCCCGCACGGCGTCGGCGATTGGTTCATTCATGTCGTCGCCTTCCACTAGAACGCTGAAGACGCCCGTGATGGAGCCGGAGGGAAAGTTTCCGGAGCGTTCAAAGATCTTCGGCAAGAGATGAAAAACAGACGGAGGATAGCCCTTTTGGCTCGGCGGCTCGCCCGCGGCCAGGCCGATTTCCCGCTGCGCCATTGCGAGGCGCGTGATGGAATCCAAGGTCAGCAACACGTGCCGGCCGCGGTCGCGAAAATATTCCGCGATCGAGAGCGCCAGAAACGCGGCGCGCACGCGGACCGGAGCCGGCCGGTCGCTGGTAGCCACCACGAGCACGGATTTTTTGAGGCCCTCTTCGCCGAGATCCTCTTCAAGAAACGCCCGGACCTCCCGGTTTCGCTCGCCGATCAACGCCACGACATTTACGTCCGCGAGGCTGTTGCGCGAGATCGCTCCAAGCAGCGTGCTCTTGCCTACGCCTGCGCCGCCGAAAATGCCCACCCGCTGGCCCTTGGCGCAAGTCAGCAGGCCGTCGATGACGCGAATCCCTGTCGCCAAAGGCTCCGAGAGCGGAAGCCGTTCCATAGGGCCGGGCGCTGCCCGGTATAAGTCGTAGTATTGGCCGGCTTGAATCGGGCCTTGGCCATCCAGCGGAGCGCCGAAGCCATCCAGTACTCGTCCGAGAAGAGCTTCTCCGACCGGAGCCCGCGCGCTCTCGCGCCGGGCCACAATCGTTTGGCCAAGCTCGACCCCGACGAGCTCCTCGAGCGCCATGGACAAAACGCGGCCCGCCCGGAATCCCACCACCTGGCAGCGCACGCCGCGTCCTTCGCCGGTCTCAATTTGGCAAAAATCCCCGAGAGAAACCAGCGGGCCTTCAGACTCAATCAGCAGGCCGATCACTTGCGTGACCACGCCCGTCGACCGGTATCCGGAAAGCGCGCCGACTTTTGCAATTTGGGAGTCGATCCAAGGTTTTAGCTCCGAGCCTGTATTCATTCCCGTTCCCGTGTGCGCGATGAGCGGGCCGGCGGCGCAACCCCGCTCCCACACCGCAGGGAGCGCGGGGCCGGATTTATAGCCGGTCCTCCGGCCGTGCAGCGAGCGGCAAGCAGCCCCCTCGGCTGCGGGGCCGCCGTCTACCGGTCGGCAAGACCACGCGCGATTTCCCCGAGCTGAGTTTCGATCCGCGCATCCAGTTTTCCCTGCGACGTTTCGAAGACAGCTCCGCCGCGGCCAACGGCGGGGTCCGGGACGAGGTCGATGCGGGCCGGTTTTTGCTGCTGCAAATATGCGCCGATCAATTCCACGTCCTGCGGATGAAGCCGCAGCCGGTAGATTTCCGCGTTCCGCAGCTCCTCACAACACGCCTTTACCACGGCCAGCACGACGTTGGAGTCGATCGAAAGCTCCCGGTGCACGACCTTCCGAGCGACTGCCAGAGCGAGGACAGCCAGCTCGCGCTCGACTTCCGAACGCAACGTCGGCTTGTACGCAGCCAGCGCGGCCGCGTTTTCTGCAAATGTTCGCGCAGTCGCTTGAAACTGCTCCGAGGCCTTGCGGGCGGCCGAAGCTTCGCCCTCCCGAAAGCCTCGTTCGAACGCCTCTTTTTCCAATTGAGCGGCCCGGGCTGCAATAGCGGCCGAACCGGCAGGAGCAGCGGGAGGGCCGGAAGCGGGTTTCGGAAGCTCGGAAGACCAAACTCGCCACTGCACCGGCGGCAGCGGGCCGCACGAGCCGCTCTTGAGGACGTTAGACGACATACTGCTCGCCGACCTGGCCCTTCAAGCTGATAACCCCTTCCGCTTCCAGCGCGCGAACGACGCCGATGATCGCCTGCTGCGCCGCCTCCACCTCGCGGATTTTGATGGCGCCGGTGGCCTCCATGTCCTCGCGAAGCATTTCGGCGCCGCGCTCGGACATATTGGAGAAAAAGTGCTGCCGCAACTGTTCGCTCGTCCCTTTCAAAGCGATGCTCAGCGTTTTCTTGTCTACGCGCGACAGAATTTCCCGCATGCCGACCTGATCAATCAGCAGCAGGTCTTCGAACACGAACATCAGATTGCGTATAGATTCGCCCAAGGCCGGATCTTGGGCTTCGACCTGCTCGAGAATCTCCCGGCTGGCGTTTGAGTCGAGCCGGTTGAACAGCTCGGCCACGGCCCGGATGCCGCCGTAAGATTCGCGGCTAAACTGCCCGAGAGCCTTCAGCTTTTGATCGACGATGGTCGCGATTTTGGAAACGATTTCCGGCGAGATTTGGTCGAGGTTCGCCATCCGCATGCTCACGTCGGCGCGCGTTTCGGGCGGCAGCGCCATGAGCATGGCCGCCGCCGAGCTGGAATTCAGATGCGAAAGGACCAGCGCGATCGTCTGGGGATGTTCGTTTTGAATGAATTTGGCGACTTGCTGCGGGTCGGCCTTTTGCAAGGAGTCAAAGCTGGCGACATCAGATCCCAGGGATTTCACCAGGCGGTCGATTAGCTTGCGGGCGCTTTCGGGACCGAACGCGGCGTTGAGGATACGCTTCGCATAATCCACGCCGCCCTTCATCATATACTCATGGGCCAGCGTCATCTGATGGAATTCTTCCATTACGCTTTCGGCCTGCTCGGAAGTGACAGCCGAGAGCTTAGAGATTTCCCTGCCCAGGGCTTCGACTTCTTCCTCCTCGAGCTGCTTGAAAATTTCCGCGCCCGCCTGATCGCCCAGGGCGACGACGGTGATGGCCGCTTTGCGCAGCCCGGGAATCATATTAGGACGACTGGTGTTTGCGATCATAGAGCCGCAGAAGCCGGCAGGAGCGAGCAGCCGCAGCGTTTTCCGCGGCCGGGCCGATCCGGGCGTGGCTACGGCCCCGCCAGCATCGCCGACCGATCGCTCGCGATCCGAGCCGCCCTGGCTGATCTCGCACCCAGCACATCCGTTTCCAATCTTCAGTCTTACTGTTCATCCTCGTGGATCCAGCTTCGCAACAGTTGCACGGTGGCAGCGGGATCTTTCTTTGCGTTTTCTGAGATGATCTTTTTGAGCACCATGGCTTTGTTGCTGGTCACCTGAGGCATTTTCAACTCGAGCAGCGCCGCTTGGTCGGCCTGCCGCTGCGCGTTCTCCCTCTCGGCCAGTTGTTTCTCGACCTGCTCGGCGGCGGGCAGAGCCGGCTCCATGGCGGGCGCCTTCGGTTTCCTTCTCGCCCAGAAGGCGAGCACGGCCGCCAGAGCCGCCAGAGCCACAGCAGCACCTATCACTCTATATCGGTTCCGGGTGAGCCATTCTTTAATGTCAAACCGGCGTTCCACCCCGGGCGCGGCGACCGGCGCCGCGGGCGCGCCTTCGGGAATTTCTGCGGACGGCTGAGATTCAAACGGCAAATTCTCAATGGTCAGCAGGTCTCCACGGGATTCGAGAATTCCCGCTGAGGCCAGCACCAAGTCGCGGATCGTCTTCATCTCCTCCGGCGTCCGCGGCACGCTGGCGCGCCGGCCCGCGGCATCGGTTGCGATTTTGTTATCCACGACGACAGCCACGGAAAGCCGCTTCACGGATCCCTTCTCCAGCCGCATGTGCGTGACGGTGCGGCCAGCTTGATAGGTGGTGTTTTCCTGTTTTCTGCTTAAGGATGAGCTGGTGAAGATGGGCCGGGCAGCGCCCCGCGGCACATTTGAACCCGTTCCAGGCTGCCCCCCGGCGAACGCCGGTTGCGACAATTCCTCCGACTTCTGACTGGCAAGGGCGACCGGGTTCGGATCCAGGATTTCCTCGGTCTGCTCCCCGGAATTCATGTCGATATCGGCGGAGACGCTGGCCCGGGCTCTGTTGGGTCCCAGATACGGCTCGAGGGTGTGCAGGATCTTCTCGGCCGTTTCCCGCTCGATCTTCTGTTGCAGCTCCATTTCTTCTTCGGTTGCTTCCCTCTCGGGCTTGCGCGGCCGCGAAAGCAGATTGCCGCGCACGTCGAGCACGGAAACCATCTCAGGCGCGAGTCCTTCGACAGCGCTGGCCACCAGATAGGCCACGCCTCGAACCTGCCCGTCGTCCAGCCGCTGATTGCGGCGCAGTTTTACCACGACGCTGGCTTTGGCCGGCTGCTGGTTATCGAGAAACACCGACTGCTTGGCCAGGCTGATGTGAACGCGAGCCTGCTCCACCTGGCTCAACGAGAGAACGGAACGTTCCAGTTCCCCCTCCAGCGCCCGCCGGTAATTGACCTGCTCGGCGAAGTCGGTGGTCCCGAACTTCGTTTGGTCAAAAAGTTCAAAGCCGATGCGCCCGTGGCGGGGCAAACCTTCGGTGGCAAGCTGAAGGCGAGTCTCGGCGACGCGGTCACTGGGGATCAGGACCGCACTTCCGGTATCGTTAAGACGGTACTCGACACCCATCTCGCGCAGGCGCGCGATGACCGCTCCGGCCTCTTCACTGGCCATGCCGGTATAGAGCGGCCGGAAGTTGCGCTCGATGCTCCAGCGCTCGAAAGCCCACAGACCGCCGCCGACCAACACGGCGGCCAAAACAACACTGGCCTTCTGGCGCGCGGTGAAGCTTCCCCAGAGCGCCTGCAATTGCTGGATCAATTTGGACACAAACGAAAAAAGCCGGCTCAGGAACAAACGTCCGCGAACGACCGGCGAGGTGAGATCCAGGCGGGCGGGGGGAGTCTCCCGCTTCCTGGCTGCCCTCAGGCCTCTGCCATCTTCCGGCTGCTCACACCTGAATTCTCATGATTTCCTGATAGGCATCGATCACCTTGTTTCGCACAGCCAGCAGCATCTGGAACGCCAGATCGGCGCGCTGGGCGGCGAGCACCGATTTGTGCACATCGTTACCTTCGCCTGTCAGAAAATCCTGCAATTCCTGGTCTGACTGCAATTGCAGATCGTTGACGCGCTGTATGGCGTCCTTCAGAGCGCCTGCGAAGCTCCCTTTCGGCGCATCGGTTCCCGCCGCGCCGGCAATTCTGCCGAGATCAGGAAATCCGCTGCCGAGCGGGTTGACGGGCGGCAATCCATTCATTTACTTACCTTCTCCTGAGGCCTACCGGCGTCCGGCCTGAACCGTACCCCTGTTTTTCAATACAACTGGAGCTTAGCCTCGCCGTTTCGCTCGACAAGCGTTCTACGCCTTGAGCAGATCCATCGAGCGGCGCATCATGTCTTTTACCGCCCCCATTGCCGCCAGATTGGCCTGGTACGATCGCACCGCGGCCGTTAAATCAACCATGTCTTCGACAGGGTTGATGCGGGGAAAGGCGACATAGCCGTTGGCATCGGCGTCTGGGTGCCCGGGCGCATACCGCACTTCCGGCTCGGAATCGTCGACCACAACTTCGGCGACGCGCACGCCGCTCAGCGGCTCGCTCAGATTGCCGGCCAAGAGCGCGCGGAAAGGGGCCATCTCCGGTTCACTGGTGAATACTGCGTCCCGCCTCCGATAAGGACCTCCTTCCGGGGTCCGGGTGGTCTCGGAGTTGGCGATATTTTCGACCAGCAACTCCACCCGCGTCCTCTGGGCCGCCATGCCCGAGGCGCTCACTTGCAGCGCGGAAAAAAGACTCATACAGGTCTGCTCCCGGTTTTATTTCCCTTCTCGAATTGCGCTTCGCAGCTCTTGTATCTGCTTTTGCAGCATCGAGGAGGCCATGCTGAAGCGCAGAGCGTTTTCCGAAAGCGACTCCAGCTCGTGGTCGAGATCGACATTGTTGCCGTCATTCTTGGCGCCTTGCCCCCATTTCTCCCGTACCAGCAGCGCCGGGTAAAAGCTGGCGGGCGGAGACTGCGCGGCAAAGGTCTCGAGTTCCGAGCGAAAATCGATTTCGCGAGCGCGGTAGCCGGGCGTGTCCGCGTTCGCGATGTTGCTCGCCACAACCCGCTGGCGGGCGGCCAGCAGGTCGAGACATCGCTCGAGATGGAGCAGTGACGGTCCCCAGAGAGCTGCCATCGCCGCCTCCGGTTGCAAAATCCATTCCACCCCGCACGTGATGAAAATACAAGACAGATCTGCGTCGCGGCGGCTCGATGTTTGCCGCAGCGGCAATTTTTTGGCGGTGGGACCGCGGCAGGAAGCTCGAACGAGACGGCAGGGCGCGGCAGCCTGTCACGCCGGAAAGCGAATCCCGGCTACGCGAAGTTTTGCGGACAATGTCGTGCGCTTCAGGCCAAGCATGTCGGCGGCTCGCTTCTTGTTCCCGGCCGCGCGCTGCAGGGCCTGCTCCAGCAGATTTCTCTCAAGCTTGCTCAGGAAGGCGTCAAGGTCCATTCCGCCCGGCGGCAACTGTATGGCGGAATCCGCCGGATCGCCCTCTGAGGAACACCCGGCGAAGCCGGAGTGGGCCGGCAGGTCGAAATCGCGGCTGCTCAGTTCCTCCGCTCCGCCGCTCAGAATGATAGCCTTTTCCAAAGCGTTCTCCAGTTGCCGCACATTACCCGGCCAGTGATAGCGCGAAAGAAGTTCCAGGGCGCCGGGTCCCACCCGCTTCAAGGGGATACTCTCCCGGCGGCAGATCTTCGCCAGAATGTGGTCAATCAGCAGCGGGACGTCTTCCAGGCGTGCTGCCAGGGGCGGCATCGGCACGGGAACCACGTTCAGCCTGTAATAAAGGTCTTCGCGAAACTCGCCCCGCCGCACCTTGGCCGCCAGATCGCAATTGGTGGCGGCGATTACCCGCACGTCCACCTGGACCGCGTGCGAACTGCCCACACGTTGAAACTCGCGCTCCTGGAGCGCTCGCAGCATTTTGGCCTGGAGATCGAAGGGCATCTCTCCAATTTCGTCCAGAAACAGCGTGGAGCCGTGGGCCTGCTCAAAAGATCCCACCCGCGCGGAAACGGCTCCTGTGAAAGCACCTTTGACGTGGCCAAAAAACTCGGATTCGAGCAAGTGTACGGGAATTGCGCCGCAGTTTACGGTGACCATGGGCCTCGCCGCCCGAGGACTGAGCGCGTGAATCAGCTTCGCGGCCAGCTCTTTTCCCGTTCCGGTCGGTCCCGTAATCAGAACCGTCGAGCGCTTGGGAGCAATCAGCCGGATCGTCTCGAGGACTTCCCGAATGGCCGGGCTCCGCCCGACCAAAACGGAATCAGCGCAGTCTGCCGGGGGCGGGCTCGCGGTGGGGTGGCGCGCCTCACGGG
>Ga0070740_10003631_pt1 | contig 16156 bp, 14 predicted proteins | sample Coa_R2_FD_67286 | JGI IMG/M metagenome (GOLD analysis project Ga0070740, IMG submission 67286) | Surface soil microbial communities from Centralia Pennsylvania, which are recovering from an underground coalmine fire - Coalmine... | ecosystem: Environmental > Terrestrial > Soil > Unclassified ... | reverse complement strand
TGGCGAAGACGCCGGAGTGCATCTTGACCCCGGTCGGGATGCCGAGCACCGGCAGCTCGGGGCCGACCGCCGACAGGATATCGCGGGCCGTGCCGTCGCCCCCGGCGAACAGCAGCAGGTCCACCCCGGCCTCACGTATTGCCCGCGCGCCGGACTGCGTATCGGCAGCGGTGGTCTCCTCGGAGGCCGATCCGCCGACCACCGCGGCCGGCAGGCCGCAGGCCCCGACCTCGTCCGCGCCCATCCGGCCCGCGCAGGTAACGATCTCCACGCCGGCCAGGCTGTCCCGGGCGGCGGTCAGGGCGGCGATGGCGCGATCGGGGGAGCGCGGCGTGGCCCCGCGCCGCCGCGCCTCCTGCAGCGCGGCGGCGCCGTCGGTCCCTTTCAGCCCCACCGCCCCGCCCATGCCGGCGATGGGATTGACGATCAGGCCAAGTCTTGGCTCTGCCATGAACCGTCTCCTTCGTTTCGGCTCTATGTTATACCGTCGCGCCGGGCGGCGTCGAATCGGTGCCCGTGACGGGTGAGGATTGCAGGATGCGCGCGAGACCTGGGGATCGCCATCGGTGTATAACTTCTGTATCACCCCCCCCGATTTGGCCATGGCCCGGAGCGTCATCGCGGCGTATGAATAGCACGTCCGACCCGCAACTGTCGGCATGACGCCTGGATAGGGACCCACGGCCGGCTGATGTAATGAGGGATTGGTGACATGCGTCGATCATCGCTATTGTTACCGTGGTTGTTATGGGCCGTGGGCGCTGCTGCCATGGCGTTGATCGTCGATCACAAGTCGATGACCAAGGGCCCGCTGCAAGTCGCCACGGTGCTGGTCGCCGTCGTCACGCTCTGTGCGCTGGCCATACTGGCCACGCGCACCGCGCGTCGCACGACCCGCGGCCCCGGCCTGGATCCCGGCCGTTACGAGCGACTGGAGTCTGGCGTTGCCACGCGCGACGCCGTCCTGGCCGCCATCCAGTACCTGTGGACACCGCGCCCCGCGGCTCACCTCCTGGTTATCGCGGCCGATGCGCTGCTGTACTTGCTCAAGGCGACGACCGTCACCACCTACTTGCCCGACCCCGAAGATCCTGCCTGGCTAACGCGCACCGGCCTGGTGGGGCCTGAGCCGGGTCCGGCCGGCCCGGCCTGCCTGCCGGTCAACCTCGCCAGGCGCGGGATCAGGCGCCAGGGAGGCGACTGGTTGCTGGCTCCGATCCTCGACGCGGACGACGATCCGCGCGCCCTTCTATTGCTGACCGGCATTCCGCGGGAGCACGATGAGGAAGCCACGGCGATACTCGAGATGTTCGTCACCCACATCGCCGGCGCCCTGGCCAATGCCCACCAGCGCGACACTATCATGGCCAGGGCTTCGGAAGATGACCTGACCGGCTTGCTCAACCATCGGGTCCTGCAGGAGCGCCTTGGCAGCGAAGTCCTGCGCGCGCGGGAGACGAATCACCCGCTGTGTCTGATGATGATCGATCTGGATAACTTCGGCGCCATCAATAACACCCACGGCCATCAAATCGGCGACGCGACGCTGGTTGCCGTCGCGCGGGCGCTGCGTCAAACGTTGCGCTCGATCGATATCCCCTCCCGCTACGGTGGCGACGAGTTCGCCGTGATTTTGCCCGAGACAAGCCTGGACGAGGCTGCGTTGGTTGCCGAGCGCGTGCGTGCGGCGATCTCCAACCTGCAACAGGACGGTCAATCCCTACCCGCTAATCTTGATGCCAGCATCGGCATCGCCGAGCTCGGCGTGCACGCCTCCAGCCGGGATGAACTGGTGCGAGCGGCAGATCAGGCCGCCTTCGCGGCGAAGCATGGGGGCAAGGGCCGCATCGCCCGACCCGAAGATGCGCTGCTGACGTTGCAGGGGGACGAGGACAGCATGGCGCAGCAGTTGCAGCATGCGACAATGGCCACGGTCGAGGCCCTGGCCGCGGCCGTCGATGCCAAGGATCCATATACCCGGGGGCATTCGCAACGCGTCAGCCTGTACGCCGCGGCCATCGCCGAAGCGATGCGGTTGGGATCTGCGGATGTGGCACGCGTGCGGCTGGCCGGGCTGCTGCACGATGTCGGCAAGATTGGTGTGCCGGATACCATTCTGACCAAGACTGGTCCGCTCGAGGACGAGGAGTATAGCGTGCTGCAGAAGCATCCGGTCACCGGCGAGCGCATGCTGGCCTCGGTGCCCTTTTTGCGCGAAATCCTGCCGGCGGTGCGGCATCATCACGAGCGCTGGGATGGCAAGGGCTATCCGGATGGGCTGGCTACGCGCTCCATCCCGACCGAGGCCACCATCCTGGCCGTGGCCGATGCATTCGATGCCATGACCACCAGCCGTCCCTATCGCGCGGCGCACTCGTTCAAGGAGGCCTGCCGTCGCATCCGCGAGGGGGCGGGCACGCAGTTTGATCCGCTGGTGGTCGGGGCATTCGAACGCGCGATTGAGGAAGGCGGCCTGGCGGTCGTGGCGTCCCACGGGACGACAGTGCTGGGCACCAAGCAATTGCCGGAAGGGGCCGTATCCATTAGCGCGCGCCTGGCCGAACGACAGGCCCGGCGGGAGAGCGCGGCAGCGCACAAACTGGCCGTTTGACAGGCTCGCTGGCCGGCCTGTACAGTGGAGATCATGTACAGGATATGGTGCGAGCGCTCCGTGCCGGCGGAGTTCCGATCCCTCCTCGACGGTGTCGAGGTTATCGAACCCGGCGAAGCCCCCTTCTCCGTCCACCTTGACAACGTCGCATCCGCCGATGCCGTGATCGCCACGGCGCGCGTCCGTTACGATGGCTCCTTCATGGATCGCGCCCCGCACTTGCGGGTCATTTCTCGCACCGGCATCGGGCTTGACAACTTCGTGATTGCTGACGCCACCGCGCGCGGCATTGCCGTTTGCTATGCGCCGGATGCCCCCACCATCTCGACGGCGGAACATACGATTGCCCTCTTGATGGCCGTGGCCAGGGATCTCAAACGCATCGAGCGCCTGGCCCGCGAGGGCGGCCCGATCGACTTTCATACCGCCTACCAGGGTCGCGAATTGAACGGTCTGCGCCTGGGGTTGGTGGGATTGGGGCGCATTGGCGGGCGCGTGGCCACCATGGCTCGCGGCATCGGCATGGAGGTCACGGCGTTTGACCCCCTGGTGGCGCCCGAGCGAGCCCGCGAGTTAGGCGTCGCGTTATCTCCGACGCTCGATGACCTGCTGGCACAGTCCGACATCGTCTCGCTGCACCTGCCGTTGACCGATGAGACGCGACATCTGATCGACGCACAACGCCTGGCCCGCATGAAACAGGGCGCCATCCTCATCAATGCGGCGCGCGGCGGTTTGGTGGACGAAGCTGCCCTGCTGGATGCGCTTGATCGGGGCCACCTCTTCGGCGCCGGACTGGATGTCTTTGAACAGGAGCCGCCACGGCCCGACCATCCGCTCTTGCACCGTGACAATGTGGTGGCGACGCCCCACATTGCCAGCGGCACCGCCGCGGGCAAAGAGCGGCTGTGGACCACGGCCATCAATCAGGCGTTACAGGTCTTGCGCGGTGAGCGACCGCCCCACCTGGTCAACCCGGAGGTATGGCCGGCGCCGATTCGCCGGTAGCGCCCCATATTCGACGGGCATCGCCTCATGATGTGATTCGCGCGTCGCGCTTGCGAATTTGCTTAGAAGGTGCGGCCCAGGGTCTGGTCCCAGGGCTGCGGCGCGGCGACGCGCACGATGATGTCTTCGCGGTCGCGCACGTAGAGGAACAGATGGGCGAGGAACTCTTCCTCGGGCAGGGGATAGGTGGGGTTGATGCAGAGGAAGCGGTGCTCCCAGGGCATCGGCGTACCGGGTGGCGCCAGAACCTCGATTCGCCGGCCGATGCGCAGGCGATAGGTCAGGCCAGGAAACAGGCGTGACGGGTGATCCAGGTAGCCCTGCCGCTGCAATGCCGACCACTGGTCCTCGCCCAGGGTCAGGCGGGCGACGTCGCGCGCGCGACGCCGCGCCTCCGCGTAGTCGGCGGAGGAGAAACCGGGGCCGGCGCTCCGCTTGGGCAGGTAATCCCAGTTGCGCCGCCACGGCCGCTCGACGGTATCGTCGCCCGGCTCCTCGAGCTCGAACAGAAACCCGAGGAGCCGGCGCCACCAGGAAGCGATCTCAACCTCCGGCGATCGGCGCGACGATCTGATACTCTTCGGCCGCCGGATCAAATGGCTGGTGGTCGATGACGTGCTGGTCGCCGACCTTGCGGGAGACGAGGCAACCGCTCTCCCGGGCCTCGCGCAGGATGCGCTCGGCCTCGATGACCTGCCGTCGCGCCTCCTCGGTGTCGACGGTGTCCCACTCCACCACCTGATGGCCGCGCCGGTTAGCTACGATGATCCGTCCCATGGTCGTGTGCTCCGTTTCCGCGAGGGCTGGCGGCGCCATCGCGCCACTGCAATGCAGCCCTTCCTTCAAGGTACCTTTTTGGTCGCGCTTGTCAAGGGTTCGAAGTACGGCATACGTTAGTACCGTAGCGCGGCCATGGCGCTATATGTGGGCCATGGCGGCGATCTTCTCGTCGCGCATCGGCATGCCGCCGGCCGCCGCCTCGACGTAGCGGCGGATCGAGAGCGCGACCGCGGCCCCCTCGCCGGCCGCCGATGCCGCCTGCTTGGTGCTGCCCGCGCGGCAGTCGCCCGCGGCGAAGACGCCCGGCACGCTGGTCTCCAGGGTCGGGCCGGTGATGATGAAGCCCCGCTCGTCGAGCGCGACAGTGCCCTTGACGATGCCCGTGTTCGGCGTCAGCCCGATGAAGACGAAAACGCCCGACGGGTGGATCTCGCGCGTCTCGCCGCTCCGCGCGTCGCGCAGGACCACCGTCTGCAGCTTGCCGTCGCCGCGGAACTCGACCGGCGCCACGTTGGTGATGACGTCGATGAGAGGGCACTCCTCCACCTTCTCCACCACGACCTTGCTGGCACTCAGGGCATCGTCGCGCGTAGCGATGGTGACGTGGGAGGCGAATTTCGTCAGGAAGATGCTCTCCTCGCCGGCGGAATTGCCGCCGCCGATCACCAGCACGTCCTTGCCGCGGTAGAAGGCGCCGTCGCAAGTGGCGCAGAAGTGGACGCCGGCGCCGATGAAGTCCTCCTCTCCCGGGATGCCCAGGCGACGGTAGGTCGAGCCGACCGCCAGCAACACGGCATAGCCGCGGTACTCGTTGCCGTCGGCCGTGCGTACGATCTTGTAGCCACCCTCCATGCCGATGCCCGTCACTTCCTGCGCCGACAGGATCTCCACGCCGAAGCGCTCGGCCTGCCGGCCCAGGCGATCGGCGAACTCCGCGCCGCTGATGCCCTCGGGGAAGCCGGGGAAGTTGTCCAGCCGCTCGGTGATGCCGGCCTGTCCACCCACGCCGCCGCGTTCGATGACCAGCGTGTCGATGCCCTCACGCGCGGCATACAGCGCCGCGGTCAGGCCGGCGGGTCCGCTGCCCACCACGATCAGGTCGTAGAACTTGCTCTTTGCCGTGGTCTGGATGCCGAGCTTGGCGGCCAGCTCGGCGTTCGATGGCTCGACCAGCGTCGAGCCGTCCTCGAAGACCAGCGTCGGGATGATGTGTTTGCCATTATTCACCCGTTCGACAAGGGCCAGGCCTTCCTTGTCGGTGTCGATGTCGATAAAGTCGTAGTGGATGCGCTGCTCGCCGAAGAACTGCTTGGTGCGCTTGCAGTCGCCGCACCAGAGCGTGCCATATAACTTGATGTTGGTGTGAGACACGGTCAATCCTCCTTGTCCGGCTACTCGTAGCGCAGCACCTCCAGCGGGCGCACCCGCACCGCGCCCCAGGCGACCAGGGTCGAGGTGACCAGGGCGATGGCCATCACCAGCAGGATCAGGCCCAGGATGGTGGGAGCCGGCAGGCCGAGGTCGGTCTTGAAGAACTGCTTGGCCAGGACGGTCGTGGCCACCGCCACCAGGGTCATGGCCAGGATGCCGCCCAGCCCGCCGATCACGCCATTCTCGATCAGCACCCCGCTCAGGACATCGCGGCTGGTGTAGCCGACCGACTTGAGGATGCCCTGCTCGCGCCGGCGCTCCAGCATGGCCAGCCCGACGGCGTTGGCGATGATGATGATGCCGGCAAAGAGGGCCAGCGCCGCCAGGGTGACCAGCAGCGTGATCAGGTTGCCGAGGATCTGATCCACGATGGTGCCCAGGCTGGCCAGGCTGATGGTCAGGGCATGCGACGCCGAACGGTTCAGTTGCGTGACAGCGGCGTCGATGTGCGCGGGGTCGACGTTGAGCGTGTAAATGACGGCTTCACGCGCCCCACCGAAGCGGTGGACGAGCTCGCGGGAGGCCACGATTGGCTCGAATTGCATGGTGTTGATAAAGCCCGACGTGTAGAATCCGACCACCGTCACGTCGATCCGCTGGCTGCGGTCCTCGTTCAGCAGCGTGATGCGGTCGCCGAGTTTGAGGCGCAGCGGCCCGAGCGTGTGCAAGAGCGAGTTGACCAACACGTTGGCGGTGCCGCTGTCGGCGGCGGTCAGGTTGCGGCCATTACCCTTGTCGACGGTCGTATCGGTCGATTGGTGACCCAGGCGGTAGCCGCTGAGCCCCGAGAGAAAGGCCACAGTTCCGTTCAGACCGAGGTTGCCCTGGCCACTGTTCCTGTTGGAGCCTTGCAGATACTGCCAGAGCGGCCGCCCGTTGACGGCCTCCGGCACCGACTGCGCGGCATTGACCGTGTGGTACGATTTGAGCCCTTTGAGGCTGTGTAACTGCCGGTCGACCTCGCCGGTATAGCGCGCCGGCACCAGCGTGGCCACGTTGTAGGTGGATGTACTGGCGATCGCAGTGTTCAGCTTGTCGCGAATATCCTGGCCCAGGATGACGATCAACCCGACGCTGAAGACGCCGACGAACAGCGCCAGCAAGGTCATGGTGGCGCGGGCGCGTCGCCGGCCCAGGTTGCGCAGGGCCATCTTGATGTTCGATTTCAAGGGGCCGGGGAAGAAGGCCACCACGTAGCCGAGCAGCGATACCAGCACCAACAGGACGCCGATGCCGGGGACAAGCACGGCGATGCCCAACGCGACGATGAGCGCCGCGGTGCTAATCAGGACCTGAAAAGCCCCCAATCGTTCGGGGACCGGCAGCTTGCTGACCAGCCAGACCAGGCCCGCGAAGCCCAGGCTGAGCACGCCCAGGATGGCGAAGGTGCCGTAGACGACGGCAACGCCCCAGATGACGCTCTCCAGGATGAAGCTGGCCAGGCCGCAGAACAGCACCGACAGTACCACGAAGAGCAGCCCGCCGAGTATGCGGCTGGATATGGTGGGAGCGTCCGCGCTGTCGCGCAGCACGGAGAGCGGACGGATGGCCGCGGCGCGCACGATGGGCTGCAGCCCGAAGATGACCGCTGTGACCACCCCCACGCCGATGCCCATCAACACCGCGGCCGGGTCGACGGCGAAGGTCAACTGGAGCTGGAAAGCCCGCTCCAGCAGCGTCTTCACCACCCAGGACAGGCCGATGCCCACCACCGCGCCGGCCACGCCGCCGGCCAATCCCAGCAGCAGGGCCTCCAGGCCAAACAGCACGTAGAGGTCGCGGCGCCGGTAGCCGACCGTCTTGAGCATGGCGATCTCCAGGCGTCGCCGCGCCAGCATCACGTTCATGGTATTGACGACGCCGAAGCCGCCGATCAGCAGGGCCAGGATGCCGACGACCTGCAACAACTGGTGTATCTGCGTCGTCTGTTGCTGGCGCGACTTCAGCGCGTCGGCCACCGTTTCAACCGTGGCCAGGGGATAACGGTGCTTGATGGCCTCGGCCACCTGATGCGCCTCTGCGTCGCCCTGGGTGGTCATGTAGAAGACGCTGTACCCCAGCGGCACGTCCGACGCTTTCTGGTAGGCGGCCCTCTGCACGTACATATCCTCGCCGTTGCCGACGTTGCGGCTGGCGTTGAGCAGGCCGGCGACGCGCACGGTCAGGCTCTGGCCTTCACCCCCGGTCAGGGTCAGGCGATCCCCGAGGGAGAGGCGCAGATAGCTCGCCACGTCGGTCGACACCACGGCGGCATCGCCGCGCGCCAGCAGGTTGCCGAGCGACGCTCCGGCCGGCGTGGTGATGTCGACGCGCCCCACCAAGGGATAGTGCTGGGGATCGACCACGCCGACGGTGACCGGGAAGATGCGATCTTTGTTTTGATCTCTGTAGCGGGCGACGCCCCGGTCGGTGAAGACCCCGGTGACGTCCGTGACTTTCCCGCTGCGCTTCAGGGCTGTGAAATAGGCGAGATCGCCCGCGACGAAGGGCGCGATCGGCTGGCGCGCCGAGACGTCGCCGCCGTTGGCCGCCCGCACGTTCCCGGTCAGGTTATTGCTGATCATCTGGCTGGCCAATTGCAGGGCCACGATCGCCATCACGCCCACGGCGATGCAAAAGGCGGCCAGAACAGTGCGCTGGCCGCCGCGTCGCAATGAGCGCGTGACATAGCTCCAGTACAAGCGCAATCTCATGCTCAGCCCCTCTCCCCGGCCGGCACCTCGGCCACGAGGTCATGGCGAACGTCCGAGCTGAGCAAGCCATCGACGATGGTCAGCGAGCGATCCGCGGCGGACGCCACGTGGGTATCGTGCGTGGCGATGACAAAGGTCGTCTGCGTCTCGTCCCGCAGACGCCGGATCAGGTCGAGCACCATCTGGCCGTTGCGCTGGTCGAGGTTACCGGTCGGCTCGTCCATGATGACGATTGCCGGATTGGTCGCCAGGGCGCGGGCGATGGCCACGCGCTGTTGCTCGCCGCCCGAGAGTTGCTGCGGCAGGTGGTCGAGCCGGTGCTCGAGCCCGACCAGAGAAAGCAGTTCGCGCGCCCGCGCCGAGGGCGAGCCGCGTCGCTTGGACACATGCAGGGGTATCTCCACATTTTCCTGTGCGGTCAGGGTGGGGATCAGGTTATAGGCCTGGAAGACCATGCCGATCTTGGCGTTGCGGATGCCGGCAAGCTGGCCCTCGCCCAGGTTGGTGATATCGGTCCCATCGATCCAGACCCGGCCGGACGTGGGATTGTCAAGGCCGGCGATGATGCCCAGCAGCGTGCTCTTGCCGCTGCCGGATGGTCCGACGATGGCCACGAACTCGCCCTTGTCGATCCTAAAGCTGATCCCTTTCAGGATCTCCAACTGCGTGCCGGCCAGCGGCAGGCTCTTGCGCACGTCGACGGCTTCCAGGGCCGGCACCGTGCCCTTGCTGTCATTTCCTACCATGTGTCGCCAATCCTTCGCGTATTGAGATACGAGCGGCGTTACGGCATCCAGGGCTGCCGGAATGCGCCCCATATCCGGTTACTTCTGCCCCCGACATGCCGGCGCACACCATCACTCTCACCGCAGCTCGTTGGCGGTGAGCTTGGGCTGCGACGGCGTGTGCACGCGATCGGGCGTCGGCGCTGCCATGGCGCGGCGCGCGGCCGGCCAGTAGCGCCAGATGGCGGGCAGCAACGGCACAATCCGCCGGCTGAGCCAGCCCAGCCCGCGCAGCGCCGACTCGTGATACATGCTCCAGCGCAGGCCGTGCAGTTCCCGGATGGCCGGCGGCATCAGCCCTACCGTGGGCAGATAGATCAATAGGCCCAGCGGAGGCGCGAGCAGCATCCCGATAAGCTCGCGCGACGCCTCTCCCGCCGCCAGCGTTCCGCCGTCTATCATTCGGCCCATATACGCCTGAAGCTCGGTGGTCGATCGCGGCATCTCGGACGCCGGGACGCCAAAAACCACGTTCATGCCGGCGGCCTCGGCGCAGAAGCGCTCCTGCTCCTCGGCCGACAGCGGCCCGACGAACAGGTGGTAGGCGCGCGGCAACGCGTAGAGCAAGGTGGCGTGTACCCAGAGCAATAGCGCGGGGTCGTGCGCCGAATAGGCGGCTCCCGCCGGATGCGGCCCGACCGCCAGTGGGAGCTGGCCATGGACGCGGTCGTGGATGCGCATGATGCCCCGCGCGGCCTGTGCGGCCTCCTCCGGGGTGCCGAAGGTCAGGGCCAGCATCGCGTCGATAGTGTGTCGCAAGCGGCGAAAGCGTTCGCGCGGCCTGGCCACCGCCACGCTATGGTCGGCCACGCCCTGGGCGACGAGAGGATGGGCGAACTGCATGGCTACAGCCGCACCCCAGCCAAGAAGCACAGCGCGCTCCGCATTTATCTTCCACGCTATGCTTTGAAACGGCTCGTGTGATGTGCCGGATGTCATGTGAATGCTTGGGCTTGATCCGTTATCCGTGTTGCTGCCGCCCCCTGCATCATACCAGGTGGGCCGCACGGCCGGCGCAGAGGCGCCCGTGCCGCGACCTATGAGTCGAGCAGTTCGCGGCTGTGATAGGCTAGCCAGCGCGCCTTAGCGGTGATGTGCGGTGCGGCCCTAGAAAGACGCCACGGGATAAGAATGCCATCGTGCCCCGACCGCACCAGGGGGCAACACAGGCATCGTGGCCCATCTTACCAAAAGTTTGCGCTGTATACAAAGGCGCGCGGCGCCGTCTTAGTCGTCGTCTGGATCATCCGGATCGTTGGGCGGAACCGGAGGGTTGGGTATCGGTAGGGGGTCATGGGGCGGGATCGGCGGCATCGGCACCGGTATGTCCGGCGGCGGCGGTAGGATCGGATCGCTTCCCGAAATGCCCAGATGGTGGCCGGCCTGATCCAGGTCATCCATCGTCTGATCGGCATAGCTTTCAGCGGCATCCATGTGAGACGCTGTGCCCTCGCGATCTCCGAAGAACGCGTCGACGCCGGCAGCGGCGCCGTGATAGGTGCTGGCCGCAGCATCATATCCCGCGTCCGCCACGTCTCCGGCCGCGTGGTACAGGCCGCTGGCCGCTTCTTCCAGTCCTCCCAGGAAATTACCGTCGTCGTCGGACATGATAGACCTCCGTCGCAAACTACCCGCCAACAATCTATTGACAGTGAAGCAACTTTGGTCGGGGCCGGCAAGTGGCTATTTTCAGGCGTTGGGCGTTCGACGTTAGGCGTTAGGAAAGTGCCGTCGCATGCTTCCGCGCCTCGGTGACGAGTGCTATTCTCTTGATCCCGGCCTTCTCGCCCGGCCCCGCCCTCTCTGCTACCATGCAGGTAATAGCGTGCAGGGAGGACGACGGATGAAGATACGAGTGGCGGTCGTGGGCGCGGGCATCGTGGGCCTCGCGGCTGCCGATGCGCTCCAGCGCGCCGGCGCGACGGTGCAGCTTTTCGAGAAGGAGACGCCCGGCCAGGCGCAGTCCGCCGGCCTGACCCGCATCTTCCGCTGCGCCCACGGCGATCCGCGCCTGGTGGCGCTGGCCATGCAGGCCCGCGACGGCTGGCGGGACTGGGAACGGCGCCTGGGCCGGCGCCTGGTCGGCGCGGAAGGGCTCCTCGTCACCGGCTCGGACGTGGTCTCGCGGTGGGAACACGCCATGCGCGCGGCCGGTGCGCCCTGCGAACTGATTACCCAGGCGCAGGCACGCGAGTCCCTGCCCATTGGGCGTCTGCCCGCCGGCGCCGCGCTCTGGGATCCCTCCGGCGGAGCCACGCGGGTGCGCCGGACGGTCGAGTTTCTGCAGGCCGAGCTTGCCGGCTCGTTGGTCAAGGCCGAGGTACGGGAACTGACCGCCGCCGGCTCGGGCATGCGGGTACGTAGCTCGGCCGGCGACTGGGAGGGCGATCAGGTACTCGTCGCGGCGGGCGTCGACACGCCGCACCTGGCCGCACAGGTCGGGTTGCACATGCCGCTCGAGCGGGTGCGCTCATCGCGCTTCACCTTTGCGGTGCGTGAGACTCGCCCCGAGCGCGCGCCGGCCTGCTGGATCGACGACAGCGGGGCCTACGGCGCCGGCCTCTCCTGTTACGGCCAGCCCGTCGGCAGCACCGGACACTACGCCGTCGGCGTGGGGCCCGACGGCGAGGGCTACCCCGAAGCTCTGGACGCCGCCGAGGTGACGCGCTGCTCGCTGGAGGTGACGCGGCGCTACATCCGGTCCGCTTTGCCCGACCTCGACCCGACGCCGCTGGCCGAAGTGCAATGCCTGCACAACAAGATGGGCAACGCCGACGGCGATGGCTTCGGCGCCGAACGCATCGGCGCTGTCACCATCGTCTACGGTAACAACCTGTTCAAGTTCGCCCCCTTGCTCGGCCACCTGCTCAGTCGCGCCGTCCTCGAGGGCGAGGTACCGGCCGAGTTGCACTCACCCGAGCTGGTGCGCAGCGCGATATAGCGCGGGATCGCAGACGAATCGGACTCTTACGTTCGTCAAGGTGTCGCGCCGCCGACCAATCTAAACCTCTAAACGCGGGTAGGCGTTCCACACGCAAAGATGTGCAGCCGTGCCCAGCGCGGCGCCAAGCGCCCTGTCCCCCTTCGCGACGTCGAGGGCGACCTTGACCGATCCGGAGTCCGCGGCGAGGTGCGGCTCCTTGGCTTCGATGAGGCCATGACGTTCCTGGCCGTAGGTAGCCGCCCAGCGGGCATAGCCCTTCTGGAGCGTGCCCTTGTGCCTCTGTGGCAGCGTCCTCTCCGTTCGCATGTTCTGGGGCCCCCGTCGCGGCCATCAGTCGTAGTCCTGGCACCAGCGCCCCATCGTTGTGCCGGCGGTTCGTCGTGACGTCCTCCCGCTAGCGCCGGGCCGTGACGATGCGCGTGGCCATCGGGCAGGCCATCCCTGAGGCGTCGACGTAGCCCGCCAGCGCGTCACGCACGTCGGCGACGACGGCGGCCCGTCTCGCCTCGTCCACCGTGTCGAATACCGCGGACAGCGGTGTGCCCGCGCCAGGAGTTCGGTGGCCCAGGGCGCAAAGGGACCAGAGCGCGCTCGTAGACTTCGGCCACACCCTCTGTGCGACCGCCGGTACGGTACCAGTCCCAGTCAGTCTGCGGGCTCATCGTTTCCTTCCCCGACCGGCCCAAGGAGTCCGTCTGGCTGATCCCCAGGTGGCCGGAGGTCGAGGTCTGCATCAAGGATTACGGGTTCGAGGTCGACCTGCTGGTGACGGCGGACCTGCTGGCGCTGACCAGAGTCTACCTGGGACGGCTCGACATGCTGGACGCGATTAAGGCAGGGCGGGTCGATCTGGACGGTCCGCTGGAGCTGCGCCGCGCCTTCCTGTCATGGATCGGTGTAAGCGGCTTCGTACGGTATGGACGCCCGCAGCCAAGCGGCGAGTTGCAGGGCGCGGTGCGCAGGCGCCGGGGCACGTCGGCCTGACCGGATGTGGCTCCCGACAGGCCAGGTGCGATGACCGCACCACCTTTCGTTGCTGTTAAGTGATATCTTCTAATTGCTCGACATGCCTACATCGGCGCTTCGCATGCAAGAGTTTCGCGCGGCTTATTGTCTCCCGCGTCGTGGTTGATCTAAAGGCGCTGCATGCCCATGCGCATCTGGACGCAAACGCGTTGGTCAGCATTATGGGCGCTCGCCAATCGAACCCTGGCGTGCCTACGTCTCGACCATGCGCAGCAAGAGGAGGGGCGCGCGCGTCCGCGACAGCAGGCGCGCCGTCACGCTGCCGGTCCAGATGGCCTGCACCCCTACGCGACCGTGCGTGGCCACCACCACCAGCCCCACGCCCGGTTCGGCCGCCTCGTCGGCCAGCGCGCTCGGGGTGTCGCCCCGCCGCACCTCGGTGGTGACGGCCACGCCGCCGCTGCGCAGTCGTCCCGCCACGTCTTCCAGGTAGTCGCGCGCCTCCGCCTCTTGCAGCTCCAGCTCGATGCGCGTGGCCGTCGGCAGGGCCTGGGCCACCGCCTGCTGCTCGCCACGCACCGTGCCCGAGGTGGCTACCACCATCACCAGGTGCAGCACCGCGTTCAGGCGACGGGACAGGTCCTCGGCCGGCCCCAGCGCCGCCTCGGCCGCGGCCGTTCCGTCGAGCGGGACGAGCAGGCGATGCGGGTCGAAGGGCGGCGCGCTGCCATCGGGCGCGGGGCGCGCCAGCAGCACCGGCACGGCCCCGCGCTTGAGCACTTGCTGGGCGATACTCCCGTACAGCAGGTCGCGCAGCCCGCCGCTGCCGTGGGTGCTCAACACGATCAGGTCGGCGCGCTCCTCCGGAGCGTGGGCGGCGATGCTGCGCGCCACGTCGCCCTCGGGCACCTCGTGCGGGTGGGTCTCGACCGTGATGCCCTGTGCCCGCAGGCGCCCGGCCACTCCCTCCAGATAGGCGGTGGCCTCGGGCATCGCCGTCAGATGGCGCTGGCCGTGCACCGCCGCCGGGGCACCGCGCTCCAGCACGTGCAGCAACACCGCCGTGGCCCCGTATAATGGGGCAAGCCGCTCCACCACCGGCAGCACCGCTTCGGCCAGGCGCGACCCGTCGAGCGGCACCAGCAGCCTGTCATACATGCCGCCTCCCTCTCCACTAACTCAGGCCGGCAATATGCCCTCCGAGCGTAGTATAGATCAGCAGGATGTTGAGCACGACGATCACGCCCGCGCACGCCCAGCCGATCGCGGTGGTGGCCGCGTGGTTCACCAGCGCACCCATCAGGTCGCGCCGCGAGGTGAACATGATCAGGGGAACGACGGCGAATCCCAGCACCACGCTCAGCACGACCTGGCTGATCACCAGCGTCGTCGCGGTGGGCAGGTTCAGCCCGATCACGATGAACGCGGGCAACATGGTCAGGCTGCGCCGCAGCCAGAGCGGAATGGTGAAGCCGACGAAGCCCTGCATCACGACCTGGCCGGCCATGGTGCCCACGGTGGAGCTGGAGAGCCCCGAGGCCAGCAGCGAGACGGCGAAGATCGTCGCCGCCGCCGGGCCCAACAAGGGGGAGAGCGTCTTGTAGGCCGCGCCGAGGTCGGAGAGGTTGGTGTAGCCGTGCTGGTGGAAGACCACCGCCGCCATGATCAGCATGCCGCCGTTAACCACGCCGGCCAGCGGCATGGCGGTGAATACATCGATCAGGGTGAAGCGAAATAGCCGGCGCGCCTCCTGGTCATCGCGCGGCATGATACGATCCTGGGTCAGAGCGCTGTGCAGGTAGACCACGTGCGGCATCACCGTCGCGCCGAGGATACCCGCCGAGAGCAGGAAGGTGTTGGGCCCGACGTAGGGCACCACCGCGTGGTAGGCCATCAGGCCGAGGTTCGGACGGGCCAGGAACAACTCGATCACATAGGAGCCGGCCACGACGAGGACGAGCACCGTGATCAGCGCTTCGAGCGGCCGGAAACCATATTTCTGCAGGTAGAGCATGCCAAACGTGGACAGGCCGGTCAGGACGGCGCCGGCCAGCAGCGGGATGTGCAGCAGCAGGTTGAACCCTACCGCCGCACCGACGAACTCGGCCAGGTCCGTGGCCATGGCCATGATCTCGGCCACCACCCACAGCGGCCAGATGATCCAGGGCGGGAAATGTGCGTGCATCAGTTCGGGCAGATTGCGCCCCGTGGCGATGCCCAGCTTGGCCGAGAGCGTCTGGATGATCATGGCCATGATATTGGCGTAGATCACCACCCACAGCAGGTTGTAGCCAAACTGCGCGCCGCCGGCGATGTTGGTGGCGAAGTTGCCGGGGTCGATATAGGCGACGCAGGCGACGAAGGCCGGTCCGATGAAGGGGAGCACCGCGCGCAGCCCGCGGCGTTGGCCGCGCAGGGCCTCCTGCCCGGCGCGTACGCTGCCCGAGATCGCCGGCGCGTCGCTCACGCGGATCGGCGCCGTCATCTAGCGGTCCTCTCCCGACGCCTTCTCGGCGGGCGGCGTGACCAGGATGCGCCGGGCCAGCGACTCGCCAAGGGTCTGCGTCGTGCCGGGCGTGCCGATGCGCAGCGTCACCACGCCGCCGAACGGCGCCACCGCTTCGACCGCCACGCGCACGCCGGGGCGCACGCCAAGGCTATCCAGATACCGGAGGACGGGTTGATCCTGCAGGGTGATCTGAGCCACGCACCCCGACTCGCCCGGCGCCAGCTCCGACAGTTGCCGCGCGGAGCGGCGCGGCACGATCCCCTCGCGGCTGGGGATGGGATCGCCGTGGGGGTCGTGGGTGGGGTCGCCCAGCTTGGCCGCGATGCGCTCCTCCAGCTCCTCCGACAGCACATGCTCCAGGCGCTCGGCCTCCGCGTGCACGCGGTCCCAGGGCATGTCCAGCAGCTCGGACAGGAACTGCTCGATCAG
>Ga0070740_10003630_pt1 | contig 16157 bp, 16 predicted proteins | sample Coa_R2_FD_67286 | JGI IMG/M metagenome (GOLD analysis project Ga0070740, IMG submission 67286) | Surface soil microbial communities from Centralia Pennsylvania, which are recovering from an underground coalmine fire - Coalmine... | ecosystem: Environmental > Terrestrial > Soil > Unclassified ... | reverse complement strand
GACAAAAGAATATCGGGGCAGAGGTATTTATAAAAACATAAATAGAGAAATTGTTGAAACTGCAAGATCACTTGGCGCAGAAGAGCTAGAAATACGTGCAATCGGCAGAAAAGAGTACATCGACTTTTTACTACAACAGGGATTTAACCAAGAAGGATCGACTTTAAGAAAGAGATTATAAGAAGAATTATAATTGTCTTAAGGGAAAATTAGCTTTAGGTGGAGATGTCCGGCAGTGAACCGGAGTCCGAGTAAAAATAGATTAAAACTTCTACAAGCGTAGCTGATTTGTATTTCACTTTGCCTATTCTAATCAGCAAGATCGACAAAATGTTGGTTAAATAAATGCAGTAAAAAGACTAACCAATCCTCTTACCTTTTCCTCACCTGTGTTTGTGCCCATACCATCCCGATGAGGGAAGATATGTATGAACAGTTCTCAGTGCAGCTTAAGCAGTAAGGAACGCCTGTTGAGGGGACGTTCTATATGCTGTAGCTACAGCATCAAACAATTCGTCAGCGCGTTTTGCGACTCGACGAATCGGCTGAAATTTATCATCAGCATTTGTTTTTTGATACGCTTTTACGACATTGCATCATTGTCGGCTTGCAGTTTTAAAGTACTTCTCTCGTCGAATCGATTCATCCCCCCTTGCCCCGCGAAACTCGATAAAGCGAAGTGGGGTTCGCTCCACGATTTCGTGAATGCAAAGGCGGATATCGACTGCTTATTGGTTTTAAAAGTTCCGGTCTTCCAGGGTCCGTTCAATCTCTCTCTGGATATCCTGGGTTTTGATTGCTTGCTTCTTGTCAAACTTCTTTTTAGCTCTTGCCAGGGCCAGTTCTACTTTTATGAGATTGTGCGTAGTATACAGCGAAACAGGCACGATTGTCAAGCTCGAGCCCTCCATTTTTGACTTGAGAGCAATGATTTGTTTTTTGTGCAACAATAACTTTCTCGTCCTGTTCGGAGTATAACTCTCCGGCCGGGCATATTGGTAGGGGAAAATCTTGGCATTGACAAGCTGTGCCTCACTGCCTATCACTTTGACAAAACTGCCGCTCAGATCAGCATGACCAAGCCGCACTGCTTTTACCTCAGCACCGACAAGATTGATTCCTGCTTCAAAACGATCCAGTAGAAAATAATTATGAAATGCTTTCCGGTTGCTGATTTTCATTCCTTGATGATACTGGAAAACAGAACCTGTGGCAAGTGTGAAAAGTATTTACTTTTTTCTTACTTCCCTCTCATCCGCTTCTTAGTCCGCAGTTATAAAGTAGGGGTGTACATTACAAATGTATCAAAAAAGCAAAGGTAGGAGATGATACGTCGCTCCGCCGCGAACCGGAATTCCGGTTAATGCCCGGTAATGACGCTCTTACCTCATAAAAAAACCGTACAATTGCAAAAGGAGGTGTACTTGTATGATACATTTTTTAAGAAGTATAGAAAAATTTATTGACAGAATTTTTGAACCATTATTGACAGTGCTTTCTTCCCCTGTCCGGTAAGATCTATCAAATTAGCACTTGACAAATTATTCTGCTAATTCTACAATCGATGTTGTTATGGATGATATGCAGGATATTCTTAAACCCGTTTCTCCACAGGAAGCAGTAAAAAAATTCACACTTAACCTCACCACCCAAGCAAAGGAAGGAAAAATTGATCCGGTTATTGGCCGGGAGATGGAGATCCGTCGGGTCATGGAAATCCTCTCTCGCAGGACAAAAAACAATCCAGTACTGCTTGGTGATCCAGGTGTTGGGAAAACAGCAATTGTTGAGGGTCTGGCGCAAAAAATTATTGAACGATCTGTTCCAAGTACACTTTTGGAGAAAGAAGTTATTGTACTGGATTTTGCGTTGCTTTTGGCTGGCGCTAAATTCCGTGGGGAATTCGAGGAACGGTTAAAAGCTGTGATTAAGGCGGTTGAGGAATCAAACGGTAAGTATATTATTTTTATTGACGAATTGCATACGATTGTAGGCGGAGGTGCCGGTGAGGGATCAGTTGATGCGGCTAATATGCTCAAACCTGCCCTCGCCCGCGGCAGTCTACGGATGATCGGCGCGACAACAGTTAATGAATATCGTAAATATGTGGAAAAAGATCCGGCACTGGCAAGACGTTTCCAGCCGGTTGTCATTGATGAGCCGACAATTGAAGATACTGTCTCAATTCTTCGCGGGATTAAACAGAAATATGAGATTCATCACGGCATCCGCATTACTGACAACGCAATTATTGCTGCCGCCAGACTCTCCGCACAATATATCCCCCAACGATTTCTTCCTGATAAAGCAATTGATTTGATTGACGAAGCGGCAGCTGCGATTAAAATTGAAACCGAAAGTATGCCGGCAGAGCTTGACGGACTGCATCGTAAAATCATGCAAATTGAGATTGAACTGGCAGCACTCAAAAAAGAAAAAAACGAAATAGCCAAAGCACGAAAAGCGCAACAGGAAAAAGAACTGGAACAATTAAAACAAAATGTGGCAACGCTTGAGAAACGATGGCAGGAACAAAAAGATCTTATTCAAAAGATTCAGGACATCAGAGCAAAAATTGACGCGCTGCGTATTGAACTTGATCAGGCAGAACGCGAAGTAAATTTGCAAAAAGCAGCGGAAATAAAATACGGTAAGATTCCAGAACTTGAGAAAAAGTTACGTGTTTTACAGGAAGAATGGGATACCATCCCTGCATCAGAACGTGTGCTTCGTGAAGAAGTCGATGATGAAGACATTGCCAGAGTCGTCAGCCGCTGGACTGGTATTCCGGTGACGCGTATGCTGGCAACTGAAGCAGAGCGTCTTCTTAGACTGGAAGATGAGATGAAACAGCAAGTGATCGGACAAGATGAAGCAGTCACTGTTGTCGCCCGCGCTATACGCCGCAGCCGCTCCGGTCTGGGCAGTCATAATCGTCCAATTGGTTCATTTCTTTTTCTTGGCCCGACTGGTGTGGGTAAAACCGAAACCGCCAAGGCACTCGCCCGTATCCTTTTCAATGATGAACATTTGATAACCAGAATTGATATGAGTGAATATATGGAAGCACATTCTGTCGCGCGGCTTATTGGCGCGCCGCCCGGGTATGTTGGCTATGAAGAAGGCGGACAATTGACTGAAGCAGTCCGGCGCAAACCCTATTCTGTTATTCTTCTGGATGAGGTTGAGAAAGCGCATCCGCAGGTTTTTAATTTATTTCTTCAAATCTTTGATGAAGGCCGGCTGACAGATAGCCGTGGCATGACTGTTGATTTTCGCAACGCAATCATCATTATGACGAGTAATTTGGGCAGTGATTTGATCAGTGAAATAAAAGATAAAAAAGAGCTGCAGCAAAAGATCTGGCAACTCCTCCATATGCATTTCAAACCGGAATTTCTTAACCGGCTTGATTCAGTCGTTATATATAATCCCTTGACAGCCAAAGAAATTGTTGAAATTGCCAAACAACAATTGCAGGAAGCAGCAGTTCGTATGGCAGAAAATAATATTAATCTAAAAATCTCACAGGATCTTGCGTTGTATTTTGCTGATGTCGGTTATGATCCGACGTTTGGTGCAAGGCCCCTTCGGCGGGCAATTGAGGAGAGACTGATTGATGAGGTAGCAATACGAATTATTGAAGGGACAATTAAACCGGGGGATACTCTTGAACCAAAAGTGCGGGATGGGAAAATAATAGTATAACTTCCCCGCTATTTTGTTTCGTATGTTACTTCATAAGATAGTGTAACCGGAATGGTAAGATCACGTTGCATATAATTTGTCGCTGTTTGTGGCATAACCAGTTCTCCATTTTTTGTAACTGCAGGTAAATTTGAAAAATCAGTTTTGTCGTGAATGCTGACAAGTCTGCCAACATTTTGATGTGTGAGCGATACAAGAGCCATTGCTTTTTTGTAGGCGTCTGCAAGTGCTCTCTGTCGGGCCTTTTGCAGGATTGCATTCCAATCGTTTACTTTATACGTATAGTTGACACCATTTTGCGAGAATGGAGATAAAGAAGATTCCACATTGCCAGTGATACCCGGGGTATTTTGCATCACAGAAGTTTCTTCCTCTGATAATCCTAAATTCTTCGCGTTGAATTGGACAGTCATGGTTGTTGCCGCATAAGAAAGATTTGCTGACGACGTAGCTGCTTGCGGACAAGTATCCCCGAGGCAAGTAAAGTTGCCGGAGGTAAAAATATCCGTAGTGCTAATAGCCGATTCAGGGATACCATGAGAGACAAGAGATTGTTTGAGTTTTGCAATCGCCTGTTGCAATTTTACCTTTGCTGCATCTTCAGTTACATCAGTTGCGGTATAATCAACTTTTATCGATGCGCTAGAAGGTTGAAGGGCGATAGTGTCTTTTCCTTCAACAGTAATCAATATCGGAGAGACCTTAATATGATCATAAAGGAGTGTTCCCGCGATACCAACCACAATGAGTATGAGCATAAGTAACAAACGGTAGGCTTTTGTTGTAAAAAATGGAAAATGAATATGTTGCTGAGGGTATCCCTGGTTTGCTGAAGTATTCGTGTCCATACTTTAACAGTAGAGTATGTGAATATACCTGTCAAGTTATACATACTGCAACACCTCTGAAAGATCTGATGTTAGCTTGTCAACGTTTTCAAAAACAAAGCTGGTAATTCCTAATGCTTTTGCTGCTGCAACATTCTTCTGCTGATCGTCAATAAAAAGTACTTTCGCAGGAGAAGATGGTATTGTTGCTAACACCATACGGAATAGTTCCGGATCCGGTTTGGCCAAACCTAATTCAGCGGAACTAAAAATTTTTAAAAAATACTTCGTGAGATTAAATTTCTTTACTTTTACTGCCATTCCTTCGCGGGATTCATTGGCAAGAATAAACAATTTATAGTTCTTAGCAAGGTTTTTTACCAGATTGAGAACATCAGGATTGATGGTAATTTTTTTGTGATAGGCTTCCCGTAATTGCTCAATTGAAACTGGTGTATGACTTCTTGTCTGTATTTCTTTAAAAAATTCCTGTAAATCTTCTTTACCCACCTTTAGTTTATCCCAATGGAGAAAGAATATCTGATCAATCTCTGCGGGCAATAAACCTGTGAGGACGGAAATTTCATTATCATCTGTCCAGCTATTAGCATCAGCACCAAGTACGCCGCCAAAGTCAAAGATAATACTGTCAATATGCATACAGTTCATTATACACTACTACCAGATGTTTCTTGATATAATATAAAGATATATGGAGAGAAAGATCTGTAAATACTGTGGAACAGCATTAGTACAAAAGTCGACGAAACCAAAAGCATCACAGCAATACCAGCCCTATTACTATACTGCTTACTACTGGTGTGCCAACTGCAAACGCTTGTACCATGATGAAAAGTTTAAGGTGATGAACCAGCGCGAAGAACCTTCATCTCAATCTACTGTTCATACAACAAGAATAAATAAGGTAGCTTTGCACCCTCACCTTGATCCTCTCCCATTAAGGGAGAGGAAAATAGATGTAGATATCTGGACAGATGGGGCTTGTGTGTTTAACGGACAGGCAAATGCTCGAGCAGCCTGGGGATTTGTCTCGGGCAAAACTGAGCACGCAGGACTGGTTGAAGGAAAGCAGACCAATAATGTTGCTGAGGCATTAGCAATTTACCATGCACTTCTCTGGGCAGCAGATCAAGGATACAAGACAATACAAATTCATTCTGATAGTCAAATTACCTTGCACAATCTGGAAAAAGATCCAAGAGAAATCAAGAATAATCAGGAGATTTTCCAAATGATTGCTGATGTGATTGCCATACATGGTTTAACCGTTTCCTATATCAAAGTTACCGGACATGCGAATGATGAAAATAATAATCGTGCTGACAAACTCGCAAATGATCTAGCAAGCGGAAAGCAGCAATAAAATCTCTTACAGTTTCCTGTCTTGATTTCTTTTGGAGAACGCGTTAGGATTAGTAAAGTATGGATACTGGTGGAGGAGAATAAATGGATAGATTATTTTCGTTTTTCTTACGTGTAGTCCCGATACAAGAAGGATATGCGCATTGTGATCTCCCTTGCGGTGTGTATGATCCGGCGCAGGCGCGGATTGAAGCAGAAAGTGTACTTATGATCATGAAGAAGTATCAGGAGATGCATGATGATGTGCAGAAAACCCGTGCAATCATCATTAAAGAACAGCGTGCAGAACTGGTAAAACATCATCTGTGGGTATTATGGACTGATTATTTTAAACCTGAACATCTTGAGAAATATCCTCATCTTCATGATCTTTTCTGGCGGGCAACCAAACAGGCTGGACAGACCAAAAGATCAGTTGATCCGGCAGATGGAGAAAAGTTGCTGGAGCTGATTGCAGAGATAGATAGGATCTTCAAAGAAACAAAAGCTGCGCAATAACAATGAAGAAGCATGAAGCAAGAATTAGGGAGAAGTATTAAAAAACTTCTCCTTTTTTGTAGTCCTCTTTATACATATAAAATTTCTGGTAACAGTATGCGACCTACTCTCCAGACTGGTGATGTGATTCTTGTAAACAGGCTGACATATGTGTTTCGTAAACCCAAAACTGGTGACATTGTTGCTTTGAAAGATCCGCGGGACGGAAAGATTCTTATCAAACGAATTGCAAAGATTGAAACTAATCATTATTTTGTACTCGGTGATAATCCCGACTATAGCACTGATAGCCGGGAATTTGGTATGATTGGAGGGCGGGAAATAATCGGAAGAGTAATTTTTAATTCGAAATTTTAAATTTGAAATGAAATCAAAAATTTAAATTTTAAATATTGAGAATTCAATGAAAATTGTAAATTGAAAATTTCAAATTAGCTAATGTTGGCATACTTTTTTATTTTATTGACCCTCTTATTTTCGGGAATACTTTTATCGATGGTTTGGCCGCCGGATAGTCCCTGGTCGCCCTGGTGGCGGACGAACAGGAAAATTGCCCGGATGCAATGCAAACTTGCGAAAGTTGACAGACATGATATCGTGTATGATCTTGGTTGCGGGGACGGGACAGCGCTTATTGTTGCTGCAAAAGAGTTTGGTGCAAGCGGTGTTGGCATTGAAATTGATTTGCCACGCTACCTGATCGCACAGATGAGGATAAGACTTAACGGTGTCTCTGACCGCGTCAAAATTTACCGGAAAAATTTCTTTGCTTTTGATATCTCACCTGCTTCGGTAGTCATCATGTATTTAATCCCAAAAACACTGGAACGCCTCAAGCCTAAACTACTGAAAGAAACAAAACCGGGGACGAGAGTGGTAACGTTTGTCTATAAAATTTCCCTGCCACTAAAATATGAAGATAAAGTACATGAGATCTATATCTATGAAATTCCCAAGCGTTAGTTTAGCAGATCAAGCGAATTTAAAATAAATTCAAGTTGTTTTATTCTCGTTTCGAGTTCTTTCTGCTTTCTCAAAAGCGTTTTTACTGCTTCCAGATAAATCATCTGATCATTTTGTAATGCTTCCTGTTTTTTGTTTATTCTTTGTATTTCTTTGACAAGACCGCGTAGACCGCGGGTAATTGATTTTGCTTCTTTCTGAAACGATTTTGTTTCTTCTGTCGTGAGCATTTTTTTCTTCATGATTATTGATTATACCGTGTTATTTTTTCATTTTCAAATACAGCCAGCGAAGTTTGTCAGCAACTTTGTAACCTTGATAGAGCAAGGGATGAATAACCAGATCAAAACTACCGACGAACTCAACGTGCCTTGCGCCGAATTTCCGCTTAAACTCATGGAAACCAAACCAAGGATCATTTGGGTTAGAATCAGATCCCATTGCACCCCACATGTCAAATTTTTTAAGCCCTAATTGTTTGCCAAATCTGATTGCCTCCCACATAGTGAGGGTTGAGTGCATCACATTACGGTATTCATTACTGGAGGCACCATAGGGATAATAGAGGGTATCATGAAAAATGAAAAAGATCATGGCGGTGAGAATTTTCCCCTGGTATTTTGCAATAAAAAGGTGATAAGTCAGCGTATCGGTTGAATCAGGAATTTTTTTGTTTATCTCTTGCCTCATTCCTGAGTCCTCATTCCTGAGTCCTACTGTTTTCCATAGCAACTCATGGTAGTGTTTGGTATGTGCATAGAATTTTTGTCGTTTGGTTGTTTCTTGCATCAATTGCCAATACTGATCAAACGCCTGTTTGGAATTATCTTCAACAACTTCCACGCCATGCTTTTTCGCAACTTTGATATTGTAGCGGGTCTTTGGATGCATATCTTTTAAAAGTTCCTCTTCGGTTTTTGTTAAATCCAGTTGGAATGTGTATTTTGTAAAAAGTGGATGGATAGAATTTCGAAGTATGAATGTAGAGTTATGAAGTACATGCTGGATGCTGAATTCTTGATGCTGAATTACATTCGGTTCCAGTTGCATAAAAATACAATTCTCTTCTTTGCCGATTCGCTGTAAAGCATTCAACAACTCTTCATCCGGCAGATCCCCTTTGGGTAAATAACCCACCCTCCAGGGTGTGTGAGGAATTCTATGAATCGTCACTGTAAATCCTGAAACAATCGTGTCTCCGTCAAAAAATCCTCTTCGGATAATTTTAATGCCCGATTTTTCCCGGAACTCTCCCCATTCATACGACTGCAAAGGATGCGAGACAACTGCGTTGTAGGCTTCTTTCTCTTTTTCTGTAATTGAACGGATAATCACTCACTGATTATACTATATTGTGAGGTATAATATATCCAGATGAAAGGATATTAGGTGTGGATACATTGAGTATGCGGGTTATTATTGCTGGTGTTATTGTAAAAAAAATATAACTGAACGATTAAAAGGGAGCTCCGTCGTCCTCATTTTTTGTCTTTTGCGCAATTACGTGCTCCGGCAAATCCATAATAAAGCGCGAAACCATATTATTCGTCCGCTGTCCGAAGAATAAACGGCGTCTTGCATAGGTTAAAAATAATTTCTTCTTCGCCCGGGTAATGCCGACGTAACAGAGTCTGCGTTCTTCCTCAAGCTCTGCCCGATCCATAAGCGAGCGCGAATGAGGGAATAATCCTTCTTCCATACCAATGATAAACACAATCGGAAACTCTAAACCTTTTGCAGCATGTAAAGTCATCAGCGTCACTGCATTCTTCTTCTCACCATCTTTTTGCGGTTCAGAAAAATATTCTTGTTCGACAAGTGATACATTTTCCAGAAAATCATGCAAATCAGGAAAATTAAGCGCGACAGAGCGAAGTTCTTTGATATTCTCAAGGCGCATGCGGTCTTCTTCGATCTTGTCATCGTAGAGATCAAGATAGTCCGTTGCTTTAAGAACACTATCCAATAGTTCAATAGTTTTGTTTCTGGCTTGTCCGAGCGTTGTCCTGGCATTTGTCCAGGAATCATCTCCATTCTTTGACTCTGGAGTCTCCGTCAGCTGACGGATCCCCAGAGACATATTCTGTTGAAAGTTGAGGAATTTCTGCAGCCTGCCTTTGCCCAATTTCTCAATTCGTTTATACGCTACCATGTCTTTGGGATTGGCAAGCACCCGAAGATATGAAAGCACATCTTTAATTTCTTTACGCTCATAAAACCGCACGCCGCCAATGAGTGTATAGGGAATACCATGATGTAACAGCGCTTCCTCAATGATACGGGATTGTGCATTGGTTCGATACAGAACTGCAAAATTATGCAAATTCTTAAATCCATAATTAGCAATAGTACGTATAATAAAATCTGCTTCGTCCTGTTCATTTTGTGCTTCATAAATAGCGATTTCCTCGCCTTGCGGATTTTCAGTCCAGAGTTGCAAAACCGGATGAGAGGTATTTTTCGATACAATTGCTGAGGCAGCATCAAGAATTTTTTGTGTCGAACGATAATTCTGTGATAGAGAAAACGTTTTGGTATTAGGGAAATCATCTTTAAAACGCATGAGATTGCGATAGTCAGCGCCGCGCCAGGAATAAATACTTTGCGAGAAATCCCCGACGACACAAATATTTTTCCATTTACCAGTTAACAGTTTTGTCAGTACGTATTGTGCCCGATTGGTATCTTGATACTCATCGATCAAAATATAACGGAAACGATTTTGATACTTCTGCAGGATTTGCGGATTTATCTCAAACAGTTTAATTGTATGCATGATGAGATCGTCAAAATCAACGGCATTATTTTCTTTCAGAACTTCCTGATACACCGGATAAATTCTGGCAACTGTTTCCTGAAAATAACCGCGGGCGAAGCTAGCATATTCGTGAGCATAAAGTAATTCATTTTTTGCTTGCGAAATCGTGGCATGGACTGAGTGCGGTTTGAAATCCTTGGTTGAGATGTTAAGCCGATGCATGGCTTCTTTAAGCGCTTCCAGTTGATCCTGTGAATCATAGATAATAAAACGATTATCAAAACCTATATGTTTGCCTTCAATCCGCATGATTTTTGCACACATGGCGTGAAAGGTAGAAATCCATGGCAATGCAGTGGTATGTCCCAGGAATTTCTGCATGCGTTCCTTCATCTCATTGGCGGCTTTATTGGTAAAAGTAATCATCAAAATTGATTCCGGGCTAACCTGTTTTTCCAATAGCAAATATACTACTTTATACGTCAACACACGAGTCTTGCCTGAACCGGCACCGGCAAGAATAATGATTGGTCCCTCAGTGTACAGTACTGCCTGTTGCTGCTCATGATTTAAATCCTTGAGTAATTGGTTTTCCATAGTATATAATGGGATAAATCATCCCCATTGTACCATATGAAAAAACTCTTTATTATTGCCAATTGGAAATCATATAAAACGATCCCTGAGACACAACAATGGTTTCAGGGAATTTCCAATTTCCAATTTCCAATTTCCAATGACAAAGAAATTATTATCTGTACTCCATTTACTTTACTTCCATTTTGTAGGTCATATATTGATAAAGACAAATTGCCAATAGAATTAGGAGCGCAAAATATTTCACCTTTCGAAGAAGGGGCATATACTGGAGAAGTGAGTGCAAAACAAGTGGCAGAATTTGCTCAATATACAATTATTGGTCACTCAGAACGGCGGAAATATTTTTTTGAAAATGAAGACATGCTAACAAACAAAGTTTCACTGGCACTCTCCAACAACCTTACCCCGGTTTTCTGTGTACAGGATGCAACAACACCTGTCCCGCAAGGAGTGAGTATTATTGCTTATGAACCGATCTTCGCAATCGGCAGTGGTCATCCAGATACGCCTGAGAGCGCGGATAAAGTAGCTTACGAGATTAAACAAAAAAATAACATACCTTTTGTCCTCTATGGCGGCAGTGTCACTGCCGAGAATGTCAATACGTTTACCAAAATGGAAAATATTGATGGTGTACTTGTGGGAGGAGCAAGTCTAGATGCAGAAAAATTTGCAGAGATAATAAAAAATGCATAAGTGACTTTTTTACATATGGACACTACTTTCGTATCCCGTCGATCACGACGACAAAGAGGTGCACGTAAACGCGTGTTTTTTCTGTTATTTCTTATACTCGTTTGCGTGGGAGGATTTCTCTTGCTGAAATCGTGGAATATACTTTCTCTCGGCAGTGGCGTCATCTTTGACAAGAGCATACATCTAAAACAAACGCCACAGAAACGAATCAATCTTTTACTGCTGGGTGTTGGCGGAGGAACGCATGATGGACCGGATTTGACAGATACTATTATCTTCCTCAGTATTGATCCGAACACAAAGAAAATTGCTATGGTATCTCTCCCACGTGATCTTTGGGATCCGACACTCAATGCCAAGATTAATACTGCCTATACATTTGGTGAAGAACAAAAATCCGGTGGTGGTTTACCGGCAGCAGAAAAGGCTATTGGCGGCGTTCTGGGACAACCGATTGATTATGGAGTCAAAATTGATTTTGATGGATTCGTCAAAGCAGTTGATGAGATAGGTGGTCTTGATATCACTGTTGATCGCAGCTTTGATGACTATGAATATCCAATCACTGGCAAAGAAGATGATACCTGCGGACTGACTGATACGCAGATTGCCTCAGTGTCTGCAGAGATCGCTACTGGCAGTGCTGATGAAGCGACCGTCTTCCCCTGCCGGTTTGAGCATCTACATTTCAACGCCGGACCGCAACATATGGATGGGACAACAGCGCTAAAATATGTCAGGTCCCGTCATGCGATTGGTCCGGAAGGGTCTGATTTTGCCCGCTCCAAACGGCAGCAAAAAGTCATTGAAGCATTCCGGCAAAAAGTTTTTTCACTCGGCGTTCTCCTTAATCCGGTAAAAGCAATTAACCTTTTTAATACAATTAAAGATAGTATTGATACTGATATCAAACCAGGTGAATATGCTGATTTTATTAAACTCGCCCAGGAGTTAAAGGGCGCAAAGATTACCAGTACAGTTATTGATACCGGTGATGATTCAACAGGCCGGCTGGGATTACTTGTCAATCCGCCAATAAGCACAACATATGGTAATCAATGGGTACTCATCCCCCGCACCGGCAATGGAGATTATAACGAGATTGCACAGTTTGTGGCATGTGAGATAAAAAACGGCAATTGTATTGTCGGACAAAATGGCATTCTTACTCCCACACCAAAACCCACACTACGTCCTAAGAAAAGTGATTAACATTACATCCCTCTTTCTTTTTGGGTAAAAGTGAAGAATTTACTAAGAGGTCAGTTGAAAAATTTTTTCAGCTCGAGAGTTTGTAGATCTTCGTTATTCCATTTGCGTAAACAACTTTCCCTAACTGATTGAACTTTGCCTCATCAAGCGTTGGATATTTCTGATGTTCTAGTGTCCCGATAAACACATAGTGCACATGATATTTTTGCAGAAGCGCTTTTGTCTGTTGCACATCAGTTGACTGGTACATCGTTTGTACATCAGCAATTCTTGGGGCCGGGATACTATAATCTCCGCGCCAAAGCCATTCATGCACTGTCCACCCAAGAACCGTCGGCAGCCCTGTATTGGCAGATACCCGCGCATAATCAGTGTAGGAATCACCCTGTGCTTCCAAAATGACCGGCTGTCCTTTGATCCTGCTGTTTAACCATTGGATCGCCGCATAATCACTCGGATATAAGGTTTGCAAATACGCCGTACCATTGAGACCATGATAGGTTTTGAAATTACCATAGTATGAAGTAATTGCTAAATAGGGATAAGTGAAAACTAATGATAATAAGACTACTGTAATCGGGAGAAAAATGATGTAACGATAGAATTTGCCTGTCTGGAAATTTGTCTCAGCTCCACTTGGTGAAAGCAGTCGGACAATGATGTAGCCACTGCTAAGCATCAGCATAATAAATGCCTGGAATACCAGTTTGAACATCGTATTAGCACGGTAATACGTCGGATAAATATCTTTGACATAAAACAACTCAGGAATCAAAATAAGGAGCGTTGCAAGAATTATCAAAAGCATGATAAACGTATCAACATGAAAAAGTTTTCTTGCCCGCAGGACAAATACCAGAAACGTGACAACAAAAAAGTAAAAGAAACCATAGAGGATGAGAAGTTCCCACCAATAGGAGTGCTGACAGTGATCGGGTTCAAAAAGGAACGGACCAATCCTGCCAATTTTGATAAGAAAACCTGGAGCGCAGATAACGCCAATGCCATGGGCAAGTGATGATACGTTAAAGAAAATGCTATATGGTGTGGTAAATAAGAAAAAAGCCGAAACCACAACCAAAAGTGATAAGGCAACGTCAGCGCCAAGCAAAAAGAGCCAGCGAGGAAAAAGGGTAGCGTGTTTTCCTGCGGACTTGACGTTTTTTATTACCTGTACTGCTTCGCTTTTTTCATAGCTTGCTTTATAATTCGGAATTTTTTGTACATAAATTGCTATAAACACCAGTCCGGTCAACAAGAGATATATTGCGCCATCCCAGGCATTGGTCATATACATAATGCCTATCATGAAACCAATGAATATCAGAATCAGCGGATGCATTGTAAAAAAAGAAACAATTCCAGATACTTTTTTAAGAAAGGCAAAACGAACAATACGCTGGTCTCGTTCATCATCAGATGATGTTTCTGACGAATCTTTCGGATCATAGCGCATAAACAGTGCCAGAAGAAATGCAATCATACTGAGTACAAAGGGAATATCCAGGACGTGGCCGTGCAAGTCAGCTACTGTCCAGGAATAAATTGGAAATTCATGAATTGTGTGGTAAATAAACCTGGTAGCATCAGGATACCAGTAGCTATTGGGAAATGTTAGCGGTTCAAACTTCAATTTCCAAGGCGGAACAGGATTTTCTGTGTTATACGCTGAGAAAAAACCATAAATAATGTGCAAGTTGCCGCCTAATGTGACCAAACACGCCGTGAGACAACCGACAACGATTTTTTTGAATGAGCTGACCTTACCACTGTTCCGTTTGAGAAACGTATACAGATTTGCCCCTAAAGAAAATGTTTGCGAAAAACAGAGGGCAAAAATGGTCGCCATCATCAAATTAAATGTAATATTTGAAGGAAGCGTAGACATCTTTGTCAATACTGCAGTCATGAAGTGCCCAAAGTAATAGTAATTTATCGGCAGTGGCGTGAACCACATATCAAGCGGCGGGAAATATTTTGAGCGCAAAATGGAATTAATAAAACCAAAATCCATATATTTTTCAAGTCCATGAATGTCAGGTGAAAAGGAGTGCACATATGCCCAGGTCAATAAAGCCGCCAGAAATAAAAATTCTTCTGCGATAAATGTCTTCCAGGAATGCTTCAACATATAGATGAATTGCCATTTTTGCGGCAGCAGGACACCTAAGCCAATAACAAGCAAAACAAGACTGATGTAACAGGAAAAAATTGAAAACGGTAATACATGCGACACACCAAAAAGAAAAACGAGATATGATGTTACTGCCAATCCAATAGGTTTGGAGAAAATGTAGCCTTTGTCAAAAAAGTTTCTGAATAAACGGGTAGTCAGCGGCAAAAAACCAATGCCAATGAGCAACAGCACAAACCACCATTGTAAAACTGCGTAAATATCAGAAGGATTCATATCTTGTTGGCGTCATTGCGAAACCATGGAGTGCTAACGAAATGGCTGAAGCAATCTCCTGAGAAACAGATACTACGTGCTACTACCTACACGCTCCACCCTGTAGAGAATTGCTTCGTCTTCTTCGATAAACTCTGACGCTAACCTCGCAATGACGATTTCTATGAAAAGATTTCTTCCAGTTTTTTAATCTGAAAAACGTTTTTCTCTAAAGATTTATGCGGCCGCGAACCATGCAACCAGAAAAATTTTGTTTGCGGATTGCGTCTGGCAACATAATTTAATAACGAGAGGTCATCATCAATAAACATGTCAAGTTTAAGCTTCTGGATCATGGTATTTTTAAAATCATGCGGCTGCTTATTGGCAAAATTAAAATATAATCCGTCAAAGATTGTATCTAACTTGTGCCGTTTTATCAACTCGTTTGTTTGCTTTTCCAGAAAGCCGAATCTGCTGGAGACCACATAGAGTGTATCCTGTTTCCTTTGGGAAAGTGTCTGCAAAAATGCGATATTATCGTGCATCGGCGGACGCATTTGCGGAAAATGGATCAACTGACGCAAAAGCTGTTCTGGTTTTGATGGAATGCGATAGCGCAATATGCCATTATCGCGCTCCTTATATAAACGTTCAATAATTGTTTTAGGGACAAATGGCGGTGTATTAATAAAAATATTATCCAAATCAAAACCAATTCTCATAGTCCACTTGTTATATAATAGCATTAATTACCAGAATTATGAAAAACACAAATCATACGCGGCTCTTGCTCGTCACCGACTTCTTCTACCCCCATTGGACTGGCATTGCCAAATCAATCTTTCACCTCGTAACTGCTTTACAAGAAGATATAGCGATTACTGTACTGACTGTCCGGTTCAGTAAAACATTAGCCAGAGAAGCATCCGTGGGTAAGGTAAAAATTATCAGAAGCACGTATCTTTTCACACTTAGCCGCTCAAAGTATTCTTTAGCAATTCTTGGAGACTTTCTTCGTTTGATAAAAAATACTGATGTTGTTATGCTCAATTGTCCATCTGCCAATCTTCTTCCCTTTGCGCTGCTGACAAAACTGTTTGGGAAAAGATTAGTGCTGTTT
>Ga0070740_10003626_pt1 | contig 16164 bp, 10 predicted proteins | sample Coa_R2_FD_67286 | JGI IMG/M metagenome (GOLD analysis project Ga0070740, IMG submission 67286) | Surface soil microbial communities from Centralia Pennsylvania, which are recovering from an underground coalmine fire - Coalmine... | ecosystem: Environmental > Terrestrial > Soil > Unclassified ... | reverse complement strand
GTCTGGTGCGGGCCGCAGTCGATGGGGCCAGTGAAGTGCTCGCCCGCGCGATTGGCCGGGATGTAGCCGAGGGCGTTCGTGATTTCGCCGACCTCTGGCGGACTCGCGCTGATGGTCACGCTGACCCGATCGTTGGCGGGGTCGTCGGCGGCAGCGAGCGAGACGCGTGTGCCCTGGACCAAGTTCAGTGCGCGGCGCGTTCCGACGTCGGCGCCGTCCTTCTGGACCTTGTGCGGGAGCTCGCCGGAGACGATATCGGTGGCGGTGTGCGTGTGGCCCGGCAGGTCACCTGCCCCGAGGTTTGCGCCGGAGGTCACACGGCCTTTGGCGTCGACGGTGATCTTCGAATACGTCCCCGGCGTGACTCCAGACGGTGCCATCGACAGAACACCCGACTCGACGGCGAGGCCTCCGGCGGCGTCGATCTGCACGATGCCCTTGTTGCCGTATCCGGCGTCCGGGTAGGAGAACGCGCCGAAGGTCTGCCCGGGCGCGAAGTCGATGATCGCGTCGGCTACGAGGTGGTCATTGGCGTTCAATGCGAGGCCCAGGTCGCCGGAGCCGTCGGCCTTGCGCCACTTCACCGCGCCGGTGTTGGGCAGGCGCACCAGCCCGGTGGCGGCTTTGTTGCCGGAGCCGAACTCCGCGCCGTCGACGAAGGTCTTCGCGCCGGTGATCGTCACCGCCCCGTCCTTGCGGACGTAGTTGCGATTTGGCGACGTGCCGAGTTCCTGCTCGATCGCGATGACGGCTTCCTGGAGGGCGTTGATATAGGCCGAGACCATGTTCGCGCGCACGATTGCGCCGGAGGTGTGCTGCGCAGCGATGGTGCCGAACGCGCCGCGCTGGCAGCCCGTGAACTGCGTGGCGGTCTTGCCGGTGTAGACGATCAGTTCGTCGTCGATCGAAAGAATCCCATACTCGTCGGGAAAGCCCACGCCGGTGGACTCGACGCTGATCGTGGTGTCGCCAGCGTAGACCGGCAGGGTGGTGATCGTCTCGAGCGGCTTCGCCGAGAAGGCATCCGCGGGCGAGTAGAGGCTCGATGCGTCGTCGATCGCGTTGGGGTAGTTGCTCATCCGTTCAACCTCCTCGCGTTCAAGCGGAACGTGTTCAAGCGGCTGCTCGGCTCGGGCGCATAAGCCACGGCGACGGGCGCTTCGGGCGAGCGCGCGGCGCGCGGCCGCCGATAGGAAACGAGTGTTGCCGTGGACTGTGTGGGCACTTCCAGCGGTAGGGGCCGGGAGTTCAGGCAGAACTGGTCAAACGCCCAGAAGCAGAACGAGTACAGGCCGCGGTTGCGCCACATGCCGTAGGCTTCGCGCATCGGCGGGTCGGGCGGTCCGTAGATGCCCGCCAGGTACATGCACTCGGACGCCGGGCGGCCGAGCTTCAACGGAAACTCGAGCGTCTGCCGCATCAGCCGCGCGTTCTTCTGCCAGACGTCGTAGTCGAAGCCTTCCGCGCGGAAGTACTTCACGCCGTACGCCGAGGTCCTCCATTCATTGGGCAGGTTCACGTGGAAGTTGAGCGCGCGGAACGCCGGATCGGGCGCGGGCTTGCCCTGGTTGGCGTCGAGCGGCCAGAGGCACTCGAACACCGCCGAGGGATGGAAGCGCCGGACGTAGCTGATGACCTCGGCGCAGTACTCCCAGATGCGATCGCGCAGGAAGTTCGCGCTCTCGATGTCGTCGTTGGGCGAGTCGGTGTTGGCCAGGAACCGGTGCAAGGGCCGCCCATAGCGCGCCTGGAACGCCGCCTTCGTCTCGTCGTCGTAGAACGGCATGCCGGAGGCGTTCGGGAAATACCACCACTGCGTCTCTCCGAACTGGAGGACGATGGGCAGGCCTGCGGCAGCGATCTCGTCGGCGCACTCCTTGTACATCTGCTTCAAGTAGTTCCGCACGCGCGGGCCGAAGTGCATCTGGTGCGAAGGGATGGGCAGGAAGACCGGCTCACCGTCCCAGTAGCGCGCGGCCATCGCCATTGGCGGGCGGTAGCACTCCATCGAGAAGGCGAAACTAGCGTCGATGCCGGCCTGATTGAACTCGCGCGCCAGGTCGCGTATTCAGTTGCGCGCGCCGTGTGTCATCACGGGCGAGATCGAGTCGATCATCTCCCAGTCTCCTTCGGCGCCTGGTTGGTCGAGTGCCGGCGTGCCCTGAAAAACGCTCAACTGCGGACTGGCCGAGATGGAGAAGGTGTAACTCGGTGCTCGCGAGCGAATGTGGATCGAGCCGCCGTCGCTGGTGCACCAGACGCCAGGAAAAGTGACGCTGATCATCGCGCGCAGGTGCGCCGCGATATCCTCGGTGGCGAGGCCCGCGCCAGGCGAGAAGTAGAGCGTTGTGCCGGATAGGTTGACCCACAGCGGCTCATCCGGCTCCCAGGCGCCGATGCTGATGGTGCAGTTCGGGTAGGTCGCCTCGATGCGCCGGCGCTTGTTGTTCCAGAAGACGCCCATGTAGACGTCGGCGTGGCCCAGGAAGCCGAGCTTCTTCAGGTGCCAGACGTGCCAGGCGGGCGGCTTCTTGTAGCCGTGGTCGGTGTCGAAGTCGATGGCAAGCGAGACATCGGGATAGACCTTCGGCGGGTCCGGCGGGTCCTGAGGTTCGAGCGGCCAGAGGTAATCAAAGTAGAAGTAATAACCATTGCTCGCCGGGTGCTTGTCGAACAATGCCCGGATCTCGACTGTGTGCGTCCCGCCAGGCAGCCCGGCGTCGAGTGTCTTCATCGCCGCGAGGCCGTTGTAGTCGTTGAGATAGAGATCGCGGACGACCGGCGTGCCGCTGTCGATCGTGACCTCGATTCGGCCCGCATCGCGGCCGAGCCAGGTGCCGACGTACAGATCGTGCTCGCGCGGGTAGGAGTAGCGGATGGTCACCGCCCTGCGGTCCTGGTCGTTGTTCGGTGCGCAGCGTCTGGCGTGCCCTATCGACCACCACTGCGTGGGCCATCCCGCGCCGTAGCGGTAATCTTCCCAGAAGCCCTCGTACTGGCAGCGGCCATCGGATTCCTCGATGCGCAGCGCATCGCCGCCGACCTTGAGCGTACGGTTGCCGGTGACGGTGAGATTCGAGATCTTCACCTGCCACTCGATGTCGGAGCGAGTGCCCGTGATGGTCGAGATCCGCTGGATGCGAGTGCCCGCAGGCCAGGCCTGGGGTGCCGAGGAGTCCTCGCCGCGGCGCACGAGCACGCGGTAGTACCACGTTGCCGGGTCGTCGGGATCGGGCTTTTCGAGGCCGAAGTTGGCGAGGCAGGTGATGCGTTCTTCGACCTCCGGCGTGCCGACGTAGTACTTGCGGCCCGCGAGCATTTCTCCTGCGTCCGTCAGATGCCATTCCTCCTCCATGCCTGCGGGCGTTGCCGTCACACCCTCCTTGAGGAGCCCGCCCGCGGCCAGTCCATATTCGACGTCCTCAAATCGCGGCGCGAAGGTGAGGTGCACCTTCACGATGTCGCTGGCAGGAACGGGCACGAGCGAATTGCGGTCGCCGTTCAGGTAACCGGAGAGCGCCGCGAATGGGAACGTGAAGCGGTAGATGCGATCGTTGCCCGCGCTATCGACGGCGGCAGCGAGCGAAGTCGCGTCGAACGCGTTGTCCTTCTTCTTGATCCGGACGATCTGGTTCTCGCCGTCGACCGAGACGCGCACGGGCATGCCGTTGGCGTCGCGTCCATACTGGCCCAACTGCCCCACGAGCCGTACTTTAAGTTCGCAGGAGGTGTTCGTCGTGGTGAACTGCTCGGCGGCGAGGCTCGCGGGCTGCTCGCCGTAATCGGGCGCCGCCACGTCCACCATGCGATTCTTCAGCACCCGCCCGAAATGCCGCGCCCGCGGCAGCACGCGGCACTGAATGTTGTAGACGCTGCCGTAGTGCGGTTTCGTGAAGTACGCCGTGAACGTGCCCGGCCCAACGGCCAGGACCTTGACGACCTCGTCGTTGGCGCTGCCGATGTCGACGCCGATGTAGTCGCCCACACGGATCTCGGCCGAAGATGACACTTGGGCGGTGTAGATGCCGGGCACCGACCGGCTCAGCGTGGCGGGCGCCGAGCCGCTGTTGGTCGAGACCTCGACCGGGCCATTCACGCCCGGCTCGAGGGTGACAGTAATGACGTTGCCCGAGGTAGTGCAGTCCACCAGCCAGCTCGAAATGCCCACCATCGAGGCTAGGCGGGCGGCGATGTCGGCGGCGTCGGTCGCGCCGGCTTCCTGGATGCCCGCGCCGCCGTTGTTCACGAGCAGGTAGTGCCAGAAGTTCGGGTCGTCCTGCCACCAGATGGTCTGTTCGCAGGAAAGCACGTCCGGCGCGCCGATGTTGTTGAGCAGCCGCGTTTCGAGGTTGCAGAAGGTGATCGCCTCAGCCGATGAGCAGGACCAGCGCGTGCCCATGAAGTAGACGTAGGCCGTGTCGGTGAGAGCGGGCGTGGGCTGGCCGACGAGCAACTCGTCGAGCGTGGCGGCGTCGCGGTCGTGGAGCGAGAATCCGAAGCCGCCGGGTGTGTAGCCTCCTGAGACGATCTGCGCGCGCTGCATCAACGGGACTTCGTAGATGTTACCCGCGCCCGTGGTGATGGTGAGCTTGTCCCACCCGACCGAGGCGTAGCGCACGCAGTCCGGCCGGACGTTTCCCTCCTCGCCGTTGACAGGCAGGATTTCCATGTCGTACTGGATTGTCAGCCCAGAGAGATCCGTGATCGGGAGTGGCTTCAGACGGAGGTGATTGAAATAGTCGTGGGCCGAGAAGAGCTGGATATTCGCGAAGTCCTCGGCCGCCTGGAAAATGCCGGAGATCTGGAACCCGGTTTCGGTCGTGTCGTGGAGCGTGGTGGTCGCCGCGCGGCCGGAGAAGCCCTGGAGTTGGACGGTGCGGCGGGGGTCGAAGAGGAGGAGGGGGTATGCCATGGTTCAGGGTTCAGCCCTATGGATCGCCACTTGACTCAGAGGTCCTGCGGCGTAAATCCTGTCGCTATGCCGAACTGCAAGCTCATCACGCTCAGCACGGTCCTTCTGGTCGCCGTCTTGTGCGCGACCATGCTGCTGCCCTACCTCCCCGGCAGGTTCGACGCGTCGGCCGCGACGCTTTCGTTTCTGGTCCGGATTGTCAGCTATGCAAGCCTGATTCTGACGCCAGTCGGGCTGGCGTGGATGGTCACCCCCCCAGCGGTCCAGGTTGTGGCACAGAGTGACACTGGCCATGGGCGGGATCATCGCGTTGGCGGCTGCGATCGCAGCGGTGGCCGTGACTCAACTTGCGATCGGCGTGATTGTTGGCGTCGGCGGAGTAGCATTCGTCTTGCGTGCGCACCGGCGGATGCAAGCCGACTTGGTTCGGGTCGGTGAAGGACGGAATCTGATACCCGCAATCGTTGGGTGTGTTCCCGTCCTCCTCATCTCGTTTCAATCTGCCGTCCTTCCGCGCGCCGCGGAATGGAGCCGGGACAGAGCCATTGAACAGAGTGCTGCCCTGATTGCCGAGATCGAGTCCTCCCGGCAGCGTCGCGGACATTACCCGGTCTCCCTGCAGTCCCTGAATAGGGATGTCCCGACTGGGGTCGTTGGTATCGAGCGGTTTCTCTACGAGCCGAACGGCGGGGCCTACAACCTTTTTTTCATTCGGCCGCACATCGAACTGGACGCGAACGAAGTGGTCATGTTCAACCCTCGGGATGAGCACCGCTTCACGTCTCACGAGTTGGATCTCCTGCAATACGACGGCGAACACCTGGACCTACGACGCGGCGACCGGAGACGTACTCCATTGCGTCAGGCGCACTGGATCTCAATCTTGTTCGATTGAAATCTCCGGCTATGGTGAGTTAAGTCTGGATGATCACAGTGAGGTCGTTACCGGGATCTGGCGAGGCGACGGCCAGGATGTCGAAGGCCAGGTCGTCGCCCTCGTTGAGCACCGGCGTGGGCCAGATGGTGGGGCGGATGCGCTCGCCGGCGGCGTGGTCCTTGGTCACCACCGCCTGGAACGATTGATTCTCAGCGTCGACGCTGATCACACGGACGTACTCCTCGTTCGCGCCGCCGGGATCGAGGAAGACGAAGCCGCCGGCCACAAGGCCGAGCCCGTTCGCGCCGTAGGAGGCGGTTTGAATGGTCTGAGGGGCCGGGCTGCCGGTGACCGCCTGCGCGAGGATTAAGCCGTAGTCGGCGTATGGAAGTCGGCGGGTGGCGGGGAGGCCGAAGCCTTCGTTGTTTACCAGGAAGTCGTAGGTCGTCTTGTAGGCATCGGGCAGCGCCTGCGCGATGCCCATGTACTCGAGTGGCTCCCACGTCGCGCCACCATCGCGGCTGATCTTCACTAGGAACGCCGATTGGCCGTCGGTCGTGCCCCGCTGGAGGTAAGCGTAGACGCAGCGGATCGAGGCGGCGTCCTGCACCTTCATCGGGATGACGACGTTCTCCTGGACCGTGAGCGGGCCGGGGACCTGAAAGGTGTAGGCTCCGCCGTTGCAGGTGCGAAGGCCCGGCATGTAGGGCTCGTTGTGCCGCGAGAGCGGGAAGACGGTGAACGGTCCGTAGCCGAAGTGGTTCGCGACGCCGGCGAGCGCAGCGACAATGCAGGCGCTCGGCAGTTTTGCTTCGATGCGCGCGGGCAGCCCCGGCGTGCGGAAGAAGCCCTTCTTCACGCTGAAGGTGAACGTCTTCTGATCGAGCTTGTAGAAGCGCATGCCGGCCAGATGCGCGCAGCACAGGGTGCCGAAGGTAGCCTGGCCTTCGGGAACGCCCGGGTATGCCCGTTGCAGGTGGAACTCGCCGCTCGGCACCACATCGCCCGGCGCACCCGGCCCCGTGATCTGGGCGCATTCATAGGATCGCCGGCCAGGGTTCCCGGGGTCGGTCGATTCATCGTTGAACACGACGAAGTCGCCCACTCGGAAGACCCGTTGCGTATCGGGATTGATGGTGCAGACCACGGTGGCCGGGTCGGTCGCAGCGTCGAGGCCAGAGTCGATGGATGCCCAGAGATCGGTGGCCAGTTCGTCCACGTAGTAGAGCGCAAGGGTGATCTCGTGCGCGCCGACGATGTTCGAGTTACCCGAAGCGTCCGGCGCAACCGACATATCGTCGATTGCAAATGTCCCGTAGTCGCCCAGTCGAGGAACTCCGTTGAGCACGCCGGGGACGCCCGTGTCGATGAGCACCTCCTCAGCGGGCGGCTCCGGCACGACATCAGCGGGCTTGGGGCCAGCTACCAGGTCGTACATCGAGTCCGTCGTCGTGCGGCCTTGAATGTCGATTGAGTAGTCACGGTTCAGCCGCCAGCCGGTCACGCGGAATTCGCCCGCACCGCCCGGCATATCGGGATGCGTCAGCGAGCAGACCATGCCGGGCTCGGTGTTGAGCGCCAGCACTGTTGTGCAGAAGCTGATCTGCCGCGCCTTCTTCCACTCCTCCGGCGTGATGCCGCCCAGTTCCTCACGCAGCCGCACGGTGATGATGCGCGCCGCCTGCGACTTCGACGCCGTGCCGGAGAGATTCACGGTCGACTTCAGGAATAGCGGCCCCGCGCCGCCGCCGATGAGCGTGGCGTGGTCGATGTCGTAAAGCGAGAGCGAGTTGGCGACGAACTCAAAATCCTCGTCGGCGAAGTTGGCCGTCAGATGGTTGAAGGCAGGCTTGAGCGGCGCGAGTTGCAGGCTCCGGAACAGGATGTTGCCTTCGGTGAAGGCCTCGACGGCTGACGAGTTCACGCGCACGCCGAGTTTCAGCTTGCCATTGGCGAAGGTATAGTAGCCCAGGCAATTGATGAGCACTTCCTGGAGCCAGTCGCGCAACGGCTTCTCTTCCTGGAGGACGCCGCGGAACTTGAACTGGGTTTCCGTGCCCGAGCCCACGAGCTTGGCTACTTGCTCGTCGCAGATCGCAGCGGACGCGATGGCCGCCTCCACGTCAAACAAAGTCTCGGCGAAGTTGAGCTGCTGTGAGGTGGCAGCCGCGCCCAGGCGCAGGCCTCGCGCTCGCAGGAGCATGTTGACCGCGATCCAGATTGGGTTAGTCAGCGGCGGCCCAAAGACGCGCACGCCGGGCGAAGTCCACACCCAGCCGCTCAAGCCCTGGGCCACGACGGCTTCCATGGCGTGCTCGCTCAACCGTGAGAGTTGCAAGCCCTTGGCGTCCGAGCGCCGGATCATGAGGAAGGCCGTGCCGGCCGCACGTTCCGGGCCAGCGTCAGTATCGAATCCGAATGTCGTTGGATTCGGATCAGGCCCGAGGCTCTCCATCAGCCCGAGGGCCCCTGGGTAGCCATGGTGATACTGTCCATCGAGCTTGTGGCCCGTGCCGTATGCGCCCAGCGGGCCTTCCCCCACGATGCCAACGGCAGCGTAGAAGTCGCTTTCATCGCGGCCTGATGCAATCTTGCAGTTCACAGGCATCGGCGAATCGGTGTAGATCTCGGGCAGAACCTGATCGTAGATCGAGTCGGCGACGAGCGAGACGGAGGTGAGCGTAGAGCGGCCGAAGCCCCAGACGCCGGTTGAATTGTCCTTGATGCGCACGCCTTGCGGCTTGGCCATGATTCCGCCGTAGTAGTCGTTCATGCCATGCGCGCGGCAGCCGTTCGGCGTGTCGAAACCCTTGTCGCAGCGCGTGGGGTCGGCTTCCGGAAAGTAGGCCAGATCGAGCGCACCCTGTGACGCGAACGGGCACGACGCGGAATTGAACGGTTTCCAGCAGGTGCGCGAGATCTTGCGCGTGGGGTAGGGCAGGTTCAGCTCGTAGAGCCCATCGGCGGCGGTGACTCGGAACTCGGGCCCCGAGTCGCAGGTCCAGTTGACGATGTTGCCCTTCCAGAGGTCAAGCTTGATCCCAGTCCCGGCGTGGAACAGGCTGAAGGCGATCTCGGCGCGGAAGAGGTCCACGTCGTTGGCCAAGTCGCGCATGACTCGATCAGCGTTGCCGAAGGTGAACTGGGCCTCGTCGGACTCGTTGCCGATGGATTGCGAGATGCCGTCGAACTCAACGAGCCGCGCCTGGTAAAGCTGGGCGCCGATCGTACACCGGCGATCACTGAGATGGATGGCGGGATAACCAGGCTGAAGAGGTTGAATCCGTACAAGCGGGATGATCTCCTGGACCTGCGAAAGCAGCGCCGTCTGGAGTGCGGCGGGCGGGAAGCGGTGGACGGTCTGGTTCAGCGGATACGAGGGACTGCTCTGGGGGATCTCGATGAGCGTCACGCCGAGCGAGCACGCCCAGTCGGCGACCATCTCCCAGGAGAGCGGCTCGTTGGCGAAGCGGCAGATGACGGGCGTGGTGCCGGTTCCGTTGTCGTTCGGCGCGTTGTAAGTGAACGCGCCGTAGGGACCGTATTTCGATTCCCAGAAGTTGCGCAGGGCGATACGCTCGGCGTCGCGCAGCCATTGCTTGCGGATGGTGAAGCGCCGCGCACCAGTTCCGATCAGCATGCGTTGCTCGATCTTGGCGTTGCCACTTCCGAACTGATGCACGACCACTTCATGATCGCGGCGCACATCGAGCGGGTAGTCGGGCGTGAGTGGGAACACGCCGGTCGGCGCGATTTCCGGGACCTCGATGTTGCCGATTTGGTCGGGCATATTCAATGGCATCGGTTCCCGCGGTTTTCGTGTTCCGATTTCTCACGCTCTTCCGGCAGGGACATTGGACAGTTCGCTACGCTACATCGACGCCTTCGAAACGGAAAAAATGGGAAAGCCTAGTCTAAGAGAACGATTTTCGCGATGGCCTCCCCCAGGTCCCCCGGGAGTAACGTGAGCTTTCGGGAAGGCTGCGCACCCTATTTCTCTGGGAAATAGGTCAGGCCAATATCCGGCGTACCGAGGTCCGGTCAATCTTTAACCGGCGGGCGATTTCGGATTTGCTGATGCCAGCGCGGTGCAGTTTCCGGATTTCGGCGGCGTGTACTGCCGCGGTTGCCGGCCGACCCAGCCGCTGGCCGTTCTCCCGCGCATGAGCCAGACCAGCCTTGGTACGTTCCCGCAGAATCTCCCTTTCGAACTCAGCGAAAACGGCTAGCAGGCCGGCCATGGCCCGCCCCGCCGGCGTGGTCAGATCCAGCGCCTCGGTCAGCGACACGAAGCCGACGCCCAGATGCTCGAGTTCCTGCAGAGTTGCCAGCAGATCCGTTACTGACCGGCCCCACCGGTCCAGTCGCCAGACCAGCACTGCGTCGATCTCCCGGCGGCGGGCGGCTTCCAGTATCTTTTCGCGGGCTTCCCGCCGCGCTGCCCCGGAGTTCACCTCGCGGACCTGCAACGCAATCGTCCAACCCCGCCGGGCCGTATACTCGCGCATCTCCCGGTTCTGCATGGCCAGCGTCTGCTGATCGTTGGTGGAGACACGGGCATACAGTCCAGCCCGGAACATTTTCGCGGTTTTCCGTGCCTGGCCAAAAACGTGATCTGATTTTACCTTTTGGGAAGCCCTGTTTACAGGCATTTCAGGATGTCACCCAACCATGGCCGAACTCGATCCTTTTCGGCCAGGGAAGGATTCATGATATTACGCGGCGGCAGGGAGGGCGAGCCGCGCCAGCGTGTCGCGGTAGTTCCAGGGCATCCATTCCGACGGGCGTTGTTTCAGCTCCTCGGCGTGCCGGAGCAGTTCGGTCAAGTAGTGGAACGGATTGGCGCCATTTAACTCGCACGTGTGAATCAGGCTCATGAACAGATCACCGACTCTGGCGCCGTTCAGTGTCTTGTAGAAGAGGGCGTTCTTGCGGTTCAGGATGGCTTTCTTCAAGGCGCGCTCAACGATATTGTTGTCGATTGGCGCCCCTGCTTGCCGCAGGAAAAGCGTCAGCTTCGTCCAGTGATTGAGTAGATAGGAGATCGCTTTGCCCAGTCCGGAGTTCGGCTCCGTCTTGCGCTCCGCCAACTGCGCCTCTATCCACTCGTGTAGCCCTTTCATCAACGGCTCGCTATGCTCCTGATGGAAGCGCAGCCGCTCGTCCGGCGACATGGCCTGCTCTCGCGCCTGGGCGTCGTGATGATAAACGTCACGTAACGTCTCCAACACGTATCGGCATTCTTCCGGAAAGTTGTCCGCCACATCCACGACCTGTCGTCGGCCATGAGCCAGGCAGTTCGCCTGCAGGGGGTCGACGCCTTCCACCTTCGGCGAGTTGCGGGATAATGCGTCGCTCATCTGGATCGGCGGCGGCAGTTCGCGTGCCCGCTGTTTCAGCACCTCGGCGAGGTTCTCGCCAGCATGCTTCCATCCGGTGAAGAACAGCGCGATGGTCCAGGCGCCCACGATCGATACGATGCCGCTGGTGAAGGTCCCGGTCCGCTTATCGCCCGGCTCCCTCGCCAGGCGCAGAATCCGCATGCCCGTGTCGTCGTTGTGCATCACGCTGCCCTGCGCCGCCTGTCGGATTAACTCCTGCAGCACCGGCCAAAGCAGCTTCCAGGCGGCCGCCATCAGGTCCCACTGCGTCGCCGCCGGCAGCGGCATCCCCAGATGTTCCTGCAGCCTTTCCAACCGCTGGAATGGCACTCCCGTCCCGTACTTTAAAAGGGCGACGATCGCTACGGCCGTCTCATCGTACTTGTTGGGGCCCGCTGTTTCCGGCTCCTCGGCGGTGAAGACTTCTCCACACGCATTGCAGCGTAGTCGCTCCATCTCGAACACGGTGGCTTCCAGCGGCGCGTGCCCCACGAACCTTACCCGCGTTGCCGGCTCTTTCTGGGGATAGAGTTTTCCCTGGCGACACGCCGGGCACCGCTCGCCGGAATGCAGTGTGGCGTGCGCGACGGCAACCCGATGGGCGCCGGTAAACGCCGCGGCGCCATTGCGCCCATGTCCCTGGCGGGCCGACTCGCCGGGATCCGGCTTGTCTTCAGGCGGCGCATTCTGCGGCAGAACGGCCTTGGTCTTCTCCGTGTTCCGTTTCCGCATCAGCCCTTCTGCCAAGGCATGCAGCGCGGTCTTCAGCTTCCGGCCTTCCGATTCACTCAGCGGCGCATGCGTGCTGCGCTCGATGATCTGATCCAGTTCTTCCAGATCTACATCGATCCGCTGTCTCATCGTCATCGCTGACTGAGATACTCGCGGAAGCGCCGCGTCAAAGGCAAGCCGAGGACTTCCTTGATCGGGCGATTCGGTTTGTTGGTGTGGTCGTTTTTGCCACGCCCGGTGGTGAACCCGAGCAGTTGCCAGTTGGCCGCGCGGTAGCAAGCGCCGCGAAAGCGCCCGGGATCGATGAACGTTTCCGCGAAGTACACCGGGTGGTCGTACATTCGTTCCCAGTCGCCGGACAGCGCGCGAGTCACCTTCCCCAGGATGTGCGACGCCAGATGCGGCACGCGGACCCAGGGCAGGATCAGAAAGCGCGTGTTATAGGCGATGAAACGGATGTTGCGCCGCCGCGCTTCCGCGTCCCAGCCGATATAGCGGTCGCGGCTGCCCAGATGACGCGGCGCGGAACTCCACGCCAGACAAGCGATGGGACGGCCTTGCGCCCAAGCCAGATATTTCAGGTGCTCACCGACGGGCTGCTCGTAGCCCAGATAATGATGGTGCTCCATCAGGCTGTTGAACAGCGGCTCATCGGCGGTGCGCCGCACGGCGTGGATTTCCACCGGGCCGAGCGCCTTCAATGGCATGACCAACGGGGTGTCGTCGATTAACACCGCTTCCGGCCGGGGACGCCCGGTCCGGCACTGGCCACGAATGTGGCGGCGCACCGGCGGCAACTCGATCTGGCCGGCGCGCTCCAGCATGAGCAGCAGCCCGCGGCAGACCATATCGCGGAGGGCGCCGTTGGCCTGCTTCCACCCCAGCGCTTCGCAGAGTTGCCGGGACAGCTTCCAGCGGCTGCTGGCGGCATGGGTGCGAATGAACTCCCGCAGGAACGCGATTTGATCGCTGCCGATTTCCTGGCCGCGGTAGCGCCACGTCTCGCCCACGATCACAGCATGCCAGAGAAAAAATCAGAACGCAAGTCTTTTGTTGCGGAACTATTTCAACTGACTTTGCGCCACACCGGGGCCGCCGCGGTTTCCGGATTCCCGGCCGCCAACAGCAGTTGCGCCTGATGGGCTTCCAACCGTCGGCCGGACTCGTTTCCGCTCGGCCACCAGACGAACTTCCCCTTCGAAAGCCGCTTTTGGGCCAGCCAAAATCCCTGGCCGTCATAGACCAAGATGCGGATCGACGTGCCGCGACGGCTGCGAAACACGAACAGGCAGCCCGAAAAAGGGTCGGCCTGAAGTTTCTCCTGGCACAACCGGGCGAGCGAATCGATGCCCTTCCTTCCGTCCACCGCCTCGATCGCCACCAGGATGCGCATCTGCGGCGTGATCTGAATCACGCCGACTCCCACAATACCCGGCTGAGTCCGGCCAGGTCCGGCGCGGTTGTTCCTTTCCACTGGATGCGCAGCTTGCCCCGTGGCCCTTCCAACTCGATGACGCACTCGGCCGCCGCGGTCGGTGGCGGCGCCAGTTCCAAAAATGTTGCCGGCGCCGGAGCCCGTCGACGCCGGACCGGCTTACCGCCTGCCTCCCGCTCCGTCAACTGCTTGAGCTTTTTGTACTCCAATCGCAGCACTTGCGCTGTCTGGCACACTCCGTGAGATCGAGCCAGTTCCGCGGCCGCCGCCCACAGCGGCTCCGGAATCGGCGCCTTCCCCCTTCGCGTCCGACGCCATTCCTCAAAACGTCCACTCAGTTCCTGCAGATCAGCGGGTACGGCAGGTGGTCGTGGCATCGTAGGTCCTCCGGCGCAAGACTGACCTTATCAGTTCTCCCCGGGCGACGTCATGCAAGCTTGCCGGAAGCTCACCCCGGGAGTAACTGCGATATTCCGATTGCTGAGGTCCACAGCAAGGCCGCCGTAGTGCAGCGAACTGCTCCTCAGGACGCCGTCCAACCTGCACCCGGTTCAGCACAGACGAACTCTTCATCCGAGACGCACTTGCGGATCTGCGGGAATGACGACTGTCACACCCGAACTGGAATCGCTAAGGACATCTGCGGCAGCAGGGTTACGTCTTCTTGCTTACGTGAAAACTGCTCCAGGAACTGCGAGCAGAGAGCGCAGCCAGTTCGGCCGTTGAATGAACGTTGAGCTTGCGACAGAGCTGCTTTCGGTGATTACCAACCGTCGCTTCGCTTATGGATAGGATCTCCGATATTTCTTTCGAGGTCTTCCCACGACCAATGAGCCAAAGCACTTCCGTCTCGCGCCGCGTGAGCAAACCGCTCCAGCCGCCACTAGCCTGCTCAGTGTCAACGGAGGTAGCAGAGTGGCTGTTGTGTGCAGGCGGAGACGCAAACGAGATTGACATTACCCGTCTTGGATTGACCACAGCCACGTGCACTCGTGGCTGAGATAGCGCTTGAAGAATTTCTCCAGCCGCATGGCGGCGGCTCTGCGGCAGCGTCTGAACTCGTCTCAGAAGATCCACTTCCGTAGCAGGCTGACACTGTTGTCCCTTGGGTGCTTCCCTTCCGAATTGGTGCGCCGCTTTACGTCTGCTAATCTCGGCACGCATTCGCTCGACGGTCATGCCACGCGCGCGCAGGACCGCGCCGACGTCTGATCGATCGTCTCGCAGAATTCCAAGCAGCAAATGCTCGGTATCGGTCAATGCGTGCCCAAGGGCATCAGACTCTTCGGAAGCATACATCAACGCCTGCCTAGCGTCGCTGGCCAAGGGCAAGTCGAATCGATCTCGTGCGCGGCAACTCTTTCGCTTTTCAGGCGATCCTCGCAGCTCAGCAACGCACGCCTCCGGGTCTGGCAGGTGCAGCGTTTGCAACGTAAGACCGTAATCCGTGCAGAGAATCGCGAGGAGCAGATGCCGTGCCCCAATCGCATCACTTCCCGAAGCCTCAGCCTCATCCCGCGCACAACGAAGCACGGCGCAGAGCCTGTCCGTATAGTTCGCTGGCATTCTACGCAATATTCTACGCCCTCACTACCGTGGCGAATACGCGCTCGCTTTCGGTTCCTCCCCCCTGTCCTGACTTTCGTAGGTGAGTTGGCGATCAATGGCAGCTCGCAGTTCCGATTCTGGTACGTAGCCAGAGATTCGCTCACTATTCACGAAGATGGTTGGGGTTCCTTCAATGCCGAGACCCTGCCCCTCTTTGATCGAGCGCTCAACCAGGACGTTGCCTTGTCCCGCGAGGCAACTCCGAAACGTTTCTTCTCCGATGCCGCGGCGCACTGACTCCTGGAGTGCCACGTTCTCGATGTACGCCCCGGGGTCGGCCGCTTTGGAGATCGCATCCATTTCGGCCTGCTTGATCCTGTCAATGAACGACCAGTACGCATCTCCGCTCTCCAGCGCCATGCACTCGGCTGCAACCGCTCCGCGCCTTCCCCAGGAATGATTGGGCAGTGGAAAGCTCTTGTAAATGGTACGGACCCTGCCTCCGTATTGTTCGATCATCTTGGTGATGGCGGTATGCATCTGAGCACAGTAAGGACACTGCAGATCATCAAACATTACGAGGGTTACAGGTGCTTCTGGATTGCCTCGCACTGGCCTGCTTGTGAGGTCTATACTGTTCAGCGGGTCGGTCATCAACTTGAACTCCTGGACCCGCAGAAGCGCTTTACCATCCGACGAGAAGTGGAATTGTTCAGTTTCCTTGCGTCCGTTGATAATGACAGTTACGGGCAACGACGAATACCCCGGGAAGCGCCCTTCCGTCGGTTCCCCGAGAACTAGTTGCGCACTCTGGGGGATGCGGAAGGAGGAGCGCAATGTAGTCTCGATTCGGCGCCTGGCGTCGGGGGACAGGCTGCGCGTTATCGACGTCTGCGCATGGCCAGCCTCCGTGCCCCAGATGACCAGCATAAAGATGATTGTCTTCGCCCTCATATAACGAGTCCGCAGATGGATCGCGGCCCGCTGCTTTCTGAAGCGGGCCGCGGCCACGACAGTGTGGTCTCAACAAGGCTGGGGAGGTGAGATGTACGTGTTCCGCCAGTAATCACACCATTGGTCGTCCCACATGAACCAATACTCGGTCCCAGAAAAAAAGAACCGAGCATCGGCATTGGAACTTACAGCATCCATCCCAGACGTGATGACCGGGTATGCCCAGACTCGCAGCGTGACCAAGTACAAGCAGTTGAATGCGGTGACGCCTGATGAGCCGTATGGCGCGTTGCCGTTTGTGCACCATCCGCTGATAGAGATGGAC
>Ga0070740_10003617_pt1 | contig 16194 bp, 6 predicted proteins | sample Coa_R2_FD_67286 | JGI IMG/M metagenome (GOLD analysis project Ga0070740, IMG submission 67286) | Surface soil microbial communities from Centralia Pennsylvania, which are recovering from an underground coalmine fire - Coalmine... | ecosystem: Environmental > Terrestrial > Soil > Unclassified ... | reverse complement strand
CGGAATCGCCCAGGAGGGAATTCCGTTTCTGGGCTGGGGTGTCGGCTTCATGGATTACGACAACGACGGCTGGAAAGACATCTTCATGGTCAATGGCCATGTCTATCCGCAGGTAGATAAATATGACTGGGGAACCAGCTTTGCCGAGCGCCCGCTGCTCTTTCACAATCTCAAAGGACAGAAGTTCGAATACGTTCCTCCGGTCAAGGGAACCGGACTTGCCGACGTGGTTCCCGGACGCGGCGCTGCGTTCGGTGATCTCTTCAATGATGGCAAAATTGATGTCGTCATCAACGTGCTCGACAACACGCCGGTTTTGCTTCGCAACGTGAGCGCAGATACGCATCACTGGGTCGAGATGAAATTGATCGGCGGTCCTAAAAGCCCGCGCGATGCCGTAGGCGCAACGGTGTATCTGACAGCAGGCGGAATCAAGCGGCGCGATGATGTGCTCAGCGGCGGCAGCTACATCTCTTCCAACGATCAGCGCGTCCACTTTGGCCTGGGTGATGCTACGAAAATCGACCAGGTCGAGATTCACTGGCCAAGCGGCGCAATCGAGAAGCTGACCCTGCCCAATATCGACCGTATCTACACCGTTCAGGAAGGCAAAGGCATTGTGGGCGAATTGTGCACAGCCTGCAATAAATCCGGCAAAGAGACAAAGACGAAATGACGTGGTTTTGCCGAATTGTGAGTTGTGGCCTGGTCCTGCTGTCTTTTGCCTGCGTGGCTCAGAGCACTCCGCAACCGCCGCCGGTTCCAGGAAAATTTGTCGAAGTAACGGATGCCGTTGGGGTGCATTTCCTTCATCAGGCGCCGCATACTTCGAAGAAATACCTTATCGAGACAATGGGCTCAGGTGCAGCTCTTTTCGATTATGACAATGATGGCCGCCTCGATCTGTTTCTGGTAAACGGAGCGCCCTTTAGTGATCCCACGCCCAAAGGCACAATTCCACAGAAGACCGGGCCTGAATACTGGAACCGCCTCTATCACCAGAAAGCTGACGGAACATTTGAAGATGTGACCGAAAAGGCCGGCCTGCAGGGCGTAGGCTACGGAATGGGCGTAGCCGTCGGCGACTATGACAACGACGGCCGCGAAGATCTGTACGTTACCGCTTACGGCGGCAACAAGCTCTACCACAACAATGGCGACGGCACATTTGCTGACGTGACGGCCAAAGCCGGAGTCGGCGGCAGCGGATGGTCAACCAGCGCGGCATGGGTCGATCTCGACAATGACGGGCAACTTGATCTGGTAGTGCTTCGATACATCCAGTGGGACTGGGAGGACCTATGGTGCGGCGAGCATCGCGAGGGGTATCGCGGCTACTGTCATCCGGATGTCTTTCAGCCTATTTCGATGCTGGTATACCACAACAACGGGAACGGCACCTTCACCGAAGAAGCGCACAAACTTGGCCTCGACAAACCCGCGAAAGCTCTGGGCGTCGCCATAGCCGATTACGACCACGACGGTCATCCCGACATCTTCATCGCCAACGATTCAATGGTCGAGTACCTCTTCCACAACAAAGGCGACGGAACCTTTGAAGAGGTCGGCCTCGAATCGGAAGTCGCAGTCGATAGCGAAGGCCGCACTTACGCCGGGATGGGCGTTGATTTTTCCGATTACAACAACGACGGTCTTCCCGACATTGTCGTAACCGATCTGGCCAATCAGAAGTATCCGCTCTACCTGAACAACGGCGATGGCTCGTTCACGTATTCGAGCTATACATCGGGCATTGCCGGAATCACCCTGCTGCATTCCGGCTGGGGCGTCCGCTTCATGGACTACGACAACGATGGCCGCAAGGACCTGCTCATCGCGCAGGGCCACGACCTCGATACGATTGAAAAAACCTTCCCGAATCTGCATTATCGCGAGCCGATTCTGCTGGCCTGGAACGTAAACGGCAACAAATTCGTCGATGTCTCGTCGATATCCGGTGATGTCTTCACAAAACGTTGGGTCGGACGCGGCATGGCAGTAGGCGACATCAACAATGATGGATTGCTCGACGCCGTTGTCACGGAAAACGGCGGCCCGGCTCATGTCCTGCTGAACAAGACGCAGACAAATAATCACTGGCTGGGCATCAGGCTCATCGGCCACAAGAGCAACCGCGATGGTATCGGCGCGGTCATCAAGGTCATAACCTCAGCCGGACCACAGTGGCAGACTGTGACAACGACGGTCGGTTATCTCTCATCAAGCGACCCGCGTGCCCACTTCGGCTTGGGGAAAGACCCATCCGCGCAGGCAGTCGAAATTCGCTGGCCGAGCGGCATTGTGCAAACACTCAAGGATGTGAAGGGCGACCAGTACGTGACGGTAGACGAGGCCGCGCCTAAATAGTCCCAGGCGTTTCGATGCCGTCTAGTTTGAGGAGCACTCGCTTCAATTGCGTGTCGTTGTCATAGCCTGAAGCAACAGCGCGCTCGCGTCCCCGCCGCGCAATTCCCTCGCGCTCAGATTCATGGTCGAGATAATAGCGTGCCTTCTCCGCGCATTCTTCAACTGAAGAAAAGAAGACCGCTTCTTTGTTCTCCTCAAAAGCAGCAAGATGCCCAGGCGTACGCACAGCCAGCAGGAATGCGCCGCAAGCAGTAATCTCAAACGCTTTATGCGCTACGTCTTCCTCATTGGATTCAGTCACGAAGGCCAGATTGATCTTCGACTTCCAGATGCCTTCTCGATATTCAGCTTCCTTCAGCCCGCCCGAAACCACGTACCTTTTCAGTATCTCCGGCGGATAAACTTTTTCCCAGCGGTCTCCTGAGATGACCAACGGCAGGCTGTATTTTTCTGCCAACATTCTGAGAAACTGCGGCCTTTGATCATACGGAGTGCCGATAAATGAAAGCTCTCGCGTCCGGTCTATGTCGCTCCAGCCTCCCGGAGGCGGAAAATGAATTTCCGGATCGTAGCTGAGCTGAATTTTAATGAACGGCAGGTTCCATCCGGCGTAGCGGGGAATATCCACTGTCCGCAGCAGGCAATGGAGGTCGAAAAGCCTGTAGACCCGATAAAACTGCATCCAGCAGCCGTCGTTTCGCGGACCGAAAGGATTATCCTGGTTGTAGCAAACAGTCTTTGCCCCTGCGGCTTTAACCGCCTGGATCGTTTCCTGCGTAAAAACCAGCGGCTTGTCAAACCAGACTATGTCCGGTTTTTCTTCCCGTGCGACGTCAAGCAGCGCTCGGTTTACCGCCCTCACCAAAGGGCCGACTGGATATCGGTAACGGATTCTTGCCAACAATGGAGATTGTGAAAGCCACGTCGATGGATCAAACGAGATCACATCCTGGCCGATTCGCTTCAGAGCTTCCAGACGATAGGTAGCTGTCCCGCCGAATCGCAGGTCAGAGACATAGAGAATCCTTCGGCGAGTCGGAGTCTGCATGGAGGGGCTAAATACTTGAAAATACTATCTGGGCTCTATTGTAGCAATTCGCGGCTAAATTCCCTGAAACTGTCCAATTCCGAACAGTAAATGTCGATTCCGGACAGAAAGATCATAAAATCGCAGGCTAAGTTCTTTATTGTGAGGCAAGTTGCTGTCAATGGAACGGCAGGCAACATGCTGTTTTTTACAAGTGACAAGCAGAGCTACGGGAGGGAAGCATGCTGGCGGATTTTCGGGATGCGCTGCGACAACTGCGAAAGGCCCCTGGATTTACAGCGACGGCTGTCATCACGCTGGCATTGGGGATCGGAGCGACAACCGCAATTTTTACGCTCGTGCATCAGGTGTTGCTGAAGTCGCTGCCCGTCACCAAGCCGGATGAGCTATGGCGGATCGGGGATAAAATCCTCTGCTGCAACTGGGGCGGATATACCCAGGGTGCGGATGGAGATTTTTCGCTCTTTTCATGGGAGGCCTACAGGAACTTCCGCGCGCACACGCCGGAATTCACTGATCTGGCCGCATTGCAGGCCGGCAACGCGCCGCTTGGGGTCCGCAAGGAAGGTTCGCAGGCTCCGGTAGATACGCGCAATGGCGAATATGTCTCCGGAAACTTCTTCAGGACGCTGGGAATTCAGCCGTGGATCGGGCGGCTGATGACCGACGAGGACGACCAGGAAGGCGCCCCGCCGGTAGCGGTAATGAGCTATCACATCTGGCGCGAGAAATATGGGGCCGATCCATCCGTGGTGGGCACAAGCTATCAGATCAATGGGCATCCATTCACAGTGATCGGCGTGACTCCGCCGGGATTCTATGGAGCCAAATTGTCCGGCTTTAACATGCCCGATTTCTGGCTGCCGCTGACTTCAGAACTGCTGATCGATGGAACCACGGCGCGGCTGAAACGGCCAAACGGCAATTTTCTTGATCTGCTTGGAAGAGTGCGCCCGGGCACGAATCCAAAGACACTCGAAGCGAAGCTCAGAGTGGAATTTCATGATTGGCTCGCCAGCCACGTTCAGGACATGGAGCCGGGCGAAAAGCAACTCTGGCAGCAGCAGACGTTGCATCTCGCTCCTGGCGGCGCCGGTGTTGCAGATATGCGCAATCAGTATCAGGATGGGCTGAAACTGCTGTTGATAGCAGCTGCATGCGTGCTGCTGGTCGCCTGCGCCAACCTGGCGAACCTGATGCTGGCCCGCGGACTGAAGGACCGCGCCCAGACATCCGTTCGCGTAGCGCTCGGCGCATCCAGACAAAGATTAGTCCGCAAGGCGCTGGTGGAATGTGTGCTCTTATCTATAATCGGCGGAGCCATCGGTATAGCTGTGGCATATGGCGGCACGCGTCTGATTCTGCATCTGGCCTTTAGGATTGGCGGACCAAACAATTACGTGCCGATTGATCCAGCGCCGGCCTGGCCGGTTCTGCTCTTTACATTAGGCGTCTCGGTATTGACCGGAATCATCTTCGGAATCGCCCCGGCATGGGTCACGTCGCATGCCGAACCGGTAGAAGCGCTCCGGGGCGCGAATCGCTCCGTAGGCGGCGGACGCTCGTGGACGCAGAAATCCCTGGTCATTGCACAGGCCGCGATGTCACTGGTGCTGCTCTCAGCTGCGGCCTTGCTTGGCAAGAGCCTGCAGAACCTGGAGCACCAGAATTTCGGATTCGAGACACGTGGCCGGTATATCGCCTGGATCAATCCGATGCTCAGCAATTACAAGCCGGAGCAGATGGAGCCGATGTTTCGCCAGATTGACGACCGCCTGCGTCAGATTCCAGGCGTCCGCATGGTGGCCCCGGCCCTCTATGCGCCCATGACCGGCGACAGTTGGAATGATGGCATTCGCATCGAAGGCAGGCCCGAGCCGGCTCCCAAGGAAGACAGCAGCGCAGGCTGGTCGCGCGTGATGCCGGGATTCTTCGAAACAATAGGAGCAAAAATGGTGCTGGGCCGGCCTATTACGGAAGAAGACACAGCCGCAACGCGGAGCGTGGCCGTCATCAACGAAGCCTTTGCCAAGAAATTTTTCAAGGACCAGAACCCGATTGGCCAGCATTTCGGCCCCGACAAGATCAAATACTCCGCAACGTACGAGATTGTCGGCGTCGTAAAAGACATCCGCTACATGACCTATGAGTACAAAAAGCCTGTGTACCCGATGTTCTGGGTACCGGAGGCGCAGACCGTCCAGTACGACGATACCGCCATGAAAAGCGGTGAAATCTGGTCGCATTACCTGTACAACATCGTGATCTGGGCGCCCGGCAACCCGCCCGGCATGGAAGAGCGCGTGCGCAAGGCACTGGCCAGTGTCGATCCAAACCTCGTGCTCTACGGAGTGGATTCATACGATACCGTCTTAAGCGCTGACTTCCAGCAGCAAAACATGATTGCCACGCTGACAACACTCTTCGGAGCGCTTGGACTGGTGCTGGCAGCGGTTGGACTCTATGGCGTGATGGCCTACACGGTGGAACAACGCACGAGCGAGATCGGCGTGCGCATGGCCCTGGGAGCGGATCGCGGGCAGGTGGTCAAGATGGTGCTGCGTGGCGCTTTCTCGCAAATCGGGATTGGACTTGCCATCGGCATTCCAGCAGCAATCGGAGTAGGCAAGCTGATGACCGATCAGCTCTTCGGCGTAAAGCCCTGGGACCCCATCATGATCATGCTGGCAACATTGTTGCTCGCTCTGGCTGGGCTGCTGGCATCCGTCATCCCGGCGCAACGCGCAGCCGGAGTGGAGCCGATCGTAGCGCTGCGGAATGAATAATTGGGCGAGTCTGTCGCCGGCAGAAATGAAAAAGCGAGCGGACTTTTAGGTCCGCTCGCTGCTAAGTAAATCAGTTTTTCAATTCCCCATTTGCGCGACAATGCACGCATACAGCCCATGACGAGCACTTCAGTGGACTGTCAGAACACTGGTAGCTGTTGCCGTCATACCTGCCTGTGTCTTCAAGGTCAGTCGCACCGTATAGCTTCCCGTTTTCGTGTAGGTGTGAGTGGTGGTTGGAGTCCAGTTCAGCCAGGTTCCATCGCCGAAATCGATGGTCCTGCCGATGATTGCGCTCCCGCCACCCTGGCTTGCCGACGAATCAATCGTGACAACCAGAGGAGCGGTACCGCTGGTTGCAGAAATGTTCAACACCGGAACCGGAACTGCCGATATTGTTTCTGCAGTCGACGAACCGGATGCCGTCACAGTTACAACATTGGAAGCAGTAGCCGTTAGTCCGGCCTGATTTTTCAGGGTCAGTCGCACGGTATAGCTTCCCGCTTTCGTATAGGTGTGAGTGGTTGTCGGCGTATAGTTCACCCATGTCCCGTCCCCGAAATCAATGGTTCTGCCGGTAATCGTGCTTCCACCGCCCGTGCTCGCCGATGAATCAATGCTGACGACCAGTGGGGCAGTACCGCTGGTCGGCGTCACATTCAATACCGCAGCCGGAGCAGTGGGCGCCGGGCTTTGAGCAGATGCTGTTACGGTCACAACTTTGGAAGCAGTCGCCGTCAGGCCGTCCTCGTTCTTCAGGGTCACTCGCACGGTGTAGTTTCCGACCTTCGTATATGTATGCGTGGTGGTGGCCACAGAGTTCACCCACGTTCCGTCCCCAAAATCAATGGTTCTGCCGGTGATCGCATCGCCGTTTCCACCCTGACTCGCCGAAGTATCAATGCTGACAACCAGGGGAGCAGTACCGCTTGTAGGCGTTACATTCAGCACCGGAACAGGCGGCACAGGGGCTGGTGGCGGAGGAGGGGGTGTGACGGGAACCGTTGTTGGAGTAATGGTGCCCGTCACCGAGACAGCTACCGTCGAATAGGCAGGGACCGCCACGGTGGCGTTATACGTTGTTCCGCTTAAAGTGAGCGGCAAAGATTGCGTTGTTATCTGGGGATTTGAGCTGTTCAGCAGATACTGCGTTGCACTGGCCGAAGTAATTCCCGGATTAATCAGTGAGACAGGAACAGCGCTATAGGCAGTCGATGTGGGATTGATGATGACGATGTTATCAGCTGTATTCGTATAAAACGCAGTTGAGCTTAATCCGCTTTTGGTGCTTCCGGGTGAGGCCCATGCAGCCATCTTCCCACCGCCTTGCAGGTCAAGATAGTTCTGGGAAGCGAACAATTTGAAGGCATAAAACTGAGGATAAGGCTCCATGGCCGCTGGATTGCAGTCCATGTTGGCATTCCACTGGCCCATGATGCAGAAATACTGTCCATAGCTCATGAAATACGCAAGACGGGTAGGAAGCGCAGTGGCACCGTTGTAGGCCGCATTGAGGAAATCGCTGACGGCCAGGCTGTTCCACAAAGGCCCATAACTAGGATCGTTGCGCAGGTGGTCCACTGCATATACCCAGTTGCTGTTGAATTCAGAGACATAAATCGGAGTGGACGCGGCATTCGGCTGTTTACCGGCCCGCACGAATGACTCAACCAGCTTGTAGTAATGCACAACCCCGCTCGTGCCGGATTGAGTAGTCGAATACAATCCAGGCCACTGCATTCCGCTGTTGATCTCATTTTGGCCAGTAAGATAGAGATGAAAACTCACAAAATTTACATAAGGCGCAGTCGATGAATTGTTCAGAAGCGCGGGAAACCAGGTGGACGCCTGTGTCATGTCTGCAATGACAGGGCCGCCCGTGCGAATAGTCTGACCATCGAGTTGTGCCTGGGTATGCATCGCCGCTGCGGCAGATGCAAAGAGTGAGATATACGTGTTCAGGCGGGTCGTGGCATTGCTTACGCACAAAGATGCCGTGTTTTCCGGCTCGTTCCAGATCTCGTAATCCTGCACTAATCCCGGGAATTTCTGGTCCAGATGGGCCACTACCGATGCGGCCATCTGGCCCCACTGCGAGACATTCGAAGGCGCGACGCATGCGCTCGATCCAAGGGAGGGCGGCGTGCCATTCATCACCGCGACCGGATGAAGGCCGGCATTCTGCATCGTCGTGAGGTAGCGATCAAGATAGCTGAAGTTAGGGGTGGGGGAGGCAAAGACCTGCTGCATCGAAATCCAGAAGCGGGTTCCATTGAGTCCGGCTGTAGTCAGTGTGTTGATTGCCCCGGAGTCGCTTAACGTGGATCCCACGCCGTTGACAGCGAAGATTCCACTTGCCACAGTGGGCGTAGAGGCGGTTCGTCCGCCGAAATCAGCAGACACTGCTTGCCCCCTGAGGGTCAGGCAAGAGGCCAGCACAGCTATGAGTAGAAAACAGCCTGTGCGGGGCGGAAATTGCTGAAGCATTTCTCTTTTCAGCAGGGAAAAATAGTTATGGCGGCTGTAGCTGAGGGGGGGAGTGGCGTTCAACTCAGTATTCCTTCTGTGCCTTTCGCACGCGTAATGTTGCTAATTGAGGAAGCACACTCAAAGCCTCGGCTGCGGAAAGCAACCGTGCTGGGCAATGGCCTGAAGATCAGCCATTGCTGCGGGACTCAGTTGTCGTGGTAACAGACCGATGCGCATCAGGATCCCAGCTCCTGCATCGGTGTTCTTTGCAGAATGCATAAGGTTTCCCTCCGGCATTCTGCAAAAGAGAGTGCTTCCTAAATCGCTTGTTTGGTTTGTTCTTATATTTGCCTAGCTGCAAACGTTTGCATATCAGGCAAACACCCTAGACGTGCGAGATAAACACCCTATAAGAAGCCCTTTCTGTAGGACATCGACCTCTGTATGGCTGCTTCCCAGGCTTTTCAGCAGAGCGTCCGCACCGTTTCGGCAGGTTTTTCTGGAAACCATTAAAATGGAAGGTTGCGATGAAACGCCTGCTTTTTCCGTGCAAACATGTTCCGGCAGAGGCTCTGTTAAGCCTGTTTTGGGCCTGATTTGCGCCGTTTTGAAGACTTTTCGCGGCGATTTTCATCGAAGAAGTGATTTATGAGTGCTACTAAGCTGGAACCGACACATAGCGAACTGCAACAGCAAATCCAGAGCAGGGAACAGGTCTTCGATGCTTTCCGCCGCTGGGGCTATCTTCAGGCCAATCTCGATCCCCTGGGCCAATATCTTTCCCCCGAGCCTCTCCCGGAACTTGATCTTGAGGGCGAAGACGCCGAGGAGGCCCGCGGCTACTACTGCGGAACCATCGCCGCCGAGTTCATGCACATTCCCAGCCGCGAGCGCCGCGAATGGATTGCCGAACGGCTCGAAACCGAAGCTCCCGAAACCGACCAGAAGAAGATTCTCGATCTACTCATCAAGGGCGACGTTTTCGAGCAGGTGATTCAGTCGCGCTACCTGGGGACGAAACGGTTTTCGCTCGAAGGCGTGACGTCGCTGCTTCCATTTCTCGACGAGATGTTGAACCGCGCGAGCGAACTGGGCGCGACCAAAGCGGTGATGGGCATGAGCCATCGCGGTCGCCTGAGCGTGATGGTGAATACTTTCGGCAAGTCGCCCGCGGACATCTTTTCGAAATTTGAAGACGTAGACCCGCGCAGCATTCTGGGCGGCGGTGATGTGAAGTATCACGTAGGCGCGACGGGCTGCTATCAGACCCGAAATGGTAAAGACATTTCGCTGCACCTGGTCTCGAACCCAAGCCATCTTGAGGCGGTCGATCCGGTCGCCATGGGCCGCACACGCGCCAAGCAGACCCGCTATGGCAAGGACGGTCAGGACCGTGTGTTGCCTGTGATCATTCACGGCGATGCTGCGTTTGCCGGACAGGGCATCTGGGCCGAGACGCTGAACCTCGGCGCAGTCGACGGCTTCAATGTTGGCGGTGGCATTCATATCATCGCAAACAACCTGATCGGGTTTACCGCCGAGCCTGAGGAGTCCAACTCCTCGCGCTTCGCTTCCGATCTGGCCAAGCGTCTGCCGATTCCCATCTTCCACGTAAACGCAGAAGACCCGGATGCAGTAGTGCGCGTCGCCGCACTGGCGGTTGAGTATCGCTACAAGTTTAAGACCGATGTCGTGATCGATCTGATCGGCTATCGCCGCCACGGACACAGCGAAGTGGACGATCCGACGATCACCCAGCCCCTGCGTTACGCCAAGATCAAGGACCATCCTCCGCTCTACGAGATTTACGCAAAGAAACTGGGTGTCGATATCAGCGAGCGCGTAAAGGAGCTACAGACGGAGTTCGCCGAAGCGCAGCGCGCAGCTAAATCGATGAAGAAGATGCCGACGCTCGCAGTGCTTCCGGATTACTGGTCTGCATATCGCGGCGGCAAATATAAACCGGAATACGAAGTAGAGACCGGGCTGACAGCCGAGGAAGTGGGCAGGATTTCCAACGCTTTGACGAAGTATCCGGCAGAGTTCCACGTCCATCCAAAAATCAAAAAACTGCTCGAGCAGCGCGCAGAAATGGGCCAGGGCAAGCGGCCCTTCGACTATGGAATGGCAGAAGCCGTCGCCATCGGTTCGCTGCTGACGCAGGGCACGCCTGTTCGCCTGAGCGGACAGGACAGCCAGCGCGGCACCTTCAACCAGCGCCACAGCGTCCTGATCGATATCGAGAATGAAGATGCCTTCATCCCGCTGAACCATCTTTCTGAGAACCAGGCAAAATTCGAGGTCTACAACTCAGTTCTGTCAGAAGCCGGAGTGCTCGGCTTTGAATACGGCTACAGCCGCGACTATCCGGAAACTCTGGTGATGTGGGAAGCGCAGTTCGGCGACTTCGCCAACGGCGCGCAGATCATCATCGACCAGTTCATCTCCTCCGGCGAGGACAAGTGGGGACTGCTGGGCGGCGTCGTTGTTCTTCTGCCGCATGGCTATGAAGGCCAGGGGCCGGAGCATTCAAGCGCGCGCATCGAGCGCTACCTGCAGCTTGCGGCGCATGACAACATGCAGATCTGCCAGCCCTCGACCGCAGCGCAATACTTCCATCTGCTGCGGCGGCAGGCGATGCGCAAATGGCGCAAGCCGCTGATCGTCTTTACTCCGAAGAGCATGCTGCGTCATCCGGACGCCGTGTCGGAACTTGCTGATTTTGCTCAGCCGCATTTTCTTAATGTTCTGCCCGAAACAGAGATCGCCAACGCGAAGCGGCTGCTGATCTGCACAGGCAAGATCGGACACGAGCTGCGCGTCGAGCGCGAGAAGCGCAAGGACACGACGACGGGCATCATCTTCCTCGAACAGATGTATCCGTGGCCGGAAGCGGAACTCGAATCAGCCATCAACGCGCATCCGGACGCGCACGAGGTCATCTGGGTGCAGGAAGAGCCGGAGAACATGGGCGCGCTGTCATTCGTGATGCCGCGACTGAAACGTCTGGCGCGCGACCGTCAGGTGCTCAGCATCAAGCGCTCGGCAGCGGCAAGCCCGGCGACAGGTTCAGCCAAAGCGCATGATATGGAGCAGAAGACACTGATAGGGCTGGCGCTGAGCGGATTGCAGGATCGGGCGCAGGGATAGAGTCTCGCCCATGCCGAAATGCTGTCATCCTGAGGCGAAGCCTAAGGACCTGCCTTTCTATAGCACCTTTCACCGCTAATCTGCTTTAAACACTGTGGAACAGACGAAGGTCGTTTTCCAGGAAGCGGCCCTGAGACTGCTGAAAAATTCACGATTTCAGCGAAGTTTCGTACGGGCATAGCTTCAGCTATGCCATAAACGGCACAGAATTAGTGCTGCTTCAGCCCCTGGGTCAATGAATCTCGTTCATGAAGCTTTTCCGCAGAAAATGGCCGCTCCCAGAAAAGCGGCCTTTTTCTTTCCCGGAAAATTTAGAAAGCGTACTTTGCTGAAAGCTGCATCGTGCGCGGATTACTGCCAGGAGCGAGGCCGAAGTTCTCAACCGTACCGGGATCGGCGATGCCGAACGCGGAACTGTTGATCCTGATGCTGGCTGGTACGTCATAGTGCTGAGAGTTGAGCGCATTCTGCATTTCCAGGCGCAGCTCCAGAGAATGGCTTTCCGCGATATGCGTAACCTTGCCCACGCTCAGGTTGAGAACCGAGTACGGTCCCAAACGGAAGAAGTTTCTGCCGACATTGCTGAACTGCCCCGGCCCGGGCGACGAGAATTTCGCAAATTGCTGTGGTGTAACGTAGGTCAGCAGTCCCGAATCCGGATCGCGATGCACCTTGAGCATATTGCGGGAGCAGCGGTCGCAGTTTGCCGGCGTGCGCACGATGCTGCTGAGCGTATATGCGCCGGAGAAAATGGTGGTGGGTCGGCCTGATTCCATGATGACGTCGCCCGAGACCTCCCAGCCACCGATCAGCCGGTCGGCGAATCCGCCCCATGTATTGGCAAGACGGCTGTTTCTGCCAAAGGGAATCTGGTAGGTCCAGATTCCCTGCCCTACATGGGTGCGGTCCGTGTCAGACGGGCCATAGTTCAGTTTGCGGTTGTTGATGTTGAAAGGCGTGTCTGCCGAGCCGTAGGTGGAGCTGCCGCCGGCGACTGTGGTAAACGTCGGGTCGAAGGAGCGCGTATCCATCGACTTCGACCATGTGTAGTTAGCCTGGAAGGTGAAGTCCCGGAAGACGCGTCCGCGATAGGTGGCCTGCAACGCGTTGTAATTTGACCAGTCCCCGCTATCCAAAACGATCAGTCCTCCGGCGTATTGCGGATAGCGGAAGAAGAACGTGGTGTTGTCCGGATTGATGGGATTCCCGTTGGGGTCGAGCGCGAGGCCAATGGACTGCGCGACGGTTGCGACGGACCCAAGGTTGACGTCAGAGATATACGGACTGTTATTTGGATCGAAGAGGTACTGCGAGCCGGTCTCATTCGCCGGACGGCTGGGATCGTTCTGGAGCAGCTGATCGATCAGCGGGCTGTCTACGCCGGACTGCGCCGTGAGATACGCCTGCAGAAATCCGTTTTTGAAAATCTCAGCCTGGTTCGCGTCATACCCGCCGAAGAGATGCACGGCATGATGTCCAACATAAGAAACCTCAGCCACAGTATTCGACGTGATCTGGTGCTGCACGCTGAAGCTCCACTGCGAAACCTGCGCCGGTTTCCAGTTAGGATCGACGACGGTGTTTGAACCGGTCGAGAAAGCCGCAGGCTGCCGCAGATCAACAGGTCTCTGCGAAGGCTGCGGAACGCCGATGCCGCCTCCTGAAACACGCTTCGTCGCATCGCCGGTATATGGAGCAGCAAGCGTCTCACCGGGGATCGCCTGAAAGACCGCCGATGACAGAACGAAAGTATTCATGCGGTCATGTGCAAGCCGATAGTTGCCGCGAATCGAAGTCCTGCCATTTCCTTTCGGGTCCCATGCAAAGCCGATGGTTGGAGCCAGATCATGCCATGCATCCTGATAAATCTTGCCCGGGACCCATGCAAGCGTGGTAGTCGCGGGAGCGCCAACCTGGAACGGCTGGTTAGGCCGCAGGTTGAAGTTGCTGCCCGTCCTGGGCGCCAGCTTGATCTCCCAGCGCAGACCATAATCCAGCACAAGATTCGGGCGAACTTTCCAGGTGTCCTGCGCGTAGAAGTCATATTCCGGCATCTTGAAGTCTTCACGCAGATGCGTGCCGGCCGGCGCATAGCTGGTCGCATTTGCGGCGACAAATCCCTGATCGATCACCCCGACTCTTCCGAGGAGATTATTGATATCGCCCTTCAGCGTCGGAAGGTCATAGGTGCCGTTGATGTCGGAGGGCAGCGCAAAGCCGGTGCTCTGGTCTACGCGGGCCACATCGGTATCGAAGTACACCAGCGGCTGCGCATCGTAATTGCCAATCGAGCCGCGATCATCAATGTGCCGCTGGTAACGCAGGTTCGTCCCGAATTTCATCGCATGAGCGCCGTGGATGACGGTGAAATTATCCAGCAGCTGAATATCGGTAAGCGCGCGCAGATTGCCGACGTAATTCTGGCGCGGAATGGTCAGGCCGTTGTTGAGAATGTACGGCGGATTGGTCAGGTAGTTAGAGTCCGGATTGATGAAGTTAAAGATGAAGCGGTTCATGCCCGCGATCAGCTCGTTGGTGATCGTGGCATTCGGCGTATAACGCCATCCCACAGCCAGATTGCGCGGCTGCCGCAGCGTATTGACGACATTCGGCGCATTGGGAAAAGGCTGCAGGCCGCCATTGACCGTATCGCCGACCGTGTTCTGATGTCCATGCGCCCAGCGGCCATAAATGGAATGGTGCGCGTTGAACTGATGATCGATGCGCACCACGAAATCCACCTGGCGCTCTTCTTCCGGCGCGAAGAACTGATAGCCCGCAGTGTTCAGGCCATCGCCGACCGTGAAATTGTTGGGCAGCGGAGTAAGCCCGACAAAGCTCTGGATAGCAGGATCAAGGCCAATGTGCTGCGGGTCATTCGCGGCAATGTCGTAGCTGCTGACCGGGACCGTCGGGTTGCCATTCGCGTCAACGGTTGCGCCAGTCTGACCATAGGGAACATTGTGCGGGCAGTTATCGCCGCAATCCGCCGGCTGGGTCACATACCGAAACACCCCATTTCGTGCCGACTGCGTATAGACGATGCTGTTGACGCGGAAATCCTGCGAGGCATGCAGGAACTGCGTATTCACAAAAAAGAACGTCTTGTTCTTAAAGATCGGGCCGCCGATGCTGAAGCCCGGAATATGCTGCACAAACTGCGGCCGATCAAGACCGGCTTCTTTATTGCCGGGATCGTTCGCGTTCAGGCCCGGGGTCTGGTAGAACCAGAAAACATTCCCGTGAAACTGATTGGTTCCGGCGCGAGTGTCGAGAATTACCTGCGCGCCGCTGGTCACGCCGTACTCGGCAGTAGCGTTGGTCGTGATAACGCGGTAGCCGGAGATGGAATCAGGATTTGCGCGCAATGGAGAAAAGTTCGATCCCGGAGCGCTCGTCTCGTTGATGTCGATGCCGTCCAGCGTATAGTTCCACGCCCGGTCGCGCGAGCCGTTTACGGTAACGCCTCCGCCGTCAATGTTCGCTCCGCTGCTGTTATAGGGGCCTCCGTCCACCACACCGGGAATCAGCTCAACAAGCTGCAACGGGCTGCGGCCGCGAGTGCCGACCACAGGCAGCGTCTCCAGCGCCTGCTGGTCAATCAGCGCGCCCAGATTGCCCGAGGTTTCGGTCTGCACCAGTTCGGCGCCGGCGGTCACTTCCACCTTCTCCGAGGTCTGGCCTACCTGCAATGTTCCGTTAAAAACCAGCGGCTGCGCAATCGTAAGAACGTTTCCGGTTGTGGTGAGCGTCGTGAACCCGGATTTCTCAATGGTGATGGTGTAGGTGCCGGGCACGATGCCATCAAAGACATACGTTCCTGCGGAAGTGGTAGTTGTGTGTACCGCCACTCTTGTGGCCTCATTCGTGAGCGTGACCGATGCGCCTTCCACAACCGCGCCGCTTTTGTCCTGGACAGTTCCGGCAACGCGGGAAGTGGATTGCGCCCACAAAAGGCTCGTACATACGCAGAGGAGTGTAATGAAGGAAAGCTGGAAACAGCGTCTCATGGCGGGGGCCCCCAAAGTTTGTGAAAGATAAACACGTGATTACAGCCAGTATCAAAAGAGAAACTAATGTATGGACTGTCTTGATACTCGATAATGGCCGCTGCGTCAAGTCCGAAACGTTACGTAGAGGATCATCTTCGCACGATTCATCGCGTGGAACCTGCATCGGATCGATTCTCGCCGTTCGCAAGCACTTCTTGACCTGTGCATAGCTATATGGCACGCTATACAGCGTAGAGGCAGCAGATGGCTCATGTTTCAAAAGCGCGTGTTTTTATGAGTGGCCGGAGCCAGCACGTCCGCATACCAGCTGAATATCGCTTTACCAGTAATGAAGTCTTTATTCGCCGTGATCCTCAGAGTG
>Ga0070740_10003615_pt1 | contig 16198 bp, 14 predicted proteins | sample Coa_R2_FD_67286 | JGI IMG/M metagenome (GOLD analysis project Ga0070740, IMG submission 67286) | Surface soil microbial communities from Centralia Pennsylvania, which are recovering from an underground coalmine fire - Coalmine... | ecosystem: Environmental > Terrestrial > Soil > Unclassified ... | reverse complement strand
TCCGGCCAGTAAAAAAATGAGCGCGTCACATTCAGGCCATGCTCGCGCAGCACACGCAACTCCTCGCGCCAGATATTGACATCCGGCGTCCTCCACATCAACGGCCCCCCGGCCCGTGACCAGAAATTTGCCCCCAGCCAGGTGCGCGGCTCCGTATCAGGGGAAAGTTGCAAAAACGGTCTTTCGATCACCAGCGTCTCCGATCCAGTAGATGAAGGCATATTGTTCTGTCACTGAACAATATACCACATCCAGGTCAGTTGAAAATTAGCTCTGCTGCAACACCTCTTGATAAACTTTCATCAGGCGACGGGCGTACTGGCTCCAACCGGTGCTGGCGTCCAGCGCGTCGGCGTCTCTGGAACTGAGCGTATAGCGGCGGCTGAGGGCTTTGCTGAGCGCCTGCACAAGTGAGGTGTGGCTGGCCGATTCATAGAACAGGCAGGCGGCGGGCGGCAGCATGCCCTGGAAGCGCGGCAGGTCAGGGGCCACGATGATGCGTTCGTAGGAGAGCGCGAGCATGGCCGTGTCCAGTATGCCCGCTCGGGCGATGGCCCCGTGTGGCAGGACGAGCGCGTCTGCCGCACCCAGATAGAGCGGCATCTCCGCTCTGCCGGGCGTGGTCAGCGAGAGGTGGATGGCCGGGTTATATGCCGCCAGCCGCATGATGCGCGTTCTGAGGCCCCTGTCCCGTATCGCTCCTGCCAGCAGCAACTGCGGCCCCCTGTCCGTTGTCTGCCCGCTCGCTATTGCTGTGTCGACCGCCAGCGTGGAAAATGCCTCGATCAGAAAGAGCAGTTCGCGTTCAGTGTGCCGGTGGGTCAGGCAGAGGTAGACGAAGGGGGCGTTGCGCGGCAGGCCGAGCAGCCGGTGCGCCTGCTGGCGCGGCACGGGTGGCATATAGTAACCGCGAAAGCCGGGCTGCGGCAGGCAGCGCAGGCGGCGGCGTAGCTTCTTATCAGGGTAGAGCTGCTCCGGCAGGCGCGTTGCCGCCAGCACGAGGTCGCTGCTGTACAGCAGGCGGCGTTCCAGCGTGCGGCGCGCCAGATGATGCAGCCCGCGCTCGCTCTGCCACCACCCTCCGGCGTCCGTGGTGACTATGCGTATGCCCAGCCGCCGCGCCAGCCAGAGCCGGAACCAGAAACGTTGCCGCCGCCGGTAGTTCAGATCGAGCATCCCCGGTCGATAGAAATGAATCACGCCCATAGCGGCGTATCTATGTCCCGCCCGGTGCTGCCAGAGCCAGGAGAGGGGAATATCGGCGGCGATGGTGCAGCTTACCCCCTGTGCGCGCAAAGCTTCCGCGAGCAACACGCTGGCCGGTTCCTGTTCCCCTGCTGCCTCCTCTTCACAGGGGGCGATCAACAGCACCGCCAGTTTCGTAATGTCTAACGGCGCGTGTTCCAGCAGCTGGAGATATTGCTGGAAACGGCCCCGGCGGCGTGCCTGCTCCATCGCCGCCAGCAGTTGTTCGCTGGATGGATGACCGGCCAACCAGAGCAACGGGCGGTACAGCAGCGCCTGAGACGCCATCGCCAGTGCCTCGCGGCCCAGCGCGCCTATGATTGCCAGGCTGGATTGCCGTTTGTACGTTCCATCAGCAAGCTGGCTCGCATACTGCATGGTAATCTCGGCGCGCCCCTGCCAGTAGGCGCGCCCTCTAAAGAAGGCGCGTTTGAGCCGGGCCGCCGGGACACGGTGGACCACAACCGCCTCCGGCTCGTACCAGAGCTGGCACCCGGCAGCGTGCAGGCGGCGGCAGAGATCATAAACCGCTAAATTTGTCGGCCATTGCCGCCGCTTGCTCAAAAATGGCGCAAACGAACCCGCCCGCCGCAACGCCTCGATCTTTACCGAGAAACAGCAACTGCTGAAGCTGTCCCATTCCTCTGGTCTCAGCCTCATGCGCTGCTGAGACGGGGCAAAGTAGCCGAGCAGGTCGAGCAGGTCATCGCAGAGCCAGTGCGGGCGCGGCGCTTCCCAGCGGAGTTCGACGCGCCCGCCGATAGCGTCGGCCCCTGTTTCCTCATAGGCCTGCAGCAGCCGCTCGAGAAAATACGGATCCGCCAGCGTATCGTCATCAAGGAAGACCGCTATCTCGCCTGTCGCCGCCAGTAGCCCTGTTTCGCGGGCATAGGCCAGCCCGTTCTGCGGCTCCGAAAGACATTGCACCTGCCATCTGTCTTCCGCGTGCCTGCCGCCGTGTCCTCCCGCATTCACATAGGCGCGCGCAGCCTCCAGTGTGCCATCGCTGGAGCCGTTGTCAACGACGATCACCTCGAACTGCGTACAGGGCAGCATCTGGCGACGCAGGCTCGCCAGCGCGGAAAGCGCCATGTTGCGCCTGTTGTACGTGCAGAGAATCACGCTCAGGCGCGGCGGCTTCCTGGCCTCCACGCACTCTTCCCGCCCCTGCTTCGCCGCCCGCCTCTTGCTCTCCTGTATGCCGCGCTGTTCCTGTGCTTTCCGCCTCACCCGCATCCATCCATCATCTCCATCTCGTAAAAATCCTCTATTCCCCCGTAATAGCTGTACGATGCGCTCTCTGGCAATGTATCGATGGCAAAATTCCATTCTTGCTCCTGACCGGGTTCCGCCGTTTCTGCAAAGAGATCGTCCGGGGGAAGCATTGACACATCCGGCGCAAACGCGGCCAGCCAGGAGAGATAGTACCTGTTCACCTTCACCACCATCTCACCCTCCTTTATGCTCTGTAGTCTCTCACAGCCGGGTTATATCAGGAGTAGGAAGCTGGTTGTGGATGAGTAGATATCTGTCACGCCTGAGTTAAGGATTGAATAGAACAAATATACACCTGTTCTTCACCTCCCGCTCCATCTCTTAACCAGATCACAACCACAACATGAGCAAATTGCGACAATGCCGCTTTATGCTGTATGAGAGAATAGTGTACCTGCGTTTGTCGGGTACTGTGATGTGGTGGACGATGTGGAGGGGAGGAGCTATGGAGACAAACCGATATCCTGCCGGGCCTGAGCAACAGGAGCAATTTTCTCTTGTGTGTATCACGCTCAACGAGCAATCTGCCGCCAGTGTGCGGCGTGTGGCCCGGCGCGTCTGCCGCAATGTGCGGCAGAGCGATTGTGTGCTGTACGCAGGCCGCGTGTGCGCGGTCGTTCTGGCGTGTACCGCGCTGAGCGGCGCGCAGGCGGTTGCGCGCCGGTTGCGCGACCTGCTGGTGGATGTAGAATACGAGCTACAGGCGCTGAGCGGCGCGGCTGCTGTAACAACGCTCCAGCACCTGCGCGCGCACGAGTCGGTGGTGGTGCAGCGCGAAGAGGACGGCGACCTTTCCCGGCCCGCGTTCGGGAGACGAGAGGGCATGCGCGAACGGGAAGAGGATCGAGAGCAGGATCGCTGGCGGGAAGAGACGCGAGAGCGCGAAACGCTGCCACAGCTCTCCGTCCTCTCGCAGTATCCCGCGCCGCGCGTCCTGCACCTGTTTCCCTATGAGCTGGCGCGCCGCTATCGCGCGGTGCCGGTGGGGGCCGAGCGATCTATCCTGACCTTAGCCACCTGCCAGCATCTGGAAGCGGATGTGATCGCCTACTTTCAGCAGGTCACGCGGCGCAACATCTTCCTGGTGCGCTGTGAGGAACGCATGGTCGAGGATGTGCTGCTCTACTGGCGGCGTATCCTGCCCATTCACCCACGTGCTGCCAGTGTGTGAAAAGGGTGTGTCATGTCATGCCGGCGGCGATCTCTATCTGCCGCTCGTCACTCCCAACATGGCGCATCACATCGTTTCTGGCAACAATCATATGTCTGGCGTCTTGCTGCTCGGCAACTTGCCTGCTGGCAGCGAGACGCTGGAGCGCCGTGACGGGCCACGTGTGGTGGATGTGGCTCCGACCGTCCTTCATCTGCTGGGCGTGACCGCCGCAGATGAGGATGGACAGCCACTCGTCCTGCCTCCCGTCGTTTATTCTCGCCTGGTGCTCCCGTTGCTCTCCCTACCTATGCTGCCGCGTTGAGCAACACTTCTCCCTGCATCTCGTCTGCTTCAACCGTTCTGAGCATGTGCCGTAAATTGTTCAATGCTGTCTGAATACGCTTCTTCAGCGTGTTTTCCGAGGTTTGCAGCGTCCGTGACATCTCCGGCAGCGTCATGCCACTATAGTAATGAAGAATGATGGCCGTTTTCTGCTTATCGGGCAGGTTCTCAATCGCCTGCGCCAGGTCCCAGTTGCGCTCTAAATACCCCTTGTAGTGGTCGGCGGCGCTGGCGAGCAGGTCTCCTTCCTGTTCTGCCATCACCTGGCGTGTAAAAGCGGTAGCCCGCGCCAGGCGGCGCTTGAAGCTGATGCACTGGTTGACCACAATGCGCATCAGCCAGGGACGCAACGCCCCCGCCTCGCGTAAATCCGGCAGGTGATGCCACATCTGAATCAAGGCCTCCTGCACAACGTCTTCCGCGATGTCTCTATCTTTGACTATCATCCACGCCGTGCGCAGCATCAGCGCGCTATAGTGGTTGATAATCTCTTGAAATGCTTCCGTGTCCCCGGTCAGGGCTCGTGTCACCACTCCCTCATCCATCAGTGCTTGCATAGAGTTCTTTTCTCCTCCCGACAACGTTACAAACTATGTACATATATATAACGTACTCTATGCATTATTGCAAGGTGTGCCTGCTCACTATTTTTGATATGTCCATGCTTTGTTCATGGTTGTAAGCGGTTTGTCCAGGGAGAGCGCGCCGGTAGCGCAAAACAGGAAGAGTGGATTGAAAGTGCAGCTATCCCTGGAACACCAGCGCGCCGAGCGTGGTACCCACTACAACCACTACTACGACAAAATCGGGCCACCGGATTGTTTTTTCGTGCAGCAGCGTCTGGCGCTGCTCGGACTGGTAGCCGCGCGCTTCGAGCGCCGTTGCCAGTTCGGCGGCTCGGCGGAAGGTGGCCTGCATGAAGGGGACGAAGAGCATGGTCATGCTTTGCAGACGCTCGCGCAGCGTTCCCTGTGTCAGATCGGCCCCACGCGCCGTCTGCGCCTTGACCAGTTGCTCGGCTTCCTCAAGCAGGGTCGGTACGAAGCGCAGGGCGATCAGCGTCATGAGGGCGAAATCGTCGACGGGCAATTTCAGCCAGCGCAGGGGCGTCATGAGTAGCGTCATGCCCTCGATCAGGGCGATGGGCGAGGTGGTCATGGTGAGCAGCAGGGAGAAGGTGTAGAGGGTGAGGAAGGCGATGAAGAAGGCCATTGTGTACCAGACGCCATCGTAGGTCAGCACAATCGGGCCGATGGGTTGCAGGCCTCCGGCGGGCGCGTGGCGTGTCAGCCAGAGGAAGAGCAGCGCGATGATGGTCAGCAGCAGCACCAGTACGCGGCTGGAGCGGAACCAGATACGTCGTCGCAGCGCGCGCGCCCATGCTGCGCGTAGCAGCGAGAGCAAGAGGTAGGTCAGCGGGAGAATGCTGGCGATGAGGATGGTGAGTCGCAGCGTGCCATAGGGAACATGCCAGGGGCCATACATCGCCAGGATGGTTGTGCCGACGTTGCTGAAGAAGATGGCCGGGGGAATGCCGATCAGCGTGAGTAGCAGCAACAACCAGAGCCGTTGCCACAGCACACGCAAGGGAATACCGGACAGCACAATTGCCAGCAGGAGTAGCGCGACCACAACGACATATGGCGCGAAATGCCACTCGCGCCCGTTGGCAATGGCAACCACCACCGCCAGCCAGACCATGATGAGCAGCTTGGTGCGGGCCTGCAACCTATGGAAGAGGCTCTTGCCGGGATAGTACACGCCGAGCGAAATTTTGCTGAACATCCTGTTACACAATCCTATCTTTGAGTTTGAGCCTGAGCAGGGCGAATGCCTCATCCAGCGTCAGCGTCTCTGCGGGAATTGCCATACCCTGCTGGCGCAGCAGCGCGAGCAACTCGCTCAGTGGCGGAGCGGCCAGTCCCCATTTGCGCAACTGGTCACCGTGCGCGAAGATGTGACGCGGCGACCCCTGCATCACCAGCTGGCCCTGGTGCAGCACGCAGAGCCAGTCCGCCAGAGCCGCCACCTCGGCCATGTCGTGCGAGACCAGCACAATGGTCACGCCCTGTTCTTCCTTGATGCGCTGCAGGTAGTAGTAAAACTCCTCACGCGCGTCCGCGTCCAGCCCGCTGCTCGGCTCGTCGAGAATGAGGACTGAGGGGGACATGGCCATCACGCCTGCCAGCGCCACGCGCCTCATCTGGCCGCCGCTCAGCTCAAAAGGCGAGCGCGCCGCGAACTGCTCGTGGGGCAGGCCGACTGTATCGAGCGCGTGGAAGACGCGGCGGCGCACCTCACGCCGCTCTACCTTCTGACGACGCGGCGCGAAGGCGACATCGGCGAAGACAGTGCGCTCGAATAGCTGCATCTCTGGAAACTGGAACAACATGCCCACATGCCGTCGCAATGTCTGCAAATCCACGCCTGCCGCGCCGGTATCGAGGCCGTTAACGATCACGCGCCCGCTCGTTGGCCGTAGCAGGCCGTTAAAGTGCTGCACCAGCGTCGACTTGCCGGAGCCGGTGACGCCGATAATGGCCGTGCAGCTTCCGCGCTCGATCTCCAGCGAAATGTCGTTCAGCGCCACCTTTTGCTGCGGCCCCGGTGCGTAGATATGGGTCAGGTGCTGCGTAATGATGATTGGTTCTGTCAATGTGCCATCTCCCGTGCCAGTGCCTCCACCGTCAGCGCATCAGGCGCGAGCGGGAAACCGGCCTCACGTAACCGCGCCGCCAGCTCGATTGGTTCGGGAATGGCCAGCTTTAACCGGCGCAACCGCTCAAGGTCACTGAAAATATCGATCGGCGGCCCCTCCATCACAATCCGTCCCTGTTGCAGTATCACGATGCGCGCCGCCAGCGCCGCCTCCTCCAGCAGGTGCGTGATCTGGATGACGGTCAGCCCCAACTCGCGGTTCAGCCGGTGCAGCAGCGCCACAATTTCGCGGCGCGAGAGCGGGTCAAGCTGGGCGGTTGCCTCGTCGGCCAGGATGCATTGCGGGCGCAGGGCCAGCACCCCGGCAATCGCCAGTCGCTGCTTCTGGCCGCCCGAAAGCTGCTGCGGCGCGCGTTCGCGCAGATCGCTGATGCCCACCGCCTCCATCGCCTCCTCCACTCGCTCGCGAATCAACGCTGTCGGCAGCCCGCGCATCGTCAAGGCCCATGCCACATCGTCCTCCACAACGGTCGCAATAATCTGGTTATCAGGGTTCTGGAAGATCATGCCTACTTTGTCGCGAATAGCGCGCTGCATCGTCTGATCGCTCGTGTCCATGCCCGCCACCAGTACGCGCCCGCTCGTGGGTGTCAGCAGGGCGTTGCAGAGCCGCGCCAGCGTCGATTTCCCGCTACCGTTATGCCCCAGCACCACCAGGTACTCGCCCCGCCGCACGCTCAGGTTGATAGCCCGCAGCGCCTGCACCCGCTGCTCCTCGTGACCCTTGCGCTGTTGCCGTGTATACACATAGCTTACCTGCTGCATATCAATAAAAGGATTCGCATGTATGTCATCCATTGCCCGTTTATACCCTTCCAAGATAGAGACGAATCTGTGTCAGAATGTTGCGTGTGACCTGGTATCTCCCCAGCGGACTCTTTCCCACCAGCCCGACCAGCCTTCTCAGCAGCCTGCGTACCAGCTTTTGCAGTCGCCCGCCCGGAAATGGCCGTACCTCGTAGCCAAGCAGGCGCGCCAGCAGATTTGTGGCGTAATAGATAGCGATGACAACCGGGCAGAGACCTATCCAGAAGATGGCATAAAACGTTGCCAGCCAGTAGGTAAAAGCCAGGTTGGCGACCGCCTGCACCGTCGGTAAAACATGGTGTTGCCAGAAGGAGCCAAGACCGAAACTGATGCTGAGCTGGCCCACGATAGCAATAATATGTCCATAGGTGCGGTGCAACGAGAGAATGAGATTGGCGATGGGAAAACCAAAGATAACATAGGTGCCAAAGATCAGCACAAATAAGGCTGCGGCCCCGCAGGTGATGCCCACGAACAGCAGGGGGAAGTGGTGCCAGAAACGCTTCATCGTCACGCCCAGAAACAGCCCGCCCATGCCTTCCAGCAGCATGACGGGCAGGAAATTGATGCCGCTGATGACCCCGACCAGGAACAGCGCCGTGCAAAAGCCCATAATGCCCGTGTACAGGCCGCGCCGCAGCACCAGAATGGCGAACACAACAAAGACCAGGAGACGAAATACTTCCCCTCCTACCGGCAGGTACAGCGTCAGCAACTGGAAAATGACCGCGATATCGGCCAGCAACGCCCCTTCCGCGATCTCAATTGCGCTCAGTCTACGGAACATTCATAATCCTTTTGCGCGAATTTGCCAGAGTCTAACACACCGGATTATACGCCTGCACGCACTCAGGTGCAATCGGGTAGACACGTGTGCGCTTGCCTGTCTGTATGCTCAGCGTTTCGCTCGCTCTATCACTGCCTGCCGCCCTTGTCTGCGTTCGAGGTCGAGGAAGTAGCGCAGGCCCTCGCCGTAGAGATCGTCGCGTTTTGTCAGCCGGTCGGCCTCCGCGCGCTCTCCCAGCGCCTGTAAAACGCTGTAGGCGACCCATTCGGCAAAGCCCTCGACGATCCTCTCCGGCTGCTGGCGTGGAGCATGCACAGCCTGCCAGGCGTGGGCCAGTTCGTGCGCGGCCACAGCCTGAAAGCGCGTGCGCGGCAGGTAGTGTTCAATGTAGATATCTTGCTGATCGTTGTGGCGGTGGAAGAAGCCCTCGGTGTGCAACCCGCCACCGGGGGGACGATTGATGCCAGCCTCCTCAGCCTTCTCTTGCCGCACCCGTTCCAGACGAGCGCGCCACGTCAGCGTGAGCGCGGGCAAGACATCGATGGTCAGGCCCGGATGGTGCGCCAGCAGCGCCCGTACCTGCCGGTAGAGCGGCTCCGCCTCCTGCTCTGTCTTGATGGCTGTGCGCAGGCAGCGAGCGCAACGCACCGTCTCTCCATCGCCCTGCCTGATTACCTGACCCTGCTCGTTGATCGGCACATTACAGATGCCGCAGCGCGACCGCGTCTGCAAGCACGTCTCACAGTAGCTCTCAGGCAATTGCTCAAAGGTGCTGTAGCGACCCAGGATCGGGAGGTGGCAGCAAGCGCAGACGGGCATCTCTTTCAGGCAGTCGGCGCAGACGCCTTCCCCACGTACCGGCGTTAGCTGTCGTGAGGGGACGTGACAGCGCGCGCAGTGGGGGACCGTGCGCTCGCAGGCAGGGCAGACTTTCACTGCCCCCTTGTAGACCTGGTAGCCGCTCAATATGGGTTCGTGGCAGAGATCACAGGTGGGCGTTGTGCGCAAGCAATCGGGACAGAATTGCCCATCTCGTTTTCTCGTAAGCTGCCGGGATGGCAGACCGCAGCGTGCGCAATGCGGCGTCGTTTGCTCGCATTGCGCGCACACAATCAACCCGTTGCTATAGCGCAGATAGTGTCCGAAGATTGGACGGTGGCAGAGCTGGCAGGAGAGCGCGTCTGGTTTGAACATGGTATTGTAATAGCCCCTTACCCGCTCAGGAAAGCGACTTTTCCTGCGGCTCAGACGGGTGAACCGGGTGATCGGGCAGATTTTCGTCTATGGCCTCTTCCAGCTTCTCTTTGTCCTCCTCGAACTGCTCCGGGTGGGCGGCGCGCCACTCTGACCAGATGGCGATAAGCAGGGCCTGCAAGACGCCGGCGACGGGCGAGGCGAAGAGCGCGCCAACAATGCCGAACAGTTCGGCCCCGGCAATCAGGGCGATCAGCGAAACGGCGGGGTGCAGACCAATGGCCTGCCCGACAATACGCGGCCCGATTATATCTCCCTCAAGAATGTGAATGACAATGAAGGTTGCCAGCACCAGCAGCGCGATCAGCCAGCCCTGGCTGAGCGCGACCAGCACGCAGATGGCCCCGGAAGTCAGCGTCCCCAGCACGGGGATAAATTCCAGCACAAAGGCCAGCGCGCCCAGCAGCACGGCGTAGGGAACATGGAAAATCGTCATATCGATGCCGACCAGCACGCCGATCAGCGCGGAAAGGATGAGCTGGCCGCGAATATAGCCGCCCACGACGCGCTGCAGCGTGTTCAGGAAGAAGCGCATGCGCCCTTCCTGCGCCGTTGGCAAATTGTTGCGTAGCCAGTCCGTGACCCGTTTCCCATCAACCAGCAGGTAGATGCTCAGCACCGCGACGACGATAGTATCCAGAATAAAGTTGAAAATGCTGCTCAGTAGTGGCACAATGCTGCTCGTCAACCCCTCTGCCTGCGCGACGATCTGATTGCCTGCCGCCGCAATCTGCTGCTGCGTAATGCCGAAGTGCGTCAGCGTCTGGATCAGCGGGGATGCTTCCCCGTTTGCTCCGGGCTTGAGCAGTTGCTGCACATTCGTGATCAACGAGCCAATCTGCACGATGGCCGTATTGACCAGGAAATAGATAATCGTGACCAGCGCCGTGAGAACCACCAGGTAGACGATGAGAATGGCAAAGAAACGCGGCATGAATCGCGCCAGCAGCTTCACCGCAGGCAGCAGCGCGTAGGCCAGCAGCGCCGCAATAATGAAGATTAGCACGGAAGTGATCACATGCCCCAGCGCCCACAACGCGATCGCAGCCAGCGCAATCCAGGCCAGGATGGCAATGGGAATGTCCCGCCGCCGCGCCCACTTCGATTCGGTCACCGTATCTACCCGTAATTTGCTAAATGGTCGTGGATTGAGATTCATACCCTCTCCCTCTCCAGGCGGTTTTTATACCTGCCTCGCCTACCAGACGAGCTATAGCCCTGTTATTATAACCTATAACGTTGATACGAACAAACCGTATCATAAGTTCGCAAGGCGTTGAACGGCGCCAATCCCCAGAGCAAAACTCACCTTCGTCTTTTCAGGGAAAGACCACAAAAAAAGAGAGGTCACATTGACCTCTCTCCTGGCTGGGGTGCAGGGATTCGAACCCCAATTGGCCGATCCAGAGTCGGCAGTCCTACCGTTGAACGACACCCCATCATGCTATTCGTTTTTGTTTGCCGGGGATTTTCCTCTCCGCGCAATGTATATTACCGCAACTCTGGCAAGATGTCAAGCGGTTTTTGGGGCTTTTTCCAGATTTCCCTCTTCAGCGCAGGGTCTCCGCGTACCGCCAGCCCGCATCAAACGCGCGCAGGTTCGGCTCCGCGAAGCGGGGCATGCGTTCGCGAATCGCCTCTTCCAGCAAAGGACGCGGTAGCAGGTTGGTGTAGCCACAGAGCGCGCCGAGCATCAGCATATTGATGCGCGCGTCTCCTTCCTCTGCGCCGCTTTCCTCTGACAGAGGCAGCGTTTCGGGGATGAAGATGGCCTGCACGCCGTGCTGGCTCAATGCCTGCTCTACTTCCGCTCGCGTAGGATAGTGTATGCCCGCCACGCCCGCCGCGATGGGCAGGCGACGATAGGCGCTGACGAAGGCCAGCGCCCCCTGGTGCCGACGCGCCATCGGCAGGGCGCGCAGCACTTCGCTCATCTCCAGCGACACCAGGATGTCCGCTTCCCCCACCGGAATGGCCGGGCTGCTGGACGGGCCGAGGCGGATGTGGCACATGCCGGAGCCGCCCAGCCGCGCCAGGCTCACGCGCGAAAGCACCCGCACCTCCTCATCGGCCTTCTCCGCCGCCAGCGCCAGCATCTCCATCAACGTCAGCGTCCCCTGCCCGCCGATGCCCAGTAGCACGATATTCGTTGTCTTCGTCCGCTTCGTTGCCTGCATGCTCACCACTCGCTTCGTTAATCCTGCAACGTATAGCGCAACCGGGATGCGGCCATCACCTTACCCGCTTCCGCCGTTTCCTCTGCAAGCTGGATAGGCTTGATGGCTTCATAGGGACACGCCTGCACGCACAGGCCACAGGCCACGCAGGTGGCGTTATCGATGGAGATGCGCGGCTTCACATCATCCAGCGAGAGCAGCACGGATGGGCAGCCGACTTTCGAGTAACAGGGCGTATCCTCGCAGCCGCGACCGGCCAGGCATGCCTGCTGGTCAACCTGAATGGGACGCCCGCGAATCAGCTTGCCGGGGGTGGAGCAGGGAGCCTCGGCAATCACCACCGAGACGCCGGGATATTGCATCGCCTCCTGCAACACATCGATGATTTCACCCAGATGGTAGGGGTTGAGCTTGCGCACATACTCGACGCCGCAGCCGCGCACAATCATCTCAATATCGGCGCGCAGGCTCGGCTCCCCGCTCGCGCGCCGACCCGATCCCGCGTCCGGCTGCATGCCCGTCATCGCGATTCTGCTGTTATCCAGAATGATGAGCGTCAGATGAATGCCCGCCTGCACGGCGTTGAGCAGCCCGGCGATACCGTTGTGAAAGAAGGTGCCGTCGCCCATCGCCGCCAGCACGGGCCGCTCGATGCCGGCGTACTTGAAACCCTGCGCGATACCGATGCTGGCCCCCATCGACACCTCCGTCCACCCGGCATCCTGCGGCGCATTCATGCCGATGATGGTGCAGCCAATATCGCCCGTCGTAATCACCTCGTCCTTCGTCAACCCAAGCTTTTCGATAGCTCGATTCAGCGCGTAATACGTCATCCTGTGCGGGCAGCCGGGGCAAAATTCCAGCGAGCGCGGCGGCGCCTCTATTGCAGGCGCGGCGGCGGCGGTCGCGAGCAATTGCGCCCCTACCGTATTTGAACCATTGTGAGTTGCCTGTTTCCCGTTGGTCGGCGCCAGCGATTGCATGCCGACGCCCGCCATCACCGGCACAGCCTGTTCATTCCGCCTCTGCTCCTGCCCGACCAGGTTTCTTATAGCCATATCAACCAGTTCGACGGAGTAATCGCCGACACGCGGCAGCAGGCCGTTGCGCTTGCCGGTGATGCGCGTGCGCAGGCCGTTTTCGGCGATCAGGGCCAGCACGCTGGTCTCGATGATCGGTTCGAGTTCTTCCAGCACCAGCGCCGTTTCCAGAGGGGCGAGGAAGTCGCGCAGGGCCGGTGCAGGAAGCGGGTGGACGCTGCCCAGTTTGAAGATGGCGACATCCGTGAAGAGTTCGGGCGAGCGCGCCTGTACCTCTTGCAGGTAGGCATAGCTAACGCCGGAGACGATGATGCCCCGGCTGAAAGGTGTTCCTACAGCCTCTGTAGGTGTAGAGGCGGCTGGCCTGCATGGGGCGGGCAAGACGAAGTTGATTGTCGCCTGTTCAAAGAGCTTTCCAGCCTCTTCCAGGCGGGCGAGCGCGTCGGCGTGCTGGTCGCGGCACCACTGCGGGACGGCCTTCGTGAATTTCGGCAGGTTGCGCTCGAAGCTGACCGGGGTGTCTATGTCGTCGCGTTCGATTTTCCCTACCTTCATGGCGGTAATGGCATTGGCGACGGCTGTGGTGGCCAGCAGGAAGACGGGCGCGCCTGTCTGCGCCGAGACGGAGAAGGCCAGCCGTGTCATGCTGTAGGCTTCCTCCGGGCTGGCGGGCATCAGCATGGGCAGGGAAGCCAGCAGCGCGTAGTGGCGCGAATCCTGCTCCACCATGCCATAATAGGTGCCGACATCATCGACGGCGTAGATGACCAGTGGCCCCCTGACACCACTGTGGGCGACGGAGAGCAGGGAATCGGCCATCACATTGATGCCGGACATCTTCATTGTCACCAGACTGCGTTTGCCTGCCCAGGCCGCACCGCTGGCTACTTCAAGCGCCACCTTCTCGTTGACGCTCCACTCTACAGTGATGCCGTATTGTTGCGCGATGGGAATGAGGGCGGTGATGGCTTTGGTGCTGGGGTTGCCGGGGTAGCCGGTAACGACATGAACGCCAACTTCCAGTGCAGCGCGTGCAACTGCTTCATCGCCGGTGAGAAAAAGCCGCTTTCCGGGCGTTGTCAGAACGTTCATCGAGCATACTTATCCTTTGGGTTTCGTATTGCCTCAACGCGGGCAACTATTGACTACTTTCAATCAGTGTATGCTTTTGGTTTGCGTTCTGTCAACAACAATGCCTGTCACAGAAGCATAACAGGTGCATCACAAAGCAATGCGATAGCATGGAATTTCACGGACGCCAGTTGAATAGTGCCTACGAACTGGATTTCAGTATCTGACGCAGGCGGAACAGCATGGGGTAGCAGAGAGCAATGATGACCACACCTTCAATAAGTAGCAGGAGATAACCGATGGCCCCGGTCGGCGCAAAAGCAGTCTGGAAACTGGTAATAGAGGTAAAGGCCAGAATGGGGATGAAAGCGCAGAGAATAGCAAAAAAGGCGACGAAGAGATAGGGGCTACGTATGCTCATCAGGATGAGAAAAGCCAGGCCCAGCATCGTAGCGGTCAGCCACATGGAGAGCAGGAAAATGGCATGGGTAAAGCGCAGAAACAGGTCATTACGCACTATGAGGGTAAAGATGAGGGCGATAATCACAATGACGAGCGGCGGCGCAGCCATAAGCAGGCGGGCAAACTTGCTCAAGCCACCGGTGGCAAGCGTCGAAGTAATATATTCCCTGTACTTGTTCAAAAAACGAACAACAACCTGGAGCAGGCCGAGGATCAGCAAACCATCAACCAGAAAAATCCCTGTAAGCATCGTTCGACCTTCTATTTTCTAGTAAGCCAGTGTGAGCCAGACGATGTGCGGGGAAGAAAGCCGCAAACATCCTTTCTCCCTACCACGCATTGTAGCAGCAATGCGTGGCGGGTGAAAGGGGCTTGCGCGCTGTTCTCCCCGTACAGGCTATTCTGCCAGCGCCTCCGCCGCCTGTTCTCCATTCGCAATAATGGAGCGGCGTTTGAAGCCGAACCAGTAGACGGCGCCGATGACAAAGAAGACGAGTAGCGAGAACTCGAAGATGGGGAAGCCGCCCAGCACGGGAATGTTGGCCCAGGCCGGGAAGGCCGTTCCCATAGACGGGTTGGTGTAGACGTTGCGCAGACCGCCGAACCACAGGAAGTTGATAATCATCAACCCGCCGTAGATCAGCGCCAGCACATTGACTACTATGCCCCAGCGACCCAGACTGAAAGGCGCTTTGACGCGCGGCCAGCCCTTGAGGCGAGCACTGAGCGAAGCGACATTATTCAGGAAGTATGACAGGTAGATCATCCCCGTCGCGCCGGTAACGATAACGCCGATGGCCGTGCTGACCAGGAACGGCAGCGCGGAAAGCACCGCGACGGCGATACCGGCCCACATCGGCGTGCGGAAGACCGGGTTCACGCTGCCCCAGATTTTCCCGAAAGGCAGGCGACCGTCGCGGCCCATCGAGAACATCAGACGAATCGTAGCCGACTGAATTGCCAGCGTGCAGACGCAGACGGCGACCAGCACGACGAAGAGGTAGACATTGCCCCAGAACGGGCCGAGCGCATCCTGAATAATCGTCGGCAGCGCCTGCAAGTAGTTCGATCCCTGCGCGATCCCTTCGATTTTCGCAGGGTTCTGAATCGAGAGCAGCGTGCCGCCCAGGAAGAGGAACCCGGCCAGGAAGGAGAGGCCCAGCGCCCACAGCACGCCGCGCGGCGCGTTGCGCTGCGGGTCCCTTGTCTCCTCGCCCAGTGTTCCGGCGGTGTCGAAACCGTAGATGACAAAGAGGGACATGAACATTGCTGCCAGGAAAGCCCCGAAGTAGCTGGTGCCAAAGCCAGGCGTCCAGGGCTGCGCCGCCGTCTGGATCGGGTTGACCGGCCCCTGGAACAGGAAGCCAAATGACTGGTTGTGATGGAAAATCAGCAGGATCAGCGCGAAGCCGATCATACCAATAATCTCTGCCGCCACGCCGATATTATTAATAATCGACAGCAGGCGCACGCCAGCCACGTTGATGATCGTGCCGATGACGATGGAGAGCAGGGCGATGAAGACCGCGTTGGGCATGCCCAGAATCGTTGCCGGAATACCGGGGAAGATGGCCAGCAGCGGGATGGGAATGGTATAGGCAACGGCAGTGATGGTCAGGATACCGGCAAAGAAATAAAACCAGCCGGTGAACCAGCCCAGCGAGTGGCTGGAGAGGCGCTTGCTCCACTGATAGATGGAGCCGGCAATAGGGAAGTGCGAGGCCAGTTCCGCGAAATTGAGCCCCACAATGAACTGCCCGATGGCCACAATCGGCCACGTCCAGAACAGTGCCGGGCCGCCGGCTGCCAGGCCGAGGTAGAAGAGTGAAAACGTGCCGGTCGAAACGGAGATGTAGGAGAAAGCTAC
>Ga0070740_10003614_pt1 | contig 16201 bp, 11 predicted proteins | sample Coa_R2_FD_67286 | JGI IMG/M metagenome (GOLD analysis project Ga0070740, IMG submission 67286) | Surface soil microbial communities from Centralia Pennsylvania, which are recovering from an underground coalmine fire - Coalmine... | ecosystem: Environmental > Terrestrial > Soil > Unclassified ... | reverse complement strand
GCTTCAATGGGGCCGCGATCGACTGATCGCGGAAATAGCTCCTGTCCTAACTATTCAGTTGTCAAAGACCTGCGCCATTGCTTGCGAGCACTCGTCGCGCCCTGCACGCTATGGCAATTCCCAGTCCTAGCCCCAGTCTCCAAGTCGTTCGTCATTAGTATAATATGCGCCGCGAGCGCCTCCGGCATTTCTCCGCGCACCCAGGCGCTCGCCGCCCATTTTATCTAGTTACGAATACCGGGTAACTGCTGATTTCCCCGTCGAGCAGCCGCGCCAGCAGGCGCGCTTGCATCTCGAGAAGGCGCCGGTAGCTTACCCGGTAGTCAAACAAAGGGTGCGTCACCATGGTATCCATTCGCAACTCGTAGGCGCGGAAAAATCCGCGCCGTCCGCGCGGCGTCAGCGATACGGCCGGGCCGGCAGCCACAAAATCGCCAGGATTCACCATACGCATGTTAATCGCGCTGAGAACTGCGGAATCGGCGATCAGCGGGCGGAACGGCTCCATCAAGTCGAGGGCTAGCGCCGGCCGCCCGAAACGCGGCTGATGATAAAACCCCAGCATCGGGTCGAAGCCGACCGCATAGCAAGCGATCGTGCAGTCCTTTACAAGCACGCTGTAGGCCAGGGAGAGCAGTGCATTCACAGCGTCTCGTGGCGGCCGCCGATTCCGCTGCGTGAAATCAAATTGGAACTGCGGCGGGAGATCCCCGCTCTCCTCGGCCTTGAGCATGCCCGAGAACTCGCCGAAATAGAGCCGCGCGGCGTTTCCTTCAATTCCCAACAATTCTTCCATATCGCGCGCCGTTTCCGCGCGTTCGGCCATGGCTTTCATCTGCTGCAAAGCCGGCGGGCTCGGTTCCACATGGTTCCTTTGCAGCATGGTCCGCTGGTTCCGGATCTTTCCCGCTACCAGTTGCCGGGCCAGGGACAGAGCAAACCACTCTTCATCGGACAGCCTGTACTGTGCCCTTCTCAGGAACACGTTCTTAACGTTCATTCCGGTGGTAATGCCGTAGAACCACCCTCCTTGGGAGAAGTAGCAGGTGGGCACCTCCGCCTCGCACAGGGTCTGAATGGCTTGCGTCGAAATCTGGATATTGCCCATAAGGTTGAGCTGAGAGATTTCACCGATTCGGATCTCTTGTTTGAGTTCGTCTTTCTCGCGCACCTGAAGCACCTCGCCCGATTTGCCCACGCGCAGACCCTGGGTATTCAAATAGGCCGGGCGAAGGTCATCACGGGGTGTGATCAGGCGGCGGACTTCTTTCTCCGGACCTTTGCGGGGCAGCTCCTCGAGCCCGTTTTCAAAAAATGCGAGCTGCACGGGGAGCCCGTCCCACGAAGGCAGCGAGAGCGCGTGGGTTTCGTCAGGCAGGCAGATTCCTACCAAAGAACACCCGGGGCACTTGGGCGAATCAACCAGAGGCGGTGGAATGCGTCCAGAAACCGCCAGCGCCCTCGCCTGCCCAATGGCCCGGATGGTCTCCTCCATCAGCGGTTCATCGAAGACCACGCGAACCCTCTGTTTGGTTTTCGCGTAATAGACGAGGCCCTCTTCGGTGCGGTAGCCATTTTCGCGCAGGATGAGGCCCTGCACGGCGAGCTGAGCACGGTCCGCCGGCCACAACTCGATGCCCTCTTTGGTCTCGCGCGGCTTGCCGTGTTTGTAGTCCACGGGAGTGACGACTCCATCGGCCACCTCCAGCAGATCCATGCGCGCAATGACGCGGTAACGGTCGCTGGAGAGGGTAACGGAGCGTGAGTGGATTCGCTCGCCTTCCAGCTCTTCCGGAGCCGGCAAGCCGGTGGGCTTTTCATCCACGCGGTGGTGCTGGAACTTCCCCTCGATGGTATCGGCGCTTTCCCGGAAGACGCCCTCGACCCACTCATAGAAGAACAGGCGCGGGCAGTAGACGAACTCGTTGAGCATGCGGGCGGGCAGGTACTCGGGAATCGGCGCTCGGGCCGTGGTATCGGGGTTAGGGATGGCGCTCATGGTCAGACTACGATACAAGGGCTGTCGACCTGTACGTAGGGCTTGCCGAGGGCAATAATGACGCGGTCGCCGCGGCCTTCGGCGGGGCCCAGATTGACGAAGAGCACCTGGTCCTGCTGGTGATGGATGATGGTGCTCAGCTCGGCGCGGCAGCGCGCAAGGTCCGACGGGGTAAGCTGGCATTCGAAGACGGAATACTGTAGGTGGTCGCCGTAGTTGCGCATGGTCTTGAATACCCTGCGGAGCCGCTTGTCGTCGCAAATGTCGTAGCAGACAAGGTACGAAGTGCGCATAAGGAATACACTATTGGGTGCGCGGCGCCGCGAAAACGCCGATGCCGTAGTGGCGACCTATACCAGCGAGAACAGGTCCGCCGACGGATTCCCGGAAATGGACTTCCACGTGGTATCGCGGCCATTGCGAAAGGTGCTTGGGAACACGAATCGCCAGGGCGCTTTCCGCGCCGGCCCAGAGCGGCGCGGGTTGAAAATACACCGCCTCTATTGATGCTGGCGGATGGCCGCCTTTTTCGAAAGCCTCGCGGATGAGCTTTTCGGTCTTGCTCAAAAGAAGCTTCCCGCGAGATGCATTGTGGCCGTGCAGAACGACTGGTGTCACCGACCGCCAGATCGGCGATGGGCCGTAATAGAAGGGCCAGACACGGCTGCCATCGTCTGGTTCGGAGAGCACGCACACTCTACGGCCGTTTTCATCCGTAAGCACGTGACCGGAAAGTTTCGTTTGCAATAAAGCGGTCAGTTCGCCCGTCGAATCCGGCGGCTCCGTTAAAAGCGCCCGTCGTATCCGGCCGTCGCTATGAGCATGGCCGATTGAGGGCAACGGGACGAAACTCATATGGCTTCCTCGGCTGACAGAATCTGCCGGATGGCCCAGCACCAAGCGGTTGATATCGCCAGTCCGGTAACCCTCCTGCTGCAACGCTTCTGCCGCAGCGTGCCGCAGCCAGGAGGCGACAACCATGGTGCGATGCCACATGGCTGCGTAGGGGCTGCTTTCGCCAAGTTTTTGCAGCAAAAATCCAGCCTGGGGCAAGGACGGCTTGTCTGCGCGGCGATAGGGCTGGACGCCATAGATAGTTGGCCGCACATCGGGGTTCACACCTGTTTTAGAATGACGGTGGCAGAACTGCGAATACGTGTCGAACACATTCTTCATAAAGCCCTCCACGGGAACCTCCAGACGTAGTGTGTTGTTCCGCGCTGTGGGAACGTAAAGGTTGCCGCCGAGACGAAGCCTGGCGTCTTCATCCAGGACCGCAGCCTCTGCAAAGGCCATGTCGATCCCCCACCCGAGCGTATGCAGGCACTTGGCCAGGGTGGCGATGCCTGCCGTATCGGGACCCTGACCTTCCAGTAACCGCCATAGGTAATGCACGCGGGGAGGTGATATGCTGCGAGGCTGCACCGTTTTCAGCGTTCTAAACGTCCCTGGCCTCTTCTGGCTGCGCGCGGCGGCGTCAGAATCGTTGTTCAGGACCGACAGGCGGTATGGCGACCAATACGAAGCCTGGGGAGCAATGATTTCCGGAGGCGGCTGAATTTCCAACCACCGGAGAACGGATTCAGCTTGGGACCAATACTGGCGGTAGCCGCCCGTCATGACCCCAGCTATTAAGGCCTTGATTAATCGCGCGGGTGAGGGAGGCCATTCCTTTCCGTGATACCTGCCCGTCAGGAAGTGGGTTGAGATGCAAAGATACTGTGGCATGTTACCCACCCGACTTGCCTTTCTTGGTTTTCTCGTCAAGCTTCTCTTTCGCAATCTTGGGATCGAAAACGCCCTCTCGGCTCTTACCGACTCCGAAGGCCCCCGCCGCGGCAGCAGCGAACGCGCGCACCTCCGCTTCAGAAACATCGAACGGTTCGCGCCGGCCATCTCGCGAGATCGTAAATTGGTCAGCCGGCTTTGTGGGAGAAATGACCAAAAGACATCCTTGGCGGAGGTATAGTTCGACAGGCGCGGTGAACACGATCAGGCAGAGGCCGAGGATATAACGTTGCAATTTCCGGGTTCGGCCGGCTTCTCCCGCCAGGAGCGCCCGTGCGGCCACTAAGTTCAGAAGCGCCTCACGGATGACACCGCCCCGAGCCACGATGCCCCCGTGGGTGCGCCCTGAAGGGCTGTCCAAAAGACCTTGCTCCGAAAGCGCCTTCTTTTTCTTTTCTGGCTCGAGGCCAAGCTCTTCTAACTCATCCTTTTCCAACGCAGCAAAATACTGAGCGCTCCGCGTGAGGCGCTCGGCCCCATAGGCGCGCACTGTAGACTCGACCAGGCGCGGGACCTTTGCCCCGGTCTCGCGAGAGTCCCAAGCGCCGAAAACAAGGGACGTCGGGGCAAGCTTGGCGAGCGGCTCGGCGTTACCCTCATCCCGATAAGCGAGAAAGGCCCTGTCGAACTCTGGACGGAGATTCGAGAACCGAATCACGGCGTCCGCAGCACGGTGGCCAGCTTTGAGAATGCTGACCTCGCGCGAGTTGACGCGTACTGTCACATCGGGGATTAACTCTTTGTATTCGGTTCGAAGGAAGATCGGCTCCAAGCGGTTGGCTTGGGAACCAACGGAGTCGATCAAACAGACCCCTCCGCTCGACAGGGAATCGATGACATAGCCTGGCACCTCATTGCTTCCCTCGGGCGGCGCGAATGTCGCCGGGAAAATTACTGCGCCATCTCCCGCCGCAGGCTCGAGGTATTGCCGTATTAACACCGCGACCGGTCCAGAATCCGACAGCCAATGATCAAAGCGATCCGTCATGGGACGAGTCCTCCTTCGTGGCAAGAGTGAAACACTTTTGCTGCCCGCGCCTCTCAATTTCAAAGCGGTAGGCTGCAACTGGAAGTCCCGGCCAGGGACGACAAGACGCCGTGCGGGCGACTACACGCGGCAGGGGTGTGAGCCAAAGATGATAGCGGAAGCCTTCTCGGCGAGAACCGCAGGGCCGGAAGCCCTGCAAGCCGGCTGCGGCAAGAAGTTCGACAGCCGGATAGGTCGCTGACTCCTTGGTCCGCTGCTCGTTCGGGGAATAACCGAGATCGAGTGCGAGCCAAGCTGAACGGGGGTCCAGGTTGAAACGAACCGTGGTCATCGCAAGTGCTCCGAATAATCTAGTTGCGTCGGCGGGGAGCAGTTTTCGCAGTTCAGTGACTAGGTTGAGGGATGTCTGCTTGCCAGCCCAGCCTTTGAGCTCGCTTGTCTCCTGGCGGAATTCATCGAGCCACCAGTCCAGCTCAAGGTCGCCCCAATGGATCGCTTCAGCCTTGTCAGGCCCGTTCAGCTTTCGCACTTCTGCGGACTTTAGATAAGAAATGAGTTTCGTCAAATCCAGTTCTACCTGACTCGTGACATAAAATTCCGCCCGTCGCGGAAGGCGCTCGTCCAACGCGAAATGCGACAGTACACGGGCCCCCTCCCGGTCGAACAGTTCTATCAGTCCACAACAAGCGTAAAACTGCCCAGGATTGCAAGGGTCTAGGAAAATGCGAAGATCAGGCATAATCTGGTTGTTCGAAGGTTTCGGCCGAGACCATGGCGTCGGCAGCCTTAAACATCGCTTCCAGGTAGGCTAGTCCCCAGTATCCATATACTTCCTGGAGTCGTGCGAAGCGGCGCGCGCACTCCAATGCCGCAGTCTGGCTGGCACGGAGATTTCTGCGGTCCAAAGCGCGGTCGGGGAAATGGGGCCGACCCCATCCATGATGTGCGGCGACCAAGTGCAAGGCAAGATCGCGCAGAGCTAGCGGAACATCCAGAGTGGCCTCGCCGCTTGTAAGAGAAGCAAGCTCGTGGCGGAAGCCCGCCAATTGCGCGGGAGAGCCCGGACGAGCCGTTTTGGCCAAAGGCCGCGCCGGATCGCCGCCCATGGCACTCTGCCAGATCGGTGCGGCTTTGCCAAGATCATGAAGGCGGCCAGCCCATTCGAAGGTTTGTGCCAAATCAGAAGGAAGCTGGAGTTTTTCGGCCAGGCATCGAGCCATGTCGGCGACAGCCTGGAGATGGTCATCCAGGAGCACTTCGGCTTGCGTCTGCTTTTGAGGTCTGGGCTGCCGAAAGTAGAGCAGCGTCGCCGGCGGTATTTCGCCCTCTTCCGGGTTGGCGATCTGGACCTGCCAGGATAAATCCAGTCCGAGGCTCCTCGCGAGAAGCGCAACCGAGCCCTGATCTAAGCTGCCCAGCCAAATGGGTTTTGGCTTCGCTGCCCTTGGAGAAATGCCAAGCGGCCGGATGAGCCATCCCTCCCCATCGAATTGCGCGATAAAACGGGCGCGCCTCGCGCCGGCGGGGCGGTCTGCCACATCATAATCGGGCGTTGGCTCTGCGGGCGCATGTGGTTGAAACATCCCGTCCTCTATGGATCCGCAGCCGGTTGGCAACAGAATGAGGGAGTACCGTAGCCGTGCTGGGTCTGCAACCAAAGCGTGAATAGGAAATGATCCAATCGCGCCATCGGGGTGCAATAAGAGGACGCGTGTTTCCGCCGGGAGAAACTGGAGTTTTTTCCAAACGCGGCTTGTGGGTTCGCGGAGGCGTTCATGAGCAAGCACGCGGTGCCGCCGCAGGGCTTCCCGGCGGTCCATAGAACTCACATCCCGAGAGGCCAGCCAAAAAACATCATCTCGCCAGGCAATTTCTGTTTCCGGCAAGTCCTGCTGTTTTCCGTGCAGCCAAGCCTCCACCGGCGGCCGCGCTGGATGGGGGCATAGCGAGGTTTGACTCCAGGCGTCCAATACCCGGTCTGAAAACTGTGCCGTGGGCGGTTCCTCGGAGCAAGCCTTAGAGGGCGGCGGATTCTCAAACAGTGAGCGCAGCGAAATGTCTCGTCCTGAATCCAGCGCCGGGAGGCTAGTTAGGTATTCTAGCGTTGCTAGCAATCTTGCCTCTTTCTGGCCGTCGGGCTCGTGGTAGACCAGACGGGCCTGCCCGCATGTTTCACCGAAGCGATTCAGGCGGCCAAAGCGTTGGATTAAGTGATCGGCGGTATCAAGGTCAGTAATCAACAAATCAGACGAGATGTTGGCGCCCACCTCGGCCGCCGACGTCGCCACCAACCAACACGGTTCTGGCGGCGATTGGTTAGACGCAAAAAGGCGGAAGATGGGATCTTCAACGATACGATCGCGCTCCCAGCCTCGCATTGTCCCGGTTATAAGGCGAATCCGATCGGAGCCGGTTCCTTTGCGAATAGCGCGGGCCAGGGAAGCAGCATTTTCAGGCTCCCGTACAAATATTAGGATTCGTCCCTGCCTCTGGTCCACGCCCGCCGCAATTTTAAGAATCTCATGAGCTATGGGTTCTCGTTTCTCAACAAAACAAAACTGGAGGAGTTTTTCAGCAGTGTAGATCCGCCGAAAATGTGGGCTGCCCGTGAGGTCGGAGGTAAGTGAATCCGGCCAGCGCGGGCCGCTTTCCCGCGGGGTGGCCGAGAGACGTATCGTTAGGAATGGTTTGAGACCCTGAGAGCGCTGAACGGTTGAAATCTTGAACAGCAGCTTGGCAAACGCAGGCGTAAGATGAGCCTCATCATTTACGAGGAGGACATCTTGTCCCAGGAGCCCCGCGTGCTGGGGGCGCTGCCAAGGGCCGTCACCGTAACCCGAGAAAAGCATCCGGCTGCCTATCATGTCCACCGTGCCGACGACAATGGCCGGCCGGGAAGGATCGAGGCTCCAGGCCCGGTTATGGGCGCGCTCGCCGCGAAGTGCGCTCACCGCCAGGACGTTATCCTTTTTACCGGCAACCGAAAGCCGCTCGAGTGCCCCCTCGATTTCCGGTGCGTCCTTTATTCGCTTCGCGAGAAGCTGCGCCTCTTCCGTAGCCTGATCCACGACGACGCGGCGGTCCACAACCCAGACCAGTCGCCTCGGGACCGCTTGCTTCCGTGGCCGATGCAGTAGCTCCCACGAAAGCGCCAGCAGCCAGACGTGCATCACAGCGGTTTTTCCGAGTCCGGTCGGCAGGCATAATTCGTCGGGATTCCGGCCCTCCAGTAATTCGCAGAACAGGACAGTTTGCCAAGGATATGGGTCAAAACCCGACAACTGCACAAAGAAATGTTCAAACCATTCGGATGGCTGTAGCTCCTCGCCGTCGCTTTTCATGACACGAAATCAGCCGCCCTAACGCTAATGGCAGAGCAAATCTTAATCGATTTTCCAAATAATTTCTACGATTTTCTCTAAGGCGTCTGTCGAAATTTTATCCAGAAGTAAGACCTAGGTCCCGATCGTCCGCCCGCAACTCTGGGCTGCGGGCCGTCACGGAGGGTGTGACAGCGGAAAAAACTTGCCCGCGTTCGTCGATCGGCGAACCCGAGCCGTCCGCCAGGAGGAATTCGTTGCTGGACACCTTGACTCTCAACGCCGTCCGAGCAGGCGCCAGATACGAATATTCGTATACGGCGCCGCCTTGATTAGTCAACGGTATTGGCCGCTCGATGCCCGATGCGTCCGCTAAAATCACCGCGAGCACCGACCAAGCCTCTTCGGGTCCCGGTTGGCCGCGTAACCGGCCGAATCGTCCATCTACCGCGACGGGAATGCCCAGCCGCAGCCGGATCTCCTGAGCCGGGCCGCCGGCTGAGGCAGTGATTGGCACTCCTCAGTCCCACGCGCAAGATGACCGGCGGCGCCGGCTGCGATCCGCCGCAATTGCTCCCGCGGCCACTGTCGCGTCCGGCCTTATAAAATGCAGCCGCTCGAAGAAATCCCCAACCAGCAAAACGCCCGCCGCCAAGACTCAAGATATACGCTGCCGGCGGGTCAGGATTTTCCCTTTCGGAGCCCCGTTGGCGCCAGTTCTTTAATGCGGTCGCGGAGATACGAGCTTTGCTGTTCGTCGTGGGCACGGGCGAGCAAGCCCTTCGCGTCTAGCAAGTGTTCCGCCATCCGTTTTCGCGCCCCCGCCGGGTCCCGCTGGCGAATGGCCGCATAGATTCGCTGGTGCAAATGCAGCGTGTGCTCGACCGGCACAAGATGCGAGGTGAGCTCAATCAAGCGGTGCAGCGATTGATGGATCACCGTAAACATCGTCGTGCAGACACGATTTCCCGCTGCTTGAAAAATGGCTTGATGAAATTGAAGGTCGTGCTGGCTCAGCCGGTTGTGGTCCTTTGCACTCCCCTTCATCGCGGCCATCTCGCGCCGCAGAGCAGCCAGGTCGTCCATAGTCGCCCGGGCGGCCGCGCGCGCCGCAAGCTCCGGCTCCACAATGATGCGCGCCTCCATCAGTTCGTGGAAGGAGATGCCATTCAGCAGAATCAGAAACTCCATCGGCTCGCCCAGCAGAGACGCCGCGGCCTTGTTTACATACGTGCCGTCTCCGACACGCTGGGAAATAACTCCCATGATCTCGAGTACCTTCAGCGCTTGCCGCAAGGAGGACCGGCTGACCTGAAATTTCTGCGCCAACTCTCTTTCGGCAGGCAGGCGGCCGCCGGGAGCAACCGCCCCTTCGGAGATGAGGCGCTTGAAAGTGGCCAGCAGGCGCACAGTAACATCCTCTTTGCCGGCGAAACACAAAGGCGCACCTGGCATGAGACGCTTCAACGCTTACCTTCTGGGATCGGGGGCAGGACCCCGGCGATTTCTCCTCTGAGCGTCTGTGACCCGGCAGGAGCTTTCTCAGACTGCCCAGCCATCGAGATGAACGGCGCAGCGCCTGCGCACACGGAATAAAACGAAATCTCGGCTCGGCCGCCGGAGGTCGTTGTCATTGTCTCAGTTCGTCCATTGCGCCGGCGAAGCGACCTCGAACCGGCCCTTTGCCCGGATATCCTCGGAGGAGCTTCCGACCAAGACGTCGAAGGCGCCCGGTTCAACTACGAAGGCCTTTCGGCTTTCGTCGTAGAAGGCCAGCTTTTCGGCTGGCAGCAGGAAAGAGACGGTTTTCTTTTCTCCAGGCTTCAGGCTGATCCGCTCGAAGCCCCGCAGCTCTTTCTTCGGCCTTTTGAGGGTCGCCTGCAAGTCGTGCACATAAAGTTGCACGACTTCGTCGCCGGCGCGCCGGCCGACGTTCTGTACATCCACGCGGACTGTGACCGCGCCGTTGCCGGGAATCCGTTGGGAGGAAATATGGAGGTTTGTATAGTTGAAGGTCGTATAGCTGAGCCCGTGACCGAACGGATACGCCGGTTTGCCGTCAAAGTACATATAAGTGAACCCTTTGGTGATGTCGTACTCGTCCATGGGCGGCAAATCCGCTACTGATTGATACACCGTATAAGGCAGCTTGCCGCCGGGATTATAGTCGCCGAACAAAACCTCAGCCACCGCGTTGCCGCCTTCCTCCCCCGCCATGAACATTTCGACCACCGCCGGAACGTTGAGCGCCCGGCCTTGGATTCCGGGCCCGGAGCTGGCGAGCGAAACCGGGCCGCCATTCACGAGCACCACCACGGTCTTCGGATTGGCTTCGTAAACTCTCCTTACGAGCTGTTGTTGGATCAGAGGCAGGTTGATGTACATCCTGTCGCGGCCCTCCCCCTCCAATAGCTGATTCGTACCCACATACACTATCGCTACGTCCGCCTTCTTCGCAGTGGAAACGGCCTCCGCGAAGCTGGCTTCTTCGTTGTCGGACTCCAGAAATCCGCTGCCGCGCGCGTAAAGCACCTCCGTGCCCGGCGCGACTTTATTCTTTATGCCATCAAGCGGCTTGACGAACTTGGACGCCAAGCCGGTGTAGCCGATTCCGGTCATGGCGAAGTTAGCGTGCGGGCCGATGACGGCGATGCTCCTGATTTTGCTCCGGTCAAGCGGAAGGAAGCCGTTCTTATTGGTCAAGAGCACGATCGATTCCCGGGCGGTCCGGAGCGCGAGATCCCGATGCTGTGGGGAATCGATCACCGAGGGAGGAATCTTGCTGTAGGGCACCATTTCCGGAGGGTCCAACTCACCCAGCCGGAACCTCACTTTCAGAACCCGGCGGAGCGATTGATCAATGTCCTTTTCGGTCAAGAAGCCTTTCTCGACGGCTTTCGGAAGCGCAACTGCATAGGCGCCGTTGTCGAGGTCGCTCCCCGCGAGAATCGTCTTAGCCGCCGCTTCCTCAATCGTTGCATACCGCTTGTGCGCTCTGACCAGGAGCTGCACGGCTCCGCTGTCGGGGACGACAAAACCCTCGAACTTCCACATCCCGCGCAGGATGTCGGTGAGTAGCAGCCTGTTTTCCGCGTTGGGAACGCCATTGATGGCGTTGTACGACGACATGATCGACTGCGCCCGGCCCTCCACAATCCCCGCTTTAAAGTGCGGCAGATAGTATTCCATCAGCATCCGTTCGCCGACCTTCGCCGAAAGGCTCTGGCGGTCCTTCTCCTGGTTGTTCACGGCGTAATGTTTGAGCGTAGCAGCCAGTTTCAGGTATCTGGTGTCGTCGCCTTGTGTGCCTTTTACATAGGCAACCGTCATGCACGAGGTGAGATAAGGATCCTCGCCGAAAGCTTCATGGATCCGGCCCCAGCGTGGGTCGCGGCTGATGTTGATCACCGGCGAGCGGTAGACCAGGCCGTTATGCCGCAGGCGCTCTCCGCTCGGCGTAACGGTCACTAGTTGGCCCTGCTGGCCCGGCTCCATTTTTCCGGGTACGGTGGGCCACAGGTTGTAGATGGCCCGGCCTTCGTCGGCGATCGCGGCGGCGACGTCGTGGATCAGCGCCGGATCCCATGTGGCGGCCATCCCGATGTTCACCGGGAACATGGTCGTAGGCTTCGTCCAAACGATGCCGTGCAAGCTCTGATTCCAGCCGTTCATCACTGGGATCTTTAGCCGGTCAATCGCGGGCGCCGTCGTGCTGAGCAGCGAGGCCTTCTCCTCGAGCGTCAAGCGCGGAATTAGATCGTCCACCCGCTTTTCGATAGGCTGCGAAGGATCAAGGTAAATGGGTTGCTGGCTCGCAAGAGGCAGCGCAGCCGTCGAAGCCAGCAGGCAAACGTAAGCAAGAAGCTTCATCGCAAACCCTCTTTCCAGAAATGGCGAAGCGCCGCGGCGTGTCGTGTTCTCCAGTCTGATCCAGCTTTGCCCTGCCTTGCTTATCGGCGCCGCTCCAAGCTCGGCCCTTTAAAACGTGTATTTCAAAGCAAACTGTATCTGCCGCGGGTCATTGGAAGTACTGATGACTTTCGCCCCCGAGGCGACGTCTACCGGCGCGCTTCCGCCCGCCGCCGTGGAGCTGTTGGGCGGGCTGAAATAAGCGGCGTTGGGAAGATTGAAGACCTCGGCGCGGAATTGCAGCCTGGAGTTTTCGGTCACCGCAAATTGCTTGAAGAAGGAAACGTTGACGGTTCCGCTATAATCGCCCCGCAGAATGTCCCCGCCGGAATTGCCGTAAGTAAATGAGGCCGGCACGGCAAAAGCGCTTCTGTCAAAATATTGAGCGAGGGTCGGGTTGTCCAGCTTTCCCGATCCGAGACGATTCGGCCGCTGGCTTCCGATCCCCGTATTCGCTACGTCGCGCGAAATGGTCGGCGTATAGGGCAATCCGCTTCGAAAGTTAATAATGCTTTGCAATTGCCAGCCGCCCAAGAGCCAGCTGCTCAGCCCGCCGCTGCCGAGAAACCGCTTCCCTTTACCAAATGGCAATTCATAGCCGAAACTCCCGGCAAAAATGTGCGGCACGTCAAAATTCGAAATCGCCCTTTCCCAGGCGTAGTTCCCGCCTACCGCGGGAGTGTTCGCGCTGGTGATACTCTTGGAAAACGTGTAGGAAGCCAGGAACCAGGCGCCGGCGGAGAGTCGTCTTTCGAGCTTGGCTTGCAGAGAGTGGTATGTGCTCGAGACATCTTGCGAGCTATAGCTCATGTTGCCGAAGCGCGGATAGGGCCGGCGGTTTTGAATCGATCCTGCGCCTGCCAGAGGAAAATTGATCGCATCGGTGCCGCTTAAGAAGGATCCTTTGTTTCCCACGTAATCCACTTCCAGAAGCAGTTTCTTCCGGAGTTGGCGCTGGACGCCGAAATTCCAGTGCTGGTCATAGCCCATCCGCATCCGTGTGGGGCTGGGCGTCCAACTGGCCGCGGTCACTGCGGAACCGAATGGCGCGCCGAGAAAGAAATTCGCCGTCGTACGTGTGGGAGTCACGTCGCGGTCGGCGTTGACGGTTTCCGACAGGCTGAAGGGAAGAAAATTGAAGTTCAGCCGCCCGCTGGTTCCTTCTGATTCGTAGAAAATTCCATAGCCGCCCCGGAAAACCGTATCTTCCCCGAAGGGGCGCCAGGCCAGGCCGAATCGGGGCGCAAACTGGTGCGTATCCGGATAGGTGATGCTGTAAGGCAGCCCGGCCTGGCTGCTGGTCTGGATCAGGTCCTTATAAAGGGCATACCCGACAGCCGCCGCAGGCTGGGCGCCCAAATCGATCTGATCTGTATTGCTGGCGACGATAATGGATTTGGCCTGCGTCGGATCAAATGTGGCGACTTGGCCCCGATAGCCGTTCAACCACGGCGTGTATTCGTAGCGCAGCCCGAGGTTCCAGGTCAACTTGTCGCCGACCTTCAAATCATCCTGAACAAAAAAGTGCCAGTACGTTCCATACCCGCCCCACCACGTCGCCGGATTCGACCGGCCCACAGAAGCCGGGTAGCCCAGCATCCAGTCGGCAAACGCATCGCCTGTGCTGGCGGCAGCGGCCGGGTTTTCGGTCATGATGCCCGTATAGCTGAAGCTTCCATTGTGGGTGCGCGAATCGGTGAAAAGCGGCTCAAAGTAATGGATGCGTGTTCCCAGTTTGATAATATGCCTTCCCCTGATCCACGTCAGGTTATCAGTGAATTCATAGACCCACCGGTCCTGCCACTTTGGGCGCCCGTCGCCGGCGTTTCCCGAAAAACCCGTATAGCCCGAGAAGCTGAAAGCGGGCAGGCTGGAAATCGAGGCGTCCTGAACCCCTTCAAGCCCCGTAATTCCCGCCTCTTTGTCGAACTGCGCTCCCAGCCCCTGGAAGTAGGCGTTCGACCGATATTCCCCATACATATAGCTGAACCGGGCCTCGTGAATCATATTCGCCCGCAGATTGCTCGTTAAAGCGGCCGCGACGTTTCGCGCCGGACCCTCCAGATGGGTGTACCCCAGAGCCGGAAATGCGGCCGGGTCGTCCTCCTGATTGTGGTGGATGCTTAAACGGATGAAAAGCTTGTTGCTCGCGTTGACCTCACGGTCGAGGCGCAGCGTCACCTGATTTTGGTCGAACGCGCTGGAGGGTACGAAGACGGCGGTGCCTGTGGACGTATTCGGCAGCGGAATGTATTTGTTAAAGTACAACGCCTGGGGAGAGAGCCGCGCTGGAGGAATCTTATTATTAGCAAATTGGGCGCGCACGTTCCCGTTGCCGGCGGGATTCGGCCCGGTGGTCAGAGGGTCATAGATCTTGTTCAAACCGCTGGCGCTGAAATCCCCGTTCCGCTCCGCCTCGCTGGGCACTGTGCTGTTGAAAACCTGTCCGATCCGCTGCCTCTGCCCTTCATAGCTGATGAAGAAAAAGGTTTTATCCTTCCCGTTATAAACCTTCGGGATCAAAACCGGTCCTCCGAAGGTGCCCCCGAACTGGTTGCGCTTTAAAATTCCCCGGGCTGGCGAAAAAAAGTTGCGGGCGTCGAGCTTGTCGTTGCGCAGGAATTCGAACAGATCTCCGTGGAAACTATTCGAGCCCGACTTGGTCGTAGCATTGAACGATCCCCCGGCGCGCGCGAACTCGGCCGAATACGCATTCTGCTGGACGTTGAACTCCTGGAGCGCGTCAATCGAGGTCTGAATCCAAGTGCCGCCCTGGTGCTGTTCGGTTACGTCCACCCCGTCCAGCAGAAACGTGGTCTGTGAGCCCCGCACTCCACTGATCACGTTGCCGTTGACCAGCTCCGGACGGACCTGCTGCACGTTGCCTGTAGGCGGCAGCAGGGCGTCTCCGGGGGCAAGGCGCGCCAGCTCGCTGAAACTCCGGCCGTTGAGCGGCAGGTCCACAATTTGGGTATTGGTGATCACCTGGCCCAATGTGCCGGACTCGGTGCTCAGCAGCGGCGTCTCGGCGCTTACCTGCACTTCTGTGCTGGTGGCCCCGAGCCGCAGCTCCAGATCCACGCGGATCGCCTGGCCCACAACCAGCTCGATCCCGGTCTGGACCGTAGTCTGGAATCCAGGGGCCGCTGCCGTAATCTTGTAGCTCCCCGGATTCAGCGGCGTGACTACGTAATCGCCGGTGGCGTTCGTGGCTACCCGCTTGGATATGTTGGTGGCAACGTCGGTAACCGTGACACTTGCATTGGGAACGGCGGCGCGCTGGGGATCGTACACGGCGCCCACGATCCGCCCCGCTTGCACTTGCGCGAAGGCCGCAACGCTGCCGCCCCACCAAACCATCATTGCAGCCAGGCCCAACAGCAGGTCCCCGTTTCTCCATGCGTTGGTTCGCATCGTCCGGATCCTCCCTCAGCCGCCCGCGTCTTAAGCGCCCCTCGCACAGGCGGCGCGCTTTGGCTGAAGATGGTATAGCCAATGTCCCGCAGTGTCAAGAAAAAAGCTCCGCGATTTCGTTGGCCGCGTTCACGGCGGTCTCGACTGACACCAGTCGCCCCAGGCCCCCTGCCGATTTCCCCCTCCTGCCGCTCTAGCCGGCGCGAAAATAATTGGTTCGACCAAACCGCGCCTCTGTTCGGCGTTTTTCGCACTCGCCTTTCTCGCCGGGCGGGTGTGCGCCCCGGAAAGCGCACTTCGGCGGTTGGACAACCAGGGCGCGGAAGCTTGGATGGCCTTCCACAGCGCGACCGGCAGCGACTCGGCTCGGACGGAGGTTAGCTGGCGCCGAGTCCGCAGCCGCGCGCCGCGCCGCTGGATGTCCCGCGTATAGAAGGCCACGAGTATGTATTCGCAATTTAGGAGGTCAGACTGTGGATTCTGACACAGGAACCGCTGAACTGGAGGCATGGCGTGGGCTTCCTCGCCGCCGGGAAATCCGCTGGCGCGGGCGGCCAAACAGGACCGATCCCTCACTGCTGCTGGATTTCTGAATTTTTTCACCTGCCCTGCGTAGCCGAAGCGCTACTGGGCGAAATAATCTTTGACCCGCTCGAAAATTCCTTTTTCGGCAGGCTGATTTTCGGCAGGCAGCAAGTCGAGCAGTTGCTCGAAGAGCTTCTTTTGCTCGCGGGTCAGCTTCGTCGGGATGACGACGTTGATGTGCAAAACCAGATCCCCTCG
>Ga0070740_10003613_pt1 | contig 16207 bp, 15 predicted proteins | sample Coa_R2_FD_67286 | JGI IMG/M metagenome (GOLD analysis project Ga0070740, IMG submission 67286) | Surface soil microbial communities from Centralia Pennsylvania, which are recovering from an underground coalmine fire - Coalmine... | ecosystem: Environmental > Terrestrial > Soil > Unclassified ... | reverse complement strand
GTGCTGCCTGCGCGAGTAGAACCATAGGCTGATCCATTGCCATTCGAATTTGATTTGCTACCAGATGCATTACTTTTATTTTTAAGCTTTTTGAGCGCATCTAATCCAAGTGCTTCTCCAGCAGCAGCTTTAGCTACATTATTATTTTTCTCTTCATCATCAGGTTTTTTAGGTTGATTGTCCCCTTCTTGTTGCGGCGTCACCTTATCAGATGAATCAGGTTTCTCTTGGGACCCTTGTTTCTCTAAATTAAATTGCACAGGACCCTCCACGAATATTTTTATGCGGTCCCGCCTTTTATCTGATTGTTCAATTCTTTCTTCTTCACGCCTTCTTCCTTCTTCATGAGGTGTATGCGCTTGTTTTTCTAACAAATCTATTAATTGCCTTGGATCGATTATTGGCGAATAGACTGTTTGAGGTCGAACATAATAAGGAATACCATTAGGCGTTTTCTTAGATTTTACAGGAACCGTCGGTTGTTTCGGTGTATCTGGTTTTCGTGGTGCCACAGGAACGTTAGGTTTTGGGGGCAGATCATTTGGTTTAATTTTAGACGGCTCTGGTGATGGTTTTGTTGGAACAGCTGGACGAGCTGGAAGATCTGGATATTGATTTTCAAAAACTTGATATGGTTTATTAGGATCACCAAAACCTATTACCTTCGGTTCTGAATACGAATGCGCCTCTATTCCATAAGTTTCTTTAAATGATGTAAAAGCAGATTTCCATTCATCTACCGCGGCAGGATCTCCAGTTCTTTTAGCTTTTTCAAACAAACGTAAAACGTCCTTGCGTTGTTCACTTAATTGTATTCCTGCCCTTTTTTTAAATGAGCCAGTAGTTGCAGGACTTCCTGGCTTGATTCTGTCTACTTGTGAAAGATCTCCTGCACTTTTTTGTATTCCATCGGCTTTAATACCAACATCTCTACTGAAATCTTTAGCCTTAGGTGCTGTATCAAGTTTGGCATTTGATTGGGATTGGCCAGTTGATAAAGTAGCATCAGTTGTTTTGTGATTGGTAGTTAGTGCTTTCTCAGCTGCCGCTTTTAACACCTTTGTATTATGCAATTTATCCGTACTCTTGGATGATAAGGGCGCTGCCTTGTCTTGTGATAGCGCTTGTGTACCTGATTTAGGCTCTACTTTAGTTTGCGTAGCAGCTGGTAGTGTTTTTGATAAAGTTTTTTTAAAGGTGGGGCTATCTAATTTGGAATTTGCTTGCACAGAAGATGCAGCATTCGTTTTCATTGGTGCCGCTGCTGGTGCGGTTGGCGCTTTAGCTGGCGCCGTAGATATTTGTGAGGGCTTTAAAAAGTAACTTGCTGCAACTCCAGCTGCCGCTGGTGCCGCTTTTTTTGCTATTTCTTGACCACCTTTTTGTAAAAACAAATTTGCTACATATTTGCCCGCTGTTTTAAGGGCAAGCATATAAGCGCAATGAGTTTCAGGTGGAAAAAGAAGACTTAAACAAAAAAGAATGGAATAAATAGAACGTTTAGAATAACGTTTCATCTGAGATGCCCCCTAGTCATGTATTAAATGCTGCTTTGCTTACTTTTGCTTCATAACTAGTCTGCTCGATTCAGCTTTTATGCTACTGCTATTAATGAAAGAGGTCAAATGGGGTAATTTGTAAAGACACAGATAAATATCATATGTTGCAACAACTTTTGAAAAACAACTCAACATCTTTTCGGGTTCTAAGTTTTTCAAAAAACGACTGCGGAATATGCAATTCTTTAATGATAATTCCATTTAATCCAAGAAATTTTAAGGCAGCCAGCAACCCTGTTCTTTTATTACAGTCGTTAAAAGGTTGATTTTCACTAATACTCCAATAATATTCGGCGGCTAAACTAAGGATATTGTAATCTTCACCATAGCAAGTTGAATGTAGAGGATTAGCCATTGCCGATTCTAGCAATTTTATATCCCTGCAGCCAGAGATATTTCCTGAATTTTCAGCAATTTCGTCATTCAATAGCAATGCATCTTGTGGAACTAAGAAAAAGGCACAAAAGTAACAGCCAAATCGACAAAACATTTCACTCGCTTTGAGCATATATGAAGAAATATTAAGTATGGTGCGCCCGACAGGGTTCGAACCTGTAGCCTACGGATTCGAAGTCCGTTACTCTATCCAATTGAGCTACGGGCGCATTAAGGCATTTGAGAATGTTTATGTTATACCAGAAAAAAGCCAATCTAGCGAGAATTATTAAGCGTTCCGCTTGAAATATGCCAAGAATTCTTTATTGCCATCGGTGCCTAAGATTGGCGAATCAGTCACGCCGATTAATGAAAAACCATACGCGCATACACCATCAGTTACTCGCTTGATAACTTCTTGATGCACTGCAGCATCCTTTACAATACCGCCGCGGCTCACTTGTTCTTTGCGTGATTCAAATTGCGGCTTTATAAGAGTAATCAATTGGCCATCTTGCTTGAGCACGGCTACTACTGCATCCATTACTTTCAAGATAGAAATGAAGGAAAGATCAAGGGTAACCAGATCTACTGATTGCCCATTGAAAGGTTGGGTAATCAGGCGTAAATTGGTGCGTTCATGCACAGAAACTCTCGGGTCATTGCTTATTTTTTCATGCACTTGCCCGTGGCCCACATCAACGCCATATATTTTTACCGCACCAGCTTGTAGTAAACAGTCGGTAAATCCGCCGGTAGAAAGTCCTGCATCAAGAACCGTAAGCCCGGTAACGTCAATGTTGAAATGCTCTAACGCCTTTTCAAGCTTGAATCCGGCACGGCTCACATATTTAGGCTGAGCAATATCAAGCTCTATCGCCTTATCTTGGGCTATCGGGGAACCTGGTTTTACTACTGCCAGCCCATCAATACGAACCTTGCCCTGCATAATCCAACTTTGAATCTGCTGGCGGCTATACTGTGGGTATCTCTCGGCTATAAGAAGATCTAATCGTTTTTTTACTATCATGCCCTCAGCATAGCAAATATCAGGCGATTAAGACACCGCCTCCAACAGTTCTTTAACCAATTTGGTTATGGCGTAGCCAAAGCCATTTGATAATCGCTCTTCATCAACCAATACCTGGCCCAAAGGAAATACCACTAATATCTTATCGGTCACTTTTACTGATAGCAGATTGCTCTTAAGGCTCTTTTTTACTGCTTTCCTGAATTCTGAAAGTGTTTTGACTTCCTCACCATTAACTTCAGTAATAATAAACCCAGGAATCAAGGTGCGTGATTGCTGCGCAACAGATCCAGGAATAATATGTGAAATAATAAGTGCTGGCTCAGTTTTCTTTTCCACCTTTGTATAGTCAATTAAATAAGGCATGTGCGGTGCAAGCAAAGGAATATGGTTATCACTCAGTTGCATCACAATCATGCCAGCAATAATTTCATAATCGACCGGCTCATACTTAGGATAGATAAAGCGTATCGGGTTTGGCTCGGTTACTTCAAAGGTGAATGATAATTCAATCCGTTCACCTTTGCGGTACACAACACACGAAACTGCATCACCATGTTTAATGCGTGATACTAAATCATTTAACGTTGCCTTATCTCTGCTCCACGGCACTGTTGCATCGCCATATGCATCAATGCGAAATCCATTAAGCTCATAGAGCATATCACCTTCTTTAACGCCAACGTTGTCTAACAAAGAATTCTTGCTCACATGATTGATATAAATACCCGTAGGTAATGGATTGCCCAACAATTGCGCCAGTTCTTCGCTTGCATAATTAAATAGCAATCCCAATTGCCCACGACGCACAAATGGTTTGCTGTATAAATCATCAAGAATAATTTTTAATTGGTTGATAGGAATTGCAAAACCAATATTTTGTGCACCTGGAATAGTAGCAATAGTAATACCAATTACTTCTCCCTGGGCATTCAGCAAAGGCCCACCAGAATTACCAGGATTCACGGGCGCAGTAATTTGAATGAGCGAATAGCCACCATATGATTCTCTGCCACTTATCACGCCGGTAGAACTTTTCATTGATTGATGGCCCAGCGGATAACCCAGTACTAACACTTCGTCGGTACGGCGAATAATATCTGAATCGCCTAATGGCAGTGGCACAATTTCACCAATATTTTTTTTCAATTCTTTAAAATCTTCATCCTTGATGCGCAAAAGTGCCAAATCTCGATCTGGACAAAAACTAACTACTTGCGCAAAAATTACTTTTTTCCCCAGCGAAGGTAAATAAACCCACACCGTTTCGGCTGAATCAACCACATGCGCATTCGTAACTAAGTAGCCATCTGTATCTATGAAAAAACCGGTGCCACGTCCTTCATACTGTTCTTGCACAATATATGGTTCTCGCCAATTAAATTTAGCTACTTGCGAAACAACCTGCACCACGGAATTATGGATTGCATCTTGCATTGCTGCCCATTCTAGAATGCCACTTTTTAATAATATTTGCTGATCAGCCATTATCTCTCTCCCTATTTTTTGCATCGCAAAAAAATGTTTTGGCTTTACCCTACCAAAATCACAACACAAAACTGAAGTATTGATTGGGGATAAGAATAATTAGATGCGTTCCAGTGTTCACACTGCAAAAAAAAATAAGACAAAAAAATGGGTGATAAGCAAATACTTATCACCCACACATTCAAATCAGTAGTTAAAGTTATGCCATAATTGTTTTAGCTTGTTTATCGTAAGGATTAATATTAGCAGCTGCTAAAACTTCTTTCATCGTTTGCGATAATGGGTAACGATAATCTTGTGCCAATGCTGCTTCATCTTGCAAAACTTTCTGCAATGGTAATGCAACAAACACATTATCAGACGCTCGAGAAACATTATCAGCAGCCTTGATGGTTAAGAATTTTCCCGTAGCGTTAGCCTTTAATGCATCGCGCAAATCAGTCAATGTTTGCACTGGTTTGCCATTAACCTCTTTCAGGGTAGAACCAACTAAAATGGTTCGTGTTCTGAATAATTGGGAGTTAGGGAAAATATGAGTAACTACTAATACTGGGTCAGCTTGATTGCTCATTTCAGCATATTTAGTTAATCCTGGAACATTGTCTGCCATAATTTGAATATGATTAATCGTCAATTCCATAACCACCATACCCGCAACAACTTCATAATCTACTTCTTCATAAGCGGGATAAATTTTGCGAATAGCGGGCAATTTTGCTTGGCTAAATTTAGCTGAAAATTCTTTGCGTTCGCCATTGCGGTATGCCACAATTTTTACATCATCACCTACCGAAAGGCGTGATACATAATCAATGATTGAAATTTTGTCTTCGCTCCATGGCACTACCATTTCGCCAAAATTATCAATACTGAGTCCATTAATTTCATAGAGCATATCGCCTGGTTTTATGCCAGCTTTATCAAGAGTGCTATTTTTAATTACCTCAACTACATAGCAGCCACCTGGTTGTGGATTACCTAAATATTCAGTCAATGCTTCAGTTGCATTGTTAAACAACACTCCTAAAAATGGTTTGCGTAACAATTTAACTTTATACAGATCTGGCAATACATGTTTTAAATCGTTGATAGGAATCATATAACCAACGTTTTGCGCCTCAAGAATTCCAGCACTATTAATGCCAATAACTTCACCACGAACATTGAGCAATGGTCCTCCAGAATTACCAGGATTAATCGCTGCACTCATTTGAATAAAGTTATGTTCACGACCACTGATCACACCGGTAGTGCTTTTGAGGGATTGTTGTGATAACGGATAACCAAGTGCCATCACTTCATCTGAACGGCGCACAGTATCAGAATCCCCCAGGGGTAAGAATGGTATATTCCCTAACTTTTCTCGAATAACTGCAAGCCCTTCAGGTTTTACGCGCAATAATGCAAGATCACGCTCAGGACTTACTCCGATCACTTCAACATCAATAATCTGTTTGCCCAGTGAAGGAATTTGAATCCAAATTGCTTTCGCTTGATTAACCACGTGCGCATTGGTAATAAGATCTCCATCACTATTGATAAAGAATGCGCTACCGGTCATAGACATCTGAGCCGGCGTCTTAAATGGTTGCAACAGATCAGTTTTTGCAACTTGAGAGAACACTTGAACAACCGTATCTTTTACTCGTTCTTGAACCGGACGCCATACTTCGCTTTTAGAGATAATGCGCTCAATAGTTTCAGGACTTAGAGCAGTTTCTGCCTCTGCATGTTGTTCTGTATTTGTAGCAATACGTGATTGCAATTCTTTTAATAATTGTTGATGAGAAAATACCGTGTATCCAATGCCACCAATGATTATCCCAACAACTAACACAATACTGGCTAGAGTTACTTTTGCTTGCGTTGCCATACTATAAATCCTTTTATTATTTGAAGTGATTGAATGCTCGGTTATCAGTTTAGCTCAAATGCAAAGAATTGCCACCCTGCACGAGTGCAAGACCTGATCGATAGTTATTGGTTTAGCTAAGGGATAACTAATTGCTAAAAAAAGACTCCTACAGTATTATGAATACAAAACTAACCGTTAGGTTACTTACTATTTTTTTACATTGTTTTAGTGCTCCCAAAAAAGACTCCAATCATTGCATTGGTGGCAACCATTAGGACCATATATGAGTAATCAAAACCTTACCCTTGAAACAATAGTTGCTCTCTGTAAACGCAGAGGATTTGTATTTCCATCAGCTGAAATTTATGGCGGATTAAATGGGGTCTATGATTTTGGTCCATTGGGTACAATGTTGAAAGAAAATATTCGTAAAACCTGGATGCATGCAATGGATAAAGCACCGGGGGAAGTTGTGTTTATAGACGGTTCTATTTTAGGGCCTGCACAAGTCTGGAAAGCATCTGGTCATATCGATAATTTTAATGATCCTATGATCGATTGTATGAATTGCAAACATCGCTTTAGAGCAGACGATGGTAGTGTTGATATCAGTAAAGCATGCCCTGTGTGCGGCAAAAAAGCTTGGACAGATGTTCGTCAATTTAATTTAATGTTTTCAACACAACTGGGTGCTGCAAGTGATCAATCATCCACGGTGTATTTACGCCCTGAAACAGCACAATCAATTTTTATTAATGTAAAAAACGTGCTTTCTTCATCACGACTTAAAATCCCCTGCGGTATTGGTCAGATTGGTAAAGCATTCCGCAATGAAATTACCCCCCGCCAATTTTTATTCCGCGTACGCGAATTTGAGCAAATGGAAATTGAATGGCTCTGCAAAGCAGAAGATTCTATGGCTTATTTTGAGCAATGGTGCCAATTGCGGTTAGATTATTATAAGCATATTGGTATGAATATGGATAACTTAAGACTCAGAGCCCATGAGAAAGATGAATTATCCCATTATTCGATGAAAACGAGTGATGTTGAGTATAATTTTCCTTTTGGCTGGAAAGAATTAGAAGGTATTGCACATCGCGGCACGTTTGATTTAACACAACATAGTCAATATTCAGGCAAAGATCTTTCTGTTTTTGATGAAGCTACCAAAAGCTCATATATTCCAACCATTGTTGAATGTTCAGTTGGTGTTGGCCGTCTCTTTTTGGCATTACTTTTTGATGCATATACAGAAGATGTTGTTGAAGGTGAAACACGCGTAGTACTTAAACTACACCCGAATATTGCACCAATCAAAGCAGCGTTCTTTCCATTAAGCAAACAGTTGACTGAGCCAATGGAAAAGCTTTATACCAGTATTAAGCAGAAAGGCTATACGGTTCAGTTTGATGAATCAGGATCTATTGGTAAGCGTTATCGCCGTCAAGATGAAATAGGAACGCCATTATGCTTTACCTATGATTTTGATAGCGTTAATGATAATGCAGTGACCGTTAGAAACCGCGATACTACAAAGCAAGAACGTATCGCCATTGATAAGGTTGAACAATATATACATGATGTTATGCATAAAAGCTCTTAGAAATTAGAAATTAATGGGTCCAACGGTAATAAAATAAACGTTGGGTATGGGATATATGCAAGCACACGCAAGGAGATTGTATTCATGGGCAGGCAGTCTGGTTTATACCAGTCATGCCCATATTGCTCTTGGCTGTCTCTTTTATATTGAAGCCATCATTTTTTGTCCTGCTGAACCAATATTAATTCTTTATTGCCTCGAGCGAAGAGAAAATTCTTATTGGTATGCTTCAATCGCTACCATAGCTTCAGTATTTGGTGGTATTACCAGTTACTGCTTAGGCTATTTTTTGTGGTCAACGATGGGAAATCAAATTATCCATAATTCTTTGCTTAATTATCTCATTTCACCACAAACATTTACCTATGCATGCCAACAATTTAAGGCACATGAAGCGTGGTCTTTGTTAGCACTTGGCTTTACCCCCATTCCCTTTAAAGCAGCAACATTAAGTGCCGGATTTTGCAAGCTATCTCTTATTCCTTTTCTGATTGCAACGCTCATTGCACGCGGTGCCCGGTTTTTCGGGTGTGCTTACGTGGTAAAACGGTGGGGCCAACAGGTAAAAGAATATATTGACCGCTACCTGACGATACTAGTAGTCTGTATGATAATTGTTATTGCATTAGCTTACTTTTTCATGCGTTCATAACGCATAGTGGATATAAATGAAAGCAATATCATGATTCTACAGCATTATATCAGCAATACTCATTTTAATGGTTCCCTCTCCTTGCATATTTTCAAGCACTATAGGAAATAAGATATGTCTGCAAAAAAAATAGCACACTTTTCCCCGGGACGAATCATTTTCTTTTCTATTTTCTGCATGATTCTTATTGGCGCCTTTTTATTATCATTGCCAATGGCCAGAACTGAACCTATATCTTTTCTGGATTTATTATTCACGGCAACCTCAGCCACCTGTGTAACCGGTCTTTTTACCATACCGTTAGATCACTTTACCACGTTTGGGCACAGTATTATTTTGCTCCTGGTCCAAATTGGGGGACTTGGCATTATTACCTTGACCATCTTTTTAATGTCATTGTTTGTAAATATGGGATTATCAACCCAGGTAATGGCAGCCAAATTGCTTGATCTTGATACATGGCATAATATTAAGCGCTTAATTGTATTTATTATTGGACTTACCATCACATTAGAGGTTATTGGGGCCTTTTGTATTTTTACCGCTCTTTATAAGGATTATCCTTTTGACCATGCAATCTTTTTATCTTTCTTTCATGCAATTTCATCGTTTTGTAATGCGGGAATTGTCTTATTTGATGGTGGTATGCAAACCTATAATCATAGTCCAATTATTTTATTGACTATGTCTGCCCTTATTTTTTGTGGTGGGTTTGGTTTTGTAACATGGCATGAATTAATGCGCTATATTAAAGCCAAAAGAGCCCATAAATGGTACGCGTTATCATTAAATACTAAAATTATTGTGTATGGCTCCATCCTATTACTGATGAGCTCAACCGCACTTATTTATTTCTTGGAATACCAACACGCATTTGCTCAAATGAACCCTTTTATTGCTGGTATTAATGCACTATTCACGGCTGTTTCTGCACGCAGTGCCGGCATGTTAACCGTTGGCTTTGCTTCATTACACATATCAACCCTCTTTCTTATTATGATCTTTGCATTCATCGGTGCTGCACCTGCTTCAACTGCCAGTGGTGTTAAGCTCACCACGTTTGCCACCTTTGCCGCCACCGTTAAAGCAGCAATTTTTGGCAGAACATCAGTAGAAATAAAAGGCAGATCAATCGGGAATAATCAAGTGTTTAAAGCAATTGCCATTGTATCGTTAAGCTTGTTGTGGATTACCATTTCAACCTTCTTGCTGCTTATTACTGACTCACAACAACCTTTTGCCACTATTTTTTTTGAGGCAGTATCTGCTTTTGCCACCCTGGGATTAAGTACTGGTATTACCGGAGAACTGTCGATAGCAGGTAAATACATTATTATGGCTAGTATGATTGCAGGACGTATTGGTTCATTAACATTGATCTTAGCACTCAGGGAACTTAGTTATAGAAAACCTGAAACAACAGAATTTTCATACCCTGAAGAACGAATTTTATTAAGCTAATGCAAACAAGGAGTATTGGATGAAATTTTGTATCATTGGACTTGGTCGCTTTGGCTATCATGTTGCAACAGGACTTGCTGAAAATGGTATGGAAGTTCTTGCCATTGATAGTAATGAATCAATTATTGCTTCGATTCGCGATCATGTAACACAAGCTATTTGCATGCGCGTTACTGATGAAGCTTCTTTGCGCAGTGTGGGCGTTGATCAGATGGATACCGTAATTGTGGCAATGGGGGAAAACTTTGCACAATCAATTTTGGTAACTGCGCTCCTGAAAAAACGGCTTGAAATCAAACGAGTTATTGCTCGCGCCATCAACGATATTCACAAAGAGATTCTCCATTTGACGGGTGCTGATCAAGTTATTTTGCCAGAACAAGAAATTGGGATCCGCCTTGCCGATACCCTCAGTACTCCATTTACTGAACTATTTCGTATGAGTAAAGATTTCTCTATCAGCTTGCTTAATGCTCCACACTCATTTATTGGAAAAACAGTCAAACAATTGGATCTTTATCACATAAATCATGTGTACTGTATTGGCGTAAAAAAATCTCCTGAAGAAATTCTCTCTTTAGACCCTGAATATGTTATCCAAGCAGGCGATAGGCTTATTTTCGCTGGGAATAATAAAGATTTAGAGCGAGTAGCTCGATTATAACCATATATATAAATAAAAAGGAGTTTATATGTGGGAATCGTTTTCTAAGATGCATATCTATTTTGAACAGCACCAAGTATTATCCCATATTTCACACATCAGCTTGGGGTTTGGCATCGCCCTTTTATTGCAAAACTATTTAAAGGGTAATGGTTTTTTACCTATGAGTGCCGGTTGGGCATTCGTGGGTATCTGGCTTGGTATACATATTTTGGCGTATGTAAGTTGATAATACCAAGCTTGTACTAATTAGAAGAATTATTCACTCAATTAAAAAGGAGAATCTCTATGTTTATGTTCGGCTTCATCGATAAATCAATGAAATATTTTTCTCATCACGTAATTTTAAATAGTGTTGCTCATACCGCTGGCGGCTTTGGATTGGCGCTTGTATTGCAACATTACATGCAAGGCCATGAATTCATTTCAGTTTGGTTTGGCTGGGGTTTGATTGCACTAAGCTTTATTATTCATATTAAATCAATGATGAAAGAAACTCGCGGCTCAATGTTTTAATATATTGTGCATCTAATGAAAAAGGCGACCATCGCAAGATGATCGCCTTTTTTTATCAAGTTTTTTGTTACGTCTTAAATGGTCTTCCGACTACGCTTATCCAGGCCTGCAGGCTTGGCAAGCTTCGACGGACTTCGCCTTAGAAAACACTATATCGAATTTGTGTTATATAGTCTCTACGCGTACAACCGTTATTGGTTGACGATGTCCCTTTTTAACACGAACTTTTTTACGGCGTTTGAATTTGAATACCGTAATTTTTGGTCCCTGCATTTGCTTTACAATAGATGCTTTTACTGGGTTCTTTAAAAATGGGGTACCGATTTCAAACTTACCTTCACCATTTTTGCGGAATAAAACATCGCTAAATTCTAGCTTTGCTCCCGGCTCGCCTTCAATTTTTTCGATAGCGAGTGTTTTGCCTTCAACCGCTTGGTATTGCTTACCGCCGGTTTGGATAATGGCATATTTTTCGTATGTTTGAGAATTTGAAGCGGCTTGTGTAGCGCCTTTTGCTTTACTCATGATTATCTAGCCCTATAAACTATAAAAATTGCAGTCTGATATCTTTAAAAGTAGTGTTTATTGTATCATATATCAATAGGCTGGTCTAGCCTAAAAGCTATTTATGAACCCCTCTTTGACCTACTGCAGGCTATTCTTGATTTGCCAGATCAGATCGAATGCCTGTTTAGGAGATAGATTATCATAATCAAGCGTTTTAAATAGGGCTAAAACCTGTTCTTTTGCCCCCAATTGCGCCTGCAACTGGGCTATCTTATTTTTTAATGCTGGTTCTTCTATTTTCTGAGCAGGAATAAATGGCGCGGCCTCACGAGCAAGTCCCTGCAAAATGACCTCTGCACGGTTGATAATCGACGTAGGCAAGGCAGCCAGTTTGGCTACTTCAACCCCAAAGCTGCCATCAGCAACTCCGGCCACCATTTTATAAAGGAAGATGATCCCTTCAGGAGTTTTGGTACTGGCAGCATAATAGCTTACAATACCAGGATGATCATGCGCAAGGTGGGTTAATTCATGATAATGGGTAGCAAATAAGCAGCGTGCTTTAACGTTGGAATATATATGTTCAACCACTGCCTGGGCTATGGCAAGACCATCAAATGTGCTGGTGCCTCGACCAACTTCATCAAGAATTACTAAACTCTGCTGTGTAGCTTGGGTACAGATTGCCGCTGTCTCTTCCATCTCAACCATAAAAGTACTTTTTCCACCTACTAAGTTATCTCCAGCGCCTATGCGGGTGAAAATGCGATCTAAAATGGGAATAGCTGCTTGCTCTGCTGGCACGAATGAGCCACAATGTGCCATGAGGCTTATAAGCGCCACTTGTCGCTGGTAGGTTGATTTACCTCCCATATTAGGCCCAGTAATTATCCACACCGTTTGTTCATCGGTCATATACGTATCATTAGGAATAAAACGATTGCCCAGAGTACGTTCAATAACCGGATGCCGACCACCATTGATAATAATATCATGATTGCTAGCAATAACCGGTCTGGTATACCCATGGTCATAGGCAATTGAGGCAAATGAAAGCAATGCATCCAGATGAGCTAATGCATGTGATGCTTTGCGTAGTTGGGTAACCTGATTGGCTACTATTTTTTTTATCGATTCAAATATCTCTTTTTCGACCGTTCCAATCTCCACTTGGGCCTGCGCAATTGCATGCTCTAATTCTTGGAGCTCGGGTGTGGTAAATCGTTCTCGGCCAACTAATGTTTGCCGCCTAATATAATGAGCAGGAATTGCATCGTAATGCGTTTTGGTAATTTCTATTGAATATCCATGCACTTGATTGTAGCGAATTTTCAATGAGGTAATACCAGTCGATTGCTGTTCTTTTTTTTCAAGATCCAAAATTTTTTGATTACCCGAATGAACCAAATCACGAATTGCATCAAGGCGCGCATCAAACCCTTGCTTGATAATCCAGTCTTTTTCCAGATCACTGTTTAATGATCTGGAAAGTAAATCACGCAATGGGGAAAAATCTATAAGATGCGCCATAATTGTTTTAAGTAATGGCGATAATTTCTGATTACTCAATAAAGATCGCATGCGCGGTAATATATCTAGTGCTTGTGTAAGCATTACATAATCATTCAATTGAGCTCTGCGCAATGCAATTCTTCCTACCACTCGTTCAATATCACCGATGGCAGAAAGCTGCTGCTTGAGCTGCTGCATAAGTAAATAATCACTCATCAACAGCTGCACCACATCTTGGCGCTCAATAATTGCGTCTGGTTTTATTAACGGTCGTAGCAACCATTTTTTGATCATGCGCGAGCCCATGCCGGTCATTGCATCATCAACAACAGATAACAAAGTGCCGGATCGACCACCATCATGCTGGTTTTTTACTAATTCTAAATTGCGCTGAGTTGCGGCGTCCAACAATAAAAAATCATCTGCTTGGTAAAATTGCAATTGATTGAACTGTTGCAATGAGGCAGCGTGCGTGGCCTGCAGATAATGATAAAAGTGGTACAAAGCATATTTTAAACTAGCATGTGCACCAATCGCAGAATAGGTATCAGCATTAAATTGCTGCAACCAAATATCTACCGGCATCCGCTGCTGTTCGTCTTGTTCATTAAAAGAAACGACTGAAGTAAAATAACCTATCTGTTTGAAATAGGTCTGGAATGATTTGCCTGCCGATGTTGCAGGCACTAAAATTTCGTCAGGAAAAAATCGGGTTATCTCTGATTCTAAGATCCGTTCACCAGCTGGTGGCAGCACGGTGGCATATAATTGTGCGGTTAACAATTCTGCAAACAATAAACCCCATGCGTCAGGTAATGGAAAAAATGAACAAAGATAAGATGCACTTTTTGCATCTAGTAAGGTTGATTCAGTTAACGTTCCGGGGGTAAATACGCGAGTTACACCCCTATCGACTACTTTACCCGGTTTTGGCTCTTCAAGCTGATCACACAGTGCAACTTTAAAACCACCACGAATTAATTTAGTCAGATAATGATCGAGCGCATGCACAGGAACACCGCACAATGGGATTGGTTCACCATTGTTTTTACCGCGCTTGGTCAATGCAATGCCCAGAAATGCTGCAGCTTGTTTTGCATCCTCAAAAAACAGTTCGTAGAAATCACCCACTTGAAACAACAGAAGCATATCAGGATAATTTTGTTTTATCTGATAATATTGTTTCATTAATGGGGTAGCGGATTCGTGCATCATGGTTTTTTCTATTCGTTTGTAATTTGGAAGAAAAGTATAAAAGAAAAAACTCATGCGGTCGATTAAAAATGAAAGCGAGACAAAGCTCGCTTTCTTTATCTAAAGCAAATGACCTTTTCGTGGCGCCTCTAGCATTGCACGTAATTTTGCGTTTTCATTTTCTAAATCTTTAATACGAGCATGAGCCGCTTTCAATTCTTGTTTTAGTTTTTTTATTGTTTTATCGCTACTTTCTTTAGCTGCCAATTGTTTTTTTTGTTCACGCTTAGGCTTTAATAAATCATCAAGAACGGGGATACCTTCTGGTGTTATTTCAAGTGTTATTGGAGATGCATTGAGTAAGCGGGTAAGTGCAAGCCCGTCAAAATGATAATCAATAACTTTCCTACCACCGAAACGATCGCGACTATAAAAATCTATGTAATATCCATACTTGCTTGGTTTAACGTTGAATTGAAAATCCCGCGATTGATCTTTTGCAAAGTTATTAATCGCAAGCGGTGTAACGCTCGCTCTAGATTGTGGGTTCGTTTGAATTTCAAATTCATATATTTCTTGACCCGTTTTATTAATCACCGTCCCTTTAAGAAGAGGACTCGCCTCCTCTGCCGCATGAAAATTATTGAAAAAAACTAGAATGCTAGCAAAAATAATTTTTTTAAGCATCATTTTCCTTTATAGATATTTGTTCCACTGTTTGTCTTTTATTAACCCATCGACCATGAATGTATTCAATCGATTCATACCATAATTAACTTTTGCTCGCTGAGTCTTTAACCTCTTTTGATGCACTACTTTTACGCTCTGCTTCTGTTGCACCTTTTGAAGAAGTCTTGTAAGCATCTAATAACGGTATAACTGCCTTACCATTTTGATTTATTATTTTCAAAATACTCTTTGGGGCATCTTTTGCAGCAAACTGATATTGCGTTGTATGATCATGATATTTAACTTTAAGCACTGTTTCTGATGGCAAATAATCTTGCTTCAATGTTTCTTTTTCATCAAGCACAAACAACATCAAATCATGGTTCTTCGGTGATCCTATTTTAATAGTTATCCAGTGATCTGCATGATTTTCAAACACAACAGCGTGGCTGAATGTGGTGCAAAAAAATAGTAATATGTTTAATGTACTCGAAAAGGTCATTTTCATATCCATATTCTTCTATGTTCACTGACCATGTTATCTTTTGCTTGGCGCAGGCAATAATTGCAAACCAGCTCTATAAGAAAAAGTAAAAAACATAGGGGTATTTGATCTTATCTTATAAGAATATTCTCTACCGCCAATTTCAATATTCAGAACATCACCATGTTCAACTTTTTCTAAGGTGGACAGTTCTTGCTCGCCTCCTGCCAAAATAAATTGAGCATTATAGACCAAATCCTGAGCTTTATTAATTAAAATTAATCTACCTTTTACGCGTACATGTTCATTGTTTTTGATAGTTACTTTAAGATCATGTGCCTGCAAAGCAGTTATGGTAAATAAAGATACTATAACAAGCATTCTACTCATAAACTTCATGATTTCCCCCTACTGATTTAAGCAACTTCGCCTCATTAACTATAGAATATCTTATGAAACTAGTTCAAGATTTTACGGTTAAACAAAGAAGCGAGCATTACGCTCGCTTCATTCAAACCATTAATATATTTTTGTTTTTATTGTTTGCTCGCTTTCTCTTCTTTTTCATGCTCGGTTGCATCTGACTCGAAAAATTCTATACCGAATTTATCTGAATAGTTGATGATGATATCTCT
>Ga0070740_10003612_pt1 | contig 16208 bp, 14 predicted proteins | sample Coa_R2_FD_67286 | JGI IMG/M metagenome (GOLD analysis project Ga0070740, IMG submission 67286) | Surface soil microbial communities from Centralia Pennsylvania, which are recovering from an underground coalmine fire - Coalmine... | ecosystem: Environmental > Terrestrial > Soil > Unclassified ... | reverse complement strand
CGCGTGGATCCGGTGCGCTGGCTGGGTGTGCTGCTGGTGATGCTGGGAGTCGTCCTCGTCTGGATGGGCTGAGCCAATGCACGGCATCCACGGGCTGAGCTGGCTGCGAAACGCCCTGCTGGTGGTGGCGGCCGCTCCGGCGGTGTACTCGGCGCTGGTGGTTTATGCGGCGCGCCGCTTCTTCCGCCGCCGCAAGAACTGGACGGCGGGTGCGCGGGCGCTGCCTCCGGTAAGTGTCCTCAAACCCGTCCGCGGGCTGGATCCCGACGCGTACGAGAACTTTGCCAGTTACTGTCGCCAGGATTATCCCGAGTATGAAATCCTGTTCGCCGTGGCCGGTGCTGACGATGAGGCGCTGCCGGTTCTCGAGCGCCTGGCGCGGGATTTCCCCGATCGCCAGATTCGCATCCTGATCGGCGCCGAACGGATCGGGTCGAACAACAAGGTCAACAAACTCTGCCGGCTGGTGCGCGAGGCACGGCATGACATTCTGGTCATCAGCGACAGCGATATTCGCGTGCCGCCCGGGCATCTGCGTGCCGTGGTGGCGCCGTTTGCCGACCCCGGTGTGGGGGCAGTGACCTGCGTCTACCGGAGCGCGGCCGAAAACTCTCCCGGGGCGGTACTCGAGGCGCTCTCCAACGCAACCGACTTTCAGGCCGGGGTGCTGGCTGCGTGGCTGCTGGAGGGCGTGCACTTTGCGCTGGGAGCGACGATGGCCGTGCGCCGGGCGGCGCTCGAAGCCATCGGAGGGTTCGAGGTCCTGGCGGATCATTATTCGGATGACTACGAGACCGGACGGCGCATTGCGGCGCAGGGCTACCGGGTCGAATTGTGCCCGGAGCCGGTCACCACGGTGTTTCCACGGCAGTCGCTGCGAGAGGGATTTCGGCATCAGGTTCGCTGGGCGCTGACGACGCGGCATTCCCGTCCCTGGGGCCATGCCGGGCTGGTGCTGACCTTCGGGCTGCCATGGTCTCTGGCGGCCGCAGCCGTGGCTCCGACACGGGCTCTTGCCGCGGCCTATCTGCTCGCCTACGCCATTTTGCGCGCGGCGGTCTGCTGGGAGGTTGGCGTACGCGGGCTGGGCGATGAGCTGGTGCGCCGGCGGTGGTATCTGGTGCCGTTGCGGGATGCCATCGCCGTGGCGGTCTGGGTCGCCAGTTTCTTCACCCGCCGCATCGAATGGCGCGGCTCGAGCTTCTACGTGCGCAATGAACGGCTGGTGCCCGCCGAGCGCGGTTGACGCCGGGCGCCGGAAACCGATAGAGTGAAGCTACCGCGCTCTGCGGCCTTCCGCTGGGAGGTCGTTCAATTGGTAGGACACCAGACTCTGGATCTGGTTATCCTGGTTCGAGTCCAGGCCTCCCAGCCAGCTTTTTAGAACCTCGTTGGGAAGGTTCCTTTCCACCTCGGTGAGCACCGCTCTCCTTTCTGTCTCTTTTCTCTCTTGCCGGAACACCTGGCGGCAGGAACGGTCGCACTTGCCGTTACGAGTTTCAAACCCTTCCTGCGTACCACCAAGCACCTCTTGCGGGCTGTCCGTGTTGGCGATTCATCATGGGATTGTGACCGCCGCCAGGGGGTGGTAGGCTAAAGGCCCACTCCTGCTCGGGGACTTTCTCCTTCACTACAGGCATAATCCGCCGGTAGAGGCCGAGGAGTGTACTCGAGAGGACGGGAAACGGAGGCAGGCCATGGAACGCGGCGAGGGTGGTGAACTGAACGGCTTGCGGCCCCAGCGGCTGGAAGCGATTCTCGATTCGCTCCAGCAGCCAGAGACACTCGCGGCGGTCAGCGGTCCCTGGAAGGCACGGGTGGTCTGGCGGCAGGGATTCCGGACGCAGAGCTACGCGCGCGAGCATCGCATTGACATGGACGAACCGGCGGGTCTGGATGCATCGGATCTGGCCGCATCGGCTCACGAACACCTGCTGGCGGCCATCGGGTCGTGCCTGGCGGTGGGGTTCATCCTGAATGCAACCCGGCAGGGTATTGCCGTGCAGCAGCTCGAGGTGGCGGTCGAAGCGAGCTTCGACAACATCCTCAAGTGGGCCGGACAGAGCGCCACCGGAAATCCTGGCTACCGGCAGATTCGTGCCGAGTTGCGGGTCGTGGCCGATGCGAACCGCTCCACCATCGAGCAGTTGTGGAAGCTGGCGCAGGAAGGCTCGCCCGTGACGCAGTCCGTGATGCGCGGTACGCCAGTGGTGGCGACGGTGGCCTGAAGGGCGGCTACCGGCTGGCCTTGGCCGCAGCCGCGGCTGCCGGCATCGTTTCCGCAGAGCCGGCAGCGGAAGCCGACGGGGTTTCTGCGGAGGTCGTGTCCGTGCTGCAGATCTGGTCGAGCAGGCGTTCGAGGTAGCCGGCAAATTCGGCCGGTCGAAACGCAGGCAGGTTCGTCGCGGGTCGGCCGTCCTCAAGCACAGGGACCCACCAGCTACTGTCTTCGACCGGCACGGCCTGGAAGACAGTCGGCAGGCGCCCGGCCGTCGAACCTTTCAGGTGTTGCAGTCGAGCTGCGCCGGGACTTTGCGTGGCGAGCACCAGGTCGCAGGGCTCCTGTTCCAGCATCTGCTCGGCTTCTTCCCATGACCTGGCCAGACGCCAGCGGCAGCCACGGCGCTCCAGGCGGTGGATGAGATGCAGGAAGCTCAGAGCGGTGGGAGCAACGAGCAAAACCTTGAACAGGGTCTCCACGGCCCACCTCCGATCGCTTGAGGTTCCCTAAAGGCCCTCCGCGGACACCAACGCGCCAGTGGTCACCTCCGGAAGCCCCTGCTGATGACCTATCCCAACCATAGCACATCTGGCGTGTGACGGCGTGCGGATTTTTTGCTCTCCCGAGGCAGAAGGTCTTGCGCGGATCGGTGAGGCAGAGTAGTGTCAGGCCGATGTGGTTTGCCGATCGAGTCGACGCCGGCCGCCGCCTGGTTCCGCTGCTCGAAGCCTATCGGGGACGGGACGATGTCGTCGTGCTGGGCATCCCCCGGGGCGGGGTGGTGGTGGCCAATGAGATTGCACGCGAACTGGGACTGCCGCTCGATGTGTTTGTGAGCCGAAAGCTGGGCGTGCCGGGACAGGAGGAACTGGGCTTCGGCGCCATTTCCAGCGGCGGTGTGCTGGTGCTCAATGAGGACGTGCTGGCGCAAATTCCGCTTTCTGCGGCCACGATCGAGCGCGTGGTGGCCCGTGAGCAACAGGAACTCGAGCGGCGCGAACGACTCTATCGCGGTGGCCGGCCGATGATTCCGGTGCAGGGCAAAACAGTGCTCCTGGTGGACGACGGGATTGCCACCGGAGGCAGCCTGCGTGCAGCGGTCCGCGCCCTGCGGCAGGCCGGGGCGGCGGCAGTGGTGGCGGTGGCGCCGGTGGGTCCGGCATCGGCACGAGAGCGGATTCCCGAAGCCGACGACGTAGTGCTGGCCGAGGCCCCGGAGGATTTCTTCGCCATCGGACAGTTCTACCGTGACTTCCCTCAGGTCAGCGACGAGCAGGTAGCAGCGATCCTGGAGGAAGCACGCGCGCGTCAGGGAGCGGCCTGAAACCGCGGGCTGCGCTTGCCGGTGCAGCCGGGTTTGCTAGAATAAGAGCGCGGGGTGGAGCAGCCTGGTAGCTCGTCGGGCTCATAACCCGGAGGTCGCCGGTTCAAATCCGGCCCCCGCAACCAGCCATCCTACGGATTCTCAAGGGGTTTGCCCACCGGGTCAGACTCTTTCCCTGCAGACTCGGGAACATTTGGGAACAGAAGCCGCTCTTCGAGCCGGCGCATGGCCTCTCGCTGCCATCCGGGAAGCGCATGCGTGTAGCCGAGAGTGGTTTGCATCGCCGAATGCCCCAGGATCGCCTGCGCCACGCGCAGCGGCTCGCTCTGATGCAACAGCGTCGCGCTGGTATGGCGCAGATCGTGCCAGCCCACCTTCGGCAGACCGATGCGTGCGCAGGCGGGATGAATCACCCGCTTGAGGACGTTCTCAGGCCGAAGCGGCGTCCCCTTCCGGCTGGCAAACACCAGGGCATCCGGCGCGGCCTTTTCTCCCCGCAGGCGGAGCAAGATTTCAGCCAATGCCTCGCCCATGGGGATGGTGCGCACGCTGCTCCGGGTCTTGGGGGCATCGAACTGACCCTCGTAGACGGCTTCGCGCACGCTGATCAGTTTGCGCTCGAAGTCCACCGCGCCCCAGCGCAGGGCGAACAGCTCGCCCCGGCGCAGTCCGGTCAGCACCGCAATCAGCACCATGCTCTTGTAGGGTTCGGAAAGCTCGGCTGCCAGTTGCCGGACTTGCTCCGGGGTCAAGGCGATGTGTTCGTTCTGCGGGACGACCGTGGGGACTCGCACGCCCCTGACCGGGTTGGCTTCGAGATAGCCCCATTCGATGGCCGTCGAGAACACCTTGCTCAACAGGTTCTTCGCCAGGCTCACCGTTTTCGGGGCCAACCTCTGCCCGAGCTGCGCCACAAATCCCTGGACCATCTGGCGGCTGATCTCGGCCAGATTCTGCCCGCCAAAATAGGGAACCAGGTATTTGCGCAGCAAATGGGCATAGCCTTTGGCCGTTGACCGCTTGAAGGTGGGGAACAGACTGGGTTGCCACTGTGTTTCCACGAATTCGCGAAACGTCAGGGTAGTTTTCGGGCGATAGAAACCCGAATTGATCGCCCGCAACCGTGCCTCCGCTACCCGCTGGGCCATGCGTCGGGTGGGCAGATCGGCGAGCAGGCCGATCACCTCCGACCGATTCACTCGCGCGATCTGGCCATCGGGCCGCATGACGTCCTCACGGAAGCGAAGCACCCAGACTTTTCGCCTCTTACCGCGAAGGAACAGACAGCCTCGCTGGTACCTCCGACGGGCCACTTGAGACGCTCCTTTCCCTGTGGCCCGTCTTGCCCTTGATTCGGGCGTGAGTGTATGGCTTCTGGCTTCGACCCGCAAGGGTTTTGCTTCGACTCCTCAGCTTTGCGGTTCCTCTCGCCCCCGATTGCGCCGCTGCTGACAGTGGCGGATCAGGCAGATCGCCCCAATCACGGCAAGGACGATGACGAGGGCTCCCACGACGGTCATCTTCAATCCCTTTTCTTCCATGGCACGATCACTCCACAGTTCGGACATCGAAATCCCTTCAGCCTGCCGTCGAAACTGCTCGTCTTGATGAGGTTGGGTTCGATCCAGAAGTCGTCGCCGCAGTCCGGACACCTCAGCCAGTACCGCCGTTCCATCTCTTCCAGCCGCTCCATCAGCCCCTTCCAGGTCTTTCGCTCCACAAGCCGGTCCAGTTCCGCTATGCCCGCTGGTCCGCGAACGAACAACTGAAGCCCGCACGGATCGCATACGACGTAAGGCTTGTTCTTCTTCGAAATGCGGATGGGCAAAGGCCGACTACAGATCGGACAGGGGAATTTGTGCTCCGTCGTGGTGACCACCTCTCGTCCCCATCAGCACAGCGGGGCTGCAAATCCGCACAGCCGCATCCCTGCACAACTACAGGATAAGCCCGCATTCGGTGAGGCCCGGGGTTGGCAGCTCAGCAAGCGCAGGGGTGAAGACCGCTACCGCCAGAAAAGTCCAGCCAGGTTGCCGGCAACCGCCGTAAAATTCGACTCAGCTCCCCTGACGAGTACCGGGAAAGTGGCCAAACGCAGAAAAACACGCCAGAAGCCGAAAAAAGGACTTGACAGGCCTTCAAAAAACAGGTCTTCGCGCGGACCCAGGACCCGTGCGGCGAATGAGCTAAGCGGCCGGCGTGCTCTGGATGACCAACAAAGCGAAGGACTCTCTCTGGCTTCACTGATGCACGGGCTGTTCGGTCCGCCCGAGCCCACAGGCCGCCGGAGGGGTCGGCCAACCATCGCCGACAATTTCCTGCTGGGTCACCGCAACTGGTGGCTTTCTTTCTTCGAGGAATGCTGGCCGGAGATCGGTTTTGGGTTGCTGGCGATCCGGAAGCGGAAGACCGGCACGATTGAAGACGTGCGGAAGGTTTTCCAGTCCCTCCGGGGAGGCAGTCGCTCCGATCACGTTCGTGCATTTCTTTGCGGATCACCCGAAAAAACCGATGGCAAGACGCTCCGGGCAAACCTGAGAGCGGTTTCCGAACTTCGCACTGAGATTCAAAAGCTGGAGGATCGGCGCTCCGAGCTCGAGTGGCGTTGCGCCGAAGCCGAAAGGGCTCTGGCACAGGCCAGCGAGCAAGAAAAGGAGACCATCCGCACACTGGCCGACGCGCGCAACCAGAGTCTGCGTGAGCTCGACGAGAAACTGGCACATTCACAGGCACAGTTGAAGGAGCTCGAGCAGCGGCTGGAGAACCAGCAAACGTACTGGTTTTGCTCACAGCTGCTCGATTTCCTCTGCCAGGCCCGTTATGCGGTCAGGCCGCTGCCACTGGCCAATGCCATGGCCGGTCTGCCCGGAATGGGCTGGCGCGCCTCCTTCGCGCGGACTTCCAGGATGAAGCGAAGCCCCGGTGAGGCGCGCTTTGCCTATCGAGTCTTCGAGACCATTTCCCGGATGTGGCGACGCCGGCCCCGGAACCTGCAGACAGCCCCGACCAAATTCTTCCGGGAGCAGATCCTCCGGATGCCCGACGATCGCACTGGCATTCGAGGGGATCTCTGCCGAGATTGGCGCGACCTCCGCCTGGCAATCGAGGAATCCTGGAACGCGCGGCACAGCGAAGACTTTATGCCCTACGCGATCACATTGGCGTTTTTGCGCAACCGCCTGCGGCCGAAAACAGAAAAGGAAAGGATGCTGGATGAACACGAGGCGCTGGCAGCGAAGCGAGCGAAGGCGTGCTGACCGAACCCGATCCAAATTGCAGAAAGGAAAAAGGTCCGGAAATCCCCTTTGCCCTGGATTCCGGCTGCGTAACGTGACGTACGTAACGTTATGAACTCGCGGGGCTGTCGCGCCCTATCCAATCTGGGCGCCCGGTGGCGTATAATCTGGCCAATCAAAGGTGCCTCGCTGCTTTCGATGCACGTCCGAAGCGGTCAAGAATCATGGAACAAAAACTGAAAGAGAAGACCCACGCCAGCAAGGGACCGGCTCTCGGTTTTGAGCCCGAACTCTGGCAGGCTGCCAACGCGCTGCGGGGCTCGATGGACGCCGCCGAGTACAAGCACGTCGTCCTCGGCCTCATCTTCCTGAAGTACATCTCCGACGCCTTGGAGGTTCGCTGCGCGGAGCTGGAGACAGAGCGCGCCAAGACGCCGGCGCCAAAACCCTTGATGAGTGCCGGCCGGATAACGGCTTCTGGCTGCCAGCCGAGGCCCGGTGAGGGGCCCTGCAAAAGAATGCCCACTAGTCCGGCATCGGCGAGTTGGCGGGCAGGACCAGGGGAACGGTGGAGGGTGAGGCGGTCGAGCAGGCGGTGGGTCGGTAGGTGGTCGGGCTGCGCGTGCAAAAAGCCTGGGCCGAGCGGAATGCCGCCAGTGACGCCATGGATCCCTGCGGGCCTCCTGCGCCACCCGGAATTGCCAGGGAAGCGGCGCGGGAATTCACGGACAAAGTCGCAACCAGCAGCCTACCGAGGTGAACACTTTTAGGGAGTGAGCGACATGCCACGCAAAAAGGGCACACATAGAAGAAAGAAAAAAGTGAAGGCGTGTCGGGCAGACCTCAACGGTGTGCGCGACTTTCGACACCCTGAGGCCAGCCGCCCGAACAATCCTCCTGCGGGCATCGCCCCCACCTACGAAGTGCCCGAGCGGAAGACGAAGTCGTATGAGTACAACCCGCACCTCGATCCACAGCTCGTGTGGGCGGGCAAGGCCGAGCACACCTCGTTCGATGTGCAGGTAGTCTCACTCCACATCCACGAACGCATCTCCACGCGGGCGATCCTAGATGCCGTGCGCCGTCCGCAGCCCCCGCAGCCCGCCCTGTTTGGCGAGCCACCGCTGGCAGCCGAACAGGAAGTGCAGTTCTACCAGCATGAGATGGGCTGGGCGAATCGCCTGATCCTGGGTGACTCCCTTCTGGTAATGAACTCGCTGCTGGTCAAAGAGGGTATGGCGGGCAAGGTGCAGATGATCTACATGGATCCGCCCTACGGCATCAAATACGCCTCCAACTTCCAGCCCCGTATAGACCGGCGGGACGTGAGGGACAGGGACGAGGACCTCACCCACGAGCCGGAGCAGATCAAGGCCTACCGTGACACCTGGAAGCTGGGCATCCACTCCTATCTGACCTACCTGCGTGACCGGCTGCTCCTTTGCCGGGAGCTCCTCAGCGAGTCGGGCTCCATCTTCGTGCAGATCAACGACGAAAACCTGCACCTGGTGCGTTGCCTTCTGGATGAGGTGTTCGGGAGGGAGAATTTTGTGACGGTAGTGGCGTTTCGTAAGACTGGCGGACAGTCAGCTATGGTCATCCCCGCTATCACAGACTACCTGCTTTGGTATGCGAAGACTAGGGAACTTCTGAAAAGTCGGCCGCTCTTTGTGTTTAAAGCAGTCGACGAAAGCGGTGCTGCGGAGCATTATGAATATGTTGAATTGCCTGACGGAGAACTGAGGCGAATGACGTCATCCGAGCGTGATAACCCTAGATTGCTTCCGGAGAAGTCGAGGACGTATCAACCTACGAGTTTGCAGGCCGATACGCCAAGCCCCAGCACTACATTTGCTCCAGTATTTCAGGGTAAAACCTTTGAAGCCAAGAGCTGGAAAACAAATACGGAAGGTTTTCAGCGCTTGATAAAGGCTGGACGTATTTTCGCCTTCAGAGCAACGCCCAGGTATATCCGCTACTTAGAAGACTTCGCTGTTAAGATTCTTACCAACGTCTGGGACGACACAATGGGTGAGCGGGAGATGCTCTACGCCGTCCAAACCAATACCAAAGTCATCGAGCGCTGCATCCTGATGACCACCGACCCGGGCGACCTGGTTTTCGACCCCACGTGCGGCTCGGGAACCACCGCCTACTGCGCCGAGAAGTGGGGGCGGCGCTGGATCACCTGCGACACCTCCCGCGTCGCCCTGGCCATCGCCCGCCAGCGGCTCATGACCGCCAAGTTCGACTACTACGAACTGCGGGAGCCGGAGCGCGGCCCGGCGGGCGGCTTCACCTACGAGACCGTTCCCCACATCACTCTGGAGAGCATCGCCAAGAACACCGAGATTGACGCCATTTCCGCCGAGTACCAGCCGCAGATTGACCAGGCGCTGGCGGATTTAAACGCGGCGCTGAAGGGAAAGCCCATACGGATCGAGGTCAAAGAAGGCGCCCGGGCGGGGCAGTTTGTGGATTTTTCGGCGCCGGACAATAAGACCGTCCCCCTGCCGAGTGGACAGGTGGCCAAGGTCAACGAGCTGATGGAGTGGGAAGTCCCCCGCGAGGCGCCGCATCCCCTCTGGCCCAGGGAAGCCCAGGACGCCTACCGGCAATTGCTGAAACTCAAGCGTTCTGAAGCTTTCGGGGCAGAGGAGGTGGCAGCGCCACTTTTAAGGGCACTCTACCGCCTTACCGGCCACTGCTGGGCGCGTCTTGGCGACGTACCTGAGCCGATGCCGCCTGATGACTGGCCCGATGAGGCGAAAGAGGCCCTGCGCCGTTTTTGGGAGCTCAAGCGCGGCAAGCGCAGAGCCATTGACGAGAGCATCCAGCGCAACGCCCCGCAAGAGACGCTCTACGACCGGCCGAAGGTAGTGCGCGGCGTGGTGCGTGTTTCCGGGCCCTTCACCGTCGAAGCAATTCCCGTGCCGGCTGTAGAAGACCCTACGCAGGCGCCCATCCCCCAGTTCGAGACAGAAGAGGCCCAGGCCCGCATCAGCGACCCGGGCAGCGATTACCTGACCACCATGATCAACCTGCTCAGACAGCAGGGCGGAGTGCTTTTCCCGGGCGGACGAAAGATGGAACTGCAGAACCTGCGGCCGCTAAATCTGGGCTATCTCCATGCGGAGGCCGAGGCCAAACAAAACGGTAACACCCTGCGGGTGGCGATTAGCTTCGGACCGCAGTATGGACCGGTCATCGCCTACCAGGTGCAGTGGGCAATCCCCACAGCTAAAATGAACGGGTACCAGGAGCTGATCTTCGCCGGTTTTGCCTTTGACCCGGAGGCCCAGGCGCTCATTCAGAAGGTGCCGGTGTCGGGGCTGCGAGTACATTTTGCCAACGTCGCGCCCGATGTGCTCGTAGGCGATCTTCTCAGGACCACGCGTGCTAGCCAGATCTTCTCCGTCTTCGGCCAGCCCGATGCGCGCGTGCAGAAACATGAGGACGGGACGTATGATGTGGAACTGCGCGGGGTGGACATCTACAACCCAGAGACGGGCGAAGTACATTCCAGCCGGGGTGAGGACGTGGCCGCCTGGTTTTTAGACACCGACTACGACGGTAAGACCTTCAAAATCTCGCAGGCCTTCCTTCCCGGCGACCCCGACGCCTGGGAGAAACTCGAGCGGGCGCTACGGGCACGGATAGACCCTGACATCTTTGAGCAGATGCGTGGCACCACCTCGTTCCCATTCGAGCCGGGCGAGCACCACCGCATCGCCGTAAAGGTCATTGATTTCCGTGGCAACGAGGTGGTGCGAGTCATGAAGCTCGAAACAGGAACCGGAAACTATGCCCATTCCTGAAAGGCAATTAAAGACATGGTCCCATCAAGGAGCTGTCAAGACCGCCAAGCAAACCTACGCGTTGATAAAAAGCGCCCTGCACCGATATGCATTTCCGCCCGGTATCCGGTACGAAGTCTATCTGCAAGGCTCGTATAAGAACAATACCAACATTCTCGGCGATAGTGACGTGGACCTGGTCGTCCAACTTAACTCTATCTTTTACAGTAACCTCACTGAAGATCAAAAACAACAATTCGGGTTTGTGACAGCAGGATATGGCTATCAGGAATTTCGATCTGCTGTCCTTTTAGCGCTTACACCCTACGCACAATCCTGGCAAATCCAACAAGGGGGAAAGTCAATAAAAATTAGGACACCTTACTTGCCAGCGGACGTGGTTGTCTGCGTTCAGTATCGTAAGTACAAAAAACCACTCATATCGGATAAACACTTTGTTGAGGGAATGATTTTTTATGCTCCCAGCGAAGATCGCTGGGTCATTAACTATCCAAAGCCTCATTACCACAACGGTGTCAAGAAAAACTGGGCAACCAGGCTTTTGTATAAGCCGACAGTCCGCATGTTCAAAAATGCCCGCAGGTACATGATAGCTAACAGAGGTGTGCCCTACGATTTAGCCCCATCGTACTTTCTGGAATGTCTTGTGTACAACGTTCCGAATTCACGGTTTTCGGGAGGCTTTTATAACACATTCGAAAGCGTACTTGATTGGCTGCTGTCTGCTTCGCTGGACAATTTTGTGTGCCAAAATGAACAGGTATTGCTATTCGGGGATACTCCAGAGCAGTGGTCTAAAGAAAAGGCAAAACACTTCCTTAATGCTCTTGCAGATCTCTGGAATAATTGGAGATACATCGAGCTCTGGCAGCGTTTCTGGAATAATTAGGAGATACGACCGAGAATGCACCCATATGCAACGGATTCACAAGAAAGGCGGAATGTTATTTTCCTCCTTGCTGTCCTGAGTATTGGCATGACCTATTTGTTTTATGTGTGTTTTAGCAGCTTCGGGCTTCAGTTTTTATGGTGGGCGGAATCTCCATCAGTGATGGGAATTTTTGGATTGTTATATCAGCTTTTTGAAATATATCTATGGCGGTACAAGATTGTGAGGCGTGTGGGGATCGTCAAAATTCCGGATCTAAACGGTAAATGGAGCGTAGAAGGATGGACGTCGTTTGGTAGTGGAAGGAGTTTTTCGGCGAACGCGAGGATTAAGCAAACATGGACAAGAATGAGCGTGTTGTTGGAAACGGTAGAGTCGATTTCCTACAGCATTTCCGCTTCCATACTTATAGAGCAACCGGGAGGAATAACCCTCAGCTACGAATACCGGAGCGAGCCGAGGCCAAACGCTTCAGGGACGATGCATGCACACAGAGGGACAGCTGTATTGAGGTTGAAGGGGGATGGTGGGGAGCTTGAGGGCGAGTACTACAGCGGCAGGGATCGGCTGAATTACGGGATTTTTTTGTTTAAAAAGACGGAAGGTTGATACTTGTCGACGACGCGGTTTCCAGCTTGCTTTTGAGGGACCGCGTGTTACTGGCCTATGAAGATGGGAGCCGGTTTTGGAAGAGAGACGTGGGCCAGCAGCCTACGACCCGAAGACCCACGCGGTCGGGTCACAGGATTGTTGCGGGAGAAAGAGCTCTTTCCGTCAGGTGTATTTAAACGCGCGATCTGGGAGAGACTGGAGGCATTAGCGCCGTGGAGGAGCGACGGCTGCCGCGGCGGGTTCGATTTAATGCCTCTGGCGTTTGTGCGACCGCGCAAGTTGGAGGTGGCAAACCGGCTTTCCCGAGACCCAGGAAATCAATCGTTCTGGAGGGATGGCGCAACGTAGCTTTGGGAGCGGTGTCGTTTTTGCCGACTGGCGCTGAAAGAACTGAGGTGAAAGGCGGACCTGAAAACCGATAAGGAGGTGAGGGGATGCAGGACAATGAAGTCAACACGGCTTTTGAGATTTTGCTCGAGGAAATTGAGCTTGTGGTAAACCAACTCCATGAAGACGGCGCTCAAGCCGTCAAGAAAGGGGATTATGAAGCAGTGAGAAGCGGCTCGTCCTGCAGGTTTCCGTGAGAAGGTAAAGGTGCTACAAAGGGAATGGGCTTCTCTTTTTACAACGGAAGCTCAGCGCGTGAGACAGGTGCCTTACGTCATATCAGGCCGTTTACCGCGTGGCCTCCGCACGCCAGAGGAAGCGTTTCGGCAGCCCATTTTGGAAGCCCTGGTGGAACTCGGCGGTAAAGCACCGATGAGAAAGGTCCTGGACGTCGTCGAAAAGAAGGTCAGGTCCAAACTGAACAAATACGACCTTGAAGCGCTCCCCTCGGATCCTAAATCCGTTCGTTGGCGTAACACTGCCCAGTGGTGCCGCAATACTCTGGTCGAGGAAGGCCTGATGCGAAGGGATTCTCCTTATGGGATTTGGGAGATCTCGGAGCTGGGGCGAAAAGCTCTCCAGGAGGGAAATGTGTAAGGATGTCCATGCTCGTTGACAACCCCATCCTCAACTCGCCCTTTGAGGAGCCTGCCCGCTACTGGGTTTACCAGGAGGGGCAACCGCTGGTCAAAGACGGCCGGCGTCCGGCCGGGTACTACCTCAAGACGCGGACCCGTGGGCCGCAAACGTCAATGCTGGAGGAAGAGTTCGTTCGGCTCGAGCTGGTCAACACGATCCGGGAGCGGGTCAAAACTTGGCGGGAGCAAGGCTATGCGGGCGTGACACCGCTGACCCGACAACTGCTCAACCACTGGAACAATCCCGAGCGCGAGCGCAAGCTTTTCTTCTGCCAGCGCGAAGTCGCCGAGACGCTCATCTGGCTGGTCGAGGCCTCGCCGGCGGAGAAACAGGGAATCGCCATTCCCCGAGACAACAGCCTTACGCGCTACGCCTGCAAAATGGCCACCGGATCGGGCAAGACGGTGGTCATGGGCATGGTGATCGCCTGGCAGGTGCTGAACAAGCTGGCCAACCCTCAGGACCGGCGCTTTTCTGACGCCGTGCTCCTGGTCTGCCCCAATCTGACCATCCGGGAGCGCCTGCAGGCACTGCTGCCCTGGAAGCCCGGCAACTATTACGACAGGTTCGACCTGGTGCCCCGGGGGCTGCTGGAGCGGCTGCAGCAGGGCAAGTTCGAGATTACGAACTGGCATCTGTTTCAGCCGCAGGACGACAGCCGCTCCCGAAGTGTGGTGCAGCGGGGCATGGAAAGCGATGCCGCCTTCTGCCGCCGGGTGCTGAAGGAACTGGGCAACAAGCAAAACATTCTGGTCATCAACGACGAGGCCCACCACGCCTACCGGCCAGCATCCCTCCCGGAGGAGGTCAGGGCACAGCTTTCTGAGGAGGAGATTGCCGAGCGCGAGGAGGCCACAGTGTGGGTCGGCGGGCTGGACAAAATCAACGCTGTGCGTGGCATCAATTTCTGCGCCGATTTTTCGGCAACGCCTTTTTACATCAAAGGCAGTGGCTACGAAGAAGGCGCCCCGTTCCCCTGGATCGTGTCGGATTTTGGTCTGGTGGACGCCATCGAATCGGGCATCGTGAAGATTCCGAGGGTGCCTGTGGACGACAATACCGGCGAGCTGATCCCCCGCTACTTCCGCTTGTGGGAGACGATCAATCAAGCCCTGCCCGCTTCCGAGCGGCAGACCGCCCGCCGTCGCGCCAAGCCCGAATCGGTGCTTCGCGAAGCGGAGGGAGCGCTGGCGACGCTGGCTTCGGAGTGGGAGAGGACGTTCGCGGAATTCCAGCGGGCAGGTTCCGCTGTGCCGCCTGTGATGATCGTGGTCTGCGACAACACGGACCTAGCCAGGCTCGTTCACCAGTACATCGCGCGGGGGAATGTTTTGCCGCAGCTCGCCAACGGGCCAAACGGAGAGGTCACGTTCCGAATTGACACGAAGCTTCTTGCTGAGGCCGAGGCGGCCAGAGAGGGCGAGACGAGAGCCGAAGCGGCAGAGCGGCTGCGCAAGGTCGTGGACACGATCGGCAAGCTCGAGTGGGATGGTGAAGGGGATCCTCCGGGCAAGTACATTCGGTGTGTGGTGTCGGTCGGGATGTTGAATGAGGGCTGGGATGCACAAAATGTGACGCAGATTTTGGGTCTGCGCGCCTTCACGTCGCAACTGTTGTGCGAGCAGGTGGTAGGACGGGGCCTGCGGCGGCTCAATTACGACGACTTCTCCGAGCCCGAATACGTAGATGTCTACGGTGTGCCGTTCGAAGTCATTCCGGTCAAAAAGAAGCCTCGCAGCAGCACCGAGGTGGCGAAGGTCTCCACGCTCGTGAAGGCGCTGCCGGAGAGGAAGCACCTCGAAATCACCTTCCCGCGCGTGGAAAACTACGTGTTCGATGTGCGCAGCCGTATCCGGCTCAACCTGGACGATGTGCCCTACCTGGAGATTGACCCGGCCAGTGAGCCGACGGAAGTAACGGTCAAGCCCGCGGTGGGGTACCGAATCGGGCGCCCGGACCGTCTTGGTCCGGGGCCGGAGGTGGTGCACGACCGCAACCCGTTCCACAGGGAAAAGCGTCTCCAGGCAACGGTGTATGAAATCGCGGCGGAACTCGTGGGCCGCCTCAAAGAACGGGACCAGGACCGGAGCGCGCGGCATTTGCTCTTTCCGCAGGTGCTCAATGCCGTGTGGCAGTACTTAGAGGAGCGCGTGATTTTCAAACAGGACGCCCCGCTGGAAGAGGTCGCTCTGCTCAAGTACAAGCAGCGCATCCTCGAGCGCCTGACCGAGGCCATTGAACCGGACACTGAAGCCGGGGAGCCACCCATCCTGCCAGTGATCGAAAGATTCCGGCCTGTTGGTTCGACGGCTGAGGTCCTCTTCCGTACCGTGCGGCCCTGTGTCGGCACAACCAAGAGCCATGTCAGCCACGTCGTGCTGGACGCTCCCAAATGGGAGCACAGCGTAGCGTATCAGCTGGAGCAGATGCCGGAGGTGGTCGCCTACGCCCGCAACGACCACCTGGACTTCACTATTCCCTACGAGTGGCAGGGGGTGCGGCACGAATACCGGCCGGACTACCTCATTCGCTGGCGCTGCGAGGGCGGTCAGGAAGTCAAAGTGATTTTGGAGGTCAAGGGCTTCCAGACGGAGCAAGACCACCAGAAAGAGGCCGCCGCCAGACGCTGGGTGCGGGCGGTGAACCACCACGGGGAGTTCGGGCTGTGGACCTTCGCGCTCTGCAAGGATCCAGCCACGTTAAGGGCTACCCTGTTGAAGGAGATCGAGGCGCACTGCGCCGCCCGAAGCTAGCGCTGATGCTCGACCCGTGGCCGGTGGAATCGGCCTGGCACCTGTGGGAAGAAAACCTTCAGAAACGGTCAACGTTTCGGGCCGCCTAGAAATCACCCGCCTGATCGTCGAACCGGAGGCGGGGAAACAACTCTCTCGGACTTCCATCGGCCAGAAGGAGGATCAGTGCTATGGGCCCGGCGCCAGTTCTTTCCGTGTTCGCGCGGTGGCTGCTGGTTTCCCGTGGGGCCCGTCTGTCGGGAGCACACAGAGGTTGTGAAGTTCCCCGGACCGGGAAATTTTCATTGCGAGATCGCACCCATCCCTTCCGCGACCGTCGCCGAGCCCCC
>Ga0070740_10003611_pt1 | contig 16214 bp, 18 predicted proteins | sample Coa_R2_FD_67286 | JGI IMG/M metagenome (GOLD analysis project Ga0070740, IMG submission 67286) | Surface soil microbial communities from Centralia Pennsylvania, which are recovering from an underground coalmine fire - Coalmine... | ecosystem: Environmental > Terrestrial > Soil > Unclassified ... | reverse complement strand
GTCTGCTGGTCGCAGGCGACGTGGCTCGCGATCTCGAGGGCGAAGGCGCTCTTGCCCATCGACGGCCGGGCGGCGACCACGACGAGGTTCGCGGGCTGGAAGCCGGCCGTGATCCGGTCGAGGTCCTTGAAGCCGCTGGGCAGCCCGGTCACCTCGGCCCCCGACTCGTACAGGTGGCTGATCCGCTGGAAGGTCTCGACGAGCGTCTCCTTGAACAGGACGAGCTCGCCCTCCGAGCGGCGCTCGCCGAGCTCGTAGACGAGCTGCTCGGCGCGGGCGACCAGCTCGGCGGGCTCGCCCTCGCGCTCCCAGCCGAGCTGCGCGATCTCGCCGCCGACGCGGATCAGCCCGCGCAGGGTCGCGGTCTCGCGCACGATCTCCGCGTAGTGGCGGGCGTTGGCGGTGGCCGGCACGAGGCGGGCGAGCTCGTGCAGTCGCACGCGGCCCCCGACCGCCTCGAGCTCGCCGCGCTGCTCGAGCTCGTTCGTGAGCGTGATCGCGTCGACGGGCTCGTTGCGGCCGTACAGGTGGAGGGCGGCGCGGTAGATCCGGGCGTGCGAGTCGCGGTAGAAGTCGGAGGCGTCGAGGATCTCGCTCACGGCGGCGATCGCGCCCGGCGAGATCATCATCGCCCCCAGCACCGACTCCTCGGCCTCCAGGTTCTGCGGGGGCACGCTGGCCGCGGTCGAGGCGGCGGAGGGGACCGGGGCGAGCGCCATGCCCCGCGATTCCAGCACTCGACGAGCCGGAGCACCAGAGGTGGAAATGTCCCTTGTGAACAGGTGGCTTTCGGTCATTTGCAGGCCAAACAACCATGGTCGCAGCCGCTCCGGACGGCGCCCCTGTGTACGAAACTGCTGCTCGGAGCGGCAAGTTCGTTCGCCGATCCACAGCCCGAACCGCCGCCTGTGGAGAGGGGGCCCGCGGCCGCGTCGGCTGCGCAACCGACGACGGCCACGTAGCTTCCTCGGCGGACAGTTCCTCGGCGGACAGCCGCCGGCCAGGCGGCGTCCCCGCGGCGCTGGTCGAGACCGCTAGGGCGTCGTCACTCGTCGGCGAGCGCGGCGTCCGCGTCGGCGCGCCACTCGGGTTCTGGCTCGGGCTCGGCGGGCTCCGGCTCGGGCGCGGCCGGCTCCGCCAGGAGCTCGGCCAGCTCGGCGGAAGGCTCGGGCGGGGCCGCGGCCTCGCGCTCGGCCCGCTCCAGCGCCTCGAGCTCCTCCTCGGAGGGCAGCTCGCCGCCCTCGGGGACGACGAGCGTCTGCACCTCGGCCCGCACGTTCTCGAAGACGCCGACCGGCACCCGGTAGCAGCCGATCCGCTTGATCGGCTCGGTCTCGACCTTGCGCCGGTCGATCCGGACCTTGCGGGTGCGCCAGAGCTCGTCCGCGATGTCCGTGGGCGTCACCGACCCGAACAGAGCGCCGGTCGGGCCGGCCTTGACCTCGAAGCGCAGCACCGTCTTGGCCAGCAGGGCCGCGATCTGCTCCGCCTGCTCCAGGCTCTTCGCCTCGTGCCGGGCCCGGAGCGCCTCGCGCTTGCGCAGCTCCGCCACCCGAGCCGGCGTCGCCTCCTCGGCCAGCCGCCGCGGCAGCAGGTAGTTGCGGGCGTAGCCGCGGGCGACCGAGACGACGTCGCCGCGCAGGCCGAGGTGCTCGACGTCGGAGAGGAGGATGACCTCCACCGCTACCGCTCCGGGCGCTCGCGCTCGCGGCGGCCGCCGTCGAAGCCGTCGGCGACGTAGGGCAGCAGGGCCATCTCGCGCGCCCGCTTGATCGCGGTCGCGACCTGGACCTGGTGCCGCCGGCAGGCGCCGGTGATCCGGCGGCTGCGGATCTTGCCCTTCTCCGACACGTAGCGCCTGAGCTGGTTGACGTTCTTGTAGTCGATCTCCGCGACGTGCTCCTTGCAGAAGAAGCAGTTGCGCCGCTTGATCTGGCCCGCCGGGCCGGCCGGCCGCTTCCGCTGGTTCCGCTCTCTCGCCATGCTCCCCTGCCTAGAACGGGATGTCGTCGTCGGCCGCCGGCGGGAAGTCGGCTGCGGGCTGGGCGCCCGCCGGCACGAACTGGTTCCCGGCCTCGCCGTCGCCGCGACCGCCCAGGAACTGGACGCTGTCGGCGACGATCTCGACCGCCTCCCGCTTCGTGCCGTCCTGCGCCTGCCACTCGCGCCAGCGGAGCTTCCCGTCGATCCCGACCGGCCGCCCCTTGGCCAGGTACTGGGCGCAGCTCTCCGCCTGGTTGCCGAAGACCGAGACGCTGAAGTAGTTCGGCGCGTCGACCCAGGTTCCGGTCTCGTCGCGCTTGCGGTCGTTGACCGCCACCCGCAGGCTGCAGACCGGCGTGCCGCTCGGGGTGTGCCGCAGCTCGGGATCCCTGGTCAGGTTGCCGACCAGCACCACGCGGTTGATGTTCGCTGCCATCCGCTCCTCACTCCTCCTCGTCCGAGCTCTCGTTCGCGCCAGCGTACTCTTCGGCGCCGCCGCCGCCATCGTCCGCCGGGCCGGTCGCGACGGGGGTCGCCGCGGCGACCGCGGCGTCGTCGCGCGGCGCGCTCGTGCGCGAGCCCGCGATGTGGCGGGTGGCCAGGTGGCGCAGCACGGCGCCGTCGATCTTGAGCAGACGGGAGATCTCGTCGAGCGTCGCCGGCTCGGCGTCGAAGACGATGAGGTGGTAGACGCCCTCCTGCTTGTGCGCGATCGGGTAGGCGAGGCGCCGCCGGCCCCAGGCGTCGTGGCTGCGCCACGTGCCGCCGTTGCGCTCGACCAGCTCGCGGGTGCGGGCCAGGATCTCGTCCTGCCGGGCCTCCGCCTGGTCGGGGTCCAGCAGCAGCAGGATCTCGTAGGTCGTCACGTCCCGATTCCTCCCTTCCCACGGTCTCGACGTCGGCCCCGCCTGCCGGTGCCGCTCGGGACGGAACGGCGCCCTGACGGAGCAGGAAGCGGCGCCCACTGTAGCATCGGTGCCATGCGTCGCCTGCTCGGCTGGGTCAGCGGTGCGCTGGGCGGATTCGCCGCCTACCGCCTGCTGCGGCGCCGCCGGACGCTGCCTCCCGGCCCGGATGCGCGGGCCGAGGAGCTGCGCGCCAAGCTCGCCGAGGCCCGGGCCGCGCAGCCGGCCGCGGAGCCCGCCGACTCGCCCGCCGCAGCGGAGCCGGCGCCGGCGGCCGCGGCTGAGGAGCCGGCCGCCGCCGCGCCACCGCAGCCCGCCGAGCCGGACGCTCCGGCGTCGCCCGAGCCGGCGCAGCCGGCGTCTCCCGACGAGCGCCGCCGCCGGGTGCACGAGGAGGGCCGGGCCGCGATCGACGAGATGCGCTCCGAGTAACCCCCCGGGCGCGCGGTAGGAGCTGCCGGGCGAGCGGAGCGGCGCCGGAGTCGAACCGACCTAGCCGTGGGCTACACGACCGTACGGGTTTTGAAGACCCGCTGGGCCACCGGGCCCCGCCGCTCCGGCGGCCAGGCTAGCGCCGGCGGCGACGCGCGCGGGGCCTGTCTCGCTGCGTCGCGGCCGCTCGGGCCTCGCCGGCCGCGGCTTGCTCGAGCCGCGCGAGCAGGCGCTCGGGCGGCAGGTCGGCCAGGGAGCCGACGACGAGGTCGGCGCCGGCGGCCTCGAGCCCGAGCCCGCGGGTGATCTCGTTCGGCACGGCGACGCAGAAGACGCCTGCCGCCTTGGCGGCCAGCACGCCGTTCGGCGAGTCCTCGAAGGCGACGGCCTGCGCCGGCGCGACCCCGAGCGCCGCCAGGGCCTCGAGGTACAGGACCGGGGCGGGCTTGGCCCGGGCCTGCTCGCCGTCGGCGGTGCAGATCGCGTCCCAGCCGTCCGTCTCTTGCAGCCGACCCAGGTGGAGGTCGATCCAGCGGCGACTGGAGCTGGAGACGATGGCCCGCTTCAGGCCCAGCCGGCGGGCGGCGGCCAGGTAGTCGGCGACGCCGGGCCGCAGCTCCTGCGCCTCGATCAGGGCCTGCTCGTACGCGGAGCGGCGCCGCTGGAGCTCCTCGCGTGCGAGCGGCCGGCCGACGAGCTGCTCGAGGTGGGCCATCGGGTCCCAGGGGCCGTGCGTCGTGCCGACGACCGTCGCCCACAGGTCGGCCGGCAGCTCGTGGCCGTGCTCGCGGTACAGCAGCTCCCAGCCCGCCCGCGAGGCGAGCTCGGTGTCGAGGATCAGCCCGTCGAAGTCGAAGAGGAAGGCGCGCACCCGCACGCCGGTGCAGAGTACGCGCGTGGCCATCCTGGGCGTCGACGTCGGAGGGACGTTCACCGACGCCGTGCTCGTCGACGAGGGCCGGCTGCGGACGGCGAAGGTGCCGACAGCGGCTCGCCAGGAGGAGTCGGTGCTCGCCGCGGCGCGCGCGGTCGGCGCAATGGGCGTCGCGCTCGAGCGGTTCGCGCACGGGACGACCGTGGCCACGAACGCGCTGCTCGAGCGGCGAGGCGCCCGCACCGCCTACGTCGGCAACGCCGGCTTCGAGCACCTGCTCCACCTGCGGCGCCAGAACCGCGCCCACCTGTACCGGCTCTGCGTCGCCCACCCCGAGCCGCTCGTCCCGCTCGAGCGCTGCTACGGCGTCCGCGGCCGGCTCGGCCCCGAGGGGGAGCTCGAGCCGCTCGATCTCTCCAGCCTGCCGGAGCTGGGAGACGCCGAGGCGGTCGCGGTCTGCCTGCTCTTCTCCTTCCGGGACCCCTCGCACGAGCAGGCGGTGGCGGCCGAGCTGCGGCGGCGCCGGCCGGGCTTGCCGGTGGTCGCCTCGCACGAGCTCGCCCCGGAGTTTCGGGAGTACGAACGCGCCGCCACGACCGCCGCCGACGCCTACCTGGCGCCGGTCGCCGCGCGCTACCTGCGCGCGCTGGCTGCAGCCGCGGCGGAGGCGGGGCTGCCCGAGCCGGTGGTGATGCTCTCGTCGGGCGGGGTCGCCTCGGCCGGGGAGGCGGCGGCGCACCCCGCTCGCCTGCTCGTCTCCGGGCCGGCCGGCGGCGTGGTCGGGGCCGGCCTGCTCGCCCAGCGGGCCGGCTTCCCGGACGCGCTCGCGTTCGACATGGGCGGCACCTCGACCGACGTCTGCCTGCTCGCAGGCGGCCGCGCCGCCCGGGTGGCCGAGCGGGAGGTGGGCGGCGTCCCGATCCGGCTGCCCTCGGTCGACGTGCACACGGTCGGAGCCGGTGGAGGCTCCCTCGTCCGCCGCGACGCTGGCGGCGCCCTGCACGTCGGCCCCCAGTCGGCCGGCGCCGACCCCGGGCCCGCCTGCTACGGCCGGGGCGGCGGCCCGACGGTCACCGACGCCAACCTCCTGCTCGGCCGCCTGCCGCCCGAGCTGCCCGGCGGGCTCGTGCTCGATCGCGACGCCGCGGCCGCGGCCCTCGCCGGGATCGACCCGGCCGCCGTCGTCGAGGTCGTGAACGCCGAGATGCTCCGGGCGCTGCGCCTCGTCTCGCTCGAGCGCGGCCACGACCCGCGCCGGCTCGCGCTCGTCGCCTACGGCGGCGCCGGGCCGCTGCACGCCTGCGCGCTCGCCGAGGAGCTGGGGATCGAGACGGTGCTCGTGCCGGCGGTCGCCGGCGTGCTGTCCGCCCTCGGACTGGCGGCGGGCGACGAGCGGCGCGAGCGGGTGGTCTCGTACCTGCGGCCGCTGGCCGAGGCGGGCGAGCTGCCCAGGCAGGGCGAGGCCGACCTCCGCTACCGAGGCCAGTCCTTCGAGCTGACCGTGCCGCTCGGCGGCGACCTCGCGGAGGCGTTCCACCGCGCCCACGAGGCGCGCTACGGGTATGCCGACCGCTCGCAGGAGATCGAGCTGGTCGCCGTCCGCACCGCTCAGGTCCGGCCCGGGCCGGCGCTCGAGCTGCCGGGCGGCCCGCCGGAGCGGCTGTCCGGGCCCGCGCTGCTCGCGCTGGACGGGTCGACCGCCTGGATTCCCCCCGGGTGGGTGGGGGTTAGGGATGGTCCCACCTGGGTGCTCACGCGTGGCTGACGAGAGGGCGGCAATACAGTTGCAAGTGATCGGCGCCGCGCTGCGCTCGATCGCGGAGGAGATGGGCGCGGTGCTGATCCGCTCCGCCTTCTCCGCCAACATCAAGGAGCGCCGCGACTGCTCGACGGCGCTGTTCGACGAGCGAGGGCGGCTGATCGCCCAGGCGGAGCACATCCCGGTGCACCTCGGCGCGATGCCCGACGCGGTCGCTGCCGCCGCTGCCCTCGGCCTCGCGCCGGGCGAGGTCGCGATCCTCAACGACCCCTACGCCGGCGGCACCCACCTGCCGGACGTGACGCTCGTCTCGCGCACCGAGCTCGGCTTCGCGGCCTCCCGGGCGCACCATGCCGACGTCGGAGGCAGCGAGCCCGCCAGCCTGCCCGCTCGCTCGCGCAGCCTCGCCGAGGAGGGGGTCGTCCTGCCGCCGCAGCGGCTGACGGACGAGACGCTCGAGCGCTTCGCCTCCCAGACCCGGCGGCCGCGGGAACGGCTCGGCGACCTGCGCGCCCAGCTCGCCGCGCACCGGCTCGCCGAGCAACGCCTGGCGGAGCTGTGCGCGCGTCGTGGCCGCGAGCGGGTCGCCGCCGCGATGGCCGAGCTGTACGCCTACTCGGAGCGGATGGTGCGCGCCGCGCTCGTCCGGCTCCCCGACGGTCGGGGCGAGGCGGAGGACGTGGTCGAGGCGGTCGAGGGCGACCTCCCGATCCGCTGCGCCGTCGAGCTCGCGGGCGACGAGCTGCGGATCGACTTCGGCGGCACCGCGCCGCAGCACGACGGCAACCTGAACTGCCCGCTCTCGGTGACCAAGTCGGCGTGCTACTTCGTCGTTCGCTGCCTGACCGAGCCCGACCTGCCCGCCTCCGGCGGCGCGTTCGCGCCGGTGACGGTCTCCGCGCCGGCGGGCTGCCTCGTCAACGCGCGGCCGCCGGCGGCCGTCGCTGCCGGCAACACCGAGACCTCGTCGCGGATCGTCGACGTCCTCTTCGCCGCCCTCGGCACGTTCCTGCCCGTGCCGGCCCAGGGGCAGGGCACGATGAACAACGTCGCCCTCGGCAGCGACCGCTTCGCCTACTACGAGACGGTCGGCGGGGGACAGGGGGCCTGCCCCGACGCCGACGGGCCGAGCGGCGTCCACGTCGCGATGTCGAACACGCTCGCGACCCCGGTCGAGGCGCTCGAGCTCGAGTATCCGCTCCGCGTCGAGCGCTGGGCGCTGCGGCTCGGCTCCGGCGGCGCGGGGGCCCGTCGCGGCGGCGACGGGATCGTGCGCGAGCTGCGCGTGCTCGAGGACTGCCGCCTCTCGCTGCTCGCCGAGCGGCGGCGCCACCCGCCGCGCGGCGCCCGCGGCGGGCGCGACGGCGCCCGCGGGCGCACGCTGGTGAACGGCGAGGAGCAGCCGCCGAAGCTGACGCGCGCACTCCGCGCCGGCGACGTCGTGCGGCTCGAGACGCCCGGTGGCGGCGGCTACGGCCCGCCGCCGGCCGCTCCGCCCGCCTGAGCGGCCGGACAGCCGCCGCCGAGCGGCCGTCAGCGCCGCCGGCGAAGGACGCGCGCGTCGCCGACCCGGCGCGTCACGCCGTCGGCGTCGAACCGCTCGAGGTAGAGCTGCGCCGCCCTGCGACCGACCCCGAGCGCGTCGCGGAACTCGGCCAGCGTGATCCCGTCCCGCAACGCGGCACGAGCGCGCGCGTAGGCCGCGGCCGAGACGGCGTAGCCGCCGCCGAGGCGCACCAGCCGCCCCTGCTGCTCGAGGTAGCGGGCGAGCGCCGCATCCTCCACCCGGACCGGCTCGGCGCCGAGCCGGGCCTCGAGCTCGGCCGCGGCCGCCGCCCGCTCGCCGAGCGTCGGGGTCGCCCCCGGACGGTAGAGCTTGGCGCCGCGCAGCTCGAGCCCGAGGTGCGGCAGGACGGCCCGCGCCCACTCGGCCGCCGGCGGCGGGACCCCGGGGTCGAGCGGGTCGGCCGCGTCGAGCGCGCGCTCGAGCTCCGCGCGCAGCTCGTCGAGCCAGGCCTGCGACCAGCGCCACTCGCCGCCGATGCGAACCGGCGCGTGCACGGGGGCCTCGCCGCGCGCGAGCGCCTCGAAGCGACTCGGGTCGGCGTGCCGGGGAGGAGCGGGGTCGAGCACGGCGGCGCCGCCGACGGTCGTCCCGGCACGCAGGACGACGCGGTCGCCGCGGGCGGCCACCACCGGCTGCGCCAGGCGGAGCTGGGCGAACCGCTCGCCGGCCCGCACGACGCGGGCCGCCGTCTCCGCCGTGCCGTGGTGGAGCTGGACGCGCGCCGGGATCGCGTCCAGCGGCTCGAGCGCGACGTCGAGCCGGAAGCTCGGCCGGAACGCCCCGGGGGTGGCGAGCACGTGCCCGCGCCGCACCTCGCGCCGCTCGATCCCCGGCAGGGCGAGGGCGACCCGCTGCCCCGCCTCGGCTCGCTGCACCGGCCGGTCGTGGACCTGGACGCTGCGCACGCGCACGAGCCGGCCTCGGGGCTCGAGCCGCAGCTCGTCGCCTTCGCCGACCGAGCCCGACCAGAGCGTGCCGGTGACGACGGTGCCGATGCCGCGCAGCGAGAACGAGCGGTCGACGTGCAGACGCGCCGGCCCCTGTGCCGCCCGCCGCTCCAGGCCGGCCGCGGCACCGGCCAGCGCCGCCCGCAGCGCGTCGAGCCCCTGGCCGGTGCGCGCGCTCGTGGCCACCACCGGCACGCCGGGCACGAGCTCCTCGGCCTCGAGGCGCGCGAGCTCGAGCGTCTCGGCGTCGACGAGGTCGGCCTTGCTCAGCGCGACCACGCCCCGCTCGATCCCCAGCAGGCGCAGGATCGCGAGATGCTCATGGGTCTGGGGGCGGGCGCCCTCGCCCGCGTCGATCACGAGCAGGAAGAGGTCGATGCCGCTCGCGCCGGCGACCATCGTGCGCACGAACCGCTCGTGGCCGGGGACGTCGACGACCGAGAGGCGCGTCCCGTCCGGCAGCTCGAGCGGCGCGTAGCCGAGGTCGATCGAGATGCCGCGCGCGTGCTCCTCGGGCAGGCGGTCGGTGTTCTTGCCGGTCAGCGCCCCGACGAGCGCGGTCTTGCCGTGGTCGATGTGCCCGGCCGTGCCGACGGTTAGCGGCACGAGCTCCTCCGCACTGCCTTGGTCACGGGTGCCAGCAGGCGCGGACGGCGGTCGCGGCCTCCTCGGCCTCGGCGTCCGTGAGGGTCAGGCAGTCGAGCAGCAGGCGGCCGTCGCGCACCACGCCGACGACGGGCGGCTCCCCCTGGCGGAGCGGCGCCGCCAGCTCCTCGGGCAGGGCGCAGGCGAAGCTCGGCAGCTCGGCCAGGGGCAAGGCGCCCCCGCCGACCCGTCCGACCGTCGGCTCGACCTCGCCGCCGGTCGAGGCGGCGAGCCGCTCGGCCCGGGCCCGCACCGTCCCGGCCTGCTGGGCGAGCAGGCGCAGGACCGGGATCCGCTGCGGGGCGTCGAGATGGAGGAGCAGCGTCCCTTCCAGGGCGGCGAGCGACAGCTTGTCGATCCGGAGCGCCCGCTGCAGCGGGTGGCGGCGCAGGCGCTCCACCAGCTCGGCGCGCCCGAGGACGATCCCCGCCTGCGGCCCGCCCAGCAGCTTGTCGCCCGAGAAGCAGACGAGGTCGGCGCCGCCGGCCAGCGACTCTCGCGCCGTCGGCTCGGCCTGCACGGGCGTGAGCGCGCCCGAGCCGAGGTCGTCGACGAGCGGCAGCCCGTGTCGGCGGGCGACGGCGGCGACCTCCGCCAGGCGGGGCCGCTCGTGGAAGCCCACCAGGCGGAAGTTCGACTGGTGAACGCGGAGCAGGAGCGCCGTCTCGGGCCCGACGGCGCGCTCGTAGTCTGCCGCCCGCGTCCGGTTCGTCGTCCCCACCTCGACCAGGCGGGCGCCGGAGCGGGCCAGCACCTCGGGGATGCGGAAGCCGTCGCCGATCTCGAGCAGCTCGCCCCGCGAGACCACCACCTCGCGCCCCTCGGCGAGCGCGGCGAGCGCGAGCAGCAGCGCACCCGCGTTGTTGTTCACGACGAGCGCCGCCTCGGCTCCCGTCAGCCGGCGCAGGAGCGCGGGCAGGTGGTCGTGGCGCGAGCCGCGGCCGCCCCGGGCGAGGTCGACCTCCAGGCTCGAGTAGCCGCGCCCGACCTCGACCACCCGGGCGAGCGCCTCGTCGGCCAGCGGCGCCCGGCCGAGGTTCGTGTGCACGACGACGCCGGTGGCGTTCAGCACTCGCCGCAGCCGCGGCCGCCGCGCCGCGGCGAGCTCCTCCTGCAGGCGGGCCGCGAGATCCCCGGGGTCGGCGCCGGCGCGGATCTCCTGCCGGGCCCGCTCGAGCACCGCTCGGGCCGCCTGCACCGCGAGCGGGTCGCGGACGCCTCGCGCGAGCTCGTCCACCGACGGCAGGTCGCGCAACTCCACGGCAGGAACGCTACTGCCCCTCGGCCCGCTGCGGCGGGGGCTCGCCGGCCGCCGGCTCACCGGCCCGGAAGGCGTTGAGCACGATCTCCACCGCGGTACGCGGCTCGTCGGTCAGGGTCAGGAGCGCGCTGTCCGCCGGCGAGAGCATGCCGGCGGCGAGCGCGTTGCCGCGCGCCCACTCGACGAGGGGCGCCCAGTACGCCGCGTCGAGCAGCACGACCGGAAAGTGCAGGACCTTGCCGGTCTGGATCAGGGTCAGCGCCTCGAACAGCTCGTCGGCGGTGCCGAAGCCGCCCGGGAAGACGCAGAAGCCCTCCGCCGCCTTCACGAACATCGTCTTGCGGGCGTAGAAGTGGTGGAAGGTGACCGCCAGGTCGAGGTAGCTGTTCTGCCGCTGCTCGTGCGGCAGCTCGATCCCGAACCCGACCGAGAGGCCGCCTCCCTCGCGGCAGCCCCGGTTCGCAGCCTCCATCACGCCGGGGCCGCCGCCCGTGACGACCGCCCAGCCCGCCTGCGCGAACAGCCGTCCCGTCTCGCGCGCCAGCTCGTAGGCCGGCGAGCCCTCCGGCGCCCGGGCCGAGCCGAAGCAGGAGACGGCCGGCCGGTCGATCCGCTCGACCGCCTCGAACCCGAGGAGGAACTCGCGCCCGATCGAGGCGGTGTGGCGGCGAAGCGCCTCGGGCGGGTGGTGAGTCTGGAGGAGCTCCCGGTCGCGCATCCCTTAGAGCATCCCGCTGTGGCGGGTGGCGAGCAGGCCGCCCACGAGCGCGGCGGCGAGCAGCAGGTAGAGGGCGGCGATCCGTCCGGCCAGCGAGCGGTCGGGGGGATGCGCCTCCACCGGCACCCCCTGCTCGAAGCGGATCCGCGGCCGCCGCCACGTCTCCGTCACGGCTCGCCAGGCGGTGCCGCCGTCGAGGAAGCCGATCGGCAGCAGGTTGAAGGCGTTGAGCAGGAAGCCGATGTTGGCCAGCACGACGAGCCAGGCATCCCCGCGCGCCGCGCCGGCGGCCCAGACGGCGGCCGCGCCGAGGCCGCCGACGAGCGGGCCGGCGAGCGAGACGAGGGCGCTACGCCAGGGGGACAGGCCGGCGTGGCGGACGGTGACAAAGGCGCCGACGAACGGGATGAAGGTCGGTAGCGAGACCGGCAGGCCCTGCCGCCGCGCCTCGGCGACGTGGCCGAGCTCGTGCACGAGGATCAGGCAGACGAAGCCGAGCCCGAAGCGCCAGCTTCCGAACCAGAACGAGTAGGCGGCGAACGAGACGAAGAACGCGAAAACCTTGGCGAACAGGAAGCCCCACTTGAGCGCCGCCCCGCCGAGCACGACCGCGACGCCCACGAGCCGCTCGAGGGAGCGGCGGACGATCCCGCGCTCGTCGGCCGCCCGCGCGCTCACGAGCCCTGGCCGATCCATGCTTCGCCGCCCGCGTAGACCTCCTTCTTCCAGAGCGGGATCGTCGTCTTCAGCGTCTCGATCGCCTCCCGGCAGGCCGCGAGCGCCGCCGCGCGGTGGGGGGCGGAGACGGCGATCACGACGCTCGCCTCGCCGATCTCCACCCGGCCGAGCCGGTGGTGGATCGCGACGGCGCAGAGCCCGTGCCGTCGCGTGAGCTCCTGCCCCAGACGCTCGAGCAGGCCCTCGGCCATCTCCGCGTAGGCCTCGTACTCGAGGTGGAGCACCTCGCGTCCGCGCGAGCGGCGGCGCACGGTTCCCACGAAGCTGGCGACGGCGCCGGCCTCCGCGTCGGCGACCTCCTCCAGCACGGCGGCGACGTCGAGCGGGCCGTCGACGAGCCGGAACGAGCCGCCGCTGACCGGCGGGATCAGCGCCACCTCGTCTCCGTCGGCGAGCGGGTGCCCGCGCTCGACGTACTCGCGGTTGACCGCGTAGAGCAGGCCGGGCGGCTCCTCGCCGAGCCCGAGCGCCGGCCAGACGTCCTCGACCCGGCTCACGCCGTCGAGCTCGAGCCGGGCCTCGCCGGCCCGCTCCCGCAGGGCGGCGAAGAGGCGGACGGTCACGCGCACGCAGCGATCTTGCCTGTCCGGGCTGCTCGAGCGGCGGCTGCCCGAAGCCGGCGGGCGCCCGGCTCGGGTCTACCATCTGGCCATGGCGGCGACCGGCGAGCGGCGGACCGAGTCCGGCATCGAGGTGAAGCCGGTGTACACCGCCGACGACGCGCCGCGGGAGCTCGAGCTGCCCGGCGAGTACCCGTTCACGCGGGGGCCGTACCGCGACATGTACCGCGGCCGGCCGTGGACGATCCGCCAGTACGCCGGCTTCGCCTCGGCCGAGGAGTCGAACGCCCGCTACCGCTACCTGCTCGAGCGGGGCCAGACCGGCCTCTCGATCGCGTTCGACCTGCCGACCCAGCTCGGCTACGACTCCGACGACCCGCGCGCCCGCGGCGAGGTCGGCCGCACGGGCGTGGCGATCGACTCCCTCGCCGACATGCGGCTCCTGCTCGACGGGATCCCGCTCGGCCGGGTCTCGACGTCGATGACGATCAACGCCCCGGCCGCCTTGCTGCTCCTGCTCTACGAGCTCGTGGCCGAGGAGCAGGGCGTGCCGGCGGCCGAGCTGCGGGGCACGGTGCAGAACGACATCCTCAAGGAGTACATCGCCCGCGGCAACTACATCTTCCCGCCGCGTCCCTCGATGCGCCTGACGACCGACCTCTTCGCCTACTGCGCCCAACGGCTGCCGCGCTGGAACACGATCTCGATCTCCGGCTACCACATCCGGGAGGCGGGCTCGACCGCCGTGCAGGAGCTCGCCTTCACGCTCGCCAACGGGATCGCCTACTGCGAGGCGGCGATCGAGGCGGGCCTCTCCCCGGACCAGTTCGGCGCCCGCCTCTCCTTCTTCTTCAACGCCCACAACCACTTCTTCCAGGAGGTCGCGAAGTTCCGTGCCGCGCGCCGGCTGTGGGCCCGGATCATGCGCGAGCGCTTCGGCGCCACGAACCCGCGTGCGCTCGCGTTGCGCTTCCACGCCCAGACCGGCGGCTCCACCCTGACCGCGCAGCAGCCGGAGAACAACATCGTCCGCGTGGCCGTGCAGGCGCTGGCCGCCGTCGCGGGCGGCGCTCAGAGCCTGCACACGAACGCCTACGACGAGGCGCTCGCCCTGCCGACCGAGCACGCAGCCCGGATCGCGCTGCGCACGCAGCAGATCCTGGCCGCCGAGGCCGGCACGACCGACACCGCCGACCCGCTCGGCGGCTCGTACTTCATCGAGGCGCTCACCGACGAGCTGGAGGCGCGGGCCTGGGCGCTGATCGAGCGGGTCGAGGAAGCGGGCGGCGCCGTCGCCGCGATCGAGTCCGGCCTCGTGCAGGAGGAGATCGAGCGGGCAGCCTTCGAGTTCCAGCGCCAGGTCGAGTCCGGCGAGCGGATGATCGTCGGCGTCAACGCGTTCACCGAGGAGGAAGCCGAGCGCATCGAGCTGCTGCGGATCGACCCGGCTGCCGAGCAACGCCAGCTCGAGCGGACGGCCCGCGTCCGGGCGGAGCGCGACGCGCGCGCGGCGGCGGCTGCGCTGCGGGCGGTGCGCGAGACGGCCCGCGGCGACGCGAACCTGCTCCCCCCGCTGCGCGAGGCGCTGCGGGCCTGCTGCACGATCGGCGAGATCTGCGAGACGCTGCGCGAGGAGTGGGGAACGTACGACGCGCAGCGGGCGCCCGCCTGACGAGCGTCCCGCTAGGGCGTGCTCCACCAGTCGAGCAGGATCTCGGCGTCGCTCTCCTCCCCGACCGGGGCGCCGAAGGCGAGGAACTCGAGCCCGTCCGACCCGGCCTCGAAGGCGCGGGCGGTCTGCGGAGCGACGCGGATCGCGTCCCAGGGGCCGATCTCGATCACCTCGTCCTCGAGCTTCAGGCGGCCGCTGCCGGCGAGGATCACGTACAGCTCCTCCTGGCGGCCGTGGCGGTGGCCGAACGGGCTGCGAGCGCCGGGCGCGAGCCGCTGGAGGCTGAGGCCGCAGACCGTGGCGGCGAGCGGACGGCGTGCGAAGCGCGCCTCGATGCCCGTGAAGCCCGCGCCGGGCGCCGCGTCCTCGAGCTCGCGCAGGTTGACCCTGGCGAAGTCGGCCACGACGGCAGTCTAGGCCGGGGCCGGCGCGGTCGCGCCGCCCGCTGAGGGCCGAGCACCTCTAGCCGGGGCTACGAGGCGCATACGCTCCCGTCGTGCGCATCCTGCTCGTCTCGCAGCTCTACCCGGGGCCGACCGCGCCCGACCTCGGCACGTTCGTCGCGCAGCTCGAACGGGCTCTCGTCGAGCGAGGGCACGAGATCGACCGCGCGGTCCTCGACACGCGCGCCGGCGGCAAGCTCCGCTACCTGACGCTCGCCCGCCGGACGCTCGCGGCGAGCGCCTTCCGAACGCCCGATGTCGTCTACGCCCACTTCCTCGTTCCCGCCGGCCTGCTGGCTGCGCTCGCGGGGCGAGGGCCGCTCGTGGTCACGGCGCACGGCCGCGACGTCCGCAACATCGGCTCGATCGCAGGCGTCGCCGCCGCCACCCGGCTCGTCGTCCGCCACGCGGCGACGGTGATCTGCGTCTCCGACTACCTGCGGCGGGAGCTCGAGACGAAGCTGCCGGAAGCGCGCGGCAAGACCGCCGTGCTCTCGAGCGGCGTCGACCGGGAGCGGTTCGCGCCGTCGCCCGCGCCGCCCGGTCCGGCCCGCTACCTGTGCGTCGGCGCCCTCGAGGAGCGCAAGAACGTCGTCCGCCTTGCGGATGCCTTCGCCCGGCTCGGCGAGGGAACCTTGACCTTCGCCGGCGACGGCCCCCTGCGCGCGCAGCTCGCCGGCCGGGAGGGCGTGCGGCTGCTCGGCCGCGTCCCGCACGACGCGGTGCCGGGCCTGCTCGCCGACTCCCACGTTCTGGCCCAGCCGAGCCTGGTCGAGCCGCTCGGCCAGGCGCTGCTCGAGGCGATGGCCTGCGGCCGCTCGGTCGTCGCGACGAGGATCGGCGGTCCGCCCGAGTTCGTACCGCCCGAAGCGGGCGTGCTCGTCGACCCGCTCGACCTCGACGAGCTCGCGCGTGGGCTGCGGCAGGCGGCGTCGCTCCCCTGCCCCAACGACGCGGCCCGGCAAGCGACGGCCGAGCATGACGTTCGCCGCCAGGCTGAACGCCTCGAGGAGATCCTCAGCCGGGCGGCCGGCCGCGCTCGAGGTCGGCCAGCCTGAGCTCGACCAGGGGTCGGATCCGCTCTTCGAGCCCGGCCTCCCGGGCCAGCGCGAGCGCCTGCGTCCAGCTCTGCCGCGCCTTGGCTGGGTCGGCCCCCTGCTTGAGGCGGTTGTCGCCGGTGACGAGGAGCCGCTCGATCCGCTCGCGGACGTCCTCTTCCACGAGCCGACCGTACCAGGGCAGGATTGGCACATGCCGCCGCCCCAGCCGACGCCGGTGCAGGTGCTGATCGCCGACGACCACCGCCTGTTCGCCGAGGCGCTGCAGGCGATCCTCGCCGCCGACGAGCGGGTCGAGGTGGTCGGCACGGCGAGCGACGGCGGCGAGGCGGTCGAGCTGGCGCTCCGCCTGCGGCCGGACGTCGTCCTGATGGACGTCAGCATGCCGGTGCTCGACGGCTTCGAGGCGACGCGCGAGATCCGGGCGGGCGGAGACGACGTCCGCGTCCTGATGCTGACCGGCTCGAACTCGCGCGCCGACGTCCAGCGGTCGCGCGAGGCGGGCGCGGCCGGCTACGTGACGAAGGACCGGATCGCCTCCGAGCTCGTGGAGGCGATCGTCGAGGTCGCCCGCCGCCGGCTACGCTAGGACGATGCTGCAGTTCCTCGCGGTCACCCAGGTGCTGATCGTCGTCGCGCTGACCGCCCTCGT
>Ga0070740_10003607_pt1 | contig 16226 bp, 14 predicted proteins | sample Coa_R2_FD_67286 | JGI IMG/M metagenome (GOLD analysis project Ga0070740, IMG submission 67286) | Surface soil microbial communities from Centralia Pennsylvania, which are recovering from an underground coalmine fire - Coalmine... | ecosystem: Environmental > Terrestrial > Soil > Unclassified ... | reverse complement strand
TCGCGCCGGTCGCCCGCACGCGCATGACCGTCGAGGGCGTGCCCTCATCGATGTTCGCCGGCAGCGAGGGCAAGGATCAGTGGGATCCCTACAGCCCCGCCAACGTCGCGCCGGTGGTGGCGTGGCTGGCCAGCGATGACGCCAAGGACGTGCATGGCGAGGTCTTTCGCTCGGGACTGGGCGGTGTGTGGATACTCAAAGGCTGGAGCACGGCCGCAATGGTGGCGCAAAAGGCCACTTGGGATCCGGTCGAGCTGGGCAAACGGCTCAAGGAAGAGCTCGCCAAGGGCATCACCAAGAAGGAAACGCTGGGCGGCGTCATCAAGACGATCCTGTCCTGAGGGCGGCAGCGCGGGATGGCTGACGAAGGGTTGGAAGACAACGGAAACGCAGCGCCCAGGCTGCGTTTCCGCTCGGTCCTGTTCATCTGCGCCGCCAACACCGCGCGCAGTGTGATGGCGGAATACATCATGAAACGCGAACTGGAGGCGCGCGGACTGGGCGAGCAGGTCGTGGTGCGCTCCGCCGGCATCGCGCCCTACGCACGCGACGGCTCGCTGGTTTCGCTCGACACCCGGATTACGCTGCGCGAAGACGGGATCGACATCAGCGATGAGGCCAAGTCCATCTCGTTGCGCCGTCATCCGGAGATGCTGGCGCAGGCCGACCTGATCCTGGCGATGACCGAAAAGCAAGCGCTGGACCTGCGCAAAAACTTCATGGACGGCTCCGAGCGTCCCGTCTATACGCTGCGCGAGTTCGCGGGCGAGAAGGGCGACATCGAAGACCCCTGGCTGGAGGGGCTGGAGGTGTGGGTCGCCTGCCGCGAGGAAATCAAGCGGCTGGTCCCGGCGGTAATCGATCGGATGCAGGAGAACGTGGCAACTCGCGCCGATGACCTGCCATGAGTTTCAGCAATCCACCGGACAGCGAGATCAGGCGCATACTTTCCAATCCCACCACGGTGGCGGTCGTCGGATGCTCGGACAATCCGGGGCGCGACAGCCTGAGGATTGCAATCCTCCTCAAAAACAAGGGCTTCAAGGTAATTCCGGTCAATCCCACCTTGCGGCCCGACGCCTTGATAAAAACGTTGGGCGAGCGCTGTTATCGGGACCTCCAGTCGATTCCCGAGCCGGTCGAGATCGTCGACGTGTTCCGCCGTTCCGAGTTTTTGCCCGAGGTCGTCAGCGATGCAATCGCCAAGGGCGCGAAGGTCCTGTGGTGCCAGCTGGGGGTGGTCGATCTGGCGCAGGCCGAGCGCGCGAGTCGCGCCGGGATGACCGTGGTGATGGACCGCTGCCCCGCAATCGAGTACGGACGACTGTTCTAGTGTCTGCGCACGGCAAACCGCGACCGGCTCCGTGGAAGACGGTGGAAAGCCGCGCGGTCTACCGCACGCGCATCTTCGACCTCCACCATCATCGCCGCCATCACCATCGCCGCGGCCATCACGATTTCTACGTGCTCAATGCGCCGGACTGGATCAACATCATCCCGCTAACCGAGGACGGCAACGTTGTAATGGTGCGGCAGTTCAGGCACGGCACCGAGGACTTCACCCTGGAAATCCCCGGCGGGATGGTCGATCCGGAGGATCCAAGTCCGATGCATGCGGCGCGGCGCGAGATGCGCGAGGAATCGGGCTACGATTCCGACGACATCATCGAGCTGGGCAAAGTGCATCCCAATCCGGCGATCCAGGGCAATTACTGCCATACTTTTCTGGCGCGCGGCGTGCGACCGGGGCCGAAGATCGAGCTTGATACGACCGAGGAAACCGAGGTCATACTGGTGCCGTTGGCGTCGATCAAGGATCTGATCAAAAGCGGCGAAATCACCCACGCGCTGGTAATCGCCGCATTCTCCTTCCTGCACGCCTACAACCCGCCGCCCGAGTTCCGCCGCGGCGGGGCGCATCGATAGTTCCCGGCCGGGATTCCGAAAATGACAAGAAACCCGTGCCGGGTCATCCCGATGCTGATTGGAGCGATGGCGGTGCTCTTTTCGGTGCCGCATGCGGCAGCTGCGGGCCCCCTCGAGAAGACCGCGGTTACTGTATTCAATCCCCCGGTTCCCAGTGGACCGCAGCGCAGCGGCGAATGCTGGACCGATTCGATTGCGGTGGCGCGGGCAGGCGCATGGCGCTGCATGGTGGGCAATGAAATCTACGACCCGTGCTTCTCCAACCAGCACTTGAGCGGTGTCGTAATCTGCGACGCCAATCCAGCCACGGGCAGGCGCGGCTTCCTTCTCAAGCTGAGCAAGCCGCTGCCTCAACCGTCGTCCGAACGAATCGCCCATCCGCGGCCCTGGCTGCTCAAACTCGCTGACGGATCGATCTGTGAAATTCAGACCGGCACAACCGCTTTCGTAGCCGGACTGGTCGTTCCCTACGACTGTTCGGACTCACACGAATGCACGGACAACGGTTGTCCATACATGACCGGACTGACCGGCAAGCTCAAGCGCGGACGCTCCTGGATCGCCGACAAGGTCGCGTTTAGCTCCTCCGACCAGGGACTCAAACTGCTAAGCCGCAAACGCGTCGCCGTCGTAGCGGTGTGGGAATAAGGCGGGCGGCCGAGGGCAGCCGCATAATGCCATAGAGGAGATTGGGCGCCGTGGTTCAAGCCCGAACCCTGAAAATTTCGGTTCGCAGCGTGCCTGCACCCTCGGCCCGAGCGATTTGCAGGCAAATCGCTCGGCGGCCTTTCCCGATTTGCGCCTGCGGACCGGGTCCGCAGACGCGGGCGAGGGCGAAAAAATGCTGCCGTCTTTTTCTGTCCCCTCGCCCAGTTGTGGCAGAAAACGAGGGCTCTGCTGAGCTTCTAGCAACCAGGCAACCGATGTTGTCGGGTTGAATAGCCAGACCTTTGGAATCGCGCGCGCTTAGGTATCGAATACCTTGGCCACTTCGGCCATGTCGACGTAGACGCGGCCGGCCTGGATTTTGTCTTTGGAGATTTCAAAGACGATGCAATAGGCGTTTTCGTAGTGCCTGCCGTTGAAGGCGGGACCTTTGATCGTCATCTCCGCGATCACCGAATCGGCGGTGGTGTGCAGCTTGTGGAAATCGACTTGCAGGCCGTTGGGGAACAGACGGCTGACCTCGCCGAAGAGATGGCGCATCTCGTCCTTGCCGTGGTGACTACCCGAAACCTCGCGGTTGCCGGGTATGGTCCAGGTAATGTCATCCGCCATCGCGGGCAGCGCACCCTCCAGGTCGCCCGCGCACCACGCGGTCCACATCTTCTTTACAATGTCGGCACGTTGATCTGGCATATCGGAACCTCCGGTCAGTAAAAGGAATGGCCCCTCACCCTCTTCCAGGCCAGGTAAGGGGACAGAAAACAGGACCCGTGAACGTTTCTGCCCCCTGGGCCCGAGATCAAATCGCCTTGGCGAATACCTGGATGAGCCGCCGCGTGTTTTCCATCGTGTCCGGTCCGCCCGGCGCGATGATCGGCATCTCGGCGCCCGCTTCGCGAAAGGCCGCCAGCCGCTCGATACATCGGGAGGCCGGACCGACCAGCGCGACCGCGTCGACCAGTCGATTCGACAGCGCCGCAACCTGCGCCTTGCGGTCGCCGCGCGCCGCCGCCTCCATCGCAGCCTTGGCCTCGGTCTCAAAGCCGCTTTTGACGAGTTGCCGATTGTAGAACGGCAGCGCCGGGTAGAAAGCGATTTGCTGGCGCGCGGTGTCATAGGCCCTTTCGAGATCGTCATCGACAAAGGTCGGCAGCCCCACGGTGATCGAGATGTCGGAGGCTTTGCGGCCGTGCTTGACCGCGCTCTCGCGCGCCGCGTTGGCCAGCTTGCGCAGGCGGTCGGCGGGACACATGTAGAATTCCGCGCCGTCGGCGATTTCGCCAGCCAGTCGCGCCGTTTCCAGCGCCAGCGCGCCGTAATAGATGGGAATCGGAGTTTTGGGCTTGCGCGCTGGCACTCCGATCGACATCTCACCGTTCCAGATCTTGCGCAGCGCGACCGTCACCGAGCGCAGCTTGTCGCGCGCATTGCCCATGTCGATACCCAGCGCCTGCATGAACGGCCGATGGCTGACGCCGAGTCCCAGCGTCAGGCGCCCACCCGACACGTCCTGCACCATCGACGCCGCCGCCGCGCACAGCCATGGATGGCGGAAATAGACGTTGACGATCCAGGTGATGAGGCGGATCTTCTCGGTGGCGGCCGCCATCACGTAGCAGCACATCAGTCCGTCATTGGTCAGCTCCGGCATGCAGGCGCCGGCAAAGCCGGCATCTTCGGCCGCGCGCGCAAGCTCGCCGATTTGGGTGTGGGATCCGGGCATGATCACGATTGCAAGTTGTTGTGCCATCTCAATGCTCCCCTCGTCTGTCAGTCTTCAGTTTGCAGGTCTAATCTAACCAGGGCGCGGTTAAACCGTCAGCAGATCAATCGCTCGCTGCTGAGCTTTGCTGTACCAGCAATCCATCAGCAAGCAGCGCCTCGATGCGGGCCTCCGAATAACCGAGCAATTCGCCCAGCACTTCGGCATTGTGTTCGCCCAAGGCCGGAGCGGGCCGGGGAATCTCCACCCTGGCGGCGGAAAATCGCAACGGCGCTTTGGTTACCGACACCGCCCCGACGTTCGGATAGGTGAATTCCTGCAACGAGCCGCGCCCCTTGACGGCCGGCGACGTCATCGCCTGCGGCACGTCGTAGACGGGGGCGCTCAGGATATGGTTGCGCTCCAGGATTGCCAGCGGCTCGTCGCGGCTGGTGAACGACGCAAGCCAGGTCTCGACGATTGCGTTGACCTCGGCGCGATGCTCCAGGCGCTTGGGCAGCGTGTCGTAGCGCGAATCGCTGCCCAGTTCGGGGCGGCCGATGATTCGCGTGAACAGTTCCCACTGGTCGTACAGGATGGTAATCGCGACGTAGCCGTCGCGCGCCTTGAAGATGCCCATCGGCGCGACGGCGGGAAAATCCGACCCCATGCGGTTGGGAATAATCCCTCCCTCGCTGGCCTGATAGAACAGGTAGCCGCCATCGTTCCACGACGCCATGCACTCCACCATCGAGATGTCGATATACTGCCCGCGCCCGGTGCGTTCGCGCCGGAACAGCGCGCCGCACACGGCTGCAAGCGCGTGCGCGCCGGCAGTCATATCGGCGACGTTGACCGCCGGGATGGCGGGCGGGCGGTCCGGATAGCCGATCAGATGCAGCGTGCCGGCCATCGCCAGCGCGATAATATCGTTGGCCGGCTTGTGCGCGTTGACGCCGTCCTGTCCAAAGCCGGAAATCGAGCACATGACGAGGCGGGGATTGCGCGCGCTGAGCGCCTCCCAGGTCAATCCATACTTGGCCAGCACGCCAGGGCTGAAGTTCTCCACGAAAACGTCGCAGCGGGCAATCAACTCCGCCGCCATCGCGGCGCCCGCGGGGCGCTTGACGTCGATACAGACGCTGCGCTTGCCGTGGTTCTGCACCGTGTGCGACACGCTGAGGCCCTTGATCAGGGTGTAATGGCGGTTGAGGTCGCCGCGCGGCGCCATCTCCAGTTTGATGACGTCGGCGCCCAACCCCGCCATCATCTTGGCCGCCGACGGCGCCGCCAGGTACTGGCCCATCTCGACGACGCGAATTCCGCTGAGGATTCCTTCATCGTGGCCCATCGCCAAACCTCCGTGAAGTACAAGCGTGGCCGCGGTGCGCGCGCATATCGCGCACGCGACAGGCGGACCTTAGCGTATCGCCGCCGCATTTGGCCACCCGATTGCGCGGCGCAGGGTTTTGCTACCCCATGCCCTCGCACATGTGTTAGCCATGTCTGCGTACCGAGGCGAGGTGCGGCCCGGGATTGGAGTTTGGTTCGTTAGCCGACGGAGGCAGGCATGGCCAAGGCGCGCAAGAAGGCGGTTGCCGCGAGTTCAAAAGCCCGATCAAAAAAGGTGCAAGCCAGACCGAAGCGCACGGCACGCAGCGCGGTAAAAACCGCTCCTCGCGCGCCCAAGCTGCCGCGTTACGATGAATTGCCGATCCGCACCGGCGCGCCCAGGGGTGCGGCGTGGGGCGTTTTCGGCGAGACCGATGAATTGGGAACCATCAACCTGCTGACGCCCCAAAACGTGCTCAAGGCGGCGGCCGAGATTCGTACCGGCAAGGTTTTTCCGTTGAACCTGCCCCTCAATTTGCCCAACCCGCCCTTGTATGGACGCGGCGCGCTGCGCCATCATGCGTTCCCGCTGCCCAACGCCGAGTTCTTTACCGACGACTACCTGGACAACTTCTATCCGCAATGCTCTTCGCAATGGGATGCGGTCGGCCACATCAAGCATCCGGTCCACGGCCATTACAACGGTCTGCCTGAAAGCGAAGTGACAGGACGGGGCGGCGGCGGCACCCATCTGGGAATCGACAATCTCGCCCGGCGCGGCATCGCCGGGCGCGGCGTGCTGATCGACGCCGCGCGCTATTTCGAGCGGCGCGGCAAGAGTATCGAATGCACCGGCACCGACGTCGTCACAGTCAAGGATCTGGAGGCGGCGCTCGCCGAGCAGAAGACCAGGCTGCGGCCCGGCGACATCCTGTTGGTGCGGGTCGGATGGCTCAAGTCCTACCTGGCGTCGAATCAGGAGGTCAGAACCCAGGTAGCTCAGCTTCCCAACGCGCCAGGCGTTGAACCGTCGAGGGAAACGGCGCGATGGCTGTGGGACAACCGCATCGCGGCGGTCGCATCGGACACGCCCGCGTTTGAAGCGGTTGACATGCAGGCGGCGCGCGAGTTGCTGCATCCCCATCTGCTGGCGTTCTTCGGGATGCCGATGGGCGAGATGTGGGACCTTGAAGCGCTGGCCGAGGATTGCGCCGCCGACCGCCGCTACACCTTCTTTTTGACCTCGGCACCGCTCAACATTCCCGGCGGTGTCGGCTCTCCACCCAACGCGTTGGCGGTCAAGTAGCCGCCCTCTTCAGTTGCGGGACAGGGCGAGCGTGAGGCTGGCCGGCTCACCGCGAACGCCGACGGCCGGTGTTGGGCGTCAATTGGTGTGGGTTTTGTCCTCAGTGTGCAGCCAGCCCATCTTGACCCAATCGCCATGTCCCTGCACCAGCGCGCGCGCCACCGCCTGGTAATACTTGTTCGGCTCGACATTGGCCATCTGCTCGCGCTGATCCTGAAGCGCCAGGATGCGGTCGATGTTCCCGGGGTTGACCGTCAGTTCCGAGCTCAGCACGATACGTCCGTTGGCGCCGCAGGTGACATCGGGGTCGCCCAGGAAATGCCGCAGTATGGTGTGGCCGACCTCGGGCTGCATGTGCATCAGATCCCTGAACATCCGGTCGGTGTGCGCCAGTTGGTTGTAGCCCGAGAAGTCAAAATACGGGGTGGTGCGCGCCAGTTCACGCTTCCATTGCTGGAAATGCCCCCACTGGCCGTTCTGGCGCAGCGATTCCAGTTCGTACTGGCTCATCGGCGGCAGGAATACGATCAGTTCCACATTGGCGCGTCTGATCTTGGCTACAATCTCGCGGAAGGTCGGCATCGCGGTGCTGGAGAATTGGTAGTTCCAATACATGGGAATCGCCCAGCGCACGTGGACCGCCGCGCGCTCGGGACCAAGCGAGGCCAAGCCCATCCCCTCATCGGAGGCAAAGCTGCGGCAAATGAACTCGCGCGACCACGGGATCGGCTGCAAGGCGTTGGCGGGCAAATCGTGCCGCCCGTCGATCGCCCGGTCGAGCAGGTGAAAGGTGGCGTCCAGCGCGCCGGCGCTGAGCAGCGTGTCAAGGACGCGCAAGCGCAGATTGCCGCGCAGGCGCGCGTAAGTATTGGGATCGGGGACCCATCGGCGCTCGAACGCAAAAAAATCCACGCCCCAGATGATTCGCTTCAGACGCGGGTTGCGCAGCGCGAGATCGACTTCCCTGGAAATTTCCGGCAGGCTTGCCGCGGAGAGCGCGGCGTTGAGGTAGTCGTCCTTAAAGCCCTGATCGATGCTCATCCCCATCAGCACACGGGAGCTGCCCAGCAGCACCGTGCTGGGCTCCACGGTGCGGATCATGTAGGGCGTTATGACCCGCTCGCGGCCCACATGCACGCGGTAGTAGATGCCGTCGATGAGCCGATGGCGCCAGGCGCGGTAGGGATTGAACAGAAAATTGATCAGCACCATCGCGCCGGTAAAGGCGGCCAGGCTGAGCATCATCATCCAGATACGGCGTGGGTAATTCATCGCCAAGGGTCAGAACTGGAAGTAGATGAAGGCCGGCGGGTTGGCCATGCACAGCAGGCAGACCCCGACCATGACGGCGAACGCGCCTGCATAGACCCAGTCGCTGCCCCAGTCCCATTCCATGATGGTCTGGCGGTTGGGCGCCAGCCACACCAGCCCCAACCCGCCCGCGATTCGCAGCATTTCGTGCCATCCCAGCGACTCATGGCGCAGGTTCCAGGCAAAGCCGTTCAACCCGGCCATCCCGGCCAGCATCGTCATCGCGCGGCCCAGCGTGACAGCGCGGAAGAAGACCCAGGCGATAGTGACCATGAAAAAGGTCAACGCCCAGCAGGCCAGCGACGGCAGCACGACGCCCACTTTGCGCCAGGCATGGTTGACGGCCAAAAAGCCGCCGTGCAGCGCGCCCCAGATGACGAAGGTCCAGTTCGCGCCGTGCCACAGTCCGCCCAGCAGAAAGGTGATGAAGACGTTAAGGTAGCGGCGCAGCTCGCCGCGCCGATTGCCGCCCAGCGGGATGTAGAGATAGTCGCGCAAAAAGAACGACAGCGTGATGTGCCATCGCCGCCAGAACTCGATAAGACTGGTGCTCTGGTAAGGCGAGTCGAAGTTCTCCGGAAAGCGCACGTTGAACATCCGCGCCAGCCCGATCGCCATGTCCGAGTAGCCGGAGAAATCGAAATAGATCTGCAGGCCGAAGGCCAGCGAGGATCCCCACGCATCGTAAAACGCCGGCGCGAACTTGGCGTCATAGATCGGCTCGACATAGCCGCGAAAGGTATCGGCGATGATCACCTTCTTGAACAGCCCGATTGCGAAGATCATCAGTCCCGCGGCCACGTTGGACGCATCCAGCCCAAAGCGGCTGTTGCGGTTGAACTGCGGATAGATCTCGCGGTAGCGGACGATCGGTCCGGCGATCAGATGCGGGAAGAAGGTGATGAACATCAGGTAGCTGACGAAGTCGTGGGTGCCTTCTTCCTCGCGGTAGGAGCTGACCAGGTAGGTGATCTGTTCGAAGGTGAAGAACGAGATTGCCAGCGGCAGCGCCATGTGCAGCAACGGCCAGTGCACGCCCAGCGCCACGTCCACGCTGCTGACGAAGAAGTCGCGGTACTTGAAATAGAACAGCAGCGAGAGATTGACGGCGACGCCCACGGCGAGGACCAGCTTGCGCCGCCTCTGGCTTTGCGCGCCTGGTTCAGCGCCGCTGCGCCGCAGCAGCAGGGCCCAGGAATAGTTGAAGCCGACCGAAAACAGGAACAGGGGCAGGAAAGCAGGATTCCACCAGGCGTAAAAGATCAGCGAAGCCACGGCCAGCAGCCACGGCGTTTCGCGCTGCCAGCGGGATTGAGAGGTCAGATAGTAGGCAAGGATTAAAAGCGGCAGAAACCCGAAGGTAAACTCGTAGGAATTGAAGAGCAAATCGGTCGGTTCCTTGAGGGCTTTTGAAGGTAATTAGCTGAGCGCATCGACGGGCGCAAGCAGGCCTTGAAGATCAACTCACAGCATCGGATGCCGCTCGGTTCATGCACACCTCAGGGCGACAATTCTTCCAGCGTCTTGCCCAGCGTTTCGGGCACGAACAGCGCAATCAGGGCGATGCCGAACAGCGGACCCACCGCGAACAACGCCGCCGCATTGCCCAGGCCGCCCATCGGCCTGGAGGTCAACCCGATGATGATCGGCGCCAGCGCCCAGCCGATCTGGCCGAAGGCCTGCACGCACAGGCTGTAGCCGGTGGCGCGAATCTCGGTGGGGAAGAGTTCGGTGGAAATCGCCGAGGTGGCGGCGCGCGAGGCCTGGTAGCAGAACATGGTGGCGATTTCGGCAGCGAACATCGCCGCAAAGGTCTGCGCCGTAAACAGCACCACCATCGAGGCCGCGGCGCCCAGGTAGAACACACAGGCGCTGATGCGCCGGCCAACGCGATCCATCAACTGCCCGCAGATCAGGCTGCCCACCGCACCCATAATGTAGGCGATGATGATGGCGAAGCCGACCTGCTTGGAGGTCCAGTGGTGATCGCGGCGCGCGTAGAGGCTGAAGAAAGAGATCATCGGGCCGCCAATCAATCCGATCGAGTTCCACAGCGCCGCGATCAGTACCACGCGCCCGCGATAGCGTCCGGTAAAGGCACCCCACAACTCGCGCGCCGCCGCGCCCATCTCCGAGTACTCGTGGGTGGCGCGCCGGCGTTCGGCCTGCACTGCCTGGAAACGGGCGGTCTCCTTGATGCGCCGGCGCAGGAACGCCACCATCAGCAGCGGACCCAGGCCGAGCAGATAAAGCCCACGCCATCCCCAGCGCGTATCCACGAAATGGCCGTACAGCAGGCCCGCCACGGTCACTCCAACCAGCGACACGATATGCATCCCCGACACCGCGCGCCCGCGCGATTCGTCGGGAAATTCCTCGGCGATCATGGTGATCGCCACGCCGAATTCAGCGACCAGGAAGATCTGCGCACAGGTCTGGAACAGCGTGAACGAGGCAATGCCGGAGGACAGCGCGGTAAACAGCGTGAACAGCGCGTAGGCGATTACGGTCAGCGAAATCACCGGTTTGCGTCCCACGCAATCGGCGAAAAAAACCACCGCCAGCGACAGCATCCCGCCGAACCTGACCGTGGTCGCCATCGCGCCGATCGCCGGGTCGCTCATGTGAAAGGTGCGGGCGATGTCGGGCGTGCACAGATGGAAAATCGCGGTGTCGTAGCCGTCGAATACGGTGGCCGACATCAGCGCGACGAACAGCGTGATCAGGTAGCGCGTCGAGCGCGCCGGCAGCGTGGGCGCCGGGACGTTGGCCTTGGATCGTGCGGGATGGGTCGCTTGCATCGCACCAGCAGCCTAACACGGCGGCGCGATGTTCCCAAATTTGGCGGCGTAGAGCAAATCAGGCATCAATCCGAATTTTTCCGCTACTACACTTTCACTGAGCGAGGCGGCCCAGGCGGCGCGTCATCGCGATGCCCAACGCGGCGGGATTGCGCGGACCGGGTTCTTCGGACGCGAAAATCTCTTCCTTGCTCCCTGCGGTGCCGAATTCGTTGGTCAGCACCGACAAGCCGATGCCACGTTCGGGCATGAACCCGACCCAGCAGGAGTATCCGCCGCGACTGGTAGCGCCGTCCTTGGAAAACAGCCGGGCCAACGCTGGATTCTTATCCTGCACCTGCCAGGCCAATCCCATATCGAAATGCAGATTGGGCGGGGTGCGATACCAGATCTGATGCGTCATCCGGATCGCCTGCGCCAGATGGGGTGGAATCGATTGGTCGAGCACGCCCAGATTCGCCTTGAGCCAGACCAGCATGTCGCGCGCACTGGACTTGAGGTCGGCTTCGCGCTGCGGCACGGGCCGGCCACGGACGAACCCCTGCGCCATCGGATAGCCCCACGGCACTACCGCCATCGTATGCGACATCCCCAGCGCACTGGTGATGTAGGAAGCCAGCAACTCGTTGTAGCGCAGCCGGGAATCGGGTCCTTCCAGCGCGAATCCCAGGGTGATGAATCCGGCATTGGAATACAGCCATTGGGGCTGCGCAGGCTTCTCGAAGTTCTCCCACCATCGAATCAGAAATGGCGGCGGCCGGCGATCCCGGAACAGCCAGTTGCCGGGCGCACGCGGCGCCTCGTTCGGCATCCCCGACGTCTGTGTTGCCAATTCGCGCAGCGTGACCTGGTTGATACCCGAACCGTTGGCGGCAACCTGCGGTGGAAGATAGTCGCACACGCAGTCGTCGATATGCTTGAGCGGCGGCTCGCCGTCATCGCCGATGGTCTGGTAGGCAAGCATCGTGGCGGTGAACACCTTGGTTACCGAGCCGATGCCGAAGAGCAGGTCGGGCGTGACCGGTTGCGGCGCAAAGCCGCCGTCGTCGCCGAAGTTCAACAAGTAGTCCTTGCCGCCAAAATACAGCGACACCGCCACCGCATGCGTCCCGGTGCGCTGCATGTAGGCGCTCACCATCTGCCGGACAATCGGACGCGGATCGGGAGGAGGCGGCGGCAATTGCGCGCCTGACGAACCGACTCCGGCCGTGATCGGGTTTAGAAGGATGGCTAATGCAAGTATGGTCCCGGCGCTACGATGCATAAATCTCTGTGCGGCTTGCGCGACGAGCGCATCCTGCGCACCGCCATATACTGGCGTCCGCCGCCTTGGCCGGCAAGTTCGCGTCGCATGCCGTCCGATGAGCAGCTACGCTAGCGGAGCAAGCCGAACACTCCAACGCCGCTGGTGGTGCCGACGTACACCTTGCCGTTGGCGATGGTCGGGGTGATGAACTTGTTGCCCGTGCCGAAGTTGTCGCGGCCGCCCGGCGCCTGCGTGGAATCGTATAGCTCCTTGGACAGGTCGCCGGCGTCGTAGGCATACAGCACCGCATTGGCCAGGTTCCCCACCGCCCACAGGATCCCGTTGGACAGACCGTCGGCGGAAATGGCGGGGGTCGCTCCCGGATAGACAAAGCTGTTTGGTGTGGATGAAGAGGGAATGGCGGACAGGCGGGCCTTCACGAAGGGAAAAGCCACGATCGGCGCATTCACGGCGCCGTAATACAGCGTATTGTTGAAAAACGCCGGCATCGCGAATTCGGAGTTCTGCAAGGCCCCGGTCAGTTTTTGATAGACGTTGGTGTCGCCGCCGGGATTGAATTTTCCCATGTTGTCACGATCGACCAGGTAGATATTGGTGTCCTTGCCGGCGCCGGCCGCCAGCCGCCGGATGCGCCCCAGCGCATCGGCCATCGCGGGCAGCACCAGTGCGCCGCCGGAACCCAGGTCTTCGTCGGCGTTGGACTCCGCGACCGTGTTATACATCGTGAAGTAATCCGCGACATGAAGTTGGCCCGCCGCCGACAGCTTGATGAAGGCGTTGCCGAAGTCACCCGCGAAGGGAAAGCCTCCCCCATCGAGCACCGTGTCGAAGGTGCCGTTGCCCGACAGTAAATAGACAAATCCATCACTGTCGGCGGCCGGCCCGGCGCCGGCGGCCCAGATCGCGCCTCCCTCACCGTTGGGCGTGATATTCAAGACCGCCCGTTGCGCCAGCGTCAGCTCGTCATACGTTATCACCCATCCGGTGTAGGGGCGGATATCGCAGTGGGAAGACCACGTGGTGTAAACCAACCCGCCGGTTAACAGCAGCCCGGGGCGTTCCTTGTACTGGGCGGAATCGAATACGACCTTGCCGCCCAGGCTGTTGTCGCCCAAGCCCGGATACGTCGCCACCACCGTGGCCGGTCCGCCGAATTCCTCGGCGCCGGTGGTCAGGTCCAGTGCGTGAAGTCTTTGAAAGTATTGGCCCACAGCGTTTTTGGACATCGACACCACGTAGATGGTACCGTGCGGTCCCGCGCCCGGGTCGATGGCGGGGGTGGCGGTGATGCCGATCTCGGGGGTCACCTGGCCGCAGCCTCGATTGTCAGACGGCGTCTCACCCGCACCGAGCATCGACTTGTGCCACAGCGGACTGCCCGCGGCGTCCGCATCGAATGCGTACACGCTGTCGTGTTCCGTCGCGACGTAGAGCACGTTGTGGACGCCGGCGCCGGGGATGCTGACGCGGCTTTTGTACAGCGGCTGCGCGTCGACCTTTCCATCCACGCTCAAAACAAATAGTTTGCCGAAGGTGGCGGAGTTGACGTTGAGCGGAGTCAGAGTCCGCTCCCCCAGATATTGCCCGGTGCGCTGGTTGTCATTGTGATAAGTCAGCACGTCCGTTTGGCATCCGCACAGGCCCAAACCGCCCAGCCGGACCAGCGCCGCGCCGATCGCCAACACGGCAGCACGGCCGGCGCGCCCGTGCGCGTGCGCGCGGCCCGTCTTCATCCGATCCTTCCGCTCTGACCGCCGTCGACCGGCAGCAGGACGCCGGTGATGAATCGCGCCTCCTCGGAGGCGAGAAACAGCGCCGCATGGGCGACGTCCCACGCCGTGCCCATCCTGGCGCCCAACGGGACCTGTGCGTCGCGCGCCGCTCGCACCTTATCCCTGGGGATTCCGCGCGCCTGTACGATGCCTTCGATCGCCATCGGCGTGTCCATCAGCCCGGGCATGATGGCGTTGACGCGGATGCCGTACTTCGCATTCGCCATCGCCATCTGATGCGTAATCGCATTGACGCCGGCCTTCGATACCTTGTACGCCAGCATCCCGTTCATCGCGCATACCGCCGCAATCGAGGAGATGTTGACGATGCTGCCGCTGCCCTGGCGGCGCATTATCGGAATCACCTGCTTGCAGGCCAGGAAGACGGTCTTGAGGTTGACGGCGAAGATGCGTTCCCACGCCGCCTCCTCCAGATGGGTCACGCCGGCGTCGCCGGCGCCGATACCGACATTGTTGTGCAGGATGTCGATTCGTCCAAATCGCTGCACGCACTCCTGCGCCATCCGCCTGCAGTCTTCGGCCCGCGTCGCGTCGGCTTCGAATGCGACCGCCTGCCCGCCTTCACTTTCGATCATTGCGCAGGTCTCCTGCGCGCAGTCCATCCGGCGGTCCACGCACAGGCATTTGGCGCCTTCGCGCGCGAACAGGATTGCAGTCGCACGTCCGTTTCCGATCGTCTCGCCGGGGGTCTGCCCGGCGCCAACAATGATCGCGACTTTGTCCTTGAGCCGGTCGGCCATGGTATCGCTCCTCAGGGGCGGCGTGATTTGTGAACGTTATGTTTGACGCGACGCGGCGGCGGAAATCAAGCCGCAGGCCTGGCGAGCGAGGCCTCGCCGCGATGCTTGAGCGGATAGAGCAGCGCGAAGGCGAGCAGGGCGCAGCCGCCGCCCAGCAGCGCGACGCCGCCGTAGCTGCCGGTCCGATCGACTATCAGACCCGCCAGCGGCGGCCACGCCAGCGAGGTGAAGGCAGAACCACCGTAAACGATGCCAAGCATCGCGCCCAGCCCGTGCACGCCGAACAAATCCGCCACCACCGCGGGGCTCAGCGCGACCGAGCCGCCATAACCAATCCCCAGGATCACCGCGAACAGTACCAGAACGGCATATGAAGCGGGCGTGAACCACAGCGCGTAGCTGAGCCCGATCATCAGCAGCGTCGCCTTATACAACCCCAGCACTCCGAAACGGTCCGACGCGCCGCCCAGGCCAAGGCGCCCGATGACGCTGGCGCCGCCGACAATCCCCAGCAGGCTGGCGGCCGCCACTGCGCTGACGTGGCGGGTCTGCGCGAAATCGGGCAGATACACGAATGGGATGAACGTGCCCACGTTGGCCAGCGTTCCGGCGATGCACAGCATGATGAAAGCGGGCGTGCGCGCGACGTCGCCCAAGCGCGTCCGCGTGCGCACCTGATGCACCGGCGGCGGCTCGATAACTATCGCGCACAGCGCCAGCAGCGCTGCACTGATCACGCCCAGCATCAGGTAGGAGGTGCGCCATCCGTAGCGATGGATCAGCAGGCCGACCAGCGGCACGACGAACAAAGTGCCGCATCCGATACCCGACACGGTCAGCCCGATGGCGGCGTTGCGCCGGCGCTCGAACCATCCGCTGACCGTGGCGACCATCGGGATAAAGCTGCATCCGGAGCCGATTCCGATGCCGACGCCGTAGGTCAGGTAGCCCATCCACAGATGGTCGATGCGCGAGGTCAGCACCAGGCCCATCCCGGCGGCGACCGCTGCCGCCGCGACCAGCGGGCGCGGTCCGAAGCGGTCGGCGAAGTAGCCGGCCGCGGCGCCGAACAGATTGGAGACGAACATGTTGACGGAGAAGATTGCCGCGGTATCGGCGCGTCCCGCGCCCATGTCGGCGGCAATCGACTTGAAGAACGCGCCGAAGCTGTACTGCACGCCGTAGACGATGAAGCAGGTGAAGAACGCGGTCGCCGCCACCATCCAGGCACGGGCGGAATCGAGGCCGGACGCGGAGTTGTGGAGTTGCGAGCCGGCGCGTACGCCCGCGGCGCGGAAATCTGGAATCGGGGCGCCTGCCTTCGACATAGCGGCAAATCTTAGCTTGCGCGCAGCGCGCCAAACCACCCGTATTGTTTTCCG
>Ga0070740_10003606_pt1 | contig 16231 bp, 13 predicted proteins | sample Coa_R2_FD_67286 | JGI IMG/M metagenome (GOLD analysis project Ga0070740, IMG submission 67286) | Surface soil microbial communities from Centralia Pennsylvania, which are recovering from an underground coalmine fire - Coalmine... | ecosystem: Environmental > Terrestrial > Soil > Unclassified ... | reverse complement strand
TCGTGTTACTGCTGCATTTTTGGAGCGGCGTTGTCCTTTTAAAGATAGCGTTGCAAATGGTCGCGGGCGTCGCGACATTTGCATTATTGCGGCAGCTTCAGCTCGGACGCCTGGCTTCTTTCTGCGGAGCGGCAATTTACGCGTTAAGCGGCACGTTCGCCTGGTTCGCGGATTCGCCAATTCTGCCCGTAGCGTTCCTGCCGGTATTGCTGTTAGGCATCGAGCGTGCATTTGCTCGTGCAGCCTGCAAGCAGCGCGGCGGCTGGATCTTTATTGCGATCGCTCTGGCGTACTCGCTCTACGCAGGGTTCCCGGAGACCGCGTACATTCAGGGCTTACTGGCGTTGGCCTGGAGCATGTACCGCTTTATCGTCTCGCCGCGCGATCGCCGTTTCGCATTTGCGACGAAGGTTGTGACAGGCGGCATTACCGGATTGTTGCTCGCGGCGCCCCTTTTGATTCCGTTTCTTGAATATCAACAGGCGTCGGCAATCCGGCACAACGGCTACGGCCACATGGGTCTTCAAAAGATCGGCCTTGCTGCTTTCCTGCTTCCCTACGTCTTCGGCCCGCTACATGCTTTCGAATCCTTCGATACTTCCGGCATGCTTGCTGAGAGCATGGGAAATTCGGGCGGATATTTCGACCTGGCGTTGGTATTCCTCTCCATTGCTGGTGTATTCGCGGGCCGGCGAATACGCGGGCTGCGTATTCTCTTGCTGGTGTGGACTGCTGTTTTTGCGGCTCGCACGCTTCAGGTTCGCTGGGCCGAGGATCTTCTGGGATTCATTCCGCCGCTGGACTTTGCCCAGGTGTTTCACTATAGCGAGCCCACCTGGGAAATGAGTGGAGCGGTTCTCGCGGCTCTTCTGCTTGAGGACTGGCGGCGCGGGATCAGGCAGTGGCCCGTTTTCATTGGGGCGATCTCGGCTATGGCCGCAGTGGGAATTGCGCTCGGTTTGTCATCGGATCTTGTCGCTGAACTTTTCCGCCGGACTCCTCATTACTGGAAATGGTTCTACGGATCGGCAATATGGGGGATCGGGATCACATGTTTTCTTACTGTGCTTCTGTTGCGCCGGCCCAGCCGGCTCTGGGCGCGTGTTGCTGGGGCACTCGTCATCTTGAATACGGCAATGCTCTTCGCCATCCCGGAACTGGCCGGAGCACGAAACGCCAAGGTCGATTTGGGCCCGGTTAACTTTCTGCGCCAGCACCTCGGGCTGCAGCGCATGTATACGTTTCTGCCGATTGCGCCGAATTACGGGTCCTATTTCCAGATCGCGGAAATCAATCACAATGCCGTTCCCATTTCCGCCCAATGGATGAAGTACGTCAATGAGTTTATCGATCCGGCAGTGGATGCGCACGTCTTTACCGGATACCTTCCGGGTCCGCTAAGCGCGCGCGAGGACGCGTTTCGCAATCACCTGACCGGTTTCGAAAACGTAGCGGTGAAGTATGTCGTGACCCCGCCAGGAGAGAATCCGTTCGCAGTACACGTGCCGATGAATGAATCGAGTGGCGGAAACAACGTGGCGTTTCCGCTGAAAAGCGGTGAGCAGATTTCGGGATCCGCCACTGCGCCTTCTGGGCCGTTCCATCACATCGCGGGAATCGGCGTCGTGATCGGAACCTATGGCGGGGCAGCGACCGGGAGTCTGGCAGCACAAGTTTGTGTCGGGAATGTGTGCGGTTCCGGAACTGCTTCTTTGAGTGATGTACCGGATAACCAGAGTTTTTACATTCCGGTGAATCCAACGGCGCCCCTGGCGAGCGGGACGCTAATCCGGTACCGGCTGACGCATATTGACGATCCCGGCACCTTGCGCAAGCACGAAGTCTGCATCTGGCTGTGGCCGTCGCGCGATAAAGCACAATATTCGCCGCGACTGACCCTCGTGGTTACTCCGTCTGGCGCTCTGCCGGTTCCCGTGTATCACAGCACGGTAGCTGATATTTACGAATTGCCGCATCCGGCGCCGTATTTTGAGACGCAGGGCGGCCCGTGTTTGGTGAGCGCGAATTCGCGCGAATCCCTGCAGGCCTCCTGTAAAGCGCCTGCCGTGCTAGTCCGGCACGAACTCGATTACCCCGGCTGGCGGGCCTATGTGAACGGGAACCGGCGGCAGATCCGGCCGGAATCGATCTTTCAGAAAATCGAGTTGCCCGCGGGCGATTCGCACGTCACTTTCGCTTATACCCCATCGCATATTGGATGGTGTTATCTAGCGATGGGCCTGGGAATGCTGGCGATCATTGCGCGGCTTGTGACGGACAGAATGCGCAACAAAGCAACAGAAGCATTCATCGATCTCAAATCGGATGATGCACAATTGAAGCTAGCGCGCCGCTAAGGCGGAGATGAGTGAGACCATGAAGACTCCCATTCAAAGAAATACGCTCGGAAGAACGGCTTGCGCCCTGCTATTGTGCTGGGGACTGTTGGCGACATTCGCCTTGGCCCAAAGCAACGGAATTACAGGTAGGTGGCACTTTGTCCTGGAGACCGAGGGCGGGGACCGAAACGTAGACGCCACGTTTCAGCAACAGGGCCAGAACGTCACAGGCAAGTGGGAAAAGGCCGACGTCAAAGGCACGTTTGCGGACGGAAAGCTCGATCTTGCGTTCCCAATTGAATCAGAAGAGGCAGGACCGGGAACGCTGAAATTGAAAGGCGAGCTGAACGGGGGGGCGCTCAGCGGAACCTGGGAGTTCCAAACCTACACGGGCACGTTTAAGGCCACTAAAGCGCAATAAGAACCGCTCCCTCGCGGTCGCGGCTCAGTTGCGGGTTCGGACGCATGTCCGGTAATGCGGGTTCCGATCTGGCGGTTGCGGCTCAGACCATTTCGAAGCGGAGGATGGCGGTTCCCAGGTGGATTTCATCGCCGTCCTTCAGTAGCACTCCGCGAGCGCTGCGATGGACAGGTTGGCTTAACCCATCTCGTACAATCCAGATGCCGCAGTTCGCCTCCCCCTTATAAACCCGGTCGTTGACGAGCCGGTACTCGCCGGTGTGTTTTGAATAGAGGACATGCGCATGCTCGCGGGACACGCTTCGGTTGACGTCGCTATCGTCCAGAAAGGCAAGATCGTTGCGCCGCGAGGGACCGGCACCGCGGTAGACTTCGGCGGTGCGGCCGATATTAGTTCGAGTTTTTTCCAGCAGAATTTCGGGATGATTCGCCGTTCCGCTTGTGACCACCAATTTCGCGTGCCGGTGTGCCACGGAGATGGGCTCGGCGTGTTTCGATTCCAGAATCCCGGTCTGAACCGATAGCCAGTTCTCATCCGGCCCAGGCAGCTTCGGCGTGGTGATGATTTCCACTTTCAGATCGCGTGGGAAGCGGTAATTGGAGCGGCGGAGACTAGTCTTGAGTTCATCGGCGAAATAGTCTGCCAGGAACTCGCTCCGGAACATGGCGGCTTGTTCGTCGGGAACGCCCAGCAACTCGATCCGAACCAGATTATAGGGGAATACGTACGCTCCACTGGCGCGGTGGCTCCTGGCTTTCACTGCGTCCAGAATGGTGAGGCGTATTTCGGCGAGTTCCGGCGCATCTTTGGAGATACGGTTGGCGCCGAAGGGAGTTTCGAAGATCGCGCGTCCCAGCTTCTCGAATACGTTGGAAATGGCCATGTAGATCCCCTACTGAATATCACCAAACTGCTCGGCGGCTTCCACCAGCTCTCGCGCGACAGGCGCTGCAAACTTAGCGCCATAGCCGCCGTGCTCCACAACCACGGCAAAGGCGATTTGCTTATCGGGAGGAGCGTCGAACGGAGCGTAACCGGCGAACCAGGAGTGGGGCTCGCCGTGATCGAGTTGCGCCGTGCCAGTCTTTCCGGCCACGTTGACTTTCAAGCCGGCCATCGCGGCGCGGGCTGTGCCGCTGACGACCACCGAACGCATGGCATTCTCCAGAAACTTGGCGGAATTTGTAGTGAGCACGGGCACCGGCGGCTGAGTGCGCGAGTTGCTGGGATCCGAGACCCATCGGCCTTCGGGCATCGCGCCGCCGGCGGCAATCGCGGCGGCTACACGCGCCATCTTGAATGGAGTCGCAACCACCGGGCCCTGTCCGTAAGCAGCGAACGGCAGCATTTTCCTGACGTCCTGCACGCTGCCAGCCGGAATCCCCAAGAGTTCTGCGGTATCGTGCAGCGCTTTGGCTCCGACGTCGTGTACGCCGAGTTGCGCGAAGTAGGCGTTGCAGGAAACCGTGATGGCATTGGCCATCTTCAAGGTTCCATGCGCGTGATCTCCGATGTCATCGCGAATGGGCCGCCGCCAGCCGGGAATGATGGCGCCGACGCGGCCGTCCGGCAGACGCTGGCACTTATATATTTTTTGCGTGTTCGCGGGATCGAGCCGCAGAGCCGCCATGGCCGTCACGAGTTTGAACGTGGAGCCGGGCGGATACTCGGCATAGCGGGCGCGATCGAGCAATTCATCCGGAGTGGCGTTGGCGCCGGGTTCAGGCCAGCTCGCGAGGGCCAGCACATCGCCGGTCTGCGGATTCAGGATTACCAGGGCGCCCTTCTTGTTCTTGGGCTCAAGCTGAGTCTTCAAAATTTCAGCAGCTTTGAGTTGCAGGCGGATGTCGATGGTTGCATGCACATCGCGGTCGCGGTGCAGCAGCGCTTCGAGCATCGGATTCGCACGCTGATGCCGGTAACGAACAATAGGAGCGAGTTCGCGCAGATCGGCATAGCCTTGCAGCCGGACATTCGAATCGTGTTCGATTAGCGAGGAATTGGTGGCATGGAACTTCTCCCCGGTGCGTAGATCGCCCAGCAAGTGAGCAGTGGCCGGTCCGAACGGATAGAAACGGCTATCGAGGCGCGAGCAGGCTTGATCAATCGAGACGCCGAGCTGTTCATACTGAGCCCGGTGCTTTTCGAGCTCGCTCCAACTGCTGGTTGCAAGCAGAATTCCGTTGCGGTCGTAGATATTGCCGCGCGGAATCGACGCGGCGAGCAAGTTGAGGCGCGGATTATGTTGCGGGCGCTTGACGCCATCTTGCGTGATAACCAGGGCATCTTGCGCAAGCAGCTCGCGATCGTGAATGACCTGCAAGTACGCCGCCCGCGCAACGAGCAGCAATGCGCAAGCAGCCAGGGCCCAGGATGCGAAGCGCACGGGCATTCGGAACGGCTTTTCAATCTCGACGTCAGGAACCGAACGCGCGCTTTGGTTCGAGATGCCGAGTAGAATCGCGAAGATCAGGAAATTCGCCAGCATGGCGGTGTTGCCGGAACTCAGGAAAGGCGAAACGACTCCGGAAAGAGGAATGGCTCCAAGCGCGCCGCCCGAGATGAGAAGCATTTCAAGCGCAACGAGGGTGCCGAGCCCCAGGCCCAAAAACAGGCCGTATTCGTCCGGCGCGCGCAGCGCAATGCGGAAGGCGCGATGGACAAGCAGCATGAACAGCATGCACACGGCGGTGACGCCCACGAAGCCCCATTCTTCGCCAATGGAGGGCAGCACGAGGTCGGTGTGGCCGGCCGGAATGACGCTCGGGTCTCCCCAGCCCGGACCCGATCCCCAGGGACCGCCCGTCGCGAACGCCCAAAGCGAATGCGCGAGTTGATCGCCGCCGCGCACATCGTTGTTCCAGGGCGAGAGCCACATGGAGACACGTTCGGTTACGGTGTGCGGCGTGCCGAGGTGATATCCGATCGAAACACCCGCAACCAGCAGCAGGACGCCGAGCAGGGCGAGGCCGGCGCGTCCGCGCGCGATGGCGAACAGGGCAAGAAACAGGAAGCCTGTAACGAGGGCCGGTCCGAGGTCTTTTAATAGAAAAAACAATGCGAGCGCGCAGGCGACCGCAAACATCACGGGCAGGACGTGACTCGTGCGCGGCAATTCGAGCCAGCGAAGCCAGCTCGGAACGAACCGCTTTTGATGCAGGTCGCGGAGGCGCTCCCAGTTCTGAGTGAAATAACCCGCCATGAAAAAGACCAGCAGGATCTTGATCGCTTCGACAGGTTGGAATGGCCCGAGATTCACTTTGGCGTCGCTGCCGGTAGGCCCTGAGCCGAGGACGATCAGAGCGATAAACAGCGTAAACGCGGCGAGCAGGGGTGTATAGACCCAGCGCGAGAAATGGCGATACTGAAACGGCTTGAGGAGCGGAAACAAGAGCATGGCGCATCCGGCAATCACACCCCAGGCGAATTTCTTGAATTCGAGAGTGTCACGCAGCGGATCGCGAAGGCTAACCATCAGAATCAGACCAATGCCGGTCAGCAGTTGCAAAGCGGGCAGGATGGCAGGATCGCCGCGGAAGCGCAGCGACCTCCAGGCAAGATGCACAACCCAAAAGGCGGCAAGGTAGAGAGCGCACCATAGGATGTACGTTCGCAGAAATTCCTGCGGGGTTCGTACGGCAAGAACCGGTTTGATCTTTGCAAGCGGTGCAACGTGTAACCGGGCTAGCGCCCCCGTATTTGGGAGAGGCCGGTGTGTCTGGAGATAGTTCCAGACGCGTTCGGCGGCAGCTTCGCGCCCGTTCTGATCCGCGATGACATCGAGCGCCGGTAACAAGTCTTTGGGGCTGGTGGTTTGATTCAGGTTGAGCAGCTCGTGATGCGCGAGACGCATCTTGAGCTCCGGGAATTCTTGCGTTTTCGTAAAGAACACAAGGCCGAGACCACACGCCACCATCGCGGATGCGCCCAGCAACCAGCGAAATTCGCGCTGCCGTTCGATTAGCTTGGGCTGATTCGCAGAGTGAAGTTTCAGCTCAGCACTGGCTTCCCAACTCTTGGTTACTGCCATCGACGTACACCGGATGCTCGCTTGGTCACGCGGGGCTTAGGAGTCAGCAAACGAACGTTCTCGGCTTCGAGCCGCATCTGCTCGCTTTCGTCCTGATAAACCTGTTCGAGATTGTTATCGACGTTGGCGAAGCCAACGATCGGCTCATAGAGTTTTCGGGCGCGCTTGATATCTTCGCGAGCCAGTTGGAGCCAGTTGTCGCCGGGCGGAACTTTCTTGGCGCGATCGATCTCCCACTCAGCGCGGTACATGTAGCCGTCCGCTTCCTGTTCTTCTTCGCGGGGACCGAGCCGATAACCGAGCTGCCTGACTTGCGCAAATTCTCCCAAAGCCTCGCCGACATTGTGGAATCCATAGATATAGACGCGAGCAAGAGCTAGATGCGGATCGGGCGAGCGCGGAATATACAACGCCGCCTGACGGAAATCTCCAATGCTCAAGCTGGCGCGCGGCGGCTTCGGATTCTTGATGAAATCGAGATATCCGTTGCAGAGGGCCAGTTTACCCTTCGCGCTCATGTCGGAGGGCTGGATTTCGAGCGCGTGATTCAGGCACAGACGGGCGCGCTCCCAATCGAAATCGGCGAGATCGGAATCGGAGCTGTTGCGATAGCTGTCGATGATGTTATCGGCAGCCGCAACCAGCTTGGATTGGAGCGAGCGCTCGACAGAGGCCACGGGCGACAGATCGCCGAGAAAGCGATTGCGCTCTTTCAAGGCTCGATAGAGATCCCAATCCGCGGAGAGTGAGCTCAGATCGGCGTGAGCATAATCCTTGGAGGCGCGGAGCGGGGCGCTGGACATCCAGAATCGGTAGTAATAGCCGAGCGGCATGAAGACGAGCAGCCCGACGAGTACGCCCGCCGCCAGGGCCAGTGTGACATTACTCAGGCTCGCTCGTACGAGTAGCGTCTTCCAGGAGTGCTTCTCTTTGACGCGCCGGATGGTAGCGCCGAGGGCCAGTTTGGTGGCGCTGATGGGATTCTTTTCAACCGTCGCATTGGCATCCCAGACAACTCGTTCACGAGTGGCAGCAACTGCGCGATCCTCCAGGAAGGCGCGCAGATCGTTTTCGAAGTCCGCAGCGGATTGATAGCGTTGTTCGAGATCGGCCGCGAGCGACTTGGAAACAATCGCCGCAAGCGGACGAGGACAATTTTGAGGCAGCGCACGCGGAGGGCGGCGCGACTGAATGAGGTTCTCCAGCTTGCGCGTGTTTTGCGCCTGGTACGGAGGGTCGCCCGCGAGCATTTCATACAGGGTGACTCCCAGAGCCCATAAGTCGGCGTGTGGATCTACTTGCGCCTTGCTGATTCGCTCCGGGGAACAGTAGCTGGGGCTGCCGAGATTGTGATGCGTCAGATTGTGGGTAAAGGTGATGACCTTGGCGATACCGAAATCGAGCAGCCGCAGTTCGTCGTTGGGACCGATCTGTACGTTCGATGGTTTGATATCGCCGTGCACGACTGCCGTCAAGTGGCCATCCACATCGGAGATGAACGAATGGAGCGTCTTCAACTGGCTGCCGATTTCAGCGGCGTAACGCGCGGCGCGTCTTGGATCCATACGGCGTTCCGCAACGAGGATCTCCGCAAGCGTGATGCCGGGAAAATACTCCATCGCGACAAAAAAGCAGTTGTCCTGCTCGCCATACTCGTAAATTTCGAGAATACGCGAATCTGTGGCATGAAGCTGTTTCTGAATCAGCGCGCCGCGCCGCTCGGCCTCGATGACGAGCTGTGTGAATTCGTCATGGGTTCGTTCGATGATCTTGAGAACCGCGGGCCGGTCTAGGGCGGTATCTCGGGCGAGATACACATCCGTCATGCTCCGGCTGAGCTTGCGGACGATTTCGTATTTGCCGAAGTTACCGTTCACCATGTGATTTGCCCCTCCCAGACGGTCGGGGTTCTGCTGCGAACACGTTGTTACTCCGTATGGCGTTTTCCAGGTCAGAACCCAGATTGCGAGAGAACACGAGCCCGTTCCGAGCGAAGAGATTGCGCTCGAACTCCGGCCTGGCGCTGGCATCGATATCGAGCGCTGGCTGAAGAGCGCCGGGCACGGCGCCGTTTTCCGAAATGGTGTTGCCGACGAACCGTGGCGCGCTCGTGTCTTTTACCACGATCGCCGCGCCCGGATTCCCGTGAATGTAACTGGCGAGAAAGACCGGATACGAAGCAGACGTTATGCGAACAGCTGCTTCGACGGCCCCGCTGATCTCGATGTCATCGACTTGCGGGGAGGCGTTATCGATCAGCAAACCGGTGCGCAACGGGTGAGCATCGTCGCTTACAATCGAAAGGCCCTGCACACGGACATCGTTTACGCCGCGAGCCACCAAGCCGATTCCGGTATCGGTAGTAGCGGCCGGATCGCAGCGGACGATAGCTTGACCGGGAGCCGACGCAATCACATTGACATGCTCCTTGAGCGTTACGGGGCCCAAATATTGGCCGGGCGGCACATCGACGATATCGCCCGGATGCGCAATGCCGAGAGCGTTGACAATGCCGAGCGGATCAGTGGGATTGGCCGTGATGTGAGCCGGCGGGCGAACGGCGGCTGCATCGTTGATCTTGGAAGGGGGTTGCCGGGGTGTCAGCCGTTCGAGCGAGGCCCAGAGCGCGATGCCCAGAAGCATGCCGACGATGAGCCAAGCGAGCTTAGCGAGAATGCTGCGCCATGCGGGCTGTCCATTGCGCATGCGCGTGATGGCGTGACGGGAGCGAACTTCGAGCATGGCGTTCGATTCGCTGCCGAGAAACTCGGGCCCCGCGACGAAGACCACGCTGACGTTATCAGTGCCACCTGCTTGATTGGCGGATTGCACGAGCTGCTGCGCAGTCCGGTCCGGGTCGCCGTCATAGCGCTCGACAATAGAGCGGATCTGCGTGGAGGTGAGAAGATCGCTTAAGCCGTCACTACAGAGCAGGAGGGCGGCATCGGGCCGGAACCGGAAATTGCGGATTTCAATAAAGTCGGGATCGTGCGCGGCGCGGGGCCGTGACCCGACATCCCGAAAAACCTCATTGCGGCGCGGATGCCGCATCGCCTGCTGCTCGGTGAGCTCGCCCTGATCCTCCTGCTCGCCGACGGGTGAATGATCGGAAGTGAGCTTGCGCAGATTGCCGTTCCAGAAGAGATAGAGGCGCGAATCGCCAACGTGGCCGACGAGCACCTGATCGTCATGGAGAACGGCAAGAGTGAGGACACAGGCCATGCCTTGCCACTCGGGGTTACTCTGGGCGAGTTCATAGATTCGGTTATTGGCGTCCGCGATGGCTTGGCGAATGGATTCCTCGATGTCCGCTGAACCGGCCTGAATGCTAGCGGCCAGCTCGCCGGCGATCACCCGCTTGGCAGTTTCCGCAGCCATTTCCCCGGCGGCATGGCCGCCCAATCCATCGACCACAAGAAACACGCCGTGCGCGTCGTCGACAAAGACCCGATCCTCGTTGATGGTCCGTTCAAGACCGGGATCAGTGGCGACACCCGCGCGCCAGGCCAGTTCGGTCTTCATACGTGCTACGTCTTGCCTCGCCAGTTGGCCAGCGCCAAACCGAGCGCGAATAAGAAGAAGATACCAACAAACGGAATGTGGGCGATGTAGAGGAAGTTCATTTTCGCACTTCAAAGGCAAGCGTCAGAACTTCCGCGATGGAAATCTCGGCCCGGTTGGGTAGCGCCTCCTCGATGCCTTTGCGCAGCCGTTTGCCGTTCACCCAGGTGCCGTTGGTGCTGGAATCGGTAGCAAAAAAAATGCCGGTTGCGGGATCGCGCCGCAGTAGCAGATGGTCGCGCGAGACTTCGGCGCTCGCGTAGAGGGCCAGATCGGCCGGTTTGTCGTCGCCGCCGCGGCCAACCCGAACCTGATTTTGTGTCACCAGATAGAGCTGCGGTCCGGAATCGTCCTCATAGCGGATTTCGGCAAAAACCGAATCGGTATTCCGGCGCTGCTCGCGGCGCTGGCTGGTGGTGCGCTGGGCGGAAACGGACGGCTCGCGGTCGAGCAGGGTGGTTTTGGTTCCGCGGAAGCCGGGTTGGGCGGTTTCGTTCAGTTCGGAGTGAATCTCGACGTCGCCGACCGGGACTTCGGAATCCGGCAGGAATTCGATATCCCAATCGCGGCAGGCGATTTTGTGCTCCTTGCCGCCCTTGGCGCGCAGGCGGAGGCCCAGCACCGTCGGCGTCTCGTTCAGCTGGCCGACCCGCGAGCGGAGGGTGCGGCGGGCATCGTCGATAATCAAATGGAAAATGCCGGTGAGCGCGGCGTAGTCCCCCGGGTTCAAGTAAACCGTGAAAACGCACGGAAACAGGACCGTATAGGTCATTTCGAACCGGCCCAACTCCATATTCCGGACCAGCTCGCCGATGATGACATCGCCGTTCAGCCTGGTTTCGCCGAGCCGGGCGCCCAAGTTCGCCGATTCTGGCAGCTTCATACAACCTATGTAGTACTAAACGCACGAGATGGGCACGGCGTTCCGCGAAATGGCAGATCACAAAACCATCGGCTTAGCGGGACAAGACGTACAACGCCTGGCATAAAAACTACGCTCCCGCTGAAAATTAAGCAGTCCGGTTGAAATTGGCGCTGCCACCTCCGAATGCCGGGAATATTAAGTATTTTAAGAGGATCCGAAAGATCGGCAAACTGGAAATTGAGACTCCGGGACGACTGCCTGGCCAATTGTCCAGAGTTGACCAGATTGCGGAGGCACCCACGAGTGAGCTTAGCCGCTTAGCCGCGCTTTGGATCGAACACAAGGTAAGGCAGACGGCCGAGGACGTTCTCGCCGAAGAGAACGAATTCGTGGGCCATTTCACCCGCATAGCCTGTTGAACGTGGATGTCGTGCGGCGGCGGCGGTATCACGATAGCATCCCCGGGGCCCAAAATCAGTTCGTCTACCAGCCGAACCTCTGCAGGTCCCGGTCCGTCATGCTCGTCGTGACGACGCCAGATCTGATACCGATCTCGGCCTCGATAAACGCCGACAACACCCCACGTGCCATGACTGTGGATGGGGGTGGGCTGCTCCGGGCGAACAATGCCATACGCGAGAAGGAGCCCGCTCTCATTGATATAAATCGGCTTTAATCCTGGCTCGTTCTCTTTAGCAGTTTCAGCCGGTAAAACTTCGTCGCAGCGAGCGACTAGCGAACACATCCTCTCAACGATTAGCATCAGCCCCGCATCGCTAAGTCCCTCTTCGCTAAGAATGGCCCTGACTTGTTTCATCGTCTCGATAACGATTGGCGCAGTCATATCGAAATGCAAAGCGCGTTGGCTACCTGGTATGCTTTCACACCAAGCGGCTATCAGAGCGGATGATGCGAGGTAGCCGGAGGATTCGGACAGAAGAACGGAATAAGGGTGCGCGTCATGGCAGCGGAAGAGGAATCTTGCCGCCGTTTGATGGCAGCAGCGTTTTAGTGTCTTTTCGTCTTAGTGTCTTTTCATCGCTAATGCGAGGAACGCGGCTCGGATTACGCGGTCGGGAACCAGTTCCGGAGTCAATAGCCTTTGAAACACCAATCCTTCCGTAAGAGCGTGGAGCACACGCACCAACTGGCCGGCGGGCATGGGCAGCTCTTCCTTCGTCACCACTTCGCGAAGCCATTCTTCGCCGTTCGCATAACTTTCTGCCGTGACCGACGCCACGCGCGCGCGCATGTCTTCGTGTGTCAGCGTGTACGCCAGGCCGGCCAAGCGGCCCACCGCGGCGGCCGCGCGGTCAGGGATAGCCGCGATGGTGGCATCCGCCATCGCCCGCATCACGTCCGAAAAGCTCGCTCCTCGCTTCACGCGCGGTTTGATGGGAGTCCAATACGTCTGTCCAAGGGCGATGAACAAGTCATCGCGATTTTTGAAATTGCCGTAGATGGCCCCGGTGGTCATCCCGGCGCGCTCCGCAATGTCCTCCAATGTCGTGTGTTCATGGCCTTTTTCCCGTATCAGCGCCCGGGCGGCTTCCAGCAGTCTGGCTCGAGTGCGTTCCCGTTTTTCGCCCTTCGGTCGCGAGCGCGGCGATGGCGGCGGCTGTTCTGGCATACGCTTGATTATATAACCAGCTTATTTTATAGTGGCTCTATCAAACCAAAACAGGATATCTCAGACATGCACCGGGAACGTCAGATCCAAAGAGTGTTACAAGGCGCAGTGGACGGCGGGCAACTCGCCGGGGCTGCCGCGGCGGTCTGGCGTGATGGCGACCTCGAAACCGTTTGCGCGGGCTGGCGCGATATGGAAGCCCGGCTTCCTATCGAGCGGGACACGATATTCCGGATCGCCTCGATGACGAAGCCGGTCACCTCGGTAGCCGCCCTCATGCTGGTCGACGAAGACAAGATCGCGCTGCACGACCCCATTTCTAAATACGCGCCGGAGTTTTCAAAGATGCGCGTCCTGAAATCTCCTGATGGTCCTCTCGAAGAAACGGTGGACTGCGCCAGCGCCATTACCTTCAAACACCTGCTCACCCATCAATCCGGCCTGACCTATGCAGACTTTCACCGGGCTGCTATCGGTCGCGCGTATCGGGAAGCGCTCGGCGGCGATATCGATAGCGATGTTGCTCCTGACGACTGGATTCGAAGACTCGCCAATCTGCCCTTGATTGGGCATCCGGGAAGCGCGATGTACTACGGCCGTTCTACGGACCTGCTTGGATTCGTGATCGCAAGAATCGAAGGTAGCTCGCTCGGTGCTGTTCTGGAACGGCGCATCTTCCGGCCACTCGGCATGAAGGACACCGGCTTCGTCGTTCCGGAAGAAAAACGGCATCGCCGTTCCGCCGCATACGGTTTTGACGAGACGGGCCACCTGACAAAGCGGACCACATGGGGTGACGTAGTGGCGCCCGAACGGCCGCCTAACATGGCGTATGAATCCGGCGGTCAGGGACTTTGGTCCACCATCGACGACTACTTGAAGTTTGCGCGCCTGTTCCTCGGCGATGGCGCGGTGGACGGCGTGCGGCTGCTGCGTCCGGAGACGCTGGCCACGATGATGACGAACCAGCTCACGGAGGCGCAACGCGTTCATCCCGGGTGGTTGGGTCTAAACGCGGGGCGCGGCTTTGGTTTGGGCGTGTCGGTGGTTTTAGAGACGGATAAAGCCGATTTCATGCGGCGCGGGAGCGTGGGAACAGTCAGTTGGCCCGGCGCTTTTGGAGGATGGTGGCAAGCAGATCCAAAGGAGAGATCGGTGTTCATTTTCCTGGCGCACAACATGGTCGATCTGGCGCAAATGGCGAAAGGTATCGGTCTTGGAGTGTGGGCTGCGATCGAACAGTTTCAGATCGCCGGGAGCAGGGATGCTGGGGTGTAGACGTGTAGCCGCAACTTTTCCTAGAATCTTCCCTTCCCCTGCGCGATAACCCCTTTGTGAACGGGTTCATCGACAACGCAGTCCAAATCCTCGAAGCTGCCGAAAACGTCATGACCGCCGGCGAGACCCCCTCGGAATTCAGCATTCTGCTGGGGGTTGACGGCGGCATCCGCATGGTTGCCGGTTCCGATTGGCCGCTTGCATCCCTCCAGAGGGAATACGGCGCCCGCATGGCGTACCGTGTCACCCCCCATGCTGACCGCGTAAGCGTGGACGGTGTCGACCACACCCGCACCTGCCATTTTGAAACCGCCGCTCCCACCCAAACCGCTCGTCTGCTCCTGAATTCCTTCCCCAACTGGCATTCGTGCCCATCCGCGCTAGGGTATGCCCATTAGCCTTGCTGGTCAGTAACCCCATTTTCCGGACCTGATAACGCGTGGCTTATTGGGACTAAACAATGGCTCTGCCCCCGTCATTGCCGAAATGCTTGAACTGTTCCCCCGCCTGACTACGCTGGACGCATCACGCGCGCGATGGCCGCGGCCATCTGTTCCCATTTCGACCGCTCGGCAATAAGCCGTTTTCGGCCTGCCGCTGTCAGGCGATAATACCGCGCGCGGCGATTCGTGGAAGAGGTCTCCCATTTGCCGGTAAGCATTCCGCTCTTCTCCAGGCGGTAAAGCGCCGGATACAGAGATCCGTGGTCAACAGCAAGAACATCCTCGGAGAGCCGCTCGATGGATCTGGCGATTTCATAACCATTCGCCGGCCCCGCCAGCAGGATCCTCATTACCATCATGTCCAGCGTCCCCTGCAGCAGGTCGAGCTTTGCGTCGTGTTTTTTCGGCATGAGAAATTCGTCGGACCATCGTAGCAGGAAACATGGTAGGTTATCGATCGGTCGATAGTCCACTATATCCCCAAAAACGGACGAGAAAATTCCAATCTCGGAGATGAACTCCCATTTTGACAGCTCAAGGTGGCGCGGAAGTCAATCATTTATCTCTATCTGGACGGAACAGGCGAGGCGTTTCTGGTTATTCACTGGAAGCACACATTGAGCGCCATACGGATTCTTGACGTCATCCTTGGATCTCAGACCCACATGGAGCGACATTTGCCCTGCCGGGCTGCTCCCAATTCCAGCTAAATCCCTCATTCGAATTTATCTCCGCGCTTTGTTTCTCGTTCAACCGTGCACAACGCCCTGCAAACCGGGCTGTGCGTTTCCCGAGCGGTATTGTTCGTCGCTGACATGTTCCATCCAATCAACCACCTTGCCGTTGAGCTTTTCCTGTATGGCAATGTGTGTCATACCCGTGGTCGGCGTGGCTCCGTGCCAGTGCTTTTCACCGGGAGCGAACCAGACAACATCACCGGGGCGAATCTCCTCGACCGGGCCACCTTCGCGCTGCGCCCAGCCAGAACCAGCAGTCACGATGAGCGTCTGTCCAAGTGGATGCGTATGCCACGCAGTCCGGGCACCCGGTTCGAACGTCACGCTTGCCCCTTGAACGAGTGCCGGGTTGGGCGCCTGGAAGAGCGGATCGATGCGTACGTTCCCGGTGAACCAATCGGAAGGTCCCTTTGCGGATGGTTGCGAACCAGCTCGTTTGATTTCCATTTGTCTCCTTTGATGCTGTTATCTTTTGGGCGCTGATGCGATGGGGCCGTATCAGGGCTGCAGAAGCGTTTTAATTGCCCGGCGCTCGTCCATCGCGCGGTAGCCTTCCGCAACTTGATCGAGGGGCAGCTTCAGATCGAACACTTTGCCCGGATTTATCTTCTCGTCCAGCACAAGTTCGATCAGATCGGGCAGATAGCGGCGCACCGGAGCTGGACCGCCGTGCAGATGGACCTCACCAAAGAACAACTCTGTCCCGTCGAGTTTGACTGCGTGCGGCACGCCAACGTAGCTCACGTATCCGCCTGGACGCGTGGACCGGATCGCCTGCAGCATAGATTCCTGCGTGCCAACGCATTCCAGCACAGAATCGGCGCCAAGCCCCTTCGTCAGCTCTTTGATGCGAGCGATGCCTTCCTCACCACGCTCGGTTACGATGTCGGTTGCGCCAAATTCTCGTGCAAGTTTTTGACGTGATTC
>Ga0070740_10003602_pt1 | contig 16243 bp, 12 predicted proteins | sample Coa_R2_FD_67286 | JGI IMG/M metagenome (GOLD analysis project Ga0070740, IMG submission 67286) | Surface soil microbial communities from Centralia Pennsylvania, which are recovering from an underground coalmine fire - Coalmine... | ecosystem: Environmental > Terrestrial > Soil > Unclassified ... | reverse complement strand
TCCTGAAAAGAATAAGACCGCACCGCAAGCGCCCAGCGCGCTGGACCCGGAGAAATTCCGTTTCTGCCTGAAAAAGATTCAGAGGAGGCAGTGGTGGCTGTGGTCCACGGCGGTTGCAGTAACGCTGCTGCTGACGTTGTGCATCGCGTCGTTCGCGTTTCCCGGGTTGGTTGCGCAGGCGCAATCCCAGACGACGCTGGACCTCAGCATCGCGGTGCGCGGATTGATCGGATTGGTGCTGCTGTTCAATGTGTACGTGATTTACCAGCAGTTGCAGATTCACCGGATTCAGTACCACCTGAGCGGCCAACTGAGCGCGATGGACCGCATGGAGGCGCGGACGCAGGAAGTGTACAAGCTGGCGGTGCTCGATGCGTTGACGGGGCTGCACAACCGGCGAGCGGGCGAACACCGGCTGGCGGAAGAAGTGTCTCGTGCGCAGCGGCACGGGCACCCTCTGACGGTTCTGATGCTGGACCTCGACGGCCTGAAAGCGGTGAACGACCGGTTGGGGCACGCGGCGGGCGACCGGTTGCTGCAAGCGTTCGCGGAACACCTGAGCAAGGGCACGCGCGGTTCGGACGTGGCGGTGCGGCTGGGCGGCGACGAGTTTCTGGTCATCCTTTCGGAGTGCGAGCTGGATCAGGTTTGTCATATCCTGGAGCGGCTGCGCGGGCTCGAGACGCAATGGGAAGGGGAGCGGCTGCCGATCGCGTTTTCCACCGGTTGCGCGGCGTACCGGCCCGGCGAGCTGCCGGGAGACCTTCTGAAGCGGGCGGACGAAGCCTTGTATGTAAACAAGCGGGCGGCGCGAGAAAGCGTGGCGGCGGAGCCGGTGGGGAGACGGTAGGAAAGCAGGGGCATTCGAAATTCGAAACACGAAAATCCGAGCGCGGCAGGCGCTTGTGAATCGCGGTTAACCATAACGGTGACCCTACACCCCCTATCTTTTTCACAAGAGTGCGCAAATCAAAGAAAGCAAAGAAGTAATCGCGAAACTCGAGGAACCAAGGTGTGAAGAGAGTACGGAAACGCTTGATTCCAGTGGACTTGCGGAATCCGGAGAGGCCAAAGAGTGCGCAAGTGGTTGCACGGATGAGGGTTAACTGGGGAAATTGGAAGCAAGTCTGACTTGACGCGCGCCCGGGTTTTGGACAAGGGAGAACGCGGAAGGCCGAGGGGAGCGGCTTACTGCGATCAGACATGAATTATTATATCATGTGCGTCAACTGCCTTACTGTGTACGGAAGCCGACAGTTGACAGTCAAGAGTCACAGCAAACAGCCAATGACTCACCGACCTGGGGCGAGCGGGTTGAGGGCATGATTGCTGGACCAAATAGTCGAAGAGTCGATGGCCTAAGCTTCTCCAGGAACGGCGGACGAAGGGAATGCTCACCACAGAGAAACAAAGAACACGGAGAAGATAGAACGACACTTCGTTGGTAAACGATTTGTTCGGAGATGAGAGGTCCGCCGAGGGAGCGGCTAATAACTCAAAGCAGGAGCTGAGCACCGTTGGACGGCTGTGCGCAGTCTTCAATAATTCCCGTGCGACGCGGGAGTGGTTAGCGGGGCCAGAGCCAGCCGAAGGTGCCGGCGGTCAGAAGGCCATAGATGAGGCCGTCGAAAGTTTCCTTGAGGACCACGCTCCAAGGCTGGCCTCTCCAAATGCCGTTGCTGAGATTGCCGACGCCATAGGCCAAGAAAGCGGCGGTGCCGGCGGCGCGAAAGACGTGGCGGTAGGGCGCGAACGGTCCGATGGTGTGGCCGGTGAGATAAGCGACAACGAAACCGACAATCAGACAATAGACAAACCACTGGGCGAGATACTTGCCCATGTTGACCGGGCCGGTGGGAAAGATAGTGACGGTGCCCACGGGTCCTTCCTTATATTTCTCGACCATTTCGGGAGATTTCATTTCTTTGTGAGTGCAATACGGAAAAATGTAGAGACCCGGAGAGAGGGAGGGAGTGCGCAAGGCGGAGCGCACCTTATCCTCTTCGGGGAGCTTGCGGTAATCGCTCTTGTGATAGGGCAGGACCATGTGAAGGATCGAACTGGCAACGAAAACGATGACCGCGGAAAGCAAAACGGGAAGCCAAAGAACAGAGAGGGAAACCATTTCCAATCTCCTTTGCGCAAGGTGAAGAGTCCGGGAAGGAAAAAGCCTGTGAGAGGCTATATCGGTAATGCCGCTGCGGTCAAGTAGCGCGGGCGGACCCGAAGAGCAGACGAGCGGTCAAACACGATACAATTTTCTGATTGATGTGACGGACGTTACAGAGACTCCGCCAGGTATTTGATAAATGCAAAGCGGATCCTTTGATGCTTTTCTCTCCAAGAACCAGCATCAAATTTCTTCTCAGCATAACCTTCGTGGCGCTGCAAGAGCCGTTTCGCGGCGTCCCGCCTGCTGTCATTCCAAAGTATTCGAGGGAGATTCTGGTGCAAGAAAGCCAGGAGCAGAAGGGTGTGTCTGCCCAGCCCGCGCCTGGGCTGCCTGCGCCGGGCAGTCGCAGGCAGGCTCCGTCCCGCTGAATTTCCGAAGCGGGACATAGACGGATAATAGATCAGAATCCGGGCGGGCGTTCGGCGGCGACGCCGCAGGCGCGCTCGATGGCGATGCCGACGCGGCCGAGTGTGCCTTCGTCGAAAAGGCGGCCGATGAGAGTGACGCCATGAGGAACGCGGCGCGGCGGAGAGAATTTAGGCAGAGGATGCCGCGGATCGGGCGCCCAGTCGCTGCGGGCTTCGGAGACTTCGACGAAGCCTGTGCGCAGGGTAAGAGAAGGATGGCCGGTATTGTTGCTAATGACGAGCATTTCATCGCGCAGAGAAGGAACGAGGAGCAGATCGACCTGGGAAAAGATGCGAGCCATCTCCTGCGCGACTTTGCGGCGGAAGCGGTCGGTCTGAACGAAGTCCACAGCGGAAAGAAAACGGGCCTGGCGGAAGAGATTGGGCCAGGCGTCGGGAGTTTGAACGCGCATTTCGCGGAGGCCTCCGCTCAGGGTGAGCTGCTCGAAAGAGGCCGCAGCTTCGGCGAAGAGCATGAGGTTCAGGGAGTCGTAGGGCCAATCGGGGAGAGAGACTTCGACGGTCTTCATGCCGAGCTTGGGAAGCATGGCGAGGGTGGCGCGGTCCACGTCGGTGGCGGGATTTTGCTTCATCCATTCGGGGAAGTAGCCAACGCGGAGGCCTTTGACGCTTTCGGAGGCGTCGAAGTCGAGATGGCTGGGTACGCTCGAAACATCGGCCGGGTCGGGGCCGGAGATGGCATGCAGGACAAGCAGGGCGTCCTCGACGGAGCGGGTCATGGGGCCAAGCTTATCGAGAGACCAGCAAAGTGTCATGGCGCCGGTACGTGCGACGCGGCCGTAGGTGGGGCGAAGTCCGGTGACCCCACAACGCATGCTGGGGCTGACGATGCTGCCGCCAGTTTCGCTGCCGATGGAGAAGCCGACGAGTCCGGCGGCAGTTGCGGCGCCCGGTCCGGCGCTGGAGCCGGAAGCGCCTTCTTCGAGGAGCCAGGGGTTCACGGTCTGGCCGCCGAACCAGATGTCATTGAGAGCGAGGGCTCCGAGGCTGAGTTTTGCGATGAGCACGGCGCCGGCGGCGTGGAGGCGCTTGACGACGGCGGCATCTTCCTTGGGAATGCGATTGCGGTAAGGTTCGGCGCCGTAGGTGGTGGGGATTCCCGCGGTGTCGAGGAGATCCTTGGCGCCCCAGGGTATGCCGTGGAGCGGGCCGCGATAGCGGCCGGCAGCGATTTCGCTGTCGGCTTTGCGCGCTTGCGCGAGAGCGAGATCGCGCGTGAGGGTGATGACGCAGCGGAGCTTGGGATCGAAACGCTCGATGCGGTTCAGATAGATTTGGGTGAGGCGTTCGGATGTGAGTTTGCGCTGCTCAATCCAGCGAGAGAGCCTGGCGACGGGCGCGAAGGCAATGTCTTCGTCGTTCGAGGGGAGCTGGCCCGGATCGTGGTTGGAGCGGAGAAAGCGATTGCTCGCGGGGCCGGCAAATTCGCCCGCGAGAGCGGATTCGTAACGCGACCAAGGAGCTACCGCGGGTTCGATTTGCAATCTGCGCGGGCCGGCGCGGAGTTCATAGAGAGCGGCCATGTTGACGCGCCAGCTCGACGCGGCCTGGGCGAGCTCGTCCGGCTTCATTTCGAACTGAACGAGTTTTTCGGCTTCGGTGAAAGTCGCGGGAGTGACCTCGGGACCGGCGGCAGGACCGGTGCCGAAGGCGGGAGGCGCACCCGCGGGCGGCTGTTGGGGCTGTTGCGACACGGCGACCGGCGCGACGGCGGCAGCGACGAGGCCAAGGGAAGTGTCTTTCAGGAAGGTTCTGCGGGATTTTTGCATGGGTCCTCCGGGGGAGCATTGTAATGTAAACCCGAAGGAGAGAGTCGAAAATCGAAATTCGAAAAGCGAAAGAGGAAAAACGAAATTCGCAAAACGAAGCGGGGGAATTACTCGGGCGGGCGGATGTAGGCGGCGCCGTGACGATAGAGTCCGGCGGAGGGAAGAGCCTGAGAGAATACGATGCGAATAGGAACGAAGACGGCCCCGCCGCCCGGAGTATAGGGGACGGCGACTTCGAGGCGAGTGCCTTCGGGATACTGATTGCGACTGCGGAAGGCGAGGCCGCCCTTGGAGAGGTCCTCGCAGACGGCGACTTCCTCCTGAAAACCGCGGCGCCGAATGCAGGCCAGGACACGGGCACGGACTCGCGTCCGGTTGCGGCGAGGGATGACGCGGTCGTCATCGGCGGGCCGAGGCGCCTGGCTATCCGACGGAGGATCCTCGGCATGCACTTCCACCCAGATGGAAGGGGCGTCGCAAATCTTGCAGATGCGCGCGACGGCTTTGCGGGCTTCGAAGGATTTAAGTTCGAGTTCGTTGAGATAGACGACTTCGCGGCGCTGACAGAAGCTGCATTCCATGAGAAGGCGGGCGAGAGCTTCTTCAGCGCGCTGCGGAGAAGGGAATTCGATACCCCAGAAGTCGGCGCTGTGATCGAGGATATGGAAGGCGTAGAGGAAGCCTTCGGGTTCGTGATCGATTTCGGCCACGATGCGGGCGCGGACGGTTTGGGTAACGCCGCCATCGAGCGGCCGTTCGAGCATGATTTCGTGGCCGGCCTGGAGTTTGTCGGGCAGGCGGAGGACGCCGCCGTTGCGGCTGACAAGAAAGGTGTGGGCGGAGCGCTTGAGGACGAGGCCGTCGGCGGCGAGCCAGGAGGCTTCGAGAGGGACGCGGAAGGCGACGCGGTCGCTCTGGCGCATTCGTTCAGTGCGAGTGGTGGTCATAAAAGCAGGCAAAAGCCGCGATATTTAGGCTAACACGCAAGGCTGGGCGGACAGCGGGAGGGGCCGGCGGACTTGTCGTTTGCACTAATAGCGGGAAGGGGCCGGTAGAAGATTCGGAGACAGGCGGAAGGAAGCCTGTTGTCATTTAGGCGATAGAGGGGCGCAAAGTGCTGTTCGGAGAGGCAGGAATCTGCGAAAAGAGAAGGAGGAGTTTGCGTCCCCTCCTAGAAAGTCGAGCCAGACCCCGCAAACATGAAGAACGTGATTGCCATGGACGATGCCATCGCCAAGGGGAAAGTCCGCCCGCCGATGCGCGACCGGCGATACGCGATCCGGTTCCCGTTTGCTGCGGACGCGGAGTTCATTGATTTGGAGACGGGGGTGCAGACCCACGGAGTTACTTCCGATCTTTCGTTGGGAGGATGCTTCGTATGCACGAACCGCCCGCTAAAGCCGGGTGCGCGGGTGCGCGTGAGCCTGACGCGGAAGGACGGCAGGTTCGAGGCGCTGGCGATGGTGCGGATCGTGAAGCAGCGCGTCGGGATGGGAGTGGAGTTTATCGACCTGGACCGCACGTCCCTGAATCTGCTGCAGCGCTGGATTGAGCAGCTCCGCCGCGAGCGCTAGAATTCCACGACATGAGTGAGGAAGGACGAGCCAGGGAGCTGGACGAGGCACTGGTGTCCGTGTGGAAGCAGGCTTTAGTCGAGGGGAAGAAACAAGTCAGCTTGGGAAGCCGGACGTTCGCGGTGCGGAAGACCGCGAAGCGCGGATTGCTGCAAATTGATTTTGAGGCGGCTGGGCAGGAGTTGCGGGGGCTCGAGCAAAATCCGGATACGAAGTCGCGCTGGGCACAGCTCGCGCGGAAGGGCGCGAAGGTGATGCAGTTTTTGTCCGGCGGCCGGTATCTGGCGGTGGTGGTGGACGGGAAGATCACACATTACACGCGAAAGGAGTGAAGTGCGGGTTGTGGCCGCTTGGGAGACAGCAGCCCGCGAAGCGATTACTGTTTTGTGTCGAGCGGATGCTTGCTCTGCTCGTAAAATTCGTTCTGCAGCTTCAAGCTGACGTCATCCGCTTTAACCGCGCGGATGCACTCCACGATGTAGTCGATGTAACTCTTCATGTTCCATTCGCCGAGTTCCCTGGTGGCAACTGAGCCGTCGCCGGAATAGTGATTCGGAAAACGGGCGTACCACCAGATGCCGGTGTAGAGGCCCTCCGGCAGATGCTGGCGCTGGAGGTCGGCGCCGGACTCCTGTTTGGCGCGGTCAAGATGGACAAGATCGGGGCGGGAAACGAGCGCGTTGGAGGTTTCGTTTTCGCCGGCGTGGTAATCCACGCCAGTGGATTTTCTGGGCGGGCCGCCCGGTCGGCTGCGCTCGCCGTCCAAAACATAGACGACGTAATCGTGGGGCGAGGCGAGCTGAACTTGCGCGAAGAAGGGAAGCAAGTGTTCGTTGCCGCCGTGGCCGTTGACGATGACGACTTTCCTGCAGCCATTGCGGGCCATCTCGTCGGTGGTTTCCTGAAGGAGTTTGAGTTGGAGGTCCGCACTGTAGGCGATGGTGCCGGGCTGATGCTTGGCTTCGAAGATCTGGCCGAAGTAGTACTCGGGGAAGACGACGGCGTATTCCTGTTCGGCGGCGTGAAGGGCGGCGTAACGGACATTGAGGAGATCAGTGCCCAGGGGCAGATGCGGGCCATGCTTTTCAAGGATGCCGAAGGGAAGAAGGCAGACACCCTTGGATTGATGGATGGCCGAGGCAAAATCCTCGGCGGTGAGCTCTTCCCAGTGAGCGGAGAGCTTGGATTGCGCTAAAGCAGAAAAAGCGAAGAAACCGACGAGAAACGCGAGCAGGGCGGTGCGGCGAAGCATGAGACGTTTCCTCCGGCAGAGTGTACGAGCACGCATTGTACTGCGAAGACGGGCGGCCAGACACAAAAAAGCCGCATTGAATCGGTTTAGAGCACGGTGAAGAGGCCGGCAAGACGGGAAAAACAACGCGCGAAAAGGGCCGCGCATCCAGGATGATGTAACGAACCAGGGTATTGAGCAGGCAGCCAGCGGGTGCTACGGTAGCCGCTGGACTTGCTGACGGGAAACTCGATGCAGCTCAGCAGACCTTCCTTCCTTGTTTCTTCTCCTGATTTTTTCATCGTGAACACTCTCGCGGAACCCTGCCAGGCGCAGCAGCGAGACAGCGAGAAGGAGGATGAGGACAGGATCGGCAGGATGGCGGTAGCGCAGAGAGGTGTGCGTCAGATAATACACAACGGGAAAAGCGACGGGGAAAACAGCGAGCGGAAACGCAAGCGGATTGCGTTTCAGAAAGAGAAGAGCCAAGCCCAAGAGCGTGGCGAGGGCAACGATTAGGTTGGTGAGCAAGATTCCCCGGAACGGAAAAGAGTCCGCCGCGAGGAAGTCTGTAAGAGGGGATTCAGTTCCGAACCAAGTGGCGACAAAGCGGCGCGCTATGAGCTGGAGCTCCAGTGCCGGGTGGGAGCGCATGAACTGCACGGCGAGGCGCCATTTCTCCTGCATGAAAGCGGTTTCGCCGAGTTCCGAGTAGCGGCGGATCTGCTCGTAACGGGTGATGCGTTGAATGCCGTGAATGGCGTGGGGGTCGAAGATGTCGTTGTTGCCAATCCAAAGTTCGAAAGCGAAGTTGGAGCGGAGCGGAAGGAGGCGGTGAAATTCCGCGTAGTTGCGGAGCGTCCAGGGGAAGCAGACGAGCAAGACAGTGCCAAGAGCGAATGTGGCGGGTTTCCAGATTGGGCCGTGCGAGCGGTGGGTGCGGTACAAGAGCCAGCCGAATAGAAATGGCAGGGCGGCGGCGAGGGAAGGATTGGTCAGAAGAGCGAAACCCCAGAGCGCGCCGTAGGCGGCCCACGCGCAGAGCCGGCGCGGCTTCTCCGAGAGCGCGAGGGTGGCCCACAAAAGGCAGGCAGCAAGAAGTGCTGAGAGCGAAGTTTCCCACATCCACTCGACGGGAATCAGGATGGCGTGCGGATAGAAGGCCCAGAGCCAGGCAGCGAGAGCGGCAGTTGGGAGGCCGCCCAGTCTTCTACCAAGGAAGAAAATCGGGATGCAAGTGAGCGCAGAGAAGATGCAGTTAAGCAGTGCCGCGGCAAACCAGGCGTGATAGGTGAAAGGGCCGAAGATGCAGAAGACCCCCGCGACGGTCAAGGGATACACGGGAGGAAGCCAGGCGGTCGGGCCGGTTTGCTGACGAAAGACGTTGCTGAAGCCCCGGCCTTCGGAAAGAGCGAAGGCGATGTTGCCCGTCTCTTGAGCGAAAGGAACTTCGGCGAGGACTTGATGCGGAATGCTGCGTTGTTGATGCCAAAGATAGGCAAAGCGCAAGGCGAAGGAACAGAAAGAGATCAGCCAAAGAGAAGTGAGCGCGGCGAAGAAGATTCGCTTCATTGGAAAATCGCGGAACCATGGTAACGCAAGCGGGCGCGTGTTTCGCCGGCTGAGACACCCAGAAAGGAGAAACTTCGATATGGCGCGAAGGATTGTGGTGATGGCGCATTCTGCGATGGGATAAGATTGGAGTCGCAGGCAATACTGGCGGCCCAGCGATTCAGCACAATCCACAAGGGGGTGCGCTATGGCTAGTCCAGCTTCAGCAGGATCCGCAGAAGTATCTCAGGCCGAAAGACCCTTGTCCGCCGAGGAATTGCGCAAGATGCATGCGTACTGGAGGGCGGCGAATTATCTTTCCGTGGGGCAGATCTATCTCTATGCGAATCCGCTGCTGCACGAGCCTCTTCGGCTGGAGCACGTGAAGCCACGGCTGCTGGGCCATTGGGGGACAACGCCTGGATTAAATTTCATCTATCTCCATCTCAATCGGCTGATTCAAAAGCATGGTCTGAACATGATTTACATCACAGGACCCGGACACGGAGGGCCGGGGCTTGTAGCAAACACGTATCTCGAGGGAACGTACAGCGAGTACTACCCGAATGTTTCACAGACCGAAGAGGGAATGAGAAAGCTGTTCAAGCAATTTTCATTTCCCGGCGGAATTCCGAGTCACGTGGCGGCGGAGACTCCTGGGTCGATTCATGAGGGCGGGGAACTGGGTTACTCGCTGGCGCACGCGTACGGCGCCGCGCTGGACAATCCGGATTTGCTGGTGTGCTGCGTGGTGGGAGACGGAGAGGCGGAGACAGGACCGCTTGCAACGAGCTGGCATTCGAACAAGTTCCTGAATCCGGCGCACGACGGCGCAGTGCTCCCCGTATTGCACTTGAACGGATACAAGATTGCGAACCCGACGGTGCTTGGGCGGATGCCGAACGAGAAGCTGAGAGAACTGTTCCAGGGGTACGGCTACATTCCCTACTTTGTGGAAGGGCACGAGCCGGAAGCGATGCATCAGTTGATGGCATTCACGCTCGAAAGGGTGCTGGAAGATATTCGGAGGATTCAGAAAGAGGCGCGAGAAGGCAAGGACAGCGGCGTGCCTCAATGGCCGATGATCATTCTGAGGACGCCAAAGGGATGGACGGGACCCAAGGAAGTGGATGGCAAGCCGGTGGAAGACACGTGGCGAGCGCACCAGGTGCCGGTGACCGACTTTGCGAAAAAGCCCGGACATCTGAAGATTCTGGAAGACTGGCTGAAAAGCTACCAGCCGGAAGAGCTTTTCGACGAGACGGGGAAATTGAAGCCGGAGATCGCCGAGCTTGCTCCGAAAGGCACGCGAAGAATGGGCGCAAATCCGCATGCCAACGGGGGCCTGCTGTTGCGGGACCTGATACTGCCGGATTTTCGAGACTATGCCGTGAAGGTGCCGGTACCGGGTACCGAAGTTGCGGAAGCCACGCGAGTGCTTGGCGAGTTCCTGCGCGATGCAATGAAACTGAACGCTGAGGCCAGGAATTTCAGGGTGTTTGGACCGGATGAAACGGCCTCCAACCGGCTCGATGCCTTGTACCAGGTGACGGATAAAGTGTTCATGGAGGGTTTGCTTCCGGTTGATGAGAACCTTTCGCGAGACGGGCGGGTGATGGAAGTGCTGAGTGAACACCTGTGCCAGGGATGGCTCGAGGGCTACCTACTGACGGGGCGGCACGGGTTTTTCTCCTGTTACGAAGCGTTCATTCACATCGTGGACTCGATGTTCAACCAACACGCGAAGTGGCTGAAGGTGTCAAGCCACGTTCCGTGGCGCCGCCCCATTGCCTCTCTGAACTACCTTCTGACATCGCATGTGTGGCGGCAGGACCACAACGGGTTCAGCCACCAAGACCCGGGGTTTATCGATCACGTGGTGAACAAGAAGGCGGACGTGGTGCGGGTGTATCTGCCGCCGGACGCGAATACGCTCCTGTCCGTCGCGGATCACTGTTTGCGCAGCCGGCAGTACGTGAACGTTATCGTGGCCGGAAAGCAGCCCGCGCTGCAGTGGCTGAGCATGGAGGCGGCGATCGAGCATTGCTCAAGCGGGGTTGGAATCTGGGAATGGGCTTCCACGGACCGGGGAAGCGAACCGGACGTGGTCATGGCCTGCGCCGGAGATATCCCCACTCTTGAGACTCTCGCGGCGGTTGATTTGCTGCGGCAGCACTTCCTCGATCTAAGGATCCGGGTGGTGAACGTGGTGGACCTGATGACGCTGCAGCCATCCACGGAACATCCTCATGGGCTGAGCGACAAGGATTTTGATTCGATTTTTACAGTGGACCGACCGATTATTTTCGCCTACCACGGGTATCCGTGGCTGATTCACCGGCTGACCTACCGACGAACGAATCATGACAATCTGCACGTACGCGGTTATAAGGAAGAAGGGACGACCACAACGCCGTTCGACATGACGGTGCTGAACGATCTGGACCGGTTCCATCTTGCGGGCGACGTGGTGGACCGAGTGCCGAGGCTGCAACGCACGGGCGCGCACTTCAAGCAATTCCTAAGAAACAAGCTGGTAGAGCACAAGCAATACATTCGCGATAACGGAGACGACTTGCCCGAAGTTCGAAACTGGAAATGGCCTCACTAGGCGATGAAGATCCTTGTTCTAAATTCCGGTTCGAGCAGCCAGAAGAGCTGTCTTTACGAGCTGGGTGGGGCTCCGCCCGCGAATCCGCCGGGACCCTCGTGGCAAGGAAAGATCGAATGGGACGCGGATGCCGCCAATCTGGTAGTGGAGAATCGGAACGGAGCGAGAATCGCCAAGCGCGTGGCGGTCGGCTCGCGCGATCAGGCAATCAGGCAACTGCTTGAGACTTTGTGGACGGGAAAAGCGCGGATCCTTGCGTCGCCTGCGGAGATTGACGTGGTGGGCCACCGGATCGTTCACGGTGGAGAGTTTTTTCGAGAGTCCACCCGTCTGACCAAGGAAGCTCGCGCCGCGATTGCGCAACTCGGCGAAATTGCGCCATTACATAACCGCGCCGAGCTGCAGGGGATGGAAATTGTGGAGGAGCAGGTGGGGCCGGTCTTGCAGGTCGGTGTATTTGACACGGCTTTTCATAGAAACATGCCGGAAGTGGCCGTGCGGTACGCGGGCCCCTACGAGTGGGCGTCCGAAGGGATACGGCGCTACGGATTTCACGGAATCAATCATGAGTATTGCGCGGAACGGGCAGCACAGCTGCTGGGGAAGAAGCTGAAGGAATTGAAAATTGTTACCTGCCACCTGGGCAACGGCTGTTCGCTCGCGGCCGTTCGTGATGGACGCAGCGCGGATACGACAATGGGATTCACGCCGCTGGAAGGACTCATGATGGGTACGCGCAGCGGGTCGATTGATCCCGCGATCGTCACGTACCTCATGCGGTCGCGAGGATTCTCCGCACAGCAGCTTGAGGAACTGCTGAATACAAGGTCTGGACTGCTCGGCATTTCCGGAGTGTCCAGCGATATGAGGAAGGTTGTCGCGGCGATAAAGGAGGGGCACGAGAGAGCAAGGCTGGCATTTGAGATGTTCGTGTACCGGGTACGGTGTTACATCGGGGCAATGAGCGCGGCAATCGAAGGACTCGATGTGCTGGTGTTTACCGGAGGCATAGGCGAGAACTCGCAAGAGGTGCGCGCGGGGACGTGCGCGGGGCTTAAGTTTCTCGGAGTGAGATTGGACGAAACAAAGAATCGAAGCGTCAGCGAAGATGGTGAGGTGTCGCGAGATGATTCAGGGGTTCGGGTTCTCGTCATACGGGCGCAGGAGGATTGGGCCATTGCACGCGAATGCTGGCGGATTGCGCGGACTGAAGACGAAAGGCGAGTGGCGGCGGGCGGCGCAGTGAATTCTCCGCAATGAAACGCGCGGAAGGGAACAGGCTACTTGAGGAGTTCGCCGGCGTAGCGCGCGGGAACGGCGAGATTCGAACCGCCAAAGCCGCTCAGAACGGCGAAATTGATTCCGACGACCTTTCCGTTGCGATTGAAGAGCGGACCGCCGGAGCCGCCGGAAGTAGTAGCAGCGTCGTAAACGATCTTGTCCTTGAGGACGTCGCCGATGTGGCCCTGCGTGGTGGTGGGGCGAATGAGCTTCTGAGTGGCGAGTTGCGTCATGACCTGATTCACGTTCTGCGTGCTTTCGGCAATTTTTTCGGCGACATCCGAACCGGCTCGCGCCAAGATGCCTTCGATTCCGGTGGGATAGCCGATCAAGACCACGGGATCACCGGTCACGCTGGCGTCGCGGCGGCTGTCCAGCTCCAAAAGAGATGTACCGGGCGGAGGAGAATCGACCTTGAGAATGGCCACGTCGGCTTGGGATGAAATCTTATCCAAATTCGCGCGGAGGCCCTCGGGCTTACCGGGAAAGTAGGCGCGATAGGAGAGAACATAAGGCGCCGCGCCGTGATCGATGAGGGGTTTCAAGTCGTCGTTATTCCACCAGGGTTCGGCGACGTGATGATTTGTGACCAGGCGTCCATCGCGAGCGACCAGGAAACCGGTGCCAAAGACGTCGATGCGAAGATGCGGGCCGGAACCCTCGGTATCGAGTTGGACCATGCCGTTTTGATCGACGCGTGGCCTGCCGCCAGCGTCGGTGACGACGAGAATGGGCTTGCCGGTTGTTTTGTCGAGGAACTCGACGACGACGTGGAGCAAGCAGACACTCGGGCCATAATTGCGGACAACCGTTTCCGCGAACTTGCCCTCATTTTCAAGAAGCTTGAGGCGATTCTGCGTGTCGAGGAGCTGCTGCTTTAGCGAAGCGGCGTCCGCAGCATCGGCCGAAGCCATCTTCTTGCGGAGGTCTTCCGATTCAGCCTGGAGGGAAGCGCGGGCGGCGTCAGCGGAACGAGCCTGCTGTTCGATGGAGCTGCGAGTCTCCTGCGCGCGGCGAAGCAGGTCGCTTTGATATCCGAGCCCGCTATTGAGGCGCGCGATCTCCGCGCGCAACTGAAGCGTATCCTTGCGGGTGCGGCCGACGAAGATGACGGTAACGAGGGCGGCGAGAACCGCCACGGCGCCAAACACAAAAATGGCAGGAATGAGCCAGGCGCGGCGTTTCTCTTCGCTTGTGAGGGATTCGACGGCGACATCGGCATAATGCTCGCGCTGGACCGCGTATTTGAGCATGGTGCGAAGCTCTTCCGCGGGTTGGCGCGTGCGGATCTGAGTTCGGATGCGAGCGGCGAATTCTGCGGCATCGAAAGGGAAAGAAATGACGTCGTCGGCGCCGAGGTCGAGAGCGCGAGCGCGTTCGAGCGCGTCGCCGCGGACGATCATGACGATGCGCGGAGAAGATTCCGTGCCGGGACGGGACTTGAGCTGGGTGATGAGCGCGCAACAGGCGAGGTCAGACGGGGAACCTTCGGTAATCAAGACGTCCGGGGATGACGCAAAGACTTCTTCGGCGGACAAGGCGTCTCGCGTGAGCAGTTCATAGCCTTGGCCGTGAAAGGCGGTTTGAATGGCCTCGAGAGAGTCCGGGGCGAGATTGTGAAGCAAGATTCGCATCATCGATCCAGTGCACCACCGCAACTGGAGACTGAGTCTTTCTGCACGCCTTCACGGGGGCAAGAGTACTGCACGGCACAAGATTAGCAGAAGTGAGGATGAACTGCCGGAGAAGGAGAGTGTTGCGATTTGTCATCGGAAGCCGCTGGATTTCTCGAATGGCTCAAGTAGAATTTGACGCAGTATCCGTCTCGATAGGAATTGGAATGAAGATGGGACTCGGGAACTTGCGGAGGGCATTGTACAGATATGTTTGCAGGCCGCAATGAGCGGGGAAACTACGAAGCGAACGCCAATGAAATAACGCGCCGGCGGGGCAGTGTGGGATGATCGTTACCCTTTTTTCCATCGTTGCACTTGGATTTTTTCTGGGGATGCGGCACGCGACCGATCCGGATCACGTTATTGCCGTGACGACGATTGTCAGCCGGCAGCGGGACGTTCGGCACGCAGCGCTCGTCGGCGTGCTGTGGGGGGTGGGACATACGGTCACGATTCTGCTGGTGGGTTCGGCGATCATTCTGTTCGGGCTGGTGATCCCGCCGCGAATGGGGCTCACGATGGAGCTTTCGGTGGGGTTGATGCTGATTCTTCTGGGAGTTTTGAGCCTTTCCGGAATGATGCAGTGGATTTCCGAGACCCTGACACCCGGCAGACTGAGCGTCGGTGACCATTCCCACGGGCATGACCACAGGCATTGGAATTTCCGGCATTCCCATGCGGCGGAGCGTAGGTCGGAAGGTCAGGATGGCAGAGGAGACAAAGTTCCAATCGGGCGGATGGGAAGAATATTCCGGCGGCTTGGCGTTTATCAGGTGGTTCGTCCGCTGGCGGTGGGAATCGTTCACGGACTTGCGGGTTCCGCAGCGGTTGCCCTGCTTGTGCTGACGACCATTCGCATTCCTGCGTGGGCCGTTGTGTATCTCCTTGTTTTTGGAGTGGGGACGATTGCGGGGATGATGCTGATCACGGCGGCGATTGCCGTACCTTTTCAGATTTCGGCGAATCGCTTTGCCCGGCTGAATCGCGGTTTGGGCTTGTTCTCCGGCCTTGTGAGCCTGGGCTTCGGGCTGTTCATTGTTTATCAGATGGGGTTCGCGAACGGTCTATTCAGCGGGAACCCCGTGTGGCATCCGCGCTGACCAAGAGGCAGAAATAAAACAATTGGGAGATTGTTCGCCAGCGAATCCGAACAACGAGGATTCTAGATTTAGATTGTGCGGGACTTCATTTGCGCGGTGATGTATTCCGCCTGACGCAGGGCGAGAGCGAGGATGGTCAATGTGGGGTTTGCGCCGCCCGGAGTGCTGAGCGCGCGCTGCCATCAGATATGAGAAGGTTCTTGATATCGTGAGAAGCGCCCCAAGCGTCAGTTACGCCGTCGCGAGGATCGACGCTCATGCAAGCGGTACCGAGATTGTGGGTTGCGGGATCTTTAGCAAGACACCTTCGGCCGGGGAATCCAGCTCGTAATTCACTTTCTCCGTTTCCAGTTCCACGATGGCCTCGCCTCTCTTGATTGCTTCGCCCTCGTGCTTCAGCCAGCGTACCATGTTTAGCTTTGTCGTGGGCAGCCCGCCGGTTTTAGGTACCCGGATGGTGGTGACGATGGCGCGCTTGGCAAGGTCCCCATCACGATTCCGGGCAGCCCCGCCGCAAAGAATGCCCAGCGCCAGCCCCAGCGAGCCGCTACTTGCGTGGACAGCACAGGAGCGACAGCCAAGCCAACCAGCGCGGCGGCGCTCACCACCAAGCCCACGTTTCTACCGCGGCGCGATCGTGGGGAGGATTCCTCGATCAGCGCGGTCATGATCGACCAGGTCGGCCCCTCCGCGATTCCCATCAGCGCTCGGAAGAGCAGCAGTTGCTCGAAACTTCTGGCAAGGCCGGAAATCCACGAAAGCAGCGAAAACGCAAATACTGCCGGTATCAGAATCACGCGCCGCCCGAAGCGGTCGGAAAGAGCGCCAAAGAAGAAAGTGGACAATGCC